>OGPA01000069.1_pt1 | contig 115163 bp, 95 predicted proteins | sample 1552841 | NCBI WGS metagenome assembly OGPA01 (sample SAMEA2579916, study PRJEB22360) | human gut metagenome
ACTGCGTTGTTGGGGGGGGAAGCCTCCACTCACCGGGGCCCCTGCCGTAACCGGAAGCACACTGGCTGCCTGGGGACTTTGGTATCTGCTCCATACACGCTATCAGAAAAAGGAGGCTAAACCATGAAAGGCAGTCTCATTATCGTTTCTTTCTTCATTGTCGGCACTCTGTGCGGACTTTTTCAGCTGATCCCGTACGATTTCAGCCAAAGTAAACTCAGTTTTTATGCCTTATGCGGACTGATGTTCTGCGTCGGCATTAGCATAGGCAACGATCCGCAGACACTGAAAAGTTTCCGGTCACTGAATCCCCGCCTACTCTTCCTGCCCGTCATGACCATTCTGGGAACATTGGCTGGATGTGCCGTAGTCAGCCTCTTTTTGTCCCATCGTTCACCGTCCGATTGTATGGCGGTAGGTTCCGGATTCGGGTATTATTCACTCTCAAGTATATTCATCACCGAGTACAAAGGAGCCGAATTGGGTACCATCGCATTGCTTTCAAACATCATGCGCGAAATCATCGCTTTGCTTTGTGCCCCCCTATTGGTAAAGTTCTTCGGAAAACTGGCCCCCATTTCAGTCGGAGGAGCCACCACCATGGACACGACTCTTCCTATTATCACCCGTTGTTCCGGACAGGAATTTGTCATCGTCTCCATTTTCCATGGATTCATTGTAGACTTTAGCGTACCGTTTCTGGTGACATTATTCTGCTCCATATAGACATCATATTACAAAACGATTTCAGTTTTCTCTAATATCCCATCTTTTTTACAGCATATTTTTGATATACATCAAGAAATGGTATCATTCTGCCCACTTTTCTTTCTTTGCGCTTTTATGTTGAATAACATATTTGTATATTTGCATAGGTAAAAAGAAAAAGCTAAGCGCTTAGCAATTGTTTTTAATAGGTATTAGGGTCCTTATGACAAGGATAAGGACAAAGATTAGTTTTCAGGAATAACAATTAAAAAAGTAGGTATTATGAAAAGATTAGGATTAACATTAGTGGCAGCGCTATGCCTTGTTGCTACTACATTTGCAGCAGGCAATCAACCTACAGTTGCAAAATGGGAAGGTAACATCAATGTGAATAAATTGGGTAAATACCTGAATTTATCTTCTGTACAGGCAGAAGAAGTAGCCAACATTTGCAACTACTTTGACGAACAGATGGGAAGAGCCACCACTGCGAAAAAGAACAAGGATACCATGGTTCGTAACGCTGTTTACGGCAATCTGAAATTGATGAAAAAGACGTTGACAGATGCTCAGTACACTAAGTATACTACAATATTGAACATGACTTTGAAGAACAAAGGCATCGAAGTAAAGTAGGAACTTGATTGATGAATAAAAGGATAAAAGACCGGTGTCGTCGAATGAACTGACATCGGTCTTTTATTTTTATGCCAATCACTGACAGCCGCGAAGATGGTTAACACTGATGTTTCCGGTTAAATCAGTAATTCCTCCTAAGCCAGATATTGAAAAGTCTATCATACACCTGATATCCTCCAGACTCCTGAGTCAACATGTCTTTTTCCAGTAAACCCTTCAACCCCGACTGCACCGAACTGGCAGAAGTCAACCGATATTTTTTAATAAATGCAGCAGAAGTAACTCCTTTTGCTTTCTGCTCTTTGGCAATGGCAATCATTATCTCTTTTTGCTTTTCCGGAAGACGAGAAAATATTTCTTGAAAAGTAAAGTCTTGTGTAGCAATTATATTGTTTAGTGCCAGATTTATCATAGGTACATCACAGATACCCTTTTTGTCTGTCAAAATAAAAAGTTCATTCAACATTAACTGCACATACCAAGTGTGCCCATCAAACAGGGTATATACATTCTCTACCTATTGATCTGTCACTTTCTTACCATTCTCCTCAAACAATCCCTTCACAAAAGGTTTATATACCTCCAAAGGAATTGCTCCTAAGTGCATCATACTCACGCTCTGATAAAATGGCCTGGAAGGACTGTTGAATATATTCATCATTATATGCCTCTGACTTCCTGCAAAAACAAAATTAGAGTTACTGCAATGCTGAACTTTAGTCCTTAAAATAGCTTCCAGATTTTTCTCCGGATATGAACTGATTTGCTGAAATTCATCTATTGCTACAATACAAGGCTTGTCTGCCTGCTCCAGATAGATAAAGATTTCTTCTAAAGTAGTTTCAGGAGCATGAATATCTCCCAAACCAAGTTCTAAAATCGGTTCTCCTGTAATACTATCTAATTTAAATCCAATCCTTAAAGAGGTAATTATAGAAAAGAAACGATCTATGAATTTATTCCCCTGGGGCTTTAACTTCTCAAAAATCCCTTTACCCAAAGCAAAAACAAACTCTTTCAAACTTGAAGTCGCATATATATCAATGAAGAAAGTATAATAGCCTTCTTTAATCAAAGGCTGATAAAAACAATGCCTTATCAATCCCGTTTTTCCCATTCGGCGAGTTGAAACAAGAGCCACATTTCTCCCATTTATCAAGTTACGGATCAAGTTTTCTGTTTCAGCAACTCTATCACAAAAATAACGAGGAGAAACGTATCCTCCAACTACAAAAGGATTAATAACCGCCATAACTAAAATTATTATATTTATAATTATTGCAAATATAATAATTATCTTTTAGGTAAAAGATGCAAGTGAAAATATTTGCGCATAAGACCAATATATATTCCACTCAGCAAAAGGATACAGCCCAATAAATACCAATCACCATAACCCCGGCAATATAAATACCCAATAATAATCACAATTTGCACAATCATATACACCAACGATACCACCACGTGCGGTATTCTCAATTCATTAACCATGATCTGATACAAATGTTTCCGGTGAGGCAAACCAATATTTTCATGTAGCAACAACCGGTGTATGATTGTCAACACACTATCCACTCCATATACAGTAAGCATCACAAGCCAGCTGAAATCTTTCGTTTGAAGAATCAAACTCCCGATCAGGAACAGACTTTGTTTTAACACAGTGTTAAAGCTTGTTCTTTGGATGCAAATAACAAGTGTTTTAAATGCAAAAGGCTTGTTATTTGCACACAAGAATAAAATGAACGGAAATTGACGTTAACATTGTTAAACAGCCGGTTTTCCCATATAATTTAGCTCAACAATACTCCCTCTTAAACCAACGTTCGAATACAGGATCAGAAAACACATACAGTCCCCCCTCCTTCTCAATAAAATCACGCTCGGTCAGCATGCGTTTGTTGCGGGTGATGGTTTGCGCGCTTCCCAATTCATATTTCCGCACTACAGGAATAGAATTGAAGCGGTATTCACCATTGGCTACGGCACGCAACATGGCTGTTTACGGAGTGATCAGATTTTCAGTATCATTCATGCACATAGACATATCGGTATCTATCAATTGCCGGGTACGCATTTCAATGGTTTCCGAACCTGTTCATCTTCATGCATCAATTCGTCCATCGCTACTTTGACAAGTGAAGACTTTCCCCAACGACGTGGAGAGATGAGAACAAAGACACAAATTATACATCAACGTATAATACATCGATGTATAATTTTAAAGATTATCTATTTCAAAAACAGGCATAGAAGCATCATTTAATGGTCACCATGGTTGCTCCGAAACCATATTCCTGAAATGAAGCATCCTGATAGCGGCAATTACTATATTTTCGCTTTAATTCATCAATCAATGCTTTACGAAGCACTCCGTCACCTTTGCCATGAATGAAAACTATTTTTTGTTCACGTTTGGCTTTGTACTTCTCCATCACTTCACGGAATTTATCCAACTGATAATTCAGTATCTCGGCATTCCCCATGCCACGTGTGTCATCCAGCAATTCGTTGATGTGCAAGTCTATCTCAAGAATTTCATTCTTTCCGCCACGTTTCACAATCGGTTGTGACTTAGGCTTATCCACTTCCTTCTTCTGGATCAATACAGACTGCAGTTCCTCAGCCGAAACAAATACCTGACGGGTAGGAACATCGTCTTTCACAATATCATAAACCAAAGCCGGCTGTTCAAAGAAGTCCGACTCACGGAATGTATGCAGTTTATAGAACTTCACCGTATCGATACGCAACTCCACACAAACCGCAGGTTTCAAAGGCGCTGTCCGTCCATCTTTAAAAGCAATGAACTGAACGGCCACATGCTCCATTTCATTCAGCATATCCTTAGTAAACTCTTCCAGCAAAAGCTTCGTATTGGGTTCCACCAGTCCATGCGAACGGGTTTTCCAGGCCTTTCCTTCGGCACTCTGATACGTATAATACAAATAATAATTGCTGTCATTTACCAAATAAGCCTCAAACGAAGTACTGCTGATAGCTTTCATGTCTTCGGGCACATAAGCCAGAAAAACATTTAAAACATCACCACCCCGCACTTCGGCCGAACGAACTACCGGAATCTCAGGCTTTACCGGTTTGACGGGTTCTTCGGGTTTCTTTGGCGCAGGAGCAGCCTTCCGGGTCATATTATAATCATCCGTATCGATCACCACACACTCGCGTATCTGCATCGGGATATCAAATCCATCAGCATCTTCCACCAATACAATATCTTTTCCCCGGAATCCTTTTACGATTCCTCCGCCCACCTCACTGAGGAAGCGCACTTTATCACCTATTTTCATTGTTCTGTTTACAATTTACCATTTACAATCTACAAATTAAGGCAAATATAACTACTTTTGTCGTCGCAAAGAAAGAAATGATGAAAGAAAACCCGAAACATATCCGTATTAGCGAATACAATTATCCATTGCCGGATGAACGCATCGCTAAATTCCCGTTGCCTGTACGCGACCAGTCTAAGTTACTCATTTATCGTCATGGCGAGGTCAGTGAAGATGTATTTACCTCTCTACCGGAATATTTGCCAGCCGGAAGCCTGATGATATTCAACAACACCAAAGTGATTCAGGCACGGCTCCATTTCCGCAAAGAGACAGGAGCACTCATCGAGGTATTTTGCCTGGAGCCCATTCAACCCAATGACTACGTACTCAACTTTCAGCAAACGGAACATGCCGCCTGGCTTTGCATGGTCGGCAATCTGAAAAAGTGGAAAGACGGTCCGCTATGTCGTGAAATGACTGTAAAAGGATTCCCGATCACTTTGACCGCCACCCGCGGTGAATGTCGTGGCACCAGTCATTGGATCGATTTCCGGTGGGACAATCCGGAAGTAACATTTGCCGATATTCTCGAAGTGTTCGGTGAGCTACCTATCCCTCCCTACCTCAACCGGGATACGGAAGAAAGTGATAAGGAGACCTATCAGACAGTCTATTCAAAAATAAAAGGCTCGGTGGCCGCTCCTACGGCAGGTTTACATTTCACCCCTCGTGTACTGGATGCCCTGACCGAAAAAGGGATCGACCTCGAGGAACTGACTCTCCATGTTGGCGCCGGTACTTTTAAACCGGTAAAAAGTGAAGAGATAGAGGGGCACGAAATGCATACGGAATATATATCCGTATCACGCAGTATTATCAAAAAGCTGATAGACCACGACGCTTGTGCCATTGCCGTAGGAACAACTTCTGTGCGTACCCTTGAAAGCCTCTACCACATCGGCGTAACACTGGCTAACAATCCGGAAGCTACAGAAGAGCAATTGCACGTAAAGCAGTGGCAACCTTACGAAACGGAATGTGATGTTCGCCCCGTAGTAGCCTTACAGAAAATATTAGGTTATCTCGACCGACATGGAATGGAGGCACTGCATACCAGTACACAGATCATTATTGCTCCGGGATATGACTATAAGATAGTCAAGGCAATGGTTACCAATTTTCATCAGCCACAGAGCACTCTGCTATTATTGGTTTCGGCATTTGTGAAAGGCAACTGGCATACCATTTATGATTATGCACTCGGACACGATTTCCGCTTTCTGAGTTATGGAGATTCATCTTTATTAATACCTTAAAACATGCAAAGCGATAATAATCAGGAAATGTTCCCCATCGTAGACGAACAGGGAACTATTACAGGAACTGCTACACGCGGCGAATGTCATAGCGGAAGCAAGCTATTGCATCCGGTTGTCCATCTGCACGTATTCAACTCAAAAGGTGAACTTTACTTGCAGAAGCGCCCTGAATGGAAAGATATACAGCCGGGCAAATGGGATACTTCCGTAGGCGGACACATCGATCTGGGAGAGAGTGTAGAAATAGCTTTAAAGAGAGAGGTCGCCGAAGAGCTGGGTATCACAGACTTCACACCGGAACTCCTGACAAGCTATGTCTTTGAGTCTGCCCGTGAACGGGAATTAGTCTTTGTGCATAAAACGGTGTACGACGGAGAAATACATCCCAGCGATGAATTAGATGGCGGACGTTTCTGGAGTTATGAAGAAATCAAAACGAATTTAGGAAAGGGTGTCTTCACACCGAACTTTGAAAGTGAAATAGATAAAGTAGAGATTTTCTCTTCTACTTCCCCAAAAGAGGCTGTGTAGAGACACTTTTCACCACGGAACACAGAGTAACACAGAGTCTTTTTTTTGTTAATAATCAACAATTTAAAATTGCCACTGTGTTACTCTGTATCTTCTGTGGTGAGTTTTAACACCTTAAATTACTTTTCTTCTATCCAACTGATTATCGTCTCTGAAAAAGGACTCTCTTTGGGAGCTACAAAACCAACCCAATTTCCATTCTCATCAATCATAAACTTCTGAAAATTCCACTGTACCGACGCATCTTGCTTTCCGTTCAGCTTCTTCTCTGTCAACCAGTGGTAAAGCGGAGCCATATCTTTACCCTTTACCGATATCTTGGCCATTATCGGGAAGGTAACATCATAGTTCACCGAACAAAATTTGGCGATCTCTTCGTTTGTCCCCGGCTCTTGTCCCATGAAGTCATTGGCAGGAAAGCCGATAATCACAAAATTCTGATCTTTATACTGATCATACAACTCCTGCAACTCTGCATATTGCGGAGTCAGTCCACACTTGGAGGCGACATTCACTACCAGCACCTTCTTACCTTTCAGACCTGACAGTGGATACTCTTTGCCATCTATGGTCTTCACTGTGAAGTCATAGAATGATTTATTCTGAGCAGCCATCGACAGTGAAAATACCAAGGCTGCTACGAAAGAAAAAAATGCTTTCATATCTTATTATTTGGTTTATCAAATAATTAACAAGCAGCCCCGGCAGAATGTTTGAAAGCAGCCTATTCTTCAGACATGGAATAAGGTTTAGCTTCTTTGGCAAGCCCCCTCTTTTTATTCGGAGAAGCAGCCATATCAAACTCAAGTGTTCCTCCCGCCAAAAGGTCGGCATGAGTAATATACATCTTATCGTAAACCTTTCCGTTCAGCTTCACCTGCCGGACATAGCAATTACGATCGCTCACCTTTGGCGCTTTTATTTCGAAAGTGCGGCCATTGGGCAGATTCATACGGATATACGGCAGATAAGGTGCTCCCAATACATATTGGTCAGTACCCGGGCAAACCGGATAAAATCCCATTGCCGTAAACAGATACCAGGCAGACATCTGGCCGCAATCGTCATTGCCGCCCAGGCCGTCAATATCATTTTTATACATCCGGTTCATGACCGTCCGCAGCCAGTATTGCGTCTTCCAGGGTTGGGAAGTCCAGGCATACAGATACGGAATGTGATGACTGGGCTCATTGCCATGTACATACCCTCCCACCAAACTTACTTCAGCAATATCTTCATTCTTTTCGTAATATTTGCGGGGAAGTGCCATTGAGAACAGTGTATCCAACCGACTGACAAACTTCTTCTCACCTCCCATCAAACGAATCAATCCGGCCACATCATGAGGCACGTGGAAAGAGAAATTCCATGAATTTCCCTCTATAAATCCTTCCCCGTAAGTCTGCATTGCATCAAATTCCTTCCTGAACTCTCCGTTGCTATAACGGGGACGGGCAAAACCAACCGAAGTGTCGAAAACATTCCGGTAATTATTCGCCCTTTTCTTATAAAGATCGGCCAACTGGTCGTCTCCCGCCAACAGAGCCGTCCGGTAAATAGTCCAATCGTCATAGGCATATTCCAATGTAGTGGAAGCAGCTGTCCCACTTTGATCGAAAGGTACATAACCCAATCTTTTATAAGTTTCAACTCCTTCGTAATAAGGAACATTAGCTGTATGATCCATTGCCATCAAAGCCTCCCCGACAGATATATCCGCTCCTTTGGCAACCGCATCAGCCAAAGCAGACACTGCATGATAACCGCTCATACACCAGCCTTCATTGCCCATCAGGCTCCAAACCGGCAACATACCATGTACACTTTGCTGCTGATGACGGATCATAGACTGCACCATATCCGTATTCTGCCGGGGTTTTAGCAAGTTCAAGAAAGGGTGCTCCGCACGATATGTATCCCATAATGAGAAGATAGTATAATTGGTAAATCCTTCGGAAGTATGGATATTATGATCGAGTCCACGATACCGACCGTCTACATCCATATAAACGGACGGGTTAATCATGGTATGATACAATGAAGTATAAAACATGGCCAACTGATCGGGAGTTCCTTTGGCTTCGAGTACATCCAACTCACGATTCCATGCAGAATTTGCCTCGGCAACCAATTGATTGAAAGTTTTTCCGGCAGCCTCTGCCTGTAAATTCTTTACTGCACCTTCTGTGCTCACAGCCGAAAGAGCGACTTTTATCACTAGCTCCGGATTCTGCCGGGTATCGAAATTAAAGTAAGCCACCAGCTTCCGACCGGTCATTTCCGGGAAATTACGGTCGGTATTAAACCGCCGCCAAAAGCCTTTATACAGAGCTTTCCCTTTATCCGTATACCCATAATCCTTGATGGGCTGAGACAAAGAGATGGCAAAATATGTGTAATTGGTACGTGCCCATCCGTTCGTTATACGATAGCCCGTCAGTAATGTGTCATTTTCCACACGTAAATTAGCCCATAGAGTTTTTCCATCATAGTTGTAGATTCCGTGTATCAGGTCAAGAATGATGTGTCCGTCCGCATTATCGGGAAAAGTATATTTATGTATTCCTACCCGTTGAGTAGCTGTCAGTTGTGCCTTTATGCCATAATCAGCAAGCTCCACTTCATAATACCCCGGACGAGCAACCTCTGTGTCATGACTGAAACGGGAACGGTATCCCTCGTCAGGAGTACCGGCTCTTCCGGGATTCAACTTCAGTTGACCTGTGGCGGGCATAATCAAAATATCACCCAGATCCGAATGTCCCGTACCACTCAGATGGGTATGGCTGAATCCCACAATTGTCGGATCATGATACTGATATCCGGCACAATATTCATACGCATTTTTTTGATAAGTTCCATCTATGTTGTGAGGAATCGTATCTGTATCCGGACTTAACTGTACAAGTCCGAACGGAGCACAAGCACCGGGAAATGTATGCCCCATACCATTGGTTCCGATGATCGGGTTGACAAATGCACATACATCCGGCACTTCTGCCGTCTGCTGGGCCATCACTGTCGTAAATGCCGGAAGGAATGCCAGCAAGGAAAGTACTTTTTTCTTCATAATCTTATCTTTGTGATGTGTTGTTGATATGCAAAGATAGTTTTTTTCAGCTATTCCAATTCACTTCATCTCCACATTTTGACATTTCACCAGTCAATCTTTCCAACTCACAGTTTTCTGTTAACAATAAATATCCCGGCAACTTACCTTTGTACCGACATTCAAACACTTAAAGACTATGTTTAAAGCCATTGTACGTTTTTCCATAAAAAAGAAATTATTTGTAGGACTTACTACACTCTTCCTTCTTATCGGAGGCATATATGCAATGTTGACTCTGCCGATCGATGCCGTACCGGACATCACCAACAATCAGGTACAGATCGTAACAGTCTCTCCCACACTTGCCCCTCAGGAAGTAGAACAATTAATCACGATGCCCATCGAAATTGCCATGAGCAATATCATGAACGTGGAAGATATTCGTTCGGTAAGTCGCTTCGGATTGTCGGTGGTAACAGTCGTATTTAAAGAAAGCGTACCGACCCTCGATGCCCGACAGTTAATTAACGAACAGATTCAATCGGTAGCCGGAGAAATTCCACCGGAGCTGGGCATGCCGGAAATGATGCCCATCACTACCGGATTGGGAGAAATCTATCAGTACATCCTGAAAGTAGAACCCGGCTACGAAGATAAATATGACGCCATGGAACTACGCACCATTCAAGACTGGATGGTGAAACGTCAGTTATCCGGTATACCGGGTATTGTAGAAATCAACAGTTTTGGCGGCTATCTGAAGCAATATGAAGTAGCCGTTGACCCGGATGCCCTTTTTTCATTGAACATCACCATCGGTGAAGTATTCGAGGCGCTGAGTAAAAACAACCAGAACACCGGAGGAAGCTACATCGAAAAAGCCAAAAACGCTTATTACATCCGTTCGGAGGGCATGATCAGCCGCACTAAAGATATCGAGCAGATTGTGGTTGCCAACCGCAACGGCATCCCGGTACACATCAGCGATGTGGGCATTGTCCGTTTTGGAGCACCCAAACGTTTTGGAGCAATGACCAAAGACGGAAAAGGCGAATGTGTGGGAGGTATCGCCATGATGTTGAAAGGGGCCAATGCCAATGTAGTCACACAAGAGCTGGAAAAACGGGTAGAAAAGATACAGAAACTATTACCCGAAGGAGTAAGCATAGAGCCGTATCTGAACCGCTCGGAACTGGTAAACCGGAATATCTCTACCGTAGTGCACAACCTGATTGAAGGAGCTATTATCGTATTTGTGGTACTTATCATCTTTTTGGGCAACATACGTGCCGGACTTATCGTAGCTTCAGTCATTCCGCTGGCTATGCTGTTCGCATTCATCCTTATGCGTATTTTCGGAGTGACAGCCAACCTGATGAGCCTCGGCGCTATTGATTTCGGTATCGTAGTAGACGGTTCCATCGTGATAGTAGAAGGCATACTTGCCCACCTATACAACAATAAACTGAAAGGACGCACTTTATCGGGAACCGAAATGGATGAAGAAGTGGAGAAAGGTGCTTCGGGTGTAGTACGTTCGGCTACATTCGCCGTATTCATCATCCTGATCGTATTCTTCCCTATACTGACACTGAGCGGAATCGAAGGAAAATATTTCACTCCGATGGCAAAGACATTGGTATTCTGCATTATCGGCGCACTGCTTCTCTCCCTGACTTATGTACCCATGATGGCTTCTCTTTTTTTAAAACACACCATTATGGTAAAACCTACATTTGCGGACCGTTTCTTCGAAAAACTCAATGTCATATATCAACGGTGCCTGCATTTCTGCCTCCGCTTCAAATGGCAAACAGTTACCGTGGCCTTCGCTACTTTAATTGGTTCTTTTCTGCTTTTCGGACGACTGGGAGCTGAATTTATCCCTACTTTGGACGAAGGGGACTTTGCCATGCAAATGACATTACCGGCCGGCAGCTCACTTTCGGAGAGCATCGAAGTTTCCAATCAGGCCGAAAAATTATTGATGGACCGGTTCCCGGAAATCAAACATGTCGTCGCCAAGATAGGTACAGCCGAGGTACCCACCGATCCAATGGCAGTAGAAGATGCCGATGTAATGATTGTGATGAAACCCTTTAAAGAGTGGACCTCTGCATCGAGCCGGGCGGAAATGGTAGAAAAAATGAAAGAAGCCCTCCAGCCCCTGGAAAATCGTGCAGAGTTCAACTTCTCACAACCCATTCAGTTACGTTTCAATGAACTGATGACCGGAGCCAAAGCCGATATAGCTGTCAAGTTATATGGTGAGGATACTCACGAACTTTACGCAAAGGCGAAAGAAGCCGCCCGCTTCGTCGAACAAGTTTCCGGGGCTTCCGATGTCATTGTCGAACAGACTATGGGACTGCCCCAACTGGTAGTGAAATACAACCGCGGAAAAATAGCCCGATACGGCATTAATATCGAAGAATTGAATACAATGATCCGCACAGCCTATGCAGGTGAAGTAAGTGGCGTCGTATTCGAAAATGAAAGAAGATTCGATTTAGTAGTACGCCTTGATCAGGAAAAAGTGGCGGACCTCAACCTCGACAAGCTCTTCATACGCACTTCGGAAGGCATACAGATTCCTGTCAGCGAAGTGGCAAGCATCGACTTGGTGAACGGACCGCTCCAGATTAACCGCGACGCCACCAAACGCCGCATCGTAATCGGAGTCAACGTACGTGATGCCGATATTCAGCAGGTAGTATCAGAAATACAACAGATACTGGATAAGAATATCAAGTTACAACCCGGATATTACTTTGAATACGGAGGACAATTTGAAAATTTACAGAATGCCATCCGTACACTAACCATTGTAATACCGGTAGCCTTGATGCTGATTCTGCTGATTCTGTTCTTCGCCTTCAAGAATGTGACCTATACACTGATGGTATTCTCTACAGTACCATTATCACTGATAGGCGGCATTCTGGCACTCTGGTTACGCGGACTTCCGTTCAGTATCTCAGCAGGAGTAGGATTCATCGCTTTGTTTGGCGTAGCGGTACTAAATGGAATCCTGATGATCAATCACTTCAACGATTTAAGAAAACAAAATAAATATGCCATGACCACCAATCAGATTATAAAAAGAGGGACACCCCACCTGCTACGTCCGGTATTTCTCACCGGACTGGTAGCCTCACTGGGCTTCGTACCAATGGCCATCGCCACATCTGCCGGAGCAGAAGTACAACGCCCTCTGGCAACAGTTGTAATCGGAGGATTGATTCTATCCACTATATTAACGTTGATTATCCTTCCGGTCTTTTATAAAATAGTCAATGCGGCAAGTGCCGGTTGGAAACAGCCTAAGAGACGGTTGCATCTGTTCATCCTGCTACCGGCACTTCTGCTGAGTGCCACCGCCACGGCACAGGCCCCACAAACCGTCAGCCTGGAACAAGCGATAGAGATAGCCAAGCAAAACCACCCAAGACTGAAGATAGCCACAACAGCCATCCGGCAGGCACAAGCCGGACGGGGAGAAATTGTAGAAGCGACTCCCACCACATTCAACTATTCGTGGGGACAGTTGAATGGTGAAAATAAGAAAGACAAGGAAATGGCTTTCGAACAGAGTCTGGGTTCATTGTTGACGCCGTTTTACAAAAATGTACTTATCAACCGACAGGTACAAACAAGCACTTACTACCGCCAAATGGTCGAAAAGGAGATTACGGCAGAAGTAAAGCGCGCATGGGCCTATTATCAGTATGCCTCCGGGATGTCTTCACTCTATCACGACCAAGACCGGATGGCTGCCGAATTAAGGCGTATCGGTGAGTTGAGATACGAACAGGGAGAAATCACCTTATTGGAGAAAAACATGATGACTACACTGGCAGCCGATTTACACAATCGACTCTTCCAGGCACTAGAAGAGAAAAAAGTAGCTTTGGCCCGATTTCAATGGAGTTGTTATGCAGATGACCCGATTACACCGAAAGATACGATAATGACACTCTTCCCCACCGATTGTGAGCAGAGAAGTACCTCCGAAGCCCATCTCGGATTCTTCAATAGCCAAGCTTCCGAAGCACGGGCAATCTTGAATGTAGAACGCAGCCGTTTCTTTCCGGAATTAAGTATCGGATACAGCCGCCAGGATATTTTGCCACTGAAAAATCTAAATGCCTGGATGGTGGGTGTATCCTTCCCGATCTACTTCCTGCCACAAAAAAGTCGGATCAAACAAGCGAAATTAGCAGTTTCGGCGGCACAAATACAGGCCGAAGCCAACATCCGAGAATTGAACAATAAAATAACAGAGTTGAGTGCTGCCTTGCAACGTTACGAAGAAAGTCTCCGGTTCTATACTTCGTCGGCACTCAAAGAGGCAGACGAACTGGTCAAAACAGCCAACTTACAATTACAACACAGCGAAACCGGTATTGCGGAATTTATCCAGTCGGTCAGTGCTGCCCGTGAAATACGCAAAGGCTATATCGAAACTATATATCAATACAACATAGCTTCTTTAGAATACGAACTTTATCAATAACCTATTGAAACATAAAAAAAAATGAAAAAAATATTTTATCCGGTCCTCTTATTGGTTCTTGCGGCATGCAAAAACCCTGAACAGACATCCGAAACCATAGTTCCGGCTCCTGCTATTGCCGACATCCCGACCGATACTGTTACGACCCAAGTAGACGGAATAACATCGGCTACTTCAAAGCCCAATCAAGTATCTTTCAACGGCACCATTGTATTGCCTCCCCAACGTCAAGCTACGGTGGCCCTCACTATGGGAGGAGTAGTGAAACACACCTCACTCTTACCAGGGCAACAAGTACGGCAAGGTGCCCTGCTGGCAACACTCGAGAATCCCGACTTCATCGCACTGCAACAAACCTATCTCGACAGCCATGCCCAAGCAGAATATCTGCAGGCCGAATATGAACGGCAAAAAACTCTCTCGACCGAACAAGCCGCTTCGCAAAAGAAGTTTCAACAGAGCAAAGCAGACTATCTGTCAATGAAAAGCAAGCTGGAAGCTACGGCAGCACAGCTTACCCTATTGGGCATCGTCCCGGAAGAGTTGCTGAAAAGCGGCATTCAGCCCTTGCTACAGGTAAAGGCTCCCATCAGTGGTTATATCAGCGATGTAGCGATGAATATCGGTAAATACATCCAACCGGGTGAAGCACTTTGTGAGGTCATCGACAAATCAGCCCCCCTGCTTTGCCTGACAACTTATGAAAAAGACCTAGCAGATATGAAAGTAGGTAGTCCCGTCCAGTTTCGGGTCAACGGTATGGGCAAAACAGTGTTCAAAGCTACCTTGGTCTCCATCGGTCAGAAGGTGGATGAGGTAAGCCGTTCGCTCGAAGTATATGCCCGTATCGATGATGTCAACCAACAGTTTCGTCCCGGCATGTATGTAACGGCGAGAATACAGAAATAATCCGGTGTATTGTCTTATCTTTGTCCCCATGAAACGAATCCGAGCTATATACAACGATAAATACCTCCTATCCACCCTCATCATCTCACTGGCAGTGGCGGTGCTTATCCATTTTCCCGAATCAGTCTCTCTTTTTGACGGATTTGAGAGTCATACCCTTTTTCCCGGGATGAAATTCGCTGATGTAGCCAACGAGATCCTCTTTACCTTTTTGTCATTGCTGATTCTGTTTGCAGTCAACACCCGACTGTTTCATTTCAATCAGACCTCAATGAAAATCACATGGCAAAAGATTATTCTCTCTTTTGTACTAACCTGGATATTAAGCAATTTCCTGGGACAATGCTTTGTATATTTGCACAAGACATTTGATATTCCCGCTATAGATGCCATGGTGCACCACTACCTGCATCCATTACGCGATTTCATTATGTCTAGCCTGGTGACCAGCAGTTGCTATATCATCTACCTGATTCGTCGCCAACAACAAGTAATTGTTGAAAACGAACAATTAAAGGCAGAAAACATACGCAACCAGTTCGAAGTGCTGAAAAACCAACTGAACCCACACATGCTTTTCAATTCGCTCAATACGCTGCGTTCGCTCGTTCGTGAAAATCAAGACCGGGCACAAGATTACATCCAGGAGCTGTCACACGTACTACGATACACATTGCAAGGCAACGAGTCGCAATGCGTCACTCTACGTGAAGAAATGGACTTTGTGTCAGCCTACATCTTTCTCCTTAAAATGCGTTTTGAAGATAATCTGCGATTCGAGATCAATATAACTCATAATTCCGAAGAGTATTTGCTTCCTCCCATGTCCATACAGATGCTGATTGAAAATGCCGTAAAGCATAATGAAATCAGCAACCGCCGTCCTCTTACCATCACAATCGCGACCGATTCGGAAGAAGGACTCCTGGTAAGCAATCCCATACAGTCTAAACTGACAGCTACAACCGGTACCGGCATTGGGCTGGTCAATCTCGACAAACGCTATCGCCTCTTGTTCCGACAAGAAATACAAATCACAGAAGACAGAAACTTCACCGTTCGTATACCCCTCATCCGGAAAGACCTATGAAAGCAATCATCATTGAAGACGAAAAAGCAGCGGTACGAAACCTGACTTCACTACTCGGTGAAGTCTGCCCGCAAATAGAAATCGTAACGGAACTCGACAGTATCGCCGATACCATCGAGTGGTTCACCGATCATTCAATGCCCGATCTGGTATTTATGGATATCCACCTGGCAGATGGGTCGGCATTTGAGATCTTTGAACACGTCCACATCACCTGCCCCATCATTTTCACTACTGCCTATGACGAATATGCCTTACGGGCTTTCAAAGTCAACAGCATCGATTATTTACTGAAACCTATCGGAAGACAGGATATAGAACAGGCATTAGAAAAACTGACCCTGTTCAGTTCCGGCAATTCCAAACCTACCGGTCCGGAAACAAACGAACTTGTGAACCTGATGCGTATGTTAAAAAAGCAGGAAAGCTATAAAACCCATTTCCTGATTCCGATAAAAGGCGATAAACTGCTCCCCGTTTCGGTTGATATGATCCTGTTGTTCTACATCAGAGATTGCCAGGTGAAAGCTGTTCTGACAGACGGGACGGAATATTCATTCCCACAAACCCTCGACGAATTGACCGAATGTCTGGACCCGACACTCTTTTTCCGGGCCAACCGCCAATATCTCCTTTCACGGGAAGCCATCAAGGATATAGACCTCTGGTTCAACAGTCGTCTTTCCATCAATCTTCGTCATTCGGTATCAGGAGAGAAGATTTTAGTCAGTAAAGCACGTGTAGCTGAATTTAAAGAGTGGTTCAGCGTTAAATAATTAAGGAATAAAAAACAAATATTAATGCACGCTTGCAGAATACTCCTACAAGCCGTATCTTTGTAACCCTAATTCTAAATACTCAAATATGGCTTTCACCAACAACGTAATGATTGTGCGCCACAAGTTGCTGGCTAAATTGGTAAATCTCTGGAAAGAGAACAAATTAACGAATGAAATTGACAGACTTCCCATTGAACTGAGCCCTCGCCGTTCACGCCCGCTCGGACGCTGCTGTATCCACAAAGAGCGTGCTGTATACAAATATAAACTTTTCCCGTTGTTGGGTTTCGATATGACAGACGAAACGGACGAGCTCACTTCACTTTCGGAATACGCACGCCAGGCGTTGGAACGTAAAAACAAACAGAAAGAAAATATACTCTGCGTCATCGATGAAGCTTGTTCATCTTGCGTACAGGTTAACTATGAGGTGACCAACCTCTGCCGTGGTTGTGTAGCCCGCAGTTGCTATATGAACTGCCCCAAGGATGCCATCCGTTTCCGAAAAAACGGACAGGCAAAGATTGACCACGACGCTTGTATCAGTTGCGGGAAGTGCCATCAAAGCTGTCCGTACCACGCCATCGTATTCATTCCGGTTCCTTGCGAAGAAGCCTGTCCCGTGAAAGCTATCAGCAAAGACGAGAACGGTATCGAACATATTGATGAGAGCAAATGTATCTACTGTGGCAAGTGCCTCAATGCTTGTCCTTTCGGAGCCATTTTCGAGATTTCCCAGGCTTTTGATGTCCTTGAAGGCATCCGTAGCGGTGAAAAGATGATAGCGATACCTGCTCCCTCTATACTCGGACAATTCAACACATCCATCGAAGCAGTATACGGAGCACTTCGCCAGATGGGATTTGCCGATGTAGTCGAAGTGGCGCAGGGAGCTATGGACACCGTAAGTCACGAAGCTGCCGAACTGAAAGAAAAGCTAGAGGAAGGACAGCCGTTTATGACAACCTCTTGCTGCCCGTCTTACATCGAATTAGTGAACAAGCACATACCGGGAATGAAGCCTTATGTTTCTTCTACGGGATCCCCGATGTATTATGCCGCCCGCATCGCCAAGGAACGCCACCCGGATGCAAAGATCGTGTTTATCGGCCCGTGTGTGGCCAAACGTAAAGAAGCCCGCCGCGATGAATGCGTAGACTATATACTTACTTTTGAGGAAATGGCTTCGATCTTTGAGGGACTGGACATCCAACTTGAACAGACACAGCCATTCTCAGTACTCTATACTTCGGTACGCGAGGCACACGGTTTTGCTCAGGCAGGTGGTGTAATGGGAGCTATTAAGGCCTACTTAGGCGAAGAGGCTAAGAAATTCTCCGCTATCCAGGTCTCGGACCTGAACAAGAAAAACATAGGCTTGCTGCGTGCTGCTGCCAAAACAGGCAAAGCACAAGGACAGTTCATTGAAGTCATGGCCTGCGAAGGCGGATGTATCAGCGGCCCCAGTGCCCATAATGACGCTATCGGTGGACGCCGGCAGTTGAACCAGGAACTGATAAAACGCCGTGAATCATATGAAGAAACTCATAGATAAATTAAGGGAGGAGCGCACCCTCACCTCCGAAGAGTTCGCACACCTGTTGTCGCACTATGATGATGAAGCCTTGGCATACATCAATCAGCAGGCACGGGAAGTAGCGACCGTACACTTCGGACAGGGAGTCTACATACGCGGACTGATCGAAATAAGTAATTATTGCCGGAATAACTGCAACTATTGCGGTATCCGGAAAGACAATTGGCGAGCCGATCGCTACCGACTCAGTAAGGAGATGATTTGGGATTGTTGCGAACATGGCTACAAACTCGGATTCCGCTCATTCGTTCTCCAGGGAGGCGAAGATCCGAAACGGTCGGACAATGATATGGAGGAGATCATTGCGGAAATCCGCCGGCGATATCCCGAATGTGCCATCACGCTGTCTATCGGTGAAAAACCGGCGAAAGCTTACGAACGCTATTTTATGAAAGGCGCCGATCGGTATCTGTTACGCCACGAAACATTCAACAGAGGGCATTACTACTGTCTGCACCCCTATGAAATGTCCAACGAAAGACGTATCAAATGCCTTCAGGAACTCAAACGAATCGGTTTCCAGACCGGGACAGGCATCATGGTGGGAACCCCTCATCAAAGAGTGGAATTTCTGATAGAGGATATACGTTTTATTGAAAACTTCCAACCGGAAATGATTGGTATCGGACCTTTTATCCCTCATCAGCGAACCCCATTCTGTGACGAAAAAGCAGGCAGTGTAGAGCTGACCTTGTTACTGCTCTCTATCTTCAGGCTGATGCATCCCAAGGCACTGATCCCTTCGACAACTGCGTTGGCAAGCCTGGCACCGGACGGCAGAATACGGGGTATTCTTGCCGGCGCCAATGTGGTCATGCCCAATCTGTCGCCTATCATTGTAAGAAACAAATATAACCTGTACGACCAGAAAGTAGCTTTCGGTGCCGAAGCGGCCGAAGGACTGGCCTTATTGGAAAAGCAACTGACAGCGGTCGGATATCACATCGACTACAGCCGGGGAGATTATAACAACTAATCAACAAAAGACATGTATAAAGTAGATTCACCTGATGCTGTCGACTTTATTAACCATCAGGAAATTATTGAAACACTGGAGTATGCCCGCACCCATCGGAATGACCGGGAACTTATCCGAAATTTAATAGAGAAAGCCCGCCTTTGTAAGGGGCTCACCCACCGGGAAGCCGCCATATTGCTGGAATGTGCTGAAGAAGATCTTACTAAAGAGATTTTTCATCTTGCCAAAGAGATCAAGCAAAAATTCTATGGCAACCGCATCGTCATGTTTGCTCCGCTTTACTTATCCAACTATTGTGTCAATGGTTGTGTGTACTGCCCGTATCATCTCAAAAATAAAACCATCATCCGCAAAAAGTTAACTCAGGAAGAGATATGCCGGGAAGTTATTGCCCTGCAAGATATGGGACACAAACGCCTGGCACTCGAAGCCGGTGAAGACCCTGTGCGTAACTCAATCGATTATATACTCGAATCAATCCGTACCATCTACAGTATCCATCATAAAAACGGAGCTATCCGCCGGGTAAACGTGAACATTGCCGCCACTACGGTAGAGAATTATCGCAAGCTGAAAGATGCAGGTATCGGTACATATATCCTCTTTCAAGAGACATATCATAAAGAGAATTACGAACAGCTGCATCCCACCGGGCCCAAAAGCAACTATGCCTATCATACCGAGGCCATGGACCGTGCCATGCAAGGAGGAATCGATGATGTAGGCATGGGAGTCCTGTTCGGCCTGAATACATACCGCTATGATTTTGTAGGATTGCTGATGCATGCCGAACACTTGGAAGCCGTTTATGGCGTGGGACCGCATACCATAAGCGTTCCCCGCATCTGCTCGGCCGATGACATAAATGCCGAAGACTTTGAAAATGCCATCTCTGACGAGATCTTCCAAAAGATAGTAGCCGTTATTCGCATCAGCGTACCCTACACAGGCATGATTATTTCCACACGAGAATCGCAAAAGACCCGTGAAAAAGTGCTTGACTTAGGTATTTCGCAGATCAGCGGAGGATCACGGACCAGTGTAGGCGGTTATGCCGAAGCAGAAACTCCGGAAGAGAACTCCGCCCAATTCGATGTCAGCGACACCCGGACACTGGACGAAGTGGTCAACTGGTTACTGAAACTGGGCTATATTCCCAGCTTCTGTACAGCCTGTTATCGTGCCGGACGCACGGGTGACCGGTTTATGTCACTTGTCAAATCGGGACAAATAGCCAACTGCTGTTCCCCTAATGCACTGATAACCTTACAGGAATATCTGGAAGATTATGCCTCGGAAGAGACGAAAGCTCGCGGAGTAGCCATGATAAAGCAAGAAATGCAACATATCCCCAACCCTAAAATCCGAGAACGGGCTTTAGAAAACCTGAAGCAAATTGCGGCAGGAGAAAGGGACTTCAGGTTTTGAAAACGTCGCCCCGCTCCAATCGCCTGCACATTGCCTTGTTTGGTAAACGAAACAGTGGCAAGTCGTCATTGATCAATGCATTGACCAATCAAAACGCTGCTTTGGTATCGGACATCGCCGGTACCACTACCGACCCTGTATATCAACCGATGGAAATACATGGTATCGGTCCGTGTGTATTCATCGATACAGCCGGATTCGACGATGAAGGTGAACTGGGCTCCCTACGTATCGAACGAACCTTACAAGCTGCGGACAAAGCCGACATCGCACTGATGGTTTGTTGCGATACGGAACTTTCCGAAGAGCAACGATGGATAGAGTTACTGAAAGAGAGGAATATCCCCTACCTGTTGGTACTGAATAAAGCCGATCTGTTAGAGAAACCGGATGAAGTCGCCGATAAATTGGAACAACAGACAGGACAACACCCTTTAATTGTCAGTGCCAAAGAAAAAACGGGCATAGACTCAATCCGTCAGTCTATTCTTCATCGGTTACCGGAACTTAACGAGCAACCGGATATTGTGGGAGATTTGGCCAACGAAGGCGATGTGGTACTACTCGTGATGCCACAGGATATACAGGCTCCTAAAGGGCGACTTATCCTGCCACAAGTACAAACACTACGCGAACTTCTTGACAAAAAATGCATCACCTTGAGCTGCACAACCGACCAGTTGGACAATGCCCTCAAAGCCTTGTCAGTTCCCCCCTCATTGATCATTACCGATTCGCAGGTTTTCAGAACCGTCTACGAAAAGAAACCGCCACAGAGCCGGCTAACCTCCTTCTCGGTATTATTTGCCCGCTACAAGGGAGACATTGACTACTATACCGAAGGAGCGTATATCATCGACCAACTGACAGAAAATTCCCGGGTCCTGATAGCCGAAGCCTGTACTCATGCTCCACTGTCCGAAGACATCGGCAGAGTGAAACTTCCACGAATGTTGCGCAAACGTATCGGAGAGAAACTGCATATCGACATTGTTTCCGGAAATGATTTTCCTAAGGACCTGAATTGCTACGACCTGATTATTCATTGCGGAGCCTGCATGTTCAATCGCAAACATGTCCTGAATCGGATAGTCAAAGCTAAAGCACAAGGTGTCCCAATGACTAACTATGGAATAGTTATCGCATATATCAATGGCATTCCTTTCCACTGACAACAAACGCCTTATGAGACACGATCGTATTTCATAAGGCGTTTATGCTCCTGTCATCTAATGAAACCAAAAACTTGAAATTTATTCAAAGAGTCTGATATAATAAAACAGTTAATAATATTATTTTATCTTATATATGATGAAAATCGGATTTTCATTGGCATTTCTTTTTTGCAATTCTTGTGGTACAGTAATTTGAGTTTGTTCTTTAAATGTTTCTATCTCATAAGGTGTAACAACCTGTACCAAATTATTTCCTAAGACACGTCCCCATACCGGGAACCGGTTATGCCCCTTACTACCTACCATACCTAACTGCATATTGATATCAGCCAAGTTATAAGCACTTGTCTCAGGGATATCACACTGCTCCACAACAGTTTCTCCACTGTGTTTGTCCACCGAAGCCACATAATACTTCTCATTCAGCATCATGCGCAGATAAAAACGGCGAGGCGTCTCAAAAATATCACTTACAAAAATATCACCGTTAGCAGGGAATCTTTTAATATCGCGAATATTGAGCCCACGAATAACCTCTTCATCCGAATTGCTTAGACCGGCCACTAAAACAGGCTGTATGGTGTCTGCCGACAAACGGTAAATGGTATCATTGCTAGCTGTTTTAAACAAGACTGACGCCTGCTTCCCATCCGAAGGTGAACCCATTACTCCAAAAGTAAAGCCTGAATCTTCACGGGGTACCAACGGCGAATAGAAATCGTTTTTGGTAATTATCGCCTCACCGTCCTCTTGAAATACCCCAATACCAAAACTACCGTTCTGAAACGGCATAAGAGGCATAGCGATGGCACCAATGCGCTTGTTACCAAGGTGATGAGCATAAATAATGGGAGAATTTACAGGCAGGTCTTCCACAAACGTGCCTTCCAATGTATATATGCCAACCTTATTGCCGATAACATAGAAACGATTATCAGCCTCATCAGCCTGTATAAAACCTATCATACCATTAAAGTCATCGGGACCTTGGCCTTGGCGAAGGAATGTACGTAAAAAGTGTCCTTGACGATCGAACAGTACGATACGGGCTTCCTTGCCCACCAATACATAAATGTATTTGCTTGTGATGGCAAAGTCTACCACACCGTCTATCAATGAGGCATCATCATTGGTCATTTCCAAAGGGATATATTCAACTGACTCTATCTCATCAGCAATAGACAAAGTTGCCGGCGAATTAAGTGCATCACGAACGGAAGCGGTTAACAGACCTGTTTGGTCGACTTGATTTAAATTACAAGATGCCAAAACAAAAACGCCAATGGCAACCATGAAAAAAGACTTTGTGTTCATCATGTTTTAAAGTTATATTTTGGTCAAAGATACAGAACATTTGTTATTTATCATTTCTTTTTCCGGATATTTTTCCATGAATCCACAAAACATATAAAACTGAAATTCCTATATTTGTAATAAAAAAAAGATTACTTTCCAAAAGTATTATAACTAAAAAAATCTTTTACTTTTACTTATATTTCTCCGGAATCTTCCTCTCGATGATGGCATCAAATACCCGTGACAACTCTTTAATAACCAAAAAACATTTCTGTCACTTGAAAATTGGGTAATATAATTAGGCTGTGAATGTCAAATGATAACATTCACAGCCTATCACTATCCAACTAACTTTCAGTAGGATATATTACCTAAAATATATAGTTCCGGTTCTAATAAAACCGGCTATTCACTTTCTCTATAGAACAATACCTCTGTCAGTATTGAAAATCTTCCCCTTTGACGTACACCCGGTAATCTTTTATCATGCCGGGATATCCCTTTTCGGCACGGGGCAAATAGCGGAAACCGGTTACGGTATAGTCTCCACCCAGATCGATGACTAATTGATGAGGATAAGCATCTTTAGCCACCGTCATCCAGTAAGTGGATTCCTGAAGGTCAAACACTTTATCTCCCGTACAGTTACCGCTACGTGTCTCTTCGCTGTCGGCATAGCGTATTCTCCACTTTTCACGTGAAATTGGCTTACCGTCGGCACCCAGTACATCAAGTTCGGCGATGGCTGCTATCTTCTTTCCTTTTTGTGCCGAAAGGGCCTCAAGGCAGAAATAACGACCGATACTCTGACGATCAAAGCAAACTTCCTGCCATCCGTTGCCCGGAACAAACGTACCTTCGGCAACGGGAGTTTCCCGACTCAAGTCCAGTTGTTCACCCTCTTTGCGATGGGTAGAAGCCCCTTCATTGCGTAACCAATCCAAGATGGGCTTCTTCAGTCCGCGGATAGATGCTTTCTCAGGGCCTTTCAAATCAAGAACAATAATTTCATTTTCTCCCTCTTTGAGCCAACAACCGGGCATGAAGAGTGTCTGCTGCGGACCAATCTCCCAGAAACGTCCGATAGCAAGGCCATTAACCCATACCATACCTTTACCCCAAGTACTCATGTCAAGGAACGTATCGCCAACTTTATCCAAACGGAAGGTAGTCCTATAATACGCAGGCATAGTCTGAGCTGTCCCATTTTTATATCTTTTATCTTGCACAAACGAATAATCCACCGGAAAACTATAAACCGTCCAATTCTTTAACTCTGCAGATTGCTTTCCACGGACAAGTTCTACTTTTTCAGTGATACCTTTGCGATCGTGAATCGACTCATCAAAGTTAACGCGTCCCATAGCTTCTACCAGGATGTCGATACGCGTTCCTTTCTTCAAAGCCGGCAGTTGCAAGACAAATTCACCACGACGACGGTCCAGACGAGCCAACAATTTACCATCGGCAAAAACTTGTGCCCAATCATGTACTTCTGTGATCTTCATCGTAGTGCCATTTTCGACAGGCTCCTGCAAAGTAGTCCGATACAAAATCGTTCCCCACCCCTGATCAAAAGCCTCCATCGGTTGTATATCCATACTCTCTTTAGCCTCGGGCAAATTGGAAAAGAGAGGAGCAATCTGAGTAAACTCCACTTCAGGTATCTCAATCACCGGAAAAGCTTCGGGAATCTCAGGCAATTGTTCTCCTGCAGGCAGATAATTTTTCAGCAGATCACGAAGCTGGAAATATTTGTCCGTAGTCCATCCCGGCTCACTGATAGGCGCATCGTAATCGTAAGAACTACACATAGCGGAGTAAGACGGATTGTTGGCACCACCCCAATGCCCGAAAGTAGTACCTCCATGGGCCATATAGAGACTGAATGAAATATTACGGTCAAGCATATCTTTGATACCCTGCACCATGCTTTTGGCAGGACGGGTCTCATGCTTGCGTCCCCAATGATCAAACCATCCACTCCAGAACTCACTACACATTAATGGAGTCTCCGGACGAGCCTCTTTGAGACGCTTGAACTGCTGTTCAATGTTGGCTCCCGTACCAAAATTGATAGTCCAGAGTAAATCGTCCAATCCATTCCGATCAAAGGTACTGCTCCAGTCACATTGAAAAAGAGGAACTTCGGTAAACCCGGCACTTTTCACTATATCACGAATAGCCGAAACATAGGGTTTGTCAACTGCATAAGCACCATATTCATTTTCTACCTGCACCATGATAATGTTTCCTCCGCGAGTAATCTGCAAAGGTGCAAGCTGTTTTCCGACTTCTTTCATAAAGATTGCAGTGCGCTCCATAAAATAAGGATCGAGTGTACGAAGTACAATATCTTTCTTCTTCAGTAACCACCAAGGAAGTCCGCCCATCTCCCATTCGGCACAAACATAAGGACCCGGGCGTACAATCACATACATCCCATGCTTCTGAGCCAGGCGGCAAAAAGCGGCTATATCATTTTGTCCGGTAAAGTCAAACTGTCCCTCAGTCTGTTCATGGATGTTCCAAAATACATAAAGACAAATCGTATTCATCCCCAATGCCTTACACATCTCGATACGATGCTCCCAGTAAGGAGCCGGAATACGGGTATAATGCAACTCGGCAGCCTTAACCGTAAAAGGCTTGCCATTCAAAAGGAAAGTGCTCTTCCCGATTGTGAAATTTTGTGCTGCAACAGGCAATGAAAAAATCAAAATGAGAAGCAGAATCAGTTTTTTCATGTTCTTATTAAATTGTTTTGAGTTTTTGAGTCGTCTCACTAAAGCCTCCTTTCTTCAAAGAAAGACAGTGTTTCCGATATCCGACAAGGGTTTCTCCCATGATATTTCCGAAAACAGAAGGTACAAAGAAACGGGAAATATTATTTCGAAAAAATAGACTTTGTTAAAAAAAAGATGGATTATATTATGATAAAAAAAGGCTGCATCGTTACCAATACAGCCTTTCGTATATTTATTAAATGACTTACTTAGCCAATTCGTTGATTACGTTCATAATCTTCTGCCCGATCTCCTCAGCAGCCTCCATAGTCGATGCTTCGCTATATATACGGATGATCGGTTCGGTATTACTCTTACGCAAGTGTACCCACTTATCGGCAAAGTCAATTTTCACACCGTCAATATCATTGATCTCTTCATTCTTATAGATATCTTTCACTTTAGCAAGAATGGCATCTACATCGATTTCCGGAGTCAGATCGACACGGTTCTTGGCAATGAAATAAGGAGGATAAGTTGCACGCAACTCACTAACCTTCTTACCTTCGTGTGCCAAATGGCTAAGGAATAATGCGATACCTACCAAAGCATCACGTCCGTAGTGACTGGCTGGATAAATCACTCCACCGTTTCCTTCACCACCGATCACGGCATTTGTTGCTTTCATCTTGGTCACTACATTTACTTCGCCTACAGCAGAAGCATTGTATTCCATACCATATTTGCGGGTTACGTCGCGCAAAGCACGGGTAGAACTCAGATTGGATACAGTATTGCCCGGAGTATGTTTCAATACATAGTCTGCCACCGTAACCAGTGTATATTCTTCACCATACATCACACCGTTTTCGCAGATCATCGCCAAACGGTCTACGTCCGGGTCAACGACAAACGCTACATCAGCTTTTCCACCCTTCATCAGGTTCATGATATCTCCCAGATTTTTTTCCAACGGTTCCGGATTGTGGGCAAAGTTTCCGGTCGGTTCACAATAGAGTTTTTCGACGTGTTTCACCCCCAGACGTTCCAACAATTCGGGCAGGATGATACCTCCTACAGAGTTCACACAGTCGATAGCCACTGTGAAATCAGCTTTTTTGATAGCCTCAACGTCTACCAAATCGAGTGCCAATACACTGTCGATATGTTTTTTATTATAAGTCAAGTCTTTGCGATAAGATCCCAAATGATCGACATCCGCATAATCGAACTCCTCGGCAGCAGCAATACGAAGTACTTCTTGCCCTTCGGCTGCATTCAGGAATTCTCCATGCTCATTCAGCAATTTCAATGCATTCCATTGTTTGGGGTTATGTGATGCAGTCAGAATGATACCGCCACAAGCCCCTTCCATTGTAACAGCCAGTTCGGTTGTCGGAGTAGAAGCAAGATCGATATCAACTACGTCCCAGCCCATACCCATCAAGGTACCGACTACGACATTCTTTACCATCTCACCGGAAATGCGGGCATCACGGCCCACTACTATCTTGTTACTTTTTGATTTGCATGTTTTGCGAATCAAAGTGGCATAAGCCGACGTGAATTTTACAATGTCAAGCGGGTTCAGTCCTTCGCCTGCGCCTCCGCCAATGGTTCCACGGATACCAGAGATAGATTTGATTAGAGTCATAGGTTGTTGTTTTAGAAAATTGGTTATTTAGTAGTTTTAGTTCAATGCTTTCTGAAATTTACGAATATCGTAGAAATAGGGGTTTACATATTGGTTTGCACTCTGATGTCCCATCTTCGAAGGTACAATCATTCTCACATGGGCATAATTGGTAACATACTTTAAAGCAAGCAGCCATCCGGGAGGAACATCCGTCGTACCATATTTGGCATACATCGACCCCTCTGTAAATACACCGGCTACTGAAGTACCGTTATCCACATAACGGAAAACGTCCGGATAAGTATAGTAATTCGGATAATTTTCGAAACCGGGAAGCACCACATTGAAGCAAGTGGTATCGTTCGCCTTGATGTCGTGCTCTACAAAGCGTACGGCTACAATATTGTTATTCTTGATAGAGTCATTTTCCGGTTTATCGGTAACTATACCCTTATCCACAATTTGCATGTAGACTCCGTTTGAGAAAGCCACGTATTCGTTCTTGGTCGTATCCGTTTTATATCCGTTTGCTTCAAAGTCACTCTCGGAAATAGTCTGGATATTGTGTTTTTTAATAAAGGCGTTTACTGCGTCTTTCTCTTCATCCAGCATTTCAGCATAAGTCTTCGAATTGTCGCAAGCCTGGAACATATATCCAAAGGCTAACAAGGAAAAAAATAACAATAGAAGTTTTTTCATTTCTGTATCTTAAGTATATTCCGTACAAATGTATTTTAAATTAGTCGAATCTTTAGATTTAAAAGCAGAAAGTTCAAGTCTTTTAACCTTTGACTTTCAACTTTTAACGGAAGAGCGATGAGCCAACCGTCAACTTACCACTTTATTCTTTCAAAAGTGGTTTATATTTCTCCAATGCTTGTTCAAACACTTTTACAGCCTCTTCCATAGTACCGTAAAATTCCCCTCCGGACGCATTGAGATGCCCGCCGCCATTGAAAAATTCCGCAGCTAACCGATTACAAGGAAACTTACCTACTGAACGGAGAGAAATCTTAATCATTTTCTTTTCAGTGTCCTCACGTAGAAAACAAGAAAAACAGACATTCTTGATAGACAGAGGTATGTTGACAAACCCCTCGCTATCCCCTTTGATATAATCAAATTTGCCCTGTTCTTCCTTTGTCAGTGAAATAAGAGCGGAATTGTAATCTTTATACACCTTCATATTCGATAACACATATCCCATCAGACGCAAACGGCTTTCAGAATAAGTATTATAGACTTTCCGGTAAATATCATCTTTATCGATTCCTTTTGAGAGTAACTCACTGATGATGAAATAGATTTCACGATTATTAGAGTTATAAGTGAACCCTCCTGTATCTGTCATCATGCCCGTATAGATACATTCGGCTCCTTCTTTGGAGATATCACTAAAATATCCCATCCGGCAAATCAATCGAAACACCAGTTCGGAAGTAGAGGAAATCTCAGGATGTGAAATGGTGATTCTGCAAAAATCTTCAGGATAAAGATGGTGGTCTATCATTATTTTGCGTCCCGGTGAAGCGGCCACTATATCACTCATTTCATCAATACGCTTCAGCGCATTAAAGTCAAGACAACAAATGACATCTGCCTCCATAATCAGCTTGTCGGCAAATTCCTGGTAACGGTCATACAGCAAAATATCCTTACTACCCGGCATCCATTTCAAAAAATCGGGAAAAGCATTGGGGACAATCACATTGACAATTTTATCTTGAGAATCCAAAAAATGATACAATCCCAATGATGAACCAATGGCATCTCCATCAGGTGACACATGAGATACAATTACTATTTTGTCGGCCCGTTCAAACCATTTGGTAAAATGATCAATATGAGCCTGAGCAATCACTTTAGTCAGCATAACTTGTTTGTATAAATATTGAGTTGGCAAAAATACGATAAATCTTTGTACTTAGAGCAAAAACCTCACAGAACCTTCGTCGGAAAGGGAGATAAAATGCAACCCCAACCGGCGACATTCTTCACTATAAGCCTCTTTATAATAAGCAGACAGAGAAGAATCCAAAATAACTTCCCGGCAATGAAACAAACCTACCAATGACTCCAACTTTCCTGTATAGCCTTTGCATACATACAAATAATCTATGTTTAACGATTCAGCAACGGTTTTGTTCCGCCAACGATTGTCACTAACCATACAGATACGTTTATTACCGAACATAAGCAAATGATCCTGCATCCAAAAACCAGACGAATGAAAATTGTCTGTTATAGCAACCGGAACATCCAGATGCAGTCTATTCCAATATCCGGCTACTGCACACGAAAGCCGTCTTTCATCCGGAATGCTGTCCGCATAAGCCAGCCACGACTTACCACAAGCTTCGATACAATGCACCACCGGACATCCCCGGACATTATAGAAAACAATGCTTTGCACCGGACGGTCCATCATTCTGCTCACCCAATGAAAACTTCCCATAGCCAAGATACAAATACCAAAAACATATAAACATTTCAAACTGCGCACTACTTTATAACGTATACCGATCAACAAGACCAGATAAAAAGCAAAAGCTTCTGTCGGATAGATCCAGACACGATCTATAGATGCCAACGGTAAATGTTCCACCCAACGGACCATAGTATTCAACCAATCAACAAGAGATCTCACTACCACTGAAAATCCTGTATAAAGCATAGGAAAAGGGGTGAGTACCAGCAATGCGACCGTTGCATACATGATGCCTGAAACAAGTGGAATTACCAACAGATTAGTCAGCAAAAAATGAGTAGGAAATCTAGAGAAATACAATAAAACCAAAGGAGCAGTACCTATTTGTGCAGCAAGCGAAACACTCATTAATGCCCATACCTTCTTTAACAAGCTATTACCGACCGGCAATTGGCGGAACAGCCAGGGATATAATAACAGAATAGCTGCAACTGCTGAAAATGAAAGTTGAAATCCTACATCGAACAGCCAAAAAGGATGAACCACTAACATGATACATGCAGTCAATGCAAGTGTATTGAGTGAAATACCTGTACGCCGGGATAAAACCGACAAAGCCAACAGTGAAAACATGATAACGGAACGGACGACCGAAGGAGAGAGACCGGTAAAAAAAGCGAATCCCCACAATGCGGTAATTATCACTACCGCACGAAAAAGTCTCACACCAAAAGCATTCCCTGGCAGCCACTTCAGAAAAAACAGAAGCATCATATACAGAAACCCGATATGAAGTCCGGAAAGTGCCAGTACATGACTGGCTCCCGATACAGAGTAAGTTTCCCGAATATCTTCGCTCAACTCCTCCTTATAACCTACCGTAAGTGCGGCAAGTACGGCAAATTCATCCGGATTAAACTTCAAAGCACGATATTGGTCAAGAATCCGATCCCGGTATTCCAATGCAATCTGCCTGCATGATCGGGAAAACCGATATCCGGTAATTTTCCAATTCCCACTTGCAACAAAAGCAATCCCGCTAATCCCTTTGTAGCGCAGATAACGCGCATAATCAAATTCATCGGGATTACCATTATTTGAAGGTGGAGATACATGGGCAAAAAATATTAACTCATCCCCACTACGTAACCCCTCGGACAATGAATCCTTCGATATATAAAGCAAAACTTTTCGATTTACCGGCATGGTGCACACTGAATCCTGCCTTTCCTCCAAAAATGCCCGACAAAGGAAGCTATGTTCCTTCGGCTCCGGTTGTTCCGACACTACAGCCCGGTAAACACATTTTTGTTCCGAAAAAGAATAAAGCGTCTGTTGCAAAGCCTGATTTATTCCACCTGCTCCGCCAAAAAACACGAACAGGTACAAAATACAGCCGAACATCCAACGTAAAGAGTAACGGTGAGAAAAATAAACGACTAGGAGCAGAAGAAATAATCCTGCCAGCCCTCCTGCCAGCACGCCCTTCGAAACACAGACTCCCCTAAAAAACAACCCATTGCCAACAAGAAAGCCTGCTATCAGAGGGAATAGCAGGCGTATAAAAGGATATCGGTGTAAATACTGAAAGTTCACAAGACGGCTCTACAGCCCTTTCATGGCGTGAATCATTCCTTCCGGATTCTCAGCAGCAAAGATAGCATTTCCTGCCACCAATGCATCTGCCCCGGCAGCTATCAGACGGGCGCCTGTTTCCAGATTTACCCCTCCATCAACTTCGATCAGTGCTTTAGATCCGGTACGCTCAATCAGTTCACGAAGCTCTTTCACTTTCTCTACCGAGTGTTCAATAAATTTTTGTCCGCCAAATCCGGGGTTCACACTCATAACCAGCACCATATATACATCCCGGATAATATCCTGCAACAGAGCTATCGGAGTGGCCGGATTGATAGTGACCGCTGGTTGCATACCTGCTTCACGAATCTGTTGCACGACCCGGTGTAAGTGAGGACATGCCTCATAATGCACATTCATGATGTGGGCACCCAATGCCTTCACTTCAGGAATAAACTTTTCCGGATTGACTATCATCAGATGTACATCCAACGGCTTTGAAGTTAACTTAGCTACATATTTCAGTACCGGAAAGCCGAAAGATATGTTCGGCACAAATACTCCGTCCATAATATCAATGTGTACCCAGTCTGCTTCACTACGGTTGATCATCTCAATGTCCTTTGCCAGATATGCGAAATCTGCAGAAAGGATAGAAGGGGATATAATTGGTTTCATATTCATCATTCTTAAAATAATAGCACAAAATTAACAAAAAAATATCAGGGCTCCCCCTCAATAACAATTTATTTGGCAGAAATTCTTTTTCTGCTATTTCAAATTCATAATTATAATCAACGGGATCGGCTCATATCCCAAAAGGATAATGCACTATCTGTTATTACACAGCCTTCATCTTAAATGCTTCAGTCAGATAGAATCCACGTAAAAGTTCATCTGTCTTCAGTCTCTTTTTACCTGGCAACTGCAACGAAAGGACATTTACAAATCCATCCGGCACAGCCACTCTCAAAAAGTTTTTTCCATCAGTAACAATGCTTCCGGGAGCCAACGTATGCACCTTTGGCAACTTCTCACTCTCAAAGATTTTCACGACAACCGCTTCCCCTTCCGGATTCACCAACTCACTCCATGCAGCCGGATAAGGCGAAAGCCCACGAATAAAATCATAAACCCGTTTCACCGGCTGATTCCAGTCAATTCGGCAGGTCTCTTTAAAAATCTTCGGAGCCGGACGAAGTTCGCCTGCCACTGCCATTTCTTCCTGAGGAATTGATTTCACCTTTCCCTCCAGAATAGCGTCTACAGTTTCTATAACCAACCGACCGCCCAAATGCATCAACTTGTCATGCACAATCTCTACATTGTCCGTATCGGCAATGGGAATACGTACTTGCTGGATTACTTCCCCCGTATCTATTTCATGTTTCAGGAAAAAAGTAGTAATACCTGTTTCGGTGTCTCCGTTGATCACTGCCCAGTTTATAGGCGCTGCTCCACGGTATTGCGGAAGCAGAGAAGCATGGAGATTAAAAGTTCCCAGACGTGGCATATTCCATACCACTTCCGGCAACATACGAAAAGCTACAACAATCTGTAGATCGGCTTTCCACTCACGTAACGCCTGAATGAATTCTTCATCTTTCAGTTTTTCCGGTTGCAGCAAAGGCAGTTGATGATCCAGTGCATATTGCTTTACCGGAGAATACTGAATTTTATGTCCGCGACCGGCAGGTTTATCGGGCATCGTAATCACTCCAACCACATTATAACCGCCTTCAACCAGACATTGCAGGGCTTCCACGGCAAAGTCCGGAGTCCCCATATATACAATTCTTAAATCTTCTTTCTTCATAATTTATAAGTTATGAGTTTCACACTGCAGATTACGAAAGTAACGAATTGCCTGCAAAGCACACTATCCGTTACATACGGCCATCGCCGTTCCGTCAATCTTCCGAGAAATGTACCAATACCTGGCGATATGAATTAAATATCTTAGATTTGGATACAAATCCCAGGTATTTTCCCTCTTCATTGACCACAGGTAAGTTCCATGCTTTTGTATCGTCAAAAGTCTGCATCACCTGTTCCATGCTATCTGTATCATACAGACGGGCAGGGACCGAGGTCATCAGTTTACTAACGGTAAAACGATGATAAAGTTCCTGACGGAACATGATGTTCCTGATATCGTCCAGTAGCACGACGCCCAGCAAGACCCCGTCTTTATCCGTCACAGGAAACATATTACGATGCGAAGTTGAAATCGCCTTCACCAATTCGCCCAGATCCATTTCCGGACGCACGCTGACAAAGTCAGTTTCAACCACATTTTCGACTTTCATCAGTGTCAATACAGCTTTATCCTTGTGATGGGTCAGCAACTGTCCCTTTTTAGCCAAACGCATAGAGTAGATACTATGCGGTTCAAACACGATGATTGTCAGATACGAACTGACCGAAACAATCATCAGAGGCAGGAAGAGGTCATATCCGCCCGTTAGCTCGGCAATCAGGAATACTCCAGTCAGAGGTGCATGCATGACTCCACTCATAACCCCTGCCATTCCCATCAACGCAAAGTTCTTTTCGGGCAAAGTCGAGGTAAAGTCAAAATCATTGCTAAAGTGCGAAAACACAAAACCGGCAATACATCCCAGATACAGCGAAGGTGCAAAAATACCGCCACATCCGCCTCCACCGTTGGTCGCACTCGACGCAAAGACTTTCAACAGAATGATCAGCACCAAATAGACCAGCAACAGATTACCGTATCCATAAAACAACGAGTTATTCAGTACCGTATCCCAGTCGGCATTGCTCACGCCGTTCAACAATAGTTCGATCGTATCGTAACCTTCACCATACAAGGGTGGAAAGAGGAAGATGAGCACACTCAGCATCACACCTCCCAATGCCAACTTCTTATACGGATTGGAGAGTTTGCCAAATACTCCTTCCACAGAGTTCATAGCGCGAGTGAAATAAAGCGATACCAATCCGCAAAAGATTCCCAAAAGAATCACATAAGGAATACGCTCCAATTCAAAAGGCTGATCCAGATGAAATTTAAACATAGCCTCCTGTCCGGTCGTAATATACGAAACAGTGGCAGCCGTGACAGCCGAAATCAGCAATGGTAATAAAGACGACATGGTAAGGTCGATCATCAGTACTTCCAGCGTAAACACCAGTCCGGCAATAGGCGCTTTAAAAATACCTCCGATGGCACCCGCCGCTCCACAGCCTACCAGCAACATCAGTGTACGGTGCTCCATCTTGAACATACTTCCCAAATTCGACCCGATTGCCGATCCGGTCAACACAATAGGTGCCTCGGCTCCTACCGATCCGCCGAAACCGATGGTAATGGCACTGGCAATGGTCGACGACCAGATATTATGTCTTTTGATACGCCCCTGCCTCCTCGAAATTGCATAAAGAATCTTCGTGACTCCATGGCTGATATCATCCTTTACGATATTGCGTACAAACCATCCTGCCAGAAAAATACCGACCACCGGATAAACCAGATACAGGTAGTTGGCCTCCGTCGTATTAAAGTTATCTGTCAGGAAATTCTGTATCGTATGAATAAAGAATTTTAGGAGCAGTGCAGCAATGGCAGTAAAAATACCGACCAGAAAACTTAAAATGAGAATAAACTGCTTTTCTTTGATTTTATTCTCGCGCCAGATAATAAAGCGCTGTAATAAACTTATCTTTTCTTTTTCCATCATTCGCGAATAATCTTGATCACTCCACCTTTATCCAGTTTAATGATACTCGATGGTTTAGGACGACTCATATCATCTTGTCGAAAATTGACAATGTAATCCACCGACGATTTTATTTCTTCGCTGATTTCATTAAAATTGGCTGCTCCCGGTTGTCCGCTGACATTGGCAGATGTCGAGACAATCGCTTTGCGAAACTGCTGGCACAAACGACGGGAAAACGCCTCGTTTGTCACCCGGATGCCTACGCTTCCATCCTCTGCAAGCAGATTTGAAGCCAGGTTGCGGGCACCGGAATAAATGATAGTTAATGGCTTATCGGCAACCTCAATCAAATCCCAAGCTACCGAAGGAACATCCTGCACATAGAATTCCACTTTCACCGGCGAGTCTACCAATACCAGCATCGCCTTGCTGTCAGCACGTCGTTTTATCTCATACACCCGGCGCACAGCGTCTTCATTGGTAGCATCACAGCCAATTCCCCAAACCGTATCGGTGGGATAGAGAATCACCCCGCCTTCGCTCATCACTTGACAAGCTTTTTTAATGTCTTCTATCATTTCTTGATCTATTTCTTGTGAGAATAACGTGCAAAAATACTAATTTTGCCCAATAATAACAAAGGTTAAGAGAAAACAAATGGAAGAAATCGAATTTCATCACAGTTTACCTATACAACTACGATTCAACGACGTAGACAAATTCGGACACGTCAACAACACCGTCTATTTTTCATTTTACGATCTCGGCAAAACAGAATATTTCGCTTCTGTATGCCCGGGAGTCGACTGGGAAAAAGACGGCATTGTAGTCGTACACATTGAAGCCGACTTTCTGGCACAGATTTTTTCATCGGACCACATCGCCGTACAAACCGCAGTTTGCGAAATCGGAACCAAAAGCTTTCATCTGCTGCAACGGGTCATCGACACCGAAACAATGGAAGTGAAATGCATCTGTCGTTCGGTCATGGTGACATTCGATCTGGAGAGACACGAATCCAAGCCACTGACCGAAGAATGGATAGAGGCAATCTGTCGGTTCGAAGGGAGAGACTTAAGAAAGAAAAAATAAATAATCCTCCGTAGATACCTTTTTTCTACGGAGGATTTTGTTTTTCTCCTTAATATAAGAATTCCTTATTCACGTTCCCCGACACACTCGCGTCAAACCAGGAAAGATTGGATTGATCAAGCACCCATTTCTCATAATTAGGATATGCTTTCGTAATGATAACTCTTTCCTTGGGATAATTCCAGGCCGGTGAAGAGTCTTCCTTCCGTGGGAAATCAAGAGCCCATGGATATCGGTTATCCATACGATAATAAACTTCAGCCCCAGAATCCGATCTGTCATTTTCTGTCCCGAAGAGTGAAGTGTCGGCATGTTTTGTCGGCTTATAATCTACCAGATGTATTTCTCTTTGACGGCTGTTGACAAAAATAAACGGATTAAACTTCTGAGTTAACAAGCTGCTGACAGGAGTCTTCAGTCGTACGGTTACTTCAACCGGAATAGCGGAAACTCCGACCACCGCACCCTCCGTATTCACATATCCTTCAGTCGTACCGAAAGCAGTATTAACATCATTCCAGACAATAAAAGTGGCCCGGTCATTACCCTCTTCAAGCGTAGCACCTTCCGACTTTGCTTTGTCGATATTGTCAGCCGAAAGCGGCAGTTCGATGCCCACACCGATATGCGTCCATGAAGCTGCTCCCTTTGCAATCGGCGTGAAAGTCAACTTTAGAGCAGTAATCATATTATTATCCCCTTTCTCCAACTCATAACTGTAATTCATCACAAAATCGTTGAAGTCATAGTCCCCCATCTTAGGCCACTGGTCTTCAAAGGCCAATGTACCATAAACAGCCTCCGATGGAGTAAATTCATCGATCACCGGAATGTCTTCTTCCGGTTTTATGGCAGATACCGGTGATGCGGTAAGCTTTATCATCACATCATTAAAATCATAATCAGCTTTCGGATCATCATAAGGGCGAATATCGAAGCCCATAATGCAACAGTTATAATCGGGCACATTTCGAATCACCGCATTCGTCCTTTTCGTTGCATTCAAAGATGGGGTAGAGTAATAGAAGCCATTAACATCTCCATTCGGGAAGGTCTGATTCTTGAACTTATAGGAACTTTTTGAATTCACTCCTCCATTGGCAGCATTTACATTAGCTATATTCAATCCGTCACGTGCCACAGCAAAACCGATACGTGCACCTTTCGGGAATACCTTACTATATTGTTTTCCGTCCCAATACAACAATTGTACTTTTAAACCCGAAGGACACTTCTGCTGATGAGTATTCGGAAGTAACAAAGTCATACGATGTCCCTGTATATCTTCACGTCTGCCAAGCTCCCCTTCCTGGTAGCTATAATAAGCCAACACATTGTAGACGGTCGCATTATTTACATAAAATCCACCATCACCGACATACGTAGCCCACACTTCCGCTCCCAATTCGTCAGTCACCACCAGGTCAGAGCTCTTTTTCAAATCCACATCCTGCACATTCTTCTGTTCCGGATACCAACTATTCATTAAATTTAGAAACTTAGCAGATAATTCCTCTCTCGTAACAAGCGGAGAAGCATTCAAAAGTGGTATACCGTCTTTTCCAATCTCCGAATCAGTATAAGGGCTATACAATTCATAAAGATTGCTTAGTTTCTGGTCGACGGGAACATCCAATCCTGTTTCACTCCGGGTAGCAACCATACGGGTAGTAGCAGTCTTGATTTGAAAGGCTGTTGCAGTCAAGTTGCACGTCATCGAAGGTTGCACATCCATCTCCTGCACTCCGGGATAACCGGCTGTCAACGAAGCGACATACAACTTATCACTGTTTGCCGGAACAGAAATAGTAGCATCAATCTGCCCATTCCCATCTGTATAGCCCATATAGAGAGGCTTACCGGAAATAATCCCGTCTTCTTCATAAGGCTGTTGAAGATACACTCCAACCCCTATCCCCTCAGCAGCTTTTCCATCTGCCCGGGTAACAGATATATGAATCTGTTTATCGGATCTCAAAGCGAATTTGAACGATAGGTCCAACTCTTCCGTTTCGCCAGGATCCTCCCCCGACGGTTCATACAAATCTTTCTCATTTACACATGCTACACAGCAAAGTGCTATCAGCAGTGCATACTTCAGCAATGATACATTTCTCTTCATAAGACGATGTTTGTCTGTTTGTGTAAGGTTACTATATTCAGTAAATTAACAACCTAACTTGAATACAAAAATAACAAAAAAACAGAAACTTACAAAATCTAATCATCTTAATGTAGATTTTATTCTTTTTATATCAATTTATATAGCCATGTGAAGCTTACAGTCAGTCCACGATCCAACTATCAATATTCCTTGTTTTCGAGCTAAAATTCACTCCTACCTTTATCAGTTGGCGGGAATCATTGGCAAACGGAACGGCATATCCCTTTTCTTCTATCTGTTTCAAAGCCTCTTCCGCACTCCCGTCAAATTTGAACTCCATCACATGCTACCCCGCATTTTTCATCCTCTAAACTGAAGATTTAGAGGTTTTCAAATGAGAATCTATATAAAAGTAATTATCATCTCGCAAACTTTCAAAGTTCTGTATCCCAATCGGGTAAAGTTTAGCCATAGCGTATTCCTATTAATGGCTTCACTCACAAATATACAAGATTATTCCTAATTACCGATTCCGTAAACCATATAATAAAATGCCGCTATCCATTCTTTCAAACAGACAACGGCATTTATTATTTCAACCGAAATGATCGGCTGACCGTCAAAGTAATCCCTGACCTCCTATTACCCCGGCAATAGCACTTGCCACAGCAATGATTACTTTCAAAAAGATGTTCCAATTATTTTTCCTCATATTCTAATCCTATAGAACCGCTAACTACGCAGTCGGATCATCTACTATGTCTCCATCACCACCTCCGGAACCATTATTGCCCGAAGCACCGATCCCACTCGCTTTCTGGAACTCAACACCCTGAAACAAAGCCCGGGTAGTACCGATAGCCGCAGGACGAGTATATTCAGGAGTAAAATGACAAAGAAGGGCTGCCACCTGATTCGGGTTCACCTCTTCCTCTTTGTCCACTCCCCTTCCTCGTGTACGCGCTTTCATCGTAAAAGTACCCAATCCGTCCAGACGTACCGTCTTACTGTCCAGCAATGCACTACGCATCGCTGTCATCAAGTTACGAACCACATTATGCACATCACCCGGAGTCAACGACGATTTTTCCGCAATCATCTCAGCCAATTGCTGAGTAGATACCACCTTGCCTACCTTCACCAAGTTCAAGTGCCATTTCTTATCACCGGACTTAGTTGCCATAGTCGATTTTACTGCTTTATAAAATAATGCCATATTCCTGCATCTCCTTTTTTTAATGTTATTACTACTGATTTTATCCACATTGCGTTGATCAACATTGCAAAGGTGAACATTTGCAGGAAGATGACAAAAGAAAACAGGGCATCCGGATCAAGTTATGCAGAATAAGTTATAATCATCACATTATCAGTATTATTACTTAATTCTTTCTTATACATCTACTTCACATACTCTGCTATTGTCCGATTATTCATATTATACCCGTTTAACAAAATGTCCCCGGTTTTATACCTGACATGGCATAAAACCGGGGACGAAACAAAAATCTATACCCATTAGGGCATATTTTACTCATTTTATCGGATCATATCCACCACTCTCCTGATATCCTCATCTGTCAGTGTAGGTCCCGAAGGCAGACACAAGCCGATATCGAACAACCTCTCACTCGTACCATTCCCATAGAACGGAGCATCCGTGAACACAGGCTGAAGATGCATCGGCTTCCACAAAGGACGCGTCTCTATGTTCTCGGAGTCCAGCCTCAAACGGATATCCTCACGACTCTTACCCGCAAGCTTCGGATCAACCAGAATACAAGTCAGCCAAAAGTTGGAAGCAAACCGCGAATCAGGGTTCTCCATGACCGTAATACCCGCCACATCTTTCAGCAAATCAACATACAAAGAGTGAATGGCACGGCGACGGGCAATATGTTCATCGAGGACAAACATCTGCCCACGACCGATACCCACACAAATATTGCTCATACGGTAGTTGTAACCGATATGGGTATGCTGGTAATGCGGAGCGGCATCACGAGCCTGCGTCGCATAGAACTTTGTCTGTCGGGCCTCCTCTTCCGTACGACAGATCAGAGCACCTCCCCCGGAAGTCGTGATCATCTTGTTGCCATTGAAAGAGAGAGCGGCCAGTTCACCGAATGTGCCACACTTCTGTCCGTTCAGTTCCGAACCCAAAGCCTCCGCGGCATCCTCCAATACGGGGATACCATAACGACCCGCAATATCCATGATCTCGTCCATCTTGGCAGGCATACCGTAAAGGTGGACAGGAATAATAGCCTTCGGGAGCTTACCCGTCTTGCGCAAACGGTCCTTTATAGCCTCCTCGAGCAATACCGGATCCATATTCCAGGTATCCTTCTCACTGTCCACAAAAACAGGTTTGGCCTCCAGATAAGAAATCGGATTGGCAGAGGCGGCAAAAGTAAAACTTTGGCAGATCACTTCATCACCGGGTTTTACATCCAGGAGAATCAAGCCCAAGTGAAGTGCAGCCGTTCCGGCACTCAAGGCCACCACACGACGGTCCTCATGTAAATATTCAACCAAAGATTGCTCAAAGGCATCCACGTTAGGTCCCAAAGGGACAACCCAGTTCGTATCAAAGGCCTCTTTTATAAAGTCTTGCTCACGGCCACCCATGTGAGCAAGCGAAAGCCAGATTCGTTTGTTCATAATAAACTATTTATTATAATTTCATTTTCTTACGTAATAGGGAATCAAGAGGAAAAGTAAAATTCTACATATCTTTTCCAAAAACGGTATAAACGATGATTTTAATATCATTCCAAAATGACCAGTTATCCAAATACTCTATATTTATTCGCACTTTATCAGGGAACAAAACCTCATCATTATATTTTTGAGGATTATCCTGCCCTGCCAGCAATTCTTCTTCATTACGATATTTCAAACTGGCAGGTCCAGTAATACCTGGCTTTAAAAGCAACATCCTCCTATCGCCTCCCTGCAGATTGTCAGCATATCCCGGAACATCAGGACGAGGACCAACCAAACTCATATCTCCTATCAGCACATTCCATAATTCCGGAAGTTCGTCAATCTTATATTTTCTCAATTTAGCCCCCAATGGCGTGATTCGGCTTTCCCCCTTTACAGAAACAGAACTACCGGAATGTCCAACCGTCATAGAACGAAATTTATACATGGTAAATAATCTACCATACTGCCCCACTCTTTTCTGTTTGAATATAACAGGACCTCCAGGCATCTTAACACGAATAAGAATAGCTGTTACTAATAAAATTGGAGAAAGAAAAAGGAGACCGAGAAAAGCAACAATATGGTCAAAAAGAGATTTCAATAGCACATCAACAAAATTCAATATTAATTTTCTTTACTAATAATTCAAACACTCCGATTAAGGATCCCCAACCATAAGATAAATGTAATGTCACAAAAGAAGTTAACAAATAAAAGAAGTTCAATCCCTTATTCAGACTAAGTGAAATACAAATACCAACCAACATGGTCAAATAGAGAAATAGAGAAAATAGCGTGAGGAAAATGATCGGAAAATATAGGATAGATAATAATATCGGAATTAATAATGATAAAACAAACAACAGAGGGATAAAATGTCTCATAGAGAGAGAATCGAACTGCCCAGTATAATACACTGTCAGAACATTCCACTTTCCATTCAAATAATTGTTATGAGAGATACTTCCAAACGTTTCTCTTGCCAAATATGTACAATAAGTATCAGATACAATATAAATATGTCCTCCGCCACGAATAATTCGCTTATTCAGTTCAATATCCTGATTGCGTATCAAACGGACATCATAATATCCATATTTCTCAAAAACATTCCGTTTCCAACAACCAAATGGAACAGTATCGACTTCCATAACTTTACTGACCCCCAAACGAAAGCTCGAATTTCCCACACCAAACTTATTACTTAAAACTTCCCTTATGGCCAAAGTTTTAGAAGTCTTATTCAAAACATCTGTTCGACAAGTTGCTCCAACATTATCCGCACCAAGTCTGTTAAGTTCACTCACAAGGGTAGAAAAATAATTAGAAGGATATAAAGCATGTGCATCTAGACGCATAATGATGTCTCCAACAGCAGACTCTATTCCAATATTCATAGCAAATGGAACAATCCGATGGGGGTTATCCAGCAGTTTTATAAATGGATATTCAACACTATATCTTTTGATTATGTCACGAGTCCCATCAGAACTCAGCCCATCCACAAATAGAACTTCTAAATTCTTTTGGGAATAATCTTGAAGTAAAATAGACCGAATGCAAACATCGATATACTTTACTTCATTGTAAACAGGACAGATTACAGACAACATAATTTACAAGCGACCGTCAATTGCCTCAGTGCCCAGCACCCCCTTGACATCATATACCACCCCATACCCATGAGATAAAAATCGCCGTACATCTATATTCTTAAACTGACTATGAGCAACTCCCAATACAACAGCATCAAACTTTTCTTGTAAATCATCTATATCATTATTTATCACCCGAATACCATATTCTCGGAAAACTTTCTCGCTATCAGCCCATGGATCATAAACAACAATATTACTTGAGTATTCATTTAAAGTAGAGTATATATCAACTATCTTTGTATTTCGAATATCAGGACAATTTTCTTTAAATGTTATTCCAAGAATCAATATCTTTGAGTCTTTTACAAGTACTCCTTTTTTATTCATCAATTTGATTACTTGATTAGCCACATAATCTCCCATTCCGTCATTCAGTCTACGAGCAGCAGACATAATCCGTGGCAATACACCATATACTTGAGCTTTTTGAATTAGATAATAAGGATCTACGCTGATGCAATGACCTCCTACAAGACCCGGTTTCAACTTTATAAAATTCCATTTGGATGAAGCGGCTTCGATTACATCATTGGTATCAATGCCCATAGCATTAAATATCTTAGCCAATTCATTCATAAAAGCGATATTAACATCACGCTGTGAATTCTCTATTATTTTTGAAGCTTCAGCCACTTTTATAGTAGGAGCCTTATGAGTACCATTTACTAATACAGAATTATATACTGCATCTACAATATCTGCTGTTTCCGGTGTCGATCCAGACGTAACCTTTTTAATTTTTTCAACAGTATGCTCCTTATCACCAGGATTTATGCGTTCCGGAGAATAACCCGCAAAAAAATCAATATTATATTTCAAACCCGAAACTTTTTCAACAACAGGCAAACATTCTTCTTCTGTAACGCCTGGATAGACAGTCGATTCATATACTACAATATCTCCTTTAGATAGAACTTTTCCAACAGTGGTACTTGCACCAATTAAAGGAGTCAAATCGGGACGATTATTAATATCAACAGGGGTTGGGACAGCTACTACATAAAAATTACAATCTTTAATATCATCAAGTTTCGTCGTACAAAAGAAACCATTTTCCTTTATTGCAGATTGCAATAATTCATCACTAACTTCCATTGTTGAATCATGTCCACCCATCAATGAATCAACCCGTGACTGATTCATGTCAAAACCAATAGTTTTATACTTTGTTGAAAACAAACGGGCCAAAGGAAGCCCTACGTAACCGAGACCGATTACGGCAATTTTAATTTTCTGTGTCATATTACTAAAATCTTAAGAATATCTTTTATTCCAGGAACGTATTATGAAAGATTGAAGTATAGCAATCAATATATCTTTTTGCTATATTATTCCAATCAAAAGTATCCAGTTGTAAATTTCTAATATTATCGGTTAATGTATCATAGTTATTAATAATCATGATGATCTTTTTTGCAATATCATCAATATCATGAGGGTCAACATGAAAGCCTACATAACCTTCTTCATAAAAGCCATCAATACCTTGATCTTTGGTATAAATAATGGGCAGACCTTGAGATAAAGCCTCAACATACACTAAGCCAAAAGTTTCTGTTAATGAAGGCATTATAAAAATGTCACAAGTCTTATAAAAATTAATTAAACTTATTTTATCGAATCGCTCCATTGTTTTAAAAAAAGCCCACTTAGCCTCCTCCCTAAATAAATACTTTTGATAACCTTTCATTGTATTGTCTTTTTTCCCAATAGCAGTAAACAAAACATTAACCCCCACTTTATTTAAATATTCAACAGCCTTTACTACCACATGAATATTTTTATTTTTAACAAAATCTCCTACATATACCAAATTAATTTCACTGTGTGTTTTTTTATTATGGGGTGGTTTATAATTCCGATGCAACAACCAATAATCATTTATGCCATTTGGCAAGACTTCTGTTTTATGTTCTATATTTTTCCGTATTCCAGTCGGTAATATATTATAAAATTTCTTTTTATTAGAATCTGAAATCAAAAACACCTTACTTGCATGCTTTAATATATTATATCCTAAAGAACGATAAAGTAAAAAGTACTTAAAATAGAAATTTATATCTGTATTTCTGACGGCAACAACGTACGGTATCGAATGTCTTTTCCACAATTGATAAGCCACAGCCCCATCACTAAAAAGAGTATGCGCATGAATAATATCCACAGTCGATATTGTTACATTTGACAAAGCATATTTTGTTATACGATTTACTTTATGCTTCCAGAACAAGCGTTGAAAACTACCAGTTTTTCTAAAATAATACAGTACTTGGACTCCATTAACACATTCACTACCAGATTTATAATATCCTGGAGCAACAACAACTTGATCAATGTTATCTTTTTGAATTCTATCAAACAACTCTTGATATAAAGAATTTGTCTGATAAGCATTACATATATGTAAAATCTTCATCTATATTTTAGTCGTTATAGATACATTCACCAGCTAATTCTTCTATAGCATAATTAGTTATGTTTGGAGCATCCTTTGTGTAATCAAATTTAGAATCAGGTATCATAAAATTGGGTCCATAATGAGCAGCCAAATACTCTTCCGTTGGAAATGGAGCATGATATATTAACTTATGAAAGTTTATATCTGCAAATTTCTCACATGGAACAACACATTTAGCAACTGCTACAACACATCTTCTATTATTCACGATTGAAACACCTGGCAGAATAGAGCATAAATAACAATACATAGATTCATTCTTCTTATGATAAAAACAGATATCAATCGACAAAGATTTATATTTATAACTTAACTGAGCCACTTCCCCTGCTATTCCAACACGATATTCATGAGTTAAACAGAAATCAGAATTTTTCAATAAATTCCTTACACGTTCTGCATCTTCATACAAAATTGCAATATCAATATCACAATCATATGAAATAAAGTCTTTATCACGATATGCACCTAAAAGAGTTCCAAAATCAAGCCAAAACAAAATATTGTTTTTATCCAATATTTGCTTCATGTTTTCTAATAACTCACAAGCATATAATTTCATTGCACGTTTTCTACACCTTCTATAATAGAAGCGCCAAATAGGCTGAAGCATTCCATAAAGCACGGAATTCCGAAGAAAAAAATAAACTTTACTATTTTCAAAATTCATAATATTTTTTTATTTCACTTATTATAAATAAGTAATTATACCAATTATAATACTAATATCTATAAGTCTAAAAACATATAAGCAGTAATAATAAACTCATATATAATTGATTAGCAAGATAGGAAAAAGTAGCGCTTTAATAAGACGACTAAAAACAATGCATTTAAATTAAGCGCTTACACAATCTGAATTCTAATAATCAATCAAACTATTCTCCAAGTAAAATAGATAATTAACATGCTCTATCCAATTGCTCGTTTCTGAATCAAAATGGTTTAAAAACATAGTGGGCAATTCAGGCCAATAGTCTTTCAAAGTCAAATAAGCCACATCTGGCAACTTATCTTGATATTTTCTAAAAGAAAAATCAGTAGCTGTTTGCACAAGCTCCTCCTTAACAATCACAAGGTTTTCGATTAAACAAGAAGTAGCTTTTTGAATATCTTCATCTGAGAAGATATCGGTATTATACTTAGCGATCATCAATGCAGGAATATCAATAGAACCATAATTTTCAGTTTCAAACCAAGTTACGGTTCCAGATGGGTCATCCCAATATTTCCAGACATAACCATTCTTATATGGTATTAAATTAGATAAAAAATAGAATCTCCAACCCTTCATACAACTATAATATTTTTCATCCTTTGTTATTCTATACCAACGAGCTAAAGCTTCGACAAAATAAAATTGTTCATTAAATGGTAACACAGAGCCTCCGCCATAATAGCAAGGACTATTCTTCGGCGAAGTAAAACAGCAAGTATGTTCATTCATTGAATGCATATACAAATCAAGTAATGCACTAATCGACTCACTAATTAAATTATAATACCGTTGAGTTATAAGTGAATCTTTTCCTTTGATAGAGTTATAATAATTAATAAGTAAATTTATAATTATAGCATTATTGACTAAATTAGGGACATAATAACTTGACAGCAAAGAATTAATATCTCTTCTAACAGCCGTATCAGTGTCATCAATAACCTTAGCCGAAAGAACCTTGTTATTGGGAAGAGGTGAAACATATACGCTCCAATCAACATTCTGAATATCATTTTCCAATGTAGATAAAGAGGTATTAACAACTCTATACTCTTTAGCTTTAGAGTTTATTACCAAATCAAAATTATTATTACTGGTTGGAATTATAGAAATATAATCTTCATCAAAACCACTACCATGAAAATCAATGATAGCGCATACTTTACCTTTATCATTTTTAATTTCATAATAGGCATTGTTAGACCTCCTACCAGATGCCCACAATGGATAAACAGTTCCATTCCAAGAAACTATATTCCGATTATCATCTCTACATTTGATGATTTCCTCCGTCATATCTCCTAAAAGTTTTAAGATTATTTCATCACTAGTTAGTTTGTATAAATGATATAATGCCATAAATGGCCCCATAATTTTCCAGCCTAAAGATGGAGTGCCTGGAGAATCAAAAGGATGCATAGTTACTATTGATTTCCAATCTGTTACTGGATATTTAAAATACTCATAATCTGGGCCACTTTCTATTGCATCATATGCAAAACGATATTTTTCATCTATACTAGGTATAGTATCTGCCTCCTTTCTACTATCAAAATCCGAACAGCCAAACAACACAAAACAAAGGCATACAAATAATATAACCCTATTCATAATATATTCATAATTATAGTAATTCTTAATTCAATATAGATAGGCGTTGTTTTATATTCGCTGAGCAAATAAATAAAACACAAAATGTCAATCCTGTTCTAATGTCAACCAAACTCCCTGATTTACTATATTCCAATAAAAAATACAAAATCACATATCCACTAATATAATATTTTTCAACGCATATGTTTGAGAACAGAGTAGTTACAAAAGATAAAAAGAGTACAACACCAATAATCCCCATTTCTGTCCAGACCTCTAAAATCAGATTGTGCGGATACCCTCTTCCGTCAATACCATTTGTTTCAATAGAAAAACTCCCCACACCAGTACCAAGCACAAAATTTTCAATAGACTGAGTTATAAGCAAATAGCTATGTTCATAGTGTTCAACCCTGATATTAGCCGAATTTCCCATATCTCCATTTCCTAACAAACCATCCATAATCAGAGATAGTCTTGACATAGATCGTTCAAAAAGGATACCAACTAAACTTTCTTCACTAGATTTTTGCAATATTTCAACCACAACTATTATACAAAATAAGAATAAAAGTAAGTTAGCAATTTTCTTTTTTGACACACTAAAGTGTTTTCTCCTTAACAGGTATAGCAAGAAACACAAAACAGTAAAAATAAGTGGTCCTCTAGCACCAATTATCAACAATAAAAAAAAGCTACAAATAATAATTATCTTATCAATATATAAGCCAAAGACAGGTTTATGAGTAGTCAAAAGAAATAGTATAGAAACACCTAAATATCCTCCTAGTGTTAAATATAAACCTCCAATAGAATCATGTATTTCTTCATTACTTCCTAATTGCGTATATATATTCAAAAGAGGTAAATAAAGCAATGACAATAAAATAGCGAGAAAAGAGAACACTCTCAAAAATAAATTAATATTAAATCGTTTACTCATTAGGATAACAATAAACGGAATAAAATTTGTACAAAAAAGAAACGTCTTCATACCAGAATACTGGGGAGAGCTAGTGTATAATAATGTAAATGCCATCCAACACCAGAACACAAAGAACAGTAGCAGAGTCTTTTTCCTTTCAACACGCAAATGATATGAAAATTTATGTAAATTAAAATTACGAATAAAAGTATTTACTAAAGTCAGCAAAGCAAACAATAAGGTTAAATCTATTGGAAATGAAATACCAAAAAGCAATGCAAAAGACTTAAATACTCCTGATAATAAATACAATACAAGAAGAAGTTCCATTTACTTCACTTAAACTTATTTGAAATATATTCTTCACAACTATTTATATTTTCAAATGGTCCAACTATATATTTATTTCTGCACCAACCTCTCCTCAACATAAAATTTCTCATAAAAGCACCACATCTTAAATAGAATACCTTGCAAAAATAATACGGAAATAGAAGCAAATCTCTTGCCCTCATAAGCCTCAATGCCAAACGACTTTTAGAAAAATGAAATAAAACAAACGAAGCATATAAATAAGAATAATTAAATTTTGCGGCTAGTTTCTTTTCACCCATATTCGTTAAAGCTTTGACAGCAGATTCCGCATAAACCGTTTCTCCTGTCCAATATTTAGGTATTTTTTTTTCCCACAACTCATCAGTATTTAAAGGCAAAAAAGAAAGATTCTTTATTTCATTCTGATGTTGATGTTTAGCTCCCATTCCTCCAGCACTCTTTGCTCCTTGTCCAGATATAACCACTGGATTATCATAATAAACATGCTTGGTAGAGCACAACCCCAAAGCGACGGCATTAGCCATATCAGGACTAGGACCAGGAAAGTAAGTTCCTGTTTTGGCAAAAACTTGGTCTAAAATATCCTTTTTTACAATACCATGATATACACATGGCAATTTTCCCAAAGTTATTGCGCCTAACCTTAATAATTTCTTCATTTCTGAATTTAAATCAATGGTTTCAACTTTTCCTGTATACTTTTCAATCCTTACTGTAGCAGAAAAATCGAAAACAACACCATGTACATCAGGCCATTTATATGCAGGTTTATTGGCAATCATAGAATCAATGCCTTTGCTCTCCATATATCTTACATATGTTTCAATATTCCGTAAGAAACCATCATCATCTCCAATCATACAGATATATTTACCTTTAGAGTTTTGTATAGCTCTATCACAATTTTCACAGACAGACAAATGGTTATTCGTATAATAATACTTAATATTTTGGAATTGTTCAAATTGCAAAATAAAATCTAAAAATCTAGCATTATCGTCAGAATTATCTTGTACAACCAATTCTGTATTTTCCAGTTGAAACGAAACGAACATTCGTATCATTTCTTCTAAATACATATAGCGATTCTTTGTAGGAACAACTATACTTAAAAGAGGATTTGTCATATTATTTATTTCTATATATAAGCTGAAAAAAAATTCGTTTTTCTCTAACTAAAAAAATAAAATTAAAAAATAATGATAATAACACCGAAACTCCAATCCATAATAGCATTAACCATCTATTTGTTAAATTCAAAGAAATTAGAGAGAATATCTCGGTTACACAATAAGATATTAAAAAAGGAAATAAAATCATTTTTGTAAAAAAAATCACATTTTTTACAGTAGAAAAATATTTTCTATGTATCAAAGATAGGTAAATAGGGAATATCAAAGTTTGAATCCCCCCCCAAACCAAAGCAGTACCAACGGCTCCATATATATTAGTTACAAGCCAATACCCAGGTAAAGTGACAGTAAGGCTTAAAATCCCCAAAATATTATTCAATCGGGTGTATGCATTAGCAATTGCTATATTATATGGTATAGTTGACAAGGCCAATGAACTCATTCCCATAACAAGATATGGAATAAACAAACAAGCAGATTTTGCGATTTCCCAATTACCAGTCCACACAAACAGAATTTCTTCATCATAAATTACTAAATTACTCCCTACAGAGAAAACTATAATTGCCACTAATAAAAACACCTTTTTATATAGTCTAAAAGCTTCCTCTCTCTTATTCTCTGAAAACAAAGAAGTTAACCTAGGTAGAAATGCAATAGATATTGGACTAATTAGAACATTCAAAGAATTAGTTAACGATACTGCCAAAGTATAGAATCCTAATATTGTAATTGGAAGTATTTTACTTATAGCCAACTTATCCATTTGAGAATTAAGTCCAGCAACCAATGATATTAGTAACATCCCAGAAGCAAATCGTCCGATTTTATGTACTATTTTCCAATCTATTTTAGGTAGTTTTAAAAAACAATATTGAGTAGATGACAATATTCCCAAAATAGTATATCTAAGTAAAATAGCATAAATTAAAGTAGCAACAGTCTGCCAAATAAAAAACAGTTTCAAAGAAGGTATAAATACAATTGGAATAATAATTAATCCATTACGAACAGCACTCCAAGATATCTGATAAACATTTGCCACAACTTGCTTTTCTAGTCCTAATAATCCTCCCATATAAAATTGACCCAAAAATTGAAAGGCAATCCCAATCCCCATTATGCGAATATAGGAAGCAACCTCAGAAGGGTCTAAGCCATCAAGTTTTAACCATTTGTTAACAACAATATTAGAAGTAGATAGCGTTATAACAATAATAATAAAAGCAATAATAAAATAACAAGTTTCTAAAGTTAAAAATATGTCCAATTTACTTTTACAGGAATTTGTGGATAAAGCAAATTCACGAGACAAAGAAGCTGTAAGTCCAACATCCAAAACAGCCATAAGCCCCGCAATAACTAAAGTCAGACTAATTATGGAATAGCTTTCTATACCCAAAAATTGAATATACAGAGGTACAAAAAGAAAATTAGATAAAATACTCCAGCAACGACCTACAATATTAGCTACTATATTTCTATACATCATTCAGAAACAATTTACAGTTAGCAATAAAAAGGTGAATACAATCTAACATCTTATCAAAATTCATCTACAAAACCACCATCCAGAAGGTAAGGCCAAAAATCTTGAATAAAAACGTTCTACTCCAGGTAGAAAGACACGTTCGCCAAACACAGTATAATAATTATTGGGTAAATGAACACCAGAAGAATAATATCCTTTATTTCTAAATGAAAGCATATCTTCTATTTTGTTTTCTGATAACAAACCAAAAATCCAATTATTAGGTTGAGTATTTTTTCTCCACAATGTATCAACGGCAGGAAGCTCTTTTTTCCAATGACAAGCATTATTATATTGTTTCATCAATAAAAGTGGAATATCATCCATTTGACTATATCCAATATAACTACTTATTTCACTCATAGTCATCCCATATCCTTTCATTGAGATATCACATTCAGGTGATATCTCACCATTTATATCCCGAAAAGCAGTACGATCAATTCCAAAATCTCTCATTAAAAAAGCTTTATCATATTTTTTCTTATCTTTAAAAGAAATAGCTCCTCCATCAATAGTATTGGGTAATCTAATTGTTTGAAAAGAAAATATAGTAAAATCTGTTCCTAGATTCCCCATATATTTTCCTTTATACTTAGCCCCAAAAGCTTCTACGCAATCATCTATAACAGGAATACCAAATTGTTTACCTATTGAATTTATCTCATCAACATAACCTACATAGCCACAAAAATGATTGTGAAATATCAGTTTAGTTTTAGAAGTAATCTTTTCTTTAACACTATCTGGGGATAGAGTCCCCGTTTTAGGATCAATATCAGCCCAAACAATTTTTAATCCAAAGGTCAACAATGGTTGGTTAGAAGCTAAGCAACTCATAGGAGACGTAATAACTTCATCCCCAAAAGAAAGCCCTAAAACGGTTAAAGCTAATTGAATGGCTGAAGCATAAGAATTTGTTGTGAGCAAATAATCATTTCCTATAAATTCACATAAGCTACATTCAAACTTTTTACCCCATTTCCCATAAGAAAGAGCTCCTGAATGAAGAATATTGTCCAATTCAGATAATGATTCAGGCATATATGGCTTAAACAATGGAATCATATTTACTTAAAATTTAAAATACATCCTCCCCAAGAGTATCCCACACCAAAACCTGTAATCAACACTTTAGAAGATTTTAAAATTATACCAGAATTAATTGACTCTTTTATAGCAATCGGAATAGTTGAAGAAACAGTATTTCCTGTATTCTCCATATTTATACAAAATTTCTCTTTAGGAATACCACAGACTTTACGAAGAGTATTTAGCATAAATTTATTGGCCTGATGAAAGATAAAATAATCAACTTCTTCCACTCGTGTTAAAGAATTATTTTGAAGTATTTGTAAAAGTAAAGAAGGAACAGCCTCAAGAGTAAAATTAAAAATTTCAGAACCATTCATATATAAGTAATCAGATGAAATTATACTTCCTCCCTCATCTATTCCAATATCATTTTTCATTTGACGATGTCTTGAACAGCCTGTATAAACTCTCAAATTATCGGCCCCACTACCATCCGTTCCTAAAGCAAAGTTACCTATTTCAAGAAAACCATCATTTGAGACTAACGTTGCTGTAGCAGCATCTCCAAATAAAGATTTATTTCCTTTATCTAAAGGATGAATATATTTACTATAAGTTTCGCCGGTTAGTAACAACACATTTTTAGAGATGCCACTACAGACTAATCCTTTGGCTAAAGATAGCCCATAAACATATCCAGAGCACCCTAAATTATAATCAAGAGCTCCAGCGGAAGTAGGTATATGCAATTTCTTTTGTAAAAGGCAAGCAGTAGTTGGCAAATAATGATCCGGACTCTGAGTACAAAATAAAATAAAGTCAATACAATCTGGAGAAATATTATATTCCCTAAACAAATTTTGGGCTGCTATTAATGCTAAATCTCCAGCAGTTTCATTTTCAGCAGCAATATGTCTCTGGTGTATACCAACTTTATTTGCTACTTTCTCTGCATTCCATTCAGGAAACGATTCTACCAATTCTTGATTAGTCAAAATCCCCTCAGGTAAATGATAAGAAATACCTTTTATATATGTTTTCATTGCTAATTATTTAAATTAAAAGCCCCTCTCCTCCTCCTGTTATGTCCAAACTACTGCCAGTCATCCAAGAAGACGCTTCTGATAACAAATAAACGGTCAAATAGGCCACATCTTCAGGCTTACCATATCTTTTTAAAGGATATTTTAGTTGAGAGACTTCTAAGTCTTCTACAGAAATTCCATTTTGCTTTGTAATTAAGTCGGTCCAGACCATTGCTGGACAAATACTATTTACACGTATGTTACGCGATGATAACTCCAAAGCTAAAACTTTAGAATAAGATATAATAGCTGATTTTGAAGCACTATACACAGCATTACCTATACTCGGATAAGCAGCAGCACGAGATGCTATAAAAACAATTGAAGAATTTTTATTAAGACATTTTTGACGCAAAATTTCCGATTGAAGAAGCATTGGTGACTTGACATTTAAATTAAAAACAGAGTCAATATCAGATTCATGTATTTGCTTACAGGGAACTCTACTACCTAAACCAGCATTATATACTATACCATCCAATTGAGGGAAGGAATTCACTAACTCAGCTATTTCACTTCTATTTGTCAGATCTGCAATAAAATAGGAATGTCCCTTTCCTTCCATTAAAGAAATTGTTTCTTGCAACTTCTCCTCCTTTCTTCCGACCAGAACTAAATTAGCCCCCATTTTAGAACAGATAACAGCTATAGAACGTCCAATACCTGAAGATGCTCCTGTCACTAAGACTTTCTTTCCTAATAAGGTAAATGGATTATACATGCTATTTTGAATTTACTAATTCAAATAAATCATTGACAGTTTTACAAGATCGAATTTCCTTTCCTGTAATTGTCTTATTATAAGTTGTTCGAATAAATGCTATAATACTTAAAAGAGTTAATGAACTCCATTCTTCTAATTCTTGAAAAATTGTATCAGCATGTATTTCAGAAGCATCTGTATCATCAAATTGTCCTACAAAATCGTTAATAAAATCTTTTAATTCCATAATCGTCTATATATTAATATTTTGTGCCGGGACACCAAACATTTTACTTCCCGGTTTTACATTTTTTATAACAAAGGATGCAGCTCCTATAAATGAATTTTCACCTACAACAACACGATTCATAATAGTTGAATGCGGGGCAATCCATACATTTTGCTTTAATTCACATGAACCAAATAAAACACAATTTGCAGTCAGTACGCAATTATCAGCTATTATACAATTGTGTGCTATATGCACATGATTATCTATTTTTGTAGATTTACCAATCCAAGTAAAACCTTCAAATAAACTTTTTGAAACGGTCGTATTATCACCTATGGATACATTATCACCTATAAAAACACGGCCAACATGAGGTATACACATATTTCCATCTACTTCTTTTATCAATTGAAAGCCGTCTCCACCTATTACAGAGCAGCAACCAATAGTAACATTGTTTCCAATAATACTCCCTGACTTAATAATAGAATTATGTCCTATAACCACATTTTTCCCAAATACTACTCCAGATTCAATGACAGCCCCTGATTCAATAATTACATCTTCAGTTTCGGTTTTCCAATCATATTTAGGATATATGCCTGTACTAACCAATTGAATAAAAAGTTTATAAAAAGTTTGTTCCGGATGTTGACTAAGAATAATTGAGAAACGTTTTTTATCGTCTTGAGACAAAGAATGATAAAGCTCTGGTGAAATAATCAAAGCTTTTATTTTAGAATTCTGGCATGCATATTTTAGATATTTAATAGACTCACAATAAGATATAACACATTGAGATTCTATTTTCCTATTACTCAAATTAAATCCATCAACTAAAAAGTCCTCTCCCATATATTCACAACCTAATATGGCACAGATATCTGACAGTTTTATTTTTATCAAACTTGCAGATAATGATAAGCTACCATCCATTTTTTATACAATCTACAATTTTAAGTCTATCTTTTTCTGTTACCCACCAACCACAAGGTATATGTACTAACTTACCATAAAAGTCTTCTAAACCTGGCAAAATCCTTCTTGATGTAGAAAAAAGACTATGTGTATCATTACGATGGTGCAAAGGTGAAGCCATTATTTCATTTGACTCCAGCATTTTTACAAAATCATCTCGATGATCAACTTTCATCGTATAAAGCCAATAAGAAGGTTCAGTTTTATCATAATAGGGAATTAACTGTAAACCATCTATATTTTGCAGAGAGTTATCATAAAACTTTCCATTACTGATATATTTATCAAGCACAGACCGTAAGAAACGCATTTGAACCAGCCCTATAGTAGCATTCACATTATTCATACTATATTTATAACCAGTTTCCTTGATATCATTTTCCAAACGGGATTTAGTTTTATCCAACCCAAACCAACGCTTAATTCTAGCCTTATCCATATTTTCCTGTGACTTTAAAGCTAAAAAGCCACCATCAACGGTAGTCATATGTTTAATAGCCTGTAAAGAGAATATCGTATAATCCGAGTTACAGCCGACATATTGACCATCAAATTTACTCCCTAAGGCATGAGCGGCATCCTCTATAACAGGTATATTAAACTCTTTCGATATCTGATTAAAACGAGTCATATCACATACCATACCAGCATAATGAACTACAATAATAGCCTTTGTTTTTGAAGTTATCTGAGAACGGACAGAATCAGGATCTAACAAACCTGTAGCTGGGTGAACATCCTCCCAAACAACCTTCGCTCCAACCATAGTAATTGCGACATTTGTAGGCTCAGCAGTCATAGGAGTACTGATTACCTCATCACCTATGCCTACACCAGCCAAAAGTAATGCCAAATGTAACGCATCTGTTCCTGAATGTAACGCCAAACAATAAGGATTGCCTATAAAAGTCTGGAATTGCTTTTCAAAGTCATAAACAGGTTGTCCTTCTGCTATATAACCACTATACAGAACATTTTCCAACTCTGGCATTAACACTTTCCGATCAGGAATATAGGGTTTAACCAATGGTATCATAATGGTATTATTTATTTCAGTTCATTTTGTACATAATCAAGACTTAACAAAAGATTTTTAAGCTCATCTAGGCTTAAACGTTGAGTATTTTCCGAATTATACTCATGATCAACCAAGCGTGGTCCATCCTTTTGCAAATATTTGGTATAATTTAAATCACGAAAATCTGCAGGGATACGATAAAATGAACCCATATCTGTGGCCTTAGACATCTCCTCTTTCGTACAAAGAGTTTCATACATCTTCTCGCCATGCCGTGGTCCAATAATCCGAATCTCATTATTTGCATTAAATATTTCCTTGACAGCTATTGCGAGGTCATGAATAGTAGCAGCCGGTGCTTTCTGAACAAATAAATCACCCGGTTCTGCATTCTGAAATGCAAAAAGGACTAAATCTACTGCATCATCTAAAGACATCATAAAACGAGTCATTCTTGGCTCTGTAACAGTCAATGGTAAACCTTCTTTTATCTGTTTTATAAATAAAGGTATAATAGAACCACGAGAACACATTACATTTCCATAACGAGTGGCGCAGATTATACCATTATTAGCTTCTACACGAGCATCCCTTGCTTTAGATATAGCCAACTTTTCCATTAAGGCTTTTGTCATTCCCATAGCATTTATAGGATAAGCAGCCTTATCGGTACTCAAAACAACAACTTTTTTAACATTATTACGAGCAGCAGCCTCCAATACATTCTCAGCGCCATACAAGTTAGTACGAATAGCCTGCATTGGATAAAATTCACAAGAAGGTACTTGTTTTAATGCAGCAGCATGGAAAACATAATCAACGCCTGCCATTGCATTGTTAATACTATCAAAATCACGCACATTACCGATAATGAAATTTAATTTATCGTTTTTATATTCAATGCGCATGTCTTCCTGCTTCTTTTCATCACGACTGAATATTCTGATTTCTTTTAAATCAGAATTAATAAAATGTTTTAAAACAGCATTACCAAAAGAGCCTGTTCCCCCAGTAATCATTAGAACTTTATCTTTAAACATATATCATACTATTATCCTATTTATTATTCAAACTCATTTTCGCCTCCCTCATCACCTCAAAGAACCTCTCAATATCCTCCACATCAATCTCTCCCAACGCACAAAGCCGGAATGTATTCGTTGTGGAAATCTTACCCGGGTAGATCGTAAAGCCACGTTCATAGCAGTAATCATGAACCTTATCAAAATCCCAGAGGGGATCATCAGGATACAATACAGAAACAACAAGACCCGACTGCCATTCACGTTTGATCGCATACTGAAGACCAAGCTCTTGCAAACCTTTATGGATGGCTTCAAAGACCCTCTTGTGACGGGCGAATTTAGCCTCTTCACCTACTGCAAAATATTCATCAAGAGCCTGACGGGCAGCGTAAACGGTTTGAACAGGAGGAGTAAAATGCATCTCACCCGTCTTCTCAAAGTAATCGTATTGTAAATAGAGGTTACAATAGTAGGAGCGTTTCGGATAATCCCTTGAAGCACGTATCAGGGATTCATCACCTATGATAAAGGAAAGACCCGTCATGGCCTGAAGGCCTTTCTGAGCCGAAGCCATACAAAAGTCAACATTATCCTTCCCGATATCAAAAGGAATCATACCCAGGGAGGAAGTGGTGTCGACAACAAAAACGGCACCGTGCGAATGGGCTATTTTTCCGATCTCACGGATGGGGTTCAAGATACCCGTACCCGTTTCATGGTGCGTGGTATAGACCAAAGCGATGTCCGGATTGTCGGAAAGCGTCTTTTCGATTACCGACAGGTCGGGAAGTTCGTAAACGGAAAACTTCAAATCGATATGGGGAAGACCGTAATATTCGCAGACTTCCACCGCACGGGTGCTATAGGCACCGTTATTGACAACCAGAACTTTCTTATCCGCAGGAAGAAGAGAGTTCAGGCAGATATCGATATTGATCGTACCCGAGCCGCAAAACAGGACGGCCGTATGTTTGGAGAGGTCTCCATGCGCAACGCGGACCAGGTCGTCACGTAACTGTTTCATCATACCCGCAAACTCTTTCTCACGCGGACAGATATCGGGAACAACCTGCGCCAGCTTTACCGTATCCGTCGTGGTGGCGGGACCCGGATTCAAAAGGATCTTTCTTTCGATATTCATGAATGCGTATCTTTTAAAAATGCCATAAAATGCTCTTTATTCTCTACCGGAGTAGTCGTAGGGCGACCCAGATCATCACGTGAATCGATCCGGACCTTAATTTCAAGAAGAACCGGGCCGGACAGGCCGGACAGCTTCTCAAGCGCACACGAAAGCCCTTCCTTGTCGGAGGCAGTCAGTACATGCGCATAACCGCAACCTTTCGCTATCGAGGCGATATCCAGACGGAAACCGAGCGTGGGTTGACCGCCGACAGATTCATGGGCACCATTGTTGAAAAGGACGTGCCTGTAATTCTTGGGAGAAAGATCGCCGATATTGCTGACAGCACCCATGTGCATGATAAAGGCACCGTCACCGTCAAGACAGTAGACACGGCGGTCAGGCTTCTCAAGGGCAATCCCCAGGGCAATGGAAGAACTGTGACCCATGGAACCCACAGTTAGGAAATCCCTTGCGTGCCCCTGCCCTTTCGATTCACGGTACTCGAAAAGCTCACGGGAGAGCTTGCCCGTGGTGGAAACCACAATGTCATTGTCCCCGAGGTGGTCGACAACCTGCATTAGCGCCTCCTCGCGGGACAGAGGATAGTCATTCAAGGCTTCCTGACGCAATTTATATTTTCCAAACGTATCTTTACGGATGACAATCGCATGGGGAATCGACCGGCTCTTCGCCGAGACAACCGCGTCATGGATCTGCGCCAGGGCCTCGTCTTCATCCGTATCCAGAATTATAAAAGGAATTTTCATGGCTTTCAGAAGATCAAGGGTAACCTCGCCCTGCTTCTTATGCTGGGGTTCGTCTTTTGTGCCGGGCTCACCGCGCCAGCCGACCAGCAAAAGAAGAGGAAGGCTGTACACTTTCTCGTCCGCAAGGGACAAGAGGGGATTCACCGTATTTCCCAGACCGGAGTTCTGCATATAAACCAAAGGAACGTTGCCAGAAGCCATATAATAACCGCAGGCAATGCCCACCGCGGAACCTTCATTGGCGGCGATGATATGCTTACCACGCGGAGCATGATCCGTGATATAGGCGCAAATATTCTTCAAAAGGGAATCGGGAACACCCGTAAAGAAGTCAACACCGTGATGAAGGAACGTATCGTATATCTTTTCTACACTTACCATAACCGTCTGATTTATTTAGTGCCCGGAATCAATTCCAGAATTTCCTTGATAGGCATACAAAGCGGACGGACCTCCTCGGCGCGCTCGTTTTCAAGGATGGTCCTGGCCACGTTCATCATGGCCGGGTAAGCGGCACGGAGAAGGTGGTTGGCGTAAATGACTACGTTGGCACCCCATTCGTGAAGTTCGGATTCGTGCACATGGTCATAAGTCGTCGGAACAACGACAATGGGAACATGGGCGTATTCTTTGCGGAAAGTCCGGCAGAACTCACGGATATCCTCACCCGACTTATCCTTGCTGTGGATCATGATGCCGTCCGCACCCGCCTGTACATAGGCATAAGCACGTTCGAGGGCGTCACTCATGGGTTTGCCGGCAATAAGGCTTTCGATACGCGCAATGATCATAAAGTCACCGGTGACCTGGGCATTCTTCCCTGCTCTGATCTTATCGCAGAAACCCTCGATACTATCCTGAGTCTGGATAGCGTCAGTACCAAAAAGGGAATTCTTCTTCAGACCGACTTTATCTTCAATGATTACCGCAGAAATGCCGTGACGTTCCAGAGTGCGCACAGTAAAGACAAAGTGTTCGATCTTGCCACCCGTGTCTCCATCAAAAATAATAGGCTTGGTGGTACATTCAAGGATATTGTTCAGGTCCTGTAAACGGGTGGTAAGGTCGACCGCTTCAATATCCGGTTTACCCTTACTCGTGGAGTCGGTCAGGCTGCTGGACCACATGCCGTCAAAGACCTCGCGCTTATCACCCTTCTGGACTTCAAGATTCTCAATAATCAGACCGCAAAGACCGTCGTGAGCCTCCAGGATACGGACCACAGGCTTGGCCTGGATCAGGCGGCGGAGGGACTTAAGACGTACGTCAGGGGTAGTCCCGATCGCCTTGATATCCTTGTCGAGCGAGGAGGAGTTGATGCCCCGGGTATAAGGGATCTCGATTACCTTGCCCCCCTGGGCGTTCATCACCTCAAAAACCTGTTCGCGCACCTCGCGCAACGGGCCCGTTTTCCAGTCGTCGCCGTGGATGATATAGTCAGGCTTGAGTTTTTCCAGATTCGGAACATAGCTCCAATCCTCCTGGGGAACAACTTCGCAAACCCCTTTGATATTCTCAACAACCTCCTTACGCTGATCATAGGTAAGGTAAGGGAGGCGTTTGTGTTCGGCGATGGCCTTGTCCGTCAGCAGACCGACGATGACATCACCGTATTTAGTAGCTTCATGAATAATATGGATCAACCCCGGATGCATGATATCCGCGGTCATACCGACATAGATTTTCTTGTTCATATATGGAAAAGATTTGTTTTTAACAATAGCGGATGATGTGCTCCTCAGCATACGAAAGGTCGGCTTCATCATCGATTTCATACCATTTAAGACCCTCCACCCTGAGCACACGGACAGGGGAAACGGAACGGGACATGCGGAGCAGTTCGTACTCGTAACCCAGTTTAGGCTGGGACTCCAGGATGGTCGCATAATCGGCGCACATCCGGCGGTAGAAAGTATTGGAAAGTTTATGGATACCGACCAGCTCGCCTTTTGCCTCAAGGGCGTCCTTGTCTACCGAACAGGAAGTAAGGATGTGATTGCGGTCATATTCCACATAATACTGATCCTGGAACTTGGTCAGAGAAGAGACAAGCATCACATCCGGGAATTCGTCATCCAGCAGCGAGAGGATGGCCTTGCGTTCAAAAACAAGGTCCGATTCAAGCAGCAGGAAACTGTCATCGCCTATCACGTCACGCGTATTGTACAGAGTGTACATACTGTTAGTATCGGCATAACGGGGACTGAAACAGGTCTCTATCTGGGGGAAATCCGCCTGAAGGGCTTCATAAGCCTCTTTTTTATAACCCGTACCGAGGATGATACGTTCGATACCGCAGGAAAGAAGGGTTTCGATAGAGCGGATAATCATAGGTTTTCCACCAACCTCCACAAAACCTTTGGGCACAAGCTCGGTATAATGCCCGAAGCGGGTACCAAGACCGGCAGCCATGATCATTGCTGTTTTAATCATGAATTTCAGAGGGAATTAATATAAGTGAATTCAATTGTTGCTTGAAATAACAGTAAATCGCAAAAATCGACAGGACAGAAACAAATCCTGAAAAAAGGGCAGTACGCATTAGCATGACAGTCCAGGAAATGTCAGCAGAAACGAAGTTCTTGACCATAAACACACCCGTAGTGCCCAGATAGCCGAAAGAATCGGCCAAATAAATAATAAAAACAGCCGTACTAACCACCCTAAGGGAAGCAATCAGGCGTTCTATCAGGTAAGTGAAAGGAATATACCCCATATACAGACCAAGACCGGAAAGAATCATCCACCAAATAGGAGAAAGAAAACCGTACACATAAAGCAATGTGGAAAAAACCATTAAGGAACCGCCTGTGACGGCGATGCAATAAATGATATTAAGAGCCAAACGGTTATTACGGACAAACACAATCAGGAACATCAGTACAAGGACAAAAACGGCAATGGGAACCTCTGTCTGAGTAAAGATCATTGCACCCTCAATATGGAGCTCCTTCCAAATATCGGCAGCGAAAGAGTCACGAAGCTCACGGAACACGGTCAGGGCACCGTAAAAAACAACCAGCATGCAGATTCCCCAAAAGAATTGCCTCAAAAACTTACGCCTGTCTTTACCATCCATCGGAGCACGTTTGGTACGCTGTATGATATCTTGCTCATTGGGAGCCGGAATCTGATTGAGAAGCCAGCTGCAAAGCAACATAACAGGGTATACCAACAAACCGGTGGTAAAAGGCATCCAATATTCCGACACATGCAAATTATCCATCACGAATTGTCCCAAGGTTTTCACCAAACCGGAAGAGACTATCAAAGCAACGCTCAGCCCGACATTTAATATTTCACTGATACGACGCCCTTCGATATAGCTAAAAATGACACCCCAGATCATACCCAGGGGAAGACCGCTCAGAAAAATAGAACACACCTTCAAAGGAACCGGAAGAAGTGCAAAACCCAACAAAGCAACTTCGGAAAAAGTAAGCAGCCCTATTATATAATAGATGCGGTGACCCGCTTTCATCGAAGGCAGAATACGAACACCGATGAACTTGGAAAGGGCGTAGCCGATAATCTCAGAAAGGACATACAGGATTTTGACATCGAATCCCCAAAGAATCTCACCTTCATAAATGGCTGCGGTAAATGGCTTACGGTAGGCATAGGCACAAGTATAAACCAGAAAAATCAAAACGCTGGCATAGAGAGCCAAAACGTAAAGGGGAGAACGGGAAAGAAAGGAACGAATCATTCGTGTAGTTCGCTGTACGGATATGGATTAGCTTCCAAACTCTTTAAATGCTCCACAATCTCAAACTCTTCCCTCGTCAATTCCCGATCCTTCCAACCGTCTATTATTGCATGTGCCTCCGCCGCCAGCTCTTCGTCAAAGACCTCGGCGTAACAAGCTACCAACAAACGACATTTCAGCAGAGAGACGGGAAGTGTATCCAAGAGATCCCAACTACGATTGAGGACCGACTGGATTTTATCTTCCTTATCACCGTGATTATAAATGGTAGCATTATAGCCGGTCAACAAAGCGATACAAAGAGAAGCTTCCTCTTCGAGGGTACGTCCATGTGAACCGAAAAGATGCTCACAACGATGATACACATCCGTATTCAACTGACGGAAACGGTCGGAATAGATGGGTTCGCCATCCAGACCTAAATGGAGAAGTTCGTGCGAAACGGCGCACAAAGAATCGATTTCTGATTGCAAAGACAACATGGTGATTTATTTACGTATTGGAATATGCACCACAGAGGGCACAGAGTTCACAGAGTTTTTAATTCTTTATTAATTCGATTAAAGAGGGATGAATGAAGGCCGTGGCAACTGCCATAACCCCTTGGATGGAAACCACCACACGGCGGTCACCTTTGATACGGACAAACTCACCCTCAACTCCCTCGAAGATGCCACCGGTGACACGGACACGGTCTCCCCTTTTCATGGAAACGACTGAAGGATCCAGATAAACAACCTGTTCATCGTAATTACCGGCAACGGCGATAAAACTACGCATTTGGACTTCAGGAATGGTAATAGGCTGACGGGTCTCACGGTCCATGATATAACGAATAGGAAGAGAAGCCCCGACAGTGGATTTCATTTCGTCAACCTCACTGCGAGTGGCATAAACAAAAACCAAGTTGTGAACAACAGGAACCAATTTACGGATCTTACGCTCACCACGGAATACGTATTCATAGCGCATGGGAAGAAAATTCCTCACTCCGCGGGAGTCCAGGTATTCCTTAAAGGCAAGCTCACGGCTATAGGTGATACGAAGGGCGTACCAGGATTTATTAATGCTATTGTTCACAAAAGGATATAATTGGGGGACACCGGGGTAGTGAAACACCTTCCGGTCAAGTTTGCTAATTCTGTTGTTTGCCTTGCAGCGTATATCATTTCATCAAGTACTCCCCTATCGCAGGAGAGACAGTTTGAAAAAGAAGAACAGAAAACGAAGTTTTGAAAAAACAGGGCTTTACTGATCTTACAATCTGTAAACGAGTCTATTATGAAGCGAAAGTGTTTCAATAGACGATCGTCTTTTGAAACACACTTTTTTAAAGATCCAGACAATTAAAATACATATAAAAGCAGACAGATATTAAAGCGTTTTTTGTTAGTTTATAGACATTTGATTATCAAATAATTAAATAGATCAAGCCATGAAGGAAAACATTTTTTTTATTAAACATTTTGCAGTTATGAAAATACCCTCTATCTTTGCGTTCAATTAGACGATCGTTTATTGAAACACTCACTTTTTTAAGAATTATTTCATTTAATGTCAGACAATTAAGAAGAGAAAAGGTTTCATTTTCCCTTTTATTCCCCCTTTAATTCCACATTCATTTGCCTACTGAAAGATTACTCTCTACCTTTGCAACATATTAACAACATTTAATTATTGATTAAATAAAAAAATCATGAACAAAGAAAATGAATTATTACAGACAGTGAACAAAAGTGTAAAAAAACGCTAACACTAAAACACAACCTCCTATCACAGAAGCTATTAAAGAAACAAGAGGCAGAAAAGCAGGAGCGCAGATACCGGGAATTATCTCCAACAATGAAGGAGTTATAAAAGCGCTGATAGAATCCTACATATTGGACGCAAAAGAACAAAATATCAAGACATGCAAAGATTCGTTGGCACGCTACATAGAGGGAAAAAAACTTTTTGGAAAAATAAGAAATGGAGTATTCAAGCCATTAGTTTTAAGCACAATCAGAACTTACGTCAACGAAATCTGGAATAAGATGGAAAGAAAGAAAAAGAACCAAGAAGGAAAGCGCTGAAATACCTACAATGAATTTTATCAAACCGGAATACATTCGATCCGACTTACCTTTGGGGCGATAATTTATCTATTAACCCTTTAAATCATATACGTATGAAACAGAAGAAAAGACCGGCATCACAAACTGAAGCCATGAAACTGAGATGGAAAAAACGGATTGTCTTTGAGAAAGGATACACTGAAATGTGTGCCGAATGGATGGCGGAGCGCCTGGAAGCGTTGACCGACCACCTGCAATACGGGCACGCAGCCATCGCTTATCAGAAGCAGAACGGAGACTTCAAGTTGGTGAAAGCGACACTGATCTACTATGAAGCGGAATTCCACAAAAAGTATGATCCCACACAAATAGAAGGCGCAGTAGTCTACTGGAATGTGGATGAACAGCGATGGACGACATTCCAGATGGAGAACTTCATGGAGTGGAGACCGATCGTATAGGGCGCCACCACAGATTACACGGATTTTCACCGATGAATTATTTTTATTTTGAGAAATCAAGTGAAGACATCTTTGGGAATCCGAGGTAATTTATGGTGAATGTATTATTGAAAGTACAAACGACTAATCTAAAAAACAATGGCAATAGCATATGACGGGATCAACTATTTCCCGGTGGGCGTAAACTTCATGGAAGAGAACGCAATGGAAGTGATAGAAGCTAAATATGGAATAAAGGGTTCGGCAATCGTACTGAAACTGCTGTGCAAAATATACAAAGAGGGATACTTCATCCGTTGGGATGAAGAGCAGTGTCTGATTTTTGCCAACAAGGCGGGAAGAGAGGTGCAGGCCGCTGAGGTACAGGGGATCATTGAGATCCTCTTCATCAAAGGGATATTGGACAGAAACAGTTATCTGGCAAACGGAATACTGACTTCGGCAAACATACAGAAGATATGGATGGAGGCAACAAAGCGAAGAAAAAGGGATCTGAAAGCATTGCCCTATCTGCTGGTGAACGACTTGACTCAGCAGGAAACAGAAGCGCCGGAAGGTGAAAATGTAACCATTAGCCCGGGAAATGTAGTACATGATGTAGCCGTTAACGCAAAAAATGCATGCAATTCCGGACAAAGTAAAGTAAAAGAAAAGAAAGCAGAGGAAAATAAAGAATTACCCCCCTCAGCTCCCCCCAAGGGGAAGGAAAAAGAATGGGAGGAGGTTTCTGCTCCTCTCCCGATACCCGGATACGCCTTCAACACAATGACACACAATTATCCGGGACTGACGGATACACTCAAAAGACTGGGGATTACCGAAGCAGGAGAGGTGAATGCCATACTCAGGCTATCGGATTATGGAAGGAAAGGAACACGGGTATGGCAACTGATTGCCAATACTTGCTGGAGTGACATAGGGGCAAAAGGAAGGTATCTGATAGCAGCACTGAATAAGGCAAAAAGAAAATAATCCGGATAGGAAAGTACAGTTTGCAGTTGATAAAAAAGCAAGTATACCGGTTTCCATACGGAAGGTTCTCTGTCGGGAATGGAAAACGGGACGTACATTTAAACAAATGATCTACAGCCACTTCAGAGCACAATATTTCAATCTGCAGAAGCTTTATTTTAACGTTACGTTAAAGTTCGTTTTTCGTCTGCAAATAGCAAATTCTTTAAATGCAAAAGACTTGTTATTTGCAGACAAGAACAAAGCTATCGGAAAATGGCATTAACAATGTTAACGGGCAAAAGGCATAAAATATCCTCTCCCACTGTATACAGTTATATTGTTATTTACCTCTTCCGGCAGATGCAATCCACCAGATGATCATTCATAAATCCGGAGGCCTGCAAGTGAGCATAGCAAATCGTAGTTCCAAAGAATTTAAATCCCCGTTTTTTCATATCCTTGCTCATGGCATCAGATTCGGGAGATGATACCGGAATCTCACTCAATGATTGAAATGTATTGACAATCGGTTTTCTGTCGGGAAAGAATGATAGAGTATAGTCATAAAAACTACCGAACTCCTTTTGTACGGCGAGAAATGACCTTGCATTTGTAATGGTCGATTTGATCTTCAGACGATTTTTCACAATGCCATCAAAGTGCATCAACCGTTCAACATCTTCATCGGTCATTTGTGCCACCGACTCAGCATCGAAATTGCAAAAGGCTTTGCGATACCCCTCACGTTTCTTAAGGATGGTTATCCAACTCAAGCCGGCCTGAGCACTCTCCAACACAAGAAACTCAAACAGCGTCTTGTCATCGGTCACCAATTTTCCCCACTCTTGATCATGGTACTTCACATACAGTTCGTCACTTCCGCACCAACCGCAACGCCCGTTTATTATATCTTGCATAATTATGATAGTTATAGTACGATACAAACTTACAGAAAAACACTGAAATAATACTTGCGAAAAGAAAAATATATTTGCTTACATCACCATTCGGAAGCGCGTATTGTTGTTATCCGTCCCATAATCTTGAATGATGTATTCTACATACTCACGTTTTGCACTTTTACAAAATACAGTGTTTCGGTAGTTTCGATTACCGATTTGTTCGTATGCTCTAATTCGGTAATTGCAATTACCGAATTAAAATCTCCAGAAACGGACGAACCGTTCTCCAACACCATTCACCCCTCATAGAACAGTCTCATTTTCTCAAGGCTTTCTGCGGAAAAGCCTCGAAGTCCCGGTAATATCTTTCTAAAATGTGCGCTAATAGCAGATAGCACACCTGTTCCTTTCACGATTACAGTTTATCATCTTCACTCTCTTGCAGTGGATTAAGAGCAGTGCCCGTCTTAGCATTCAGCGGACTGATAACCGCTTTCCCCGTTTTTGCTTCCAATTCCATACGGGCGTTACGGGCAATTTCTCCACCGGCTTCCGCCACGTCCATATGTTCACGAAAAGTTTCAGGACTCTTGCTTTCCGAAATTTCTTTGGTGGAAAGCTCTGCCAGCATATTAAGCACCAACTCCTTATTGGTCATATTGTCACGCAGATTCTCTTTCTTCAAGCCTTTGAACTGCTTATATTCCTTGGCAGTCATGTCGCTCCAAGTCTGATAGATAATATCAGTCAAAGTGGCAAACTGTACACCTTCTTGCAGCCCATGATGTTTCCATTCGTCCGTAAGGTCTTTACGTATCTCTATGGATTTGAGCCGCTGGTTAATCCAGTTGTCCGAATAGCCCAGCCGCTTATAGTCCATCAGTGCTTGATTAATAGAAAGTTCGGGGTCTTGCATTTGATCAAGACGTTCCGCAGCCACTTGTGCCATCCATTGCTTGAAAGGTTCAGCTTTGGGCGAAGGGATGGATTGGATAAGACGAAGAAGTTGCTGAGTGTCGGCAACATCGGTTAAATACATTTTTCCATCAGCCGATTTCATTTTCAGTTGACTACAATTTGTAGTCAACTCACTTCCTTCCTTTTTAAGGCGTGTTTTTAAAACACTCCAATACTTGCGGGGATTAGGGCTGTCGGTTAAGACTGCCACCACATCCACTATTGAGAAGTACCATTTTTCTTCTTTATCGTCCCAAATGGTTCGGACTTTCTTTGCTTCGAAGAGCTTGATGGCATTATGCTGGGTCATAATATTATGTTTTTAATTCTGATTTTTAAGTTGAAATATTGCTCCGAACAATACTTATCCAAAAAGGAAATAGACACTTCAATTGCATCATAATGATCGTAGTGCCCGTAAGCGGTTTTACCCTTAAGTTCTTTGTGTTTGGAAAAACAGAGATTATTACGAATTGAATAGTCCATCCATTTTCCCAGATCATTATTAAGAGAGATGCCTTTATCTGATAAGACAGTCTTTATTCTATATTAGCTTCATTTTTTATGCAATTTTATAATGCAAATATAGCGAATTATATTTGGCGGGGTGAACTGTTTTCGTGTTTTTACCGACGAAATGGGGGTATTTGAAAGTAATATACAGCAGAGCGAAGCAATAAGCACAGTTACCAACTCGTTACCTCAAAATTGGGTACTCCTCCAAAACCTTTGGGTAATGAGGCAATAATAAAATTATCCCCGAATCTTTTGTATCTCGGACAATGGCAATTATTTTTTTCAGTATATCCCCCACACTTCCGGTTTTTTTCGTACTTTTACAGCTTGTTGGAAAGTTATGCACTTCCGGCATCAGAGAACAGATAAAAAGAAAAAACAATATATAAAATGAATCACAAATGGAATTATCGACCCATCACACAAGAACAGGCAGAGATAAGCCGGGCATTGGCTCAGGAACTAGGCATTAGCCCCGTCTTGGGACGACTTTTGGTACAAAGGGGAATTACGAAGGCACAGGATGCCAAGAAATTCTTCCGTCCGCAATTGCCCGATTTGCATGATCCATTCCTAATGAAGGATATGGACATCGCAGTGGAACGCCTGAACATGGCGATGGGAAAGAAAGAGCGCATTCTGATTTATGGAGATTACGATGTGGACGGTACCACGGCTGTGGCACTGGTCTACAAGTTCATTCAACAGTTCTATTCGAACCTTGACTATTACATCCCTGACCGTTATAACGAAGGATACGGAATTTCCAAAAAAGGAGTTGACTACGCCGCTGAAACCGGAGTAGGGCTTATCATCGTACTGGACTGCGGCATTAAAGCCGTAGAAGAGATTGCGTATGCCAAAGAGAAGGGAATTGACTTCATCATCTGCGACCATCATGTACCGGACGACATATTGCCCCCTGCCGTTGCCATCCTGAATGCCAAACGACTGGATAATACATACCCATACACTCATCTTTCGGGATGTGGCGTAGGCTTCAAATTCATGCAGGCTTTTGCCATCAGTAACGGCATTGAGTTTCATCACCTGATTCCGTTGCTCGACCTGACCGCCGTAAGCATTGCATCGGATATTGTACCGATCATGGGCGAAAACCGTATCCTGGCCTATCATGGGTTGAAACAGCTGAACGGCAATCCGAGCGTAGGACTGAAAGCGATTATCGATGTATGCGGATTATCGGAAAAAGAAATTACGGTGAGCGACATTGTATTCAAAATAGGTCCCCGCATCAATGCTTCCGGACGTATACAGAACGGAAAAGAAGCGGTAGACCTGTTGATTGAGAAAGATTTCTCGGCAGCACTCGAGAAAGCCGGACAAATCAACCAATACAACGAAACCCGGAAGGATCTGGATAAGAGCATGACGGAAGAAGCCAATAAAATCGTAGCCGAACTGGAAGGCTTGGCAGACCGTCGTTCGATAGTGCTTTACAATGAAGACTGGCACAAAGGAGTGATCGGAATCGTTGCCTCACGATTAACGGAGATTTACTATCGTCCGGCAGTCGTACTGACCCGGACGGATGATATGGCAACCGGTTCGGCACGTTCCGTATCCGGTTTCGATGTTTACAAAGCTATCGAACATTGCCGTGACTTGCTCGAAAACTTCGGAGGGCATACCTATGCTGCCGGGCTATCGATGAAAGTGGAAAACGTACAGGCATTCACCGAGAGATTCGAAAGTTTCGTGTCGGAACATATACTGCCGGAACAGACCAGCGCAGTGATCGATATCGATGCCGAAATAGATTTTAAAGATATCACGCCGAAGTTCTTCAATGAATTGAAACGATTCAACCCGTTCGGTCCCGACAACCAGAAACCGGTGTTCTGCACACATCACGTGTACGATTATGGAACAAGCAAGGTAGTCGGTCGCGATCAGGAACACATCAAACTGGAACTGGTAGACAACAAATCGAACAATGTGATGAACGGCATCGCCTTCGGACAAAGTTCGCACGTGAGATATATCAAAACCAAGCGATCATTTGACATCTGCTATACCATTGAAGAGAACACCCACAAACGGGGGGAAGTGCAGTTGCAGATTGAAGATATCAAACCGATAGAGTGACTTACCAAGAGATTTTAAAGCAATACTGGGGTTATGATTCCTTCCGCGACCTGCAGGAGGACATCATAACCAGCATTGGCAATGGAAAAGACACACTGGGACTGATGCCCACCGGAGGCGGAAAGTCAATTACGTTTCAGGTTCCGGCCCTTGCCAAAGAGGGATTGTGCATTGTCATCACCCCACTGATTGCTCTAATGAAGGATCAGGTGCAGAACCTGAAAAAGCGCGGAATCAAAGCGATAGCCATCTATTCAGGAATGACACGGCAAGAGATTGTGGTGGCATTGGAGAACTGCATCTTCGGCGACTATAAGTTTCTATACATCTCTCCCGAACGGTTGGATACCGAAATCTTCCGGGCCAAACTCCGGTCCATGAAAATCAGTATGATTACGGTAGACGAAAGCCATTGCATCTCACAATGGGGATATGACTTTCGTCCGGCTTATCTGAAAATAGCGAATATCAGGGATCTCGTACCGGATGCTCCAGTCTTGGCACTGACCGCCACGGCCACTCCCGAAGTAGTGAAGGACATACAGGAGCGCCTCCGCTTCCGGGAAGAAAACGTGTTCCGTATGAGCTTCGAACGAAAGAATCTGGCATACATCGTTCGCCCCACTGATAATAAAAACGGGGAGTTGCTGCACATACTGAACCGGATACAAGGCAGCGCGATTGTATATGTACGAAGCCGACGAAAAACCAAAGAAACAACCGAGCTGCTGGTAAACGAAGGAATCACGGCCGACTTTTATCATGCGGGACTGGATAACGCAACCAAAGATCTTCGCCAGAAACGATGGCAAAACGGAGAAAGCCGGGTGATGGTAGCTACCAACGCATTCGGTATGGGCATTGACAAACCGGACGTACGTATCGTCATCCACCTGGACCTGCCCGACTCACCGGAAGCCTACTTTCAGGAAGCGGGACGGGCGGGACGAGACGGACAAAAGGCATACGCGGTGATACTCTATGCCAAGTCGGATAAAACAACGCTCAGCAAACGTATTGCAGATACTTTCCCGGATAAAGACTATATAAAAGATGTGTACGAGCATCTGCAATATCATTATCAGATGGCGATGGGCGACGGGCTGGGATGCATGTATGACTTCAGCCTGGAAGAATTCTGCCGCAAGTTCAAATATTTTCCCGTACCTGCAGACAGCGCACTGAAGATATTGACACAGGCAGGATACCTGGAATATACCGATGAGCAGGACAATGCCTCACGGATTATCTTCACGATCCGCCGGGATGAGTTATATAAACTCCGTGAGATGGGAGAAGCCGCAGAGAAACTGATACAAATGATTCTGCGATCTTACACGGGTGTCTTTACAGACTATGCCTACATCAGCGAGCAGACTCTGGCGGTACGTACGGGACTGACCCGGCAACAGATTTACGACTTGCTGGTGATGCTGAGCAAGCGCCGTATCGTCGACTACATCCCGCACAAAAAAACACCTTACATTATATATACACGTGAGCGGATAGACCTCCATTATCTGCAAATACCCCGAGCAGTATATGAAGAACGGAAAGAACGCTATGAAACCCGTATCCATGCCATGGTGGAATATGTCACTTCGGAGAATGTCTGCCGTAGCCGGATGCTGCTCCGCTACTTCGGAGAGAAGAACGAACATAACTGCGGGCAATGTGACGTCTGCCTCAGCCACCGCGCCGAACCGGATATATCACAAAGCACCTTCGACGGACTGAGAGAGCAAATATGTGCTCTGCTGAAAGAGCATCCGATGACTCCGGCGGAGATAGCTTCACACATAAATACAGATAAAGAGCAGTTAAGCGAAGTGATACGGTTTATGCTGGACGAGGGCTTACTGAGCTCTGAGAACGGACTGCTTACTGAAAAAACTTCCTGAAAAGCAACAGGGTTATGTGATGAAATTACTACATTTGCAACCAAACTAAAAAAACTTTGATCATGCCGAACTTCTTTAAATCTTTTTTTGCGGGGAAAACAGAAAACCCTGAGGAAGAAAAACAAAAAAACGCCAAAAAGAACTTTGAGATATTTAAATATGACGGCCTGCGTGCCCAACGTATGGGACGTCCGGACTATGCCATTAAGTGCTTTAACGAAGCGCTGGCCATTGAAGAAGATTTCGAAACACTGAATTATCTGAGCCAGCTTTACATCCAGACCGGTGAATTCGGGAAAGCACATGAGTTGCTGGAACGTATGATCGCGCTGGAACCAGAATTGACAAGCACGTACCTGACCCTGGCCAATCTCTGCTTCATGCAAGAAGATTATCAGGAGATGGCCGATGCCGCCCAGAAAGCCATCGCACTGGAAGAAGGAAACGCAATGGCACACTACCTGTTGGGCAAAGCCAATCATGGATTGGATAACGGAATAATGACTATTGCCCACCTGACAAAAGCCATTGTGCTGAAAGATGATTTCACGGAAGCCCGACTGCTCCGTGCCGAAGCACTGTATAAGATGCAGCAATTTGCAGAGGCTATGGAAGATATTGAAGCCATACTTGCACAGAATCCGGACGAAGAAGCTGCCCTCCTGCTACGTGGCAAAATAAAAGAAGCCACCGGAAAGGAAGAAGAAGCAGAGACGGACTATCTCCATGTGACAGAGATAAACCCCTTCAACGAACAAGCTTACCTATATCTGGGACAACTATTTATCACACAGAAGAAATTGACAGCTGCTATTGAGTTGTTTGACGAAGCTATCGAGCTGAACCCGAACTTTGGAGCCGCCTATCATGAACGGGGACGTGCCAAACTATTAAACGGGGACAAAGACGGTTCGATTGAAGATATGAAGAAATCGCTGGAGCTGAACCCGAAAGAGGGAGAGAACCTGAACGGACAGTTCAATAATCAGCAAGCAGAAACAACCCCAAACGTATTGGGACTGTAAACTAACCGTTCTGATACAGTCATTTCCCGGACCGGAACCTTATTCCCTCCTGTCCGGGAAATGATTTGTATCATTCCATATTATCCGTGTGCGGACGAAGAAAGCACAACTGCATGCCCAAAGCCAACAATACAATACCTCCCAGAATAGCAAATCCCAATCCCAGGTTGCCACCGTCCGTCCATTTTCCAAACAAGCTTGTTACAACTGCTCCGGCAAAAACTCCGGTCATATTCATTATACCATAGGCCGTTGCCCGATATTTGGCCGAAACAAACTGGCACAAAATAGGCATATTATTGGCATCGAACATACCGAAACCGACCCCAAACAGAAATCCTGCACCTACTATACTGATGAAACCATTGCCTAAGCCCAATAAAAGAAGCGCAGGTATGGTCAACCCTAACCCGATTGCGCCTGTATAGATACGTCCGCGTATGTCTTTGCATACCCAACGGTCTGACAATAACCCTCCCAGAATAACTCCGATGAAAGAAGAGACAGCAATCGTTATAGTGGATATAGGCCCTGCCTCAGCCATAGGGATATCGAGATTCTCAGCGTACAGGGTAGGCAACCAATTCTTCGTAGCCCATCCGGGAAGACTGGGAGCCGCAAAATAGAACAGAATAATCCAAAAAGCAATATTACCGAATAAAAGAGTCACTCCTTTAAACAACGGAATCTTTTTTGATTTATCTGTATGCATGGCCCGAATGACCCTGGCATGTTCTTCATTCTCACGAAGGAATATAATCAAGACCAATGCATAGACAATGCCTACAATACCGAACCAATGGAATGTAGTATGCCACGAATAGGCCGCAGCTACCGTAGCACCAAACCCGCCAATAGCCTGACCGGCATACAATCCCGTCATATGGATACCGACTGCCAGCGAACGTGATTTCTCCTGATGCCAATCGGCTATCAAGGAGAGGCCCGCAGGAATGTATAATGCCTCACTGACTCCCATCAATGCGCGCAACCAGTAGATTTGATTAAATGTATCGGCATACCCCATGCCATAAGTGACTGCCGACCAGACAAAAAGACTCCCGACAATCAACCATTTACGACTGACGCGATCGGCAATAATTCCTGCCATCGGACTCATAAGACCGTAAATCCAAAGGAAGACTGCCATTAGCCGCCCAAAATTGGTAGCCGACTGCAATTCTATAATATCTATCTGCATCGCATCTTTCATGGTTGACAGCATCTGACGATCCATATAATTTAATAATGCCACAAACCATAAAAGTCCGACAACGATCCAAGGATATATTTTTCTATTTTTCATACCAACTATCTCTCTTTATATGATTTACCTTTACCTATGAGCTCTTTCAACTGTATTTGTTGGAAAACCATCTGTGCCTGGCTACTTTCATAAAAAACACCAATCGTAGAATCATTGACCGAAGTTATGCAGGAATAGCCAAAACTTCCCAACTCATCCAACATGATTTTCCGGCCGGAATCCCAGGTATTTCCATCATCCAGGCTGCACTTTAGCGTCATGTGGTCTCTACTGTCATAAGACTCCGGATTGCAGAATAGAAGAAGAGGCTTTTGCCTGCCGTTTTCCTGATAAGTATGTCGATGAATACTTGCCATACAAGTAGGCTCTATCAATGCTTTTCGGGAAGTGTAATGTTCCGTCCATGTGCTTCCCAGATCGGAGGTGACACAAATACGGCGTCCATTGACCTTTTTATTACCGTGATTACGGTTATCACGCATATTCAACATGACACTGCCATCCTGTAATTCGACTGCCATGCACTCCGTAGTGTTGTGATAAGCCGGCTTAGAGGCTATCCATGTTTTTCCCCCATCCTTGCTATACGTAATATTAGAGAATGGTATTCCATCTTTATCACGGCCTTGTGTGGGAAATATTAATGTACCGTCTTTCAAAGTAATGCCATGCCCCGGTGCCGGAGCATACAGCCACCATTCCGGTTTCTTGGTTTGTGCTGTTATATTTACAGGGTCACTCCAAGTCAGTCCGTCATCCACGCTTTTCGTAATCAAGAACTGACAGGTCTCTTTAACCCCGAGCCCGGGCTGAGAACCTTTCGCATGCCATTGGTGTATCCAACGGGTACTGTCCTGCGTCATTCCTTCCACCCATTTACCCGATCGGGGATCTAAGACTCCATACATCCAGAGTCCCGCCACATAAATAGTACCGTTCTTTTCATCGGTCAGGATACAAGCATCACTGATTCCATTATATTTCTCTGGCAATCCACCCCACTTTTTGCGGTCGAGCACTATCTGCATCGGCTGCCAGCTCATTCCACCATCCAGGCTTCGCATCATCGCAATATCGATATCACCTTGCAAGTCACGCGAACTATCGTAACGGGCATCAAATATGGCCATCAAAGTTCCTTTCAGGGAAGTAGTAATGCCGGGAATACGCGAAGTATGAACTCCGTCTTCCCCTCTTTGCCGTACAGCGACTCCGGTACGGAGTGCGACAATCGGACGAACGGAAGTTACAGAAGCCTTACCACAAGTCGTCGTCACATGATCACAACTGACCGTCACACGATGGGTTAAGTCAACTTTATCTTTCAATTTAACAGTTACCCACAGTATGGTAGTATCTGATTTCAATTCCAACGGAGTGTCTAAAACCGTTTTTAAAGCGGGAGCAACTGAGTCGACACACTTTTCCCAGTCAGAAAGCCCCCTCTTTCCGGCAACTCTATATAAACTCAAATGAGTTAAATCGGTCAACAAAGTAGTACCTTTCAGGGATAATCCGATCTCCTTTACAAAACATGGTCCCGGACAGCTCTTTATCAACTTTAATTGCAAAACCGGATTAATCTCCTTTTTTGTCAAGACCGGTACTATGGGCTGTCGAACAATAACTTTCACCCGCTCGGCACGTAACGAAGTACTGAGTAAAAAACAACTCAATAAAAACAATATCGAAATATAACGCATATTGGTAAAATTGGGGATAAAAGTTAATATAGCATTTTATCAGTTTCTTCAAGTTTGAAGCGTACGCCGACAATGGAGTGTTGTTCAGGGCCCGGCCGCATTTTAACATAAGTGATGGCGACAATAGTCCCATCCGGAAGGATTTCGAGACCGGGATATCCACAATCCGAACCGGCATAACTATGTAAAAGCTTTATTTTATATTGTCCGGAAGTTCCCTCAAGCAAATCTTTATAATTACCGACCCAAGCTACAAAATGCCCTTTCGTCGGACTGTTGGGAGCCATATCCCGAAAGACGGCAATCATACGACCGTCAGGAGTAAACTTTATTACATGCCTGTCTCCGGTCAGGCCCCAGGGAGTTTCTTGCAAAGGAGACCAGGTGGTTCCCTCATCATCAGAAAACATCATCAGAGAATTGCCTACCCGGTTATTTTCACGCGCTACACAGACAAGCCGTTTGCCATCGGGAGCGCGGAAGACACAGGGTTCACAGGGTGAACGCCCCTCCATCTCGCCTACTTTCACCGACTCGCTCCAGGTCAGTCCTCCGTCATGTGAGACAGATTGCCACAAAGTCAACGGAGGACGGTCCCGATCATTCAGTCCACGGTGATACAACCCGAGATAATCGCCATTCTTCAATTTTACAATGCTTGAAAACGCCATCACACAAGGTTTATTCAAACTACGGACCGGACTCCAGCTCTTCCCTCCGTCTTCACTATAAGTCATAGGCATGTCCGGCCAGGCACTAAACACAAAGACACGTTCTTTCCCCTGCTTATCCGTCAGTTTATAAATACTGGGACAATTGCTCATCGTCTGCCAGTCAGCAGGGGTTTTACCATTTTTCCAAGTCAGCCCGGCATCCTTACTTTCGGCTATGAAAGACGCTTTACCTCCATGCCCGTAAGACCAGGTACAAAGAATAGTCTTATGATCATCCATCATTACAGTAGTAGGATGTCCGTTATATAAATCCGGTCTGCCCGGAGCTATTGTCACCTGCCGTTCACGCTGCCCCGATATGTCGATCCAAGGCAGATTGGGATGGACATTTTGTCCGATTGAAGGAACAGCACAAAACAATAGAAACAGTTTCAAGATTGTGTTCTTCATAAACTTATGCTTTAAATTATTATACTTCCGTATCAAAAGAACTGTGTAAAAGTATATAACAGCTACTCCACACAGTTCCTTCTTTTTATATTCTATCTCTCTACATTACTTTCGTACCCATCTGTCTGCACCAGTTTGTCATTTAAGACCATATCATTATAATTGATTGGGAAATACAACGGATAACCGGGCTTGTCATTCAAATTGGGCACCTCCTTATAAATGTCAATGGTCCCGCCACAATGGAAACGCACCAAATCAAACCATCGTTTTTGCTCTATAAAAAGCTCTCTTAAACGTTCGTCACAGATTTCTTTCTCTACAGCAATCTTATCTTTCGGGCCATCATAGGGCTCCAGGCCCGCCCGGTCACGAACCTCATTCAGATCGACAAGAGACTCAGATATCTTATTGAGTGCAGCATTGGCCTCAGCACGCAACAGAAGAAGATCTCCCCAACGATAAGCTATCAAGTCATCGTCAAAATAACGATCGTCGGAATAGGCCTTCCCCCTGAATTTGTTTGTCTGGGTTAAAATCAGGTTACCATCTTTATCCACCAAATCAATCATGGCGACTTTATAGCGCCTATCGCCCGGATACTTAAGATACAACTCTCTGGCCTTGTCACTTGGGGCATAGACATGGCGGCTCTGATTGGGTGAAGTTGCCGCATCGGCCAAGTTGACAGCCATCGATAAATTATCGGTTCTCGATGTAGTGTTAGTTGCAATAGAAAGATTTCCAGTTTCATAGCGTTCAAAATAAAAAGAGAAAATGATCTCATTATTCTTTTTATTATCATTGGCAAATACCTTTGCATAATCCGGTAGCAAAGACACTCCACTCCCGCCTACCTGATCGATTGCCTTGATCGCTTCTTCCAGATCCGCATTTCCACCATTCAGGACCTTTGCCTTCCACATTAAAACATCGGCTTTCAAAGCATAGGCAGCCGGCTTTGAAGCTAAATTCTTATTGATATATCCATCCTCCGGAAATAACAGGACAGACTGTTCTATATCTTCAAGGATCAACTTCATGACGTCTTCTTTGGGAGAACGGGGTTTAAGCTCAACGTTGTCCGAAAGCACAGGATCAGTAATGATGGGAGCATCTCCCCAAATACGCACTATAAGAAAATAAGTATATGCTCTTAGAAAGTGACACTCAGCTTTTATACGATTCTTCTCAGTCTCATTAGTAAACTTCAGACTTTCAATTTTATTGAAAAGAAGATTGGCGTGATGAATGATATTATAAGCCGAACGATAAGAAGGAGCATTGCTCTCAAGCAAAGTATGGGCCCATGCCACACTCGTAGGGCCGATCTCACCGGCTTTAAAAGCATCTCCCCGGTCTTCACCGTAATAAGAAGTATTATTCAGGTCACGCACCTTATTGTAAATGCCCGTAAGATAAGCTTTGGCATCTCCCGGAGTTTTCCAGAACGACTGTGAAGTGATGGTAGAAACCGGATCAACCTCCAACAAGCTACAACTGCAAATCCATGTGCAGCAGAGAATACAGATCAATATTTTTGTTGCTTTCATAGTGAAAATCATTTTAAAAAGTTAGTCTTACACCAAAGTTAAATTGAATCGGGAGAAAGTATTCACCGGTCTCTTGTCCATCGTACTGTTCAGGATTTAATCCGTCAAAGGCTGTAATGTATCCGATATTTGTCACACCGGCATTCAAAGACACCCCTTTCACCTTCATTTTAGAACATACGGAACGCGGCAGTTCATAACCTAACGAAACCTCACGGAAGCACAAATAATCTCCCTTTGAATAATAAGCCGTATTGTCGGCATTTCCATTTGAATTCATTCCGGCATAAGCTATTGTACGCATGTGATTGCGATATCCGTTATCCCAGTCCGAAGCAACATCGTAACGCGGATACTTGGCTGTTGCAGCATCACCCGTCTGCCACCAGATGTTTCCATTCGTAACGTCAGTAGTCGTTATAATGGCATTGCGTGCATTGGCATTGGCACGGCATCTCCATATATTGGCAATGGAATGTCCTAAAGCAAAATCGACAACCAAACGAAGAGAAAAATTCTTGTAAGACAAATTATTAATCAAGGCTCCCTTCTTATCCGGATTGGCCCAGCCAATAAAAGTAATATCCTTATCATCGATAACTCCATTATTGTCAAGGTCGGCCCAGATAGCATCTCCGGCAACCTTTTTCTTATTCATCTTAGAACCGGAGACCTTGGTGTCGACCGGAGCTTTTGCAGCTTCTTCATCTGTATCGTATACCCCCAGATACTTATATCCCCAACGTCCGCCTATCCTCTCGCCTTCGGCCAGGCCTCCGCTCTCAACATAAGTACCCGATTTAGCATCCCATACAAGTCCGCCCTGTACCCGATTTTTGTCTCTCCCATTATAAGGAAGCTTTTTCATATACGTCCTGTTCATACTGAAAGTACCCGTAACATCCCAACTCACGGGGGAAGTTGTTGAAAGAGGATGTGCTGTCAGCGATAACTCAAAACCTTTGTTCTGTACAGTCCCCAAATTGGCCTTTATAGAACTAAAACCTGTCTGTGCCGGAAGAGCTTTGTCATACAAACGATCGGAAGTCAATTTATTATATCCGGTTACCGACAGTTCAAGACGATTATCAAAGAAACCGGCATCAAAACCATAATCCACATTAGAGGTTGTTTCCCATACCAAACTGTTATTGGCAAGTACACTATTCAGTACCCCCGGATTTCCGGCATAAATATATGAAGCATATTCGCCTTGGGTATTAGAATACGACAACTTATTATTTCCGGTCTGTCCCCAACTCGCCCGCAATTTCATCCGGCTGACAACGGTTTTGGGAAACCAGTCTTCATAATGCATATTCCATCCTCCGGATACGGCCGGAAACAATGCGAATTTATGATCTTCGGCAAATTGGGAGGCTCCGTCATAGCGTGCTGAAACCGTCAGCAAATAGCGGCGCTTATAGTCATAATTGACACGGGCAAAGAAACCTACCAGTACTTCTTTATCCAAAGAGGAAGTGGTACGCTGTAAATCGGGCTTGGTAGGCGCCAACGTAGGTACATAATCCGTAGGGGCTTCCGAGCCTGTTCCTTTCAATTTATAAGTATCGTCCTGGGTATAATTCATACCTATCATTGCATTAAGAGTGTGTTTATCACTGAATACTTTATCATAGGTAAACACCGCGTCTGCCATGATTTGCTTATACTGGTCGTGTTTCTCGAGTGTCTTACGACCTTTATTAAACTCGTTATACTTCTCAAAAAAACGATAGATATTTTCCTGCATATAATAGGAGGCTGACGGCTTAAAATGCAATCCCTTCAGAATCTCCCAATCCAATCCTAACTGAATCGTGTTTCGATAAGCTTTGTCCGAAATATCCTGATAATATAATTCGTGCAGTCTATTCCGGGGTGAGCCTCCGGCTTCACCAATACCGGGAGTTCCATCGTCATAATACAGACGGAAGGTCGTAGGATAGCGAGAAGAACGGTCCATTGTGCTTGTGCCCGAGTTCTCCGGATCAGTCGCTTTATTCGAAATTGTGGAATGTTTCAATCCGACGGTTAATTTTAAATTACTGCGAAGATTGTAATTTCCATTGGCAGTAAGGCTGAAACGATCGTATCCCGTACCCAGAACAATACCTTCGGAATTAATATACCCCAAACTCACATAATAATTACCTTTGTCATTTCCGCCGGAAACACTCAGATCGTAGTTGTGTGTCAATGCAGTCTGAAACAATACATCTTTTTGATAGTGATTGTCTTTAAATATCAACTGTTTTCCCGAATAAGGATCGGTCATCGTTTCATATCCTTGTCTGTTCAGCAAATCATCGACATAAGACTGTCCCATATTGGAAATCAAATCATCTAAATATTCGGTAGTGAAACGAGAATAGCCATATCCTTCCAAGGCTCCATTTTTATAATTGATATTACCTGTTGAATAAGGATATGCGCCGCCTTCCAGGCGTCCGCTGACATTGGCGTCATTGATTCCACGGGAACCGGCTAAACGGGAAGCATACAGATAGTCGCGTGCACCGGAAAACGGATAATGCTGCCGAATCTGCTCAACTCCCAAACGGTAGGAAGCGGAAATAGTGGCTTTACCATCTTTTGAAGAGCCTTGCTTGGTAGTAATAAGAATGATACCATTGGCGGCCTTAGCACCATAAATTGCAGCGGAAGCGGCATCTTTCAGTACTTCCATAGACTCAATATCTTCCTGATTGAGTCCATTCATGTTGCTACGGACAACCCCATCAATGACAAAAAGAGGAGAGTCGTTAGCCGGATCGGTTGACCCGCCACGGATCAGCACTACCGGCTGTGCACCGGGCTGTCCGGTAGTCTGTCGAATATCCAGTCCAGCAACCTTTCCCTGTAGATTATTCAAAGGAGATGCAGAGACAGAAGACATTAACTCCGCTTTCTTCACAGATACAACTCCTGAAGTAACGGTTGCCTTAGATTGAGTTCCATAACCGATGGCTACGACCTCGTCAAGTAGAACCGATTCATCTTCCAAAGTAATTTCATAAAATGTATTATTGGTTACTTTCAGATCCTTGGTTTTCATTCCAATAAAGGAGATTTGTAACAAAGATTTATGTGGAACCTTCAATTTAAATTTTCCATCGACATCGGTAGTTGTACCTATTTGTGTGTTCTTTACAATAACTGTAGCACCTATGACCGGTTCTCCGGATGTGTCCTTAACAACACCACTAATCTCAAAATTGCCACTTTGTTGAGCATGAACGGGTGCTAATGTCCCAATAAATGTCAATAAAACAACAATGAGACACTTAATTCGAGTAATTTTTCTCATCTTTGTATGCTTTTAATATAAAATTTAAGGCGTAGGGCGAGGGGGTATATTCCGTCCAAAGTCTATTTCCCCTTCCCTACTTTTATTTTTTAATTCAAGAAACCTATTTTTTCAAGATCTCTTTTGAGCGAAGAATATTCATCATCGCCAAATGGTGTGACGGGCAGACGACACCGGCCGCAATCAACACCTATTAAATTCATTATTGCTTTTCCTCCACGTACACCTCCTCCGTATTTAATTATTATTTTTACTATTTCAATCGACTTCTGCTGCATCCGGCGAGCAGTACAGATATCACCTTTCTTGAACGCATCAAAAAGATTCTGATATACAGCAGGTAAATAATTGTAGGTACTACCAACACCGGCAACGGCTCCTAAAGCCAATCCGGCAATCAGAATTTCATCGTATCCATGCAGCACCTCGAATTCTCCATTATTGAGTTCCAAACATTCACCCATCTCCATCAGGTTATTGTGTGTGAATTTTGTTCCAACCAGATTAGGCATCGTTTTCTTTCCCTCTATAAGAAAAGAGGGAACCGAAAGAGATACTCCCGTCATAGACGGCATATTATAATAATAGAAAGGAAGATCGGGAGCACTTTGAGCAATTGGAGTAAAAAAGTCCACCAGATCCTTTACCGAAGAGGGTTTAAAAAAACAGGGAGCCATAGCGGCAAAAGCATCAGCTTCCACCTCTTGTGCATGCCGAGCCAGCTCCATAGCTTCCAATTGGCAGTTACTACCCACATGCGCAATCACCTTGAAGCGTTTCCGGGCAGACTTTATCCACTGAGCGAGAATAGCTTTACGCTCACCCGTAGTCAGTGAATGAGATTCTCCTGTGGTTCCACAAACAAATACACCTGCCATTCCTGATTCAGCCATCAGGTCGGCGTATTTGTCTATAACAGAAAGATTGATATCTCCCCGCGCATCCATAGGAGTAAAAGTGGCGGCAACCATTCCTTCCAAACGTTGATAATGTTTCATTTTATTATTTAATTAGATATTAATAAGAATAAGGAATCTCTGATTGGAAACCCATTTCTTAGTGTCGATAACAAAGGTATAAAATGGCTGCGCAGCTACAATAAATGGTTATTTACCCGGTTACCTGCAATAAAAGAACGGCCATCCTCCAGATATTCCCCAAGGGAATGCTAAAATTCTGTTTGACTTCTTGCAATCCCCCCGATTATTCGTTAACGATTCTACGTTTCATAAAAATCTTGTATACGGCAAAATGTTTCTCAAGCGCCTTTCTATAACCGGCCTCATCATGTTTTTCCAAAAAGCCGAGAAGGTCAGCGTGAGTTACCAATTCTCCCCGCTCTTTTATCTCTATATTAATAGGTTCGAGCAACTCTTTGAATTTGTCTTTCACAAAAACCATCACGGGATGGATGATCTCCTGAAATTCACGGATAGTGGCATTACCGGTTATCTCATAAAGTTTAGCATGAAAAGTAAATTCACTGATAGGGGCATATTCATTGTTCTCAAAAGCGATTCCCAACCGGACAATCTCCTTCAGTTCAACAATATCTTCCGGAGTTATATTCTGGAAAAGATCACTGCAAATTCCCAATTCCAAAGCAATCCTGAAACCTAAAAGATCAAACAGGGAATGCTCACTCAGAATGCGAGGATCGACAACCCGCTTCATGCCTCCAAGGATAGAAGGTTCGGTCAGAATCATTCCCCGCCTGGTACGTGTCTCGATCATCCCTACCATTTTCAATCGGCTGAGGGCCTCCCTCAGCACACTACGTGCCACACCCAAAGCAGCAGCCAGTTCCATCTCATTGGGAATGGCATCTCCTGCCCGCAGATCTTTGGTTCTAAAATAAGTAAGTAGGTTATCTTCGACCTGATCGACCAAAGTTATCGCCTGACCATGTAGTTTTAATGTATCCATAGTATAACAATTCAGTTTAGTTAAAATAAGATTAATCTTATTTGTCTGACAAATAAAAGAAGTTTTTAGGAGAAAAACTAGCATCTTAAGAACTGAAACGTCCCATTTAGCAAACATTAACAAAGACAAGCCTATATACTATATTATAAAGGCCATTTATAGTCATAAAAGCACAAATTGGGAATATAAACACATAAATCACAAAAAAAAGTTTGTTTTTTATTTGCGTTTAAGATAAAAGCATTAATTTTGCCTCAGATTTAAAACAAAAAGAAAATAGATCTGATGAACGTATTCACTTTTACATATTACTTCTTTTTTTACTTTTACTTTAGCCAGAAAGTAGAGCGGGAGTTTGTATGTATCAAGTGACAGGGTGCTTAAGAACTGAAATTAAGAGAAACTAATAATATGAATCCCGCTCCGACATGGACGCGGGATTTTTTTATACCATATACTCAATAGGAATGAAAAGAATAGCAATTCAAGGAACACTGGGCTCGTATCACGATATAGCCGCACACAAGTACTTCGAAGGAGAAGAGATAGAATTAATCTGTTGCGCCAACTTTGAAGATGTGTTTGCTGCCATCCGGAAAGATAGTCAGACCATCGGGATGCTGGCCATTGAAAACACGATTGCAGGAAGCCTGCTGCACAACAACGAATTGTTGCGCCAAAGCGGCACACAAATTATCGGCGAATACAAATTACGCATTTCGCACAGCTTCGTTTGCCTGCCCGAAGAGGACTGGAATGACATTACCGAGGTGAACTCTCACCCGATTGCCCTGATGCAATGCCGGGAGTTCCTGAACCAACACCCGCGTATCAAAGTGGTAGAAGCCGAAGATACGGCTTTGAGTGCCGAAATCATCAAACGGGAAAACTTGAAAGGGCACGCCGCCATCTGTTCCCGTGCCGCTGCCGAACGCTACGGAATGAAGGTACTGCAGGAAGGCATCGAAACCAACAAACACAATTTCACCCGTTTTCTGGTAGTGGCAGATCCGTGGCAGGTGGACGAGATACGAAAGCAAAACACCGTTCTCAACAAAGCAAACATCGTTTTCACTCTCCCCCACTCCGAAGGAAGTCTCTCACAGGTTCTGTCTATTCTATCTTTTTATAATATCAACTTAACAAAAATACAATCGCTCCCTATCATCGGACGGGAATGGGAATACCAGTTTTACGTAGATGTAGCTTTCAACGATTACCTGAGATATAAACAATCGATTACAGCAATCACTCCATTGACGAAAGAACTTAAAATATTAGGCGAATATGCAGAAGGAAAATCAAACGTATAAGGTAGCGCCGGCCGACAGACTGGCCGGTGTAAGCGAATACTACTTTTCGAAGAAACTGAAAGAAGTGGCACGGATGAACGCAGAAGGTAAAGATGTAATCAGCCTGGGAATCGGAAGCCCGGACATGCCTCCTTCGGAACAGACCATCGAAACGCTATGTAATAATGCCCACGATCCGAACGGACACGGTTATCAACCGTATGTGGGTATACCGGAACTTCGCAAGGGTTTTGCCGACTGGTATAAACGCTGGTATGGAGTGGAACTGAATCCGGCAACAGAAATTCAGCCGCTGATCGGATCAAAAGAAGGCATCTTGCACGTGACACTCGCTTTTGTCAATCCGGGAGAACAGGTACTGGTGCCCAATCCGGGATATCCCACCTACACTTCGTTAAGCAAAATACTGGGTGCCGAGGTGGTGAACTATAACCTGAAAGAGGAAGACGGATGGATGCCGGACTTCGATGAACTGGAAAAGATGGATCTGAGCCGCGTGAAACTGATGTGGACCAACTATCCGAACATGCCTACCGGTGCCAACGCTACTCCGGAACTGTACAAACGCCTGGTGGAGTTTGCCCGCCGCAAGAACATCGTGATTGTGAACGACAATCCGTACAGCTTTATCCTGAACGATAAGCCGATCAGTATCCTGAGTGTGCCGGGTGCCAAAGAATGCTGTATAGAATTCAACTCCATGAGTAAAAGTCACAATATGCCGGGATGGCGTATCGGCATGCTGGCTTCGAACGCAGAGTTTGTACAATGGATTCTGAAAGTGAAAAGTAACATCGACAGCGGAATGTTCCGTGCCATGCAACTGGCAGCTGCCAAAGCACTTGAAGCGGATTCGACCTGGTACGAAGGCAACAATGTAAACTATCGGAACCGTCGTCACCTGGCCGGCGAGATTATGAAAACACTGGGATGCACGTACGACGAAAAGCAGGTGGGCATGTTTCTCTGGGGAAAAATCCCCGCAAGTTGCGCCGATGTAGAAGAACTGACAGAGAAAGTGCTGCAGGAAGCACGCGTCTTCATCACTCCGGGATTTATTTTCGGAAGCAACGGAGCGAGATACATCCGCATCTCCCTCTGCTGCAAAGACGCCAAGCTGGCAGAAGCGCTGGAACGAATCAAATTAATAATGAAATAACAACTAAACGAATCAGATCGATATGGAACTCGAATCAATCTTATTGCCGGGTGTGGAAGATAAACGCCCGATGGTAATAGCCGGCCCTTGCAGCGCCGAAACAGAAGAGCAAGTAATGTCAACAGCTACCCAACTGGCAGCCAAAGGAGTAAAAATCTTCCGTGCGGGAATCTGGAAACCGCGCACCAAACCGGGAGGTTTCGAAGGAATCGGTGTGGACGGACTGGCCTGGCTGAAAGAGGTGAAAAAAGAAACCGGCATGTACGTATCTACCGAGGTAGCCACCGCCAAACATGTGTACGAATGCCTGAAAGCGGGTATCGACGTACTCTGGGTAGGAGCACGTACCACTGCCAATCCTTTTGCCGTACAGGAAATAGCCGATGCACTGAAGGGAGTAGACATTCCTGTACTGGTTAAAAACCCGGTAAACCCGGACCTGGAATTATGGATCGGTGCTTTGGAACGCATCAACAACGCCGGACTGAAACGTCTGGGAGCCATCCACCGCGGATTCAGCAGCTACGACAAGAAGTTATACCGTAACTTGCCTCAATGGCACATTCCTATCGAATTGCGCCGCCGCATACCCGAACTGCCTATCTTCTGCGACCCGAGCCACATCGGCGGAAAGCGCGAACTGGTAGCTCCTCTCTGCCAGCAGGCTATGGACCTGAACTTTGACGGATTGATTGTAGAAAGCCATTGCAACCCGGACTGTGCATGGAGCGACGCTTCACAGCAAGTGACTCCGGACGTACTGGACTATATCCTCAACCTGCTTGTCATCCGTAAAGAAACGCAGACAACGGAGAATCTGAACGTATTGCGCAAGCAGATTGACGAATGTGATGACAACATCATACAGGAATTGGCAAAACGTATGCGCGTAGCACGCGAAATCGGTACTTACAAAAAGGAACACGATATCACAGTGCTTCAGACCGGACGTTATAACGAGATTCTTGAAAAACGAGGTGCTCAGGGCGAACAGTGCGGCATGAGTGCAGAGTTTGTGAAAGTGATCTTCGAAGCCATCCACGAAGAATCGGTTCGTCAACAGATGGAGATTATCAATAAATAGCAAATCATTCATATTATGCGAATTCTAATTTTGGGAGCCGGCAAGATGGGCTCCTTCTTTACTGACATACTAAGTTTCCAGCACGAGACGGCCGTGTTCGACGTCAACCCGCATCAGCTTCGGTTTGTATACAACACCTACCGCTTCACCACTCTGGAGGAGATCAAGGAGTTCGAACCGGAACTGGTGATCAATGCTGCCACAGTGAAATACACGCTGGACGCTTTCCGCAAAATTCTGCCGGTTTTGCCCAAAGACTGTATCCTGAGTGATATTGCTTCGGTAAAAACCGGATTGAAGAAGTTCTACGAAGAAAGCGGATTCCGTTATGTCTCCACTCACCCGATGTTTGGCCCTACTTTTGCCAGCCTGAGCAATCTGAGCAGCGAAAGCGCCATCATCATCAGTGAGAGTGATCATTTGGGGAAAGTATTCTTTAAAGACTTATACAATAGCCTGAACCTGAACATCTTCGAATATACTTTCGACGAGCATGATGAAACAGTGGCTTACTCCCTGTCCATCCCGTTTGTTTCGACATTTGTTTTTGCAGCTGTCATGAAGCACCAGGAAGCTCCGGGAACCACATTCAAAAAGCACATGGCCATTGCCAAAGGGCTGCTGAGCGAAGATGACTACTTATTGCAGGAAATCCTGTTCAATCCGCGCACACCGTCACAAGTGGAGAATATCCGCACAGAGCTGAAACAACTGCTTGAGATCATCACCAACAAAGATGCGGAGGGAATGAAAAAGTACCTGACGAAGATACGAGAGAAAATTAAATGATAATCTTTATCATAAGTATGAGGGGGTGTCATCATTCATCACAGACATCCCCTCTCCTTTCTTTTCTAATTCGCGGGATAAGCAAAATGTCAAAATGATAATAAGAAGCGCCCAGTTTTCGTTCTTTAGCCCCAAGGGAAAGGCAAGAAGGAAAAAACGGCTCTAATTCATTTTTCCTCCGATCCGATTGATCGCATTTATCGATATAAGAAGCATATTGAGCAGTAAAGGGTTCTTTCTGTATCATATCATCCACCCGGAAGCAACGGGAGTATCTTTCTGGCAGAAAAGAAAGCTCCGTATCAGTCAAGCAACCGGAAAGAAATACGGAGAAAAATCCGTCCTTAAACGGAACAATATATGTAATCATGGAAAACATATAGAGATATTTGAAAAAGAAGTAATCATTTTCGGGAAATGCTTACGTCTTTCGAGGAGAATGCTTACGTCTTTTCCCAAAAACACAAGCTCTTTTTACCCTGAACACAAGCTCTTTCTACCCCAAAGCCCGGCTCTCCGACCCCAAAAGGCCGCCATTTTGCACTTTCTTCCTCCGGTTGGCAAGAAAAAGATCGGGCACTCGTCAGACTAACCCCCTATTTAGTAACTTTTTAATGCGAAACAGCGCGTACAGAGATCATTAAGTAAGCGGCAGATATATCGGCAGGTCCTGTAGAATCCACTGAAAAGTCATTTGATTATCCAAGAAATATCACGTACATTTGCATCCGCAAGGAGATAAAACAATGATAGATCAGGCAACCATAGACCGTATACTCGATGCCGCACAAATCGTAGAAGTGGTTTCGGACTTCGTCACGCTGCGCAAACGCGGTGTGAACTACGTGGGACTTTGCCCTTTCCATAACGAGAAAACTCCCTCGTTCAGCGTGTCTCCCTCCAAGGGACTTTGCAAGTGTTTCAGTTGCGGCAAGGGCGGCAACGCGGTGCACTTCATCATGGAACACGAACAGATGTCCTATCCCGAGGCACTCCGCTACCTGGCCAAGAAGTATAACATAGAAATCAAGGAACGGGAGCTGACCAATGAAGAGAAAGAGGTGCAAAGCAACCGCGAAAGTATGTTCATTGTCAACAACTTCGCCCGCGACTACTTTCAGAATATCCTGAAAAACCATGTAGACGGACGCAGCATCGGACTGGCTTATTTCCGCCAACGGGGTTTCCGTGACGATATTATTGATAAGTTCCAGTTGGGTTTCAGCACCGAGGGGCGCGATGCACTGGCACAGGAGGCATTGCGCAAAGGGTTCAAACAAGAGTTCCTGGTAAAGACCGGACTCTGTTATGAAACGGACGACCATAAGTTGCGCGACCGCTTTTGGGGACGTGTCATGTTTCCCGTTCACACGCTTTCGGGCAAAGTGGTTGCCTTCGGTGGACGTGTGCTCAGCACGGAGAACAAGAAACTTGCCAAGTACGTCAACTCTCCCGAATCGGAAATCTATCATAAAAGCAACGAACTATACGGCATCTACTTTGCCAAGCAGGCCATCGTAAAGCAGGACCGCTGCTTCCTTGTGGAAGGATATACGGACGTTATATCGATGCACCAGTCGGGAGTAGAGAATGTGGTGGCCTCGTCCGGTACTTCTCTTACACCGGGGCAGATCCGGTTGATCCACCGTTTCACCAACAACATCACGGTGCTTTATGACGGTGACATGGCGGGCATCAAAGCTTCTATCCGGGGTATCGACATGCTGCTCGAAGAGGGAATGAATATCAAAGTATGCCTCTTACCCGACGGAGACGACCCGGACTCTTTTGCACGGAAGCACAACGCTACGGAGTTTCAGAACTTCATACAGGAACACGAGACGGACTTTATACGCTTCAAGGCACAACTGCTGATGGAGGATGCCGGCAAGGACCCGATGAAACGTGCCGAGCTGATCAACGACATCGTGCGCAGCATTGCGGTGATTCCCGAAGCCATCGTCCGGGATGTGTACATCAAGGAGTGCGGGCAGTTGCTGCGGATAGAAGATAAGTTACTGGTATCCGAAGTGGCCAAGCGCAGGGAACTTCAGGCCGAGAAGGGGAATAAACCCATAGCCTCCAATAATGCCCCGACGCCGCAACCGGGCGAAATGCCCCCTCCTTTCCCTCCCGAAGAAATGGAGGCAGACACCTACCAATCGTTCATCCCACAGGAAGGTAAAGAGGGACAAGAGTTTTATAAATACGAGCGCCTGATTATTCAGATGATTGTGCGCTATGGAGAGAAGGTGATGTGTAACTTAACGGATGAAGAAGGCAACGAAGTCCCGGTCACCGTTGTCGAGTATGTCATCAATGACCTGAAGGAGGACGAACTGGCTTTCCATAATCCCCTCCACCGCCGTATCCTCTCGGAGGCCTCCGAACATATCCACGATCAGGAGTTCGCTTCCGAACGCTTCTTCGTGGCGCACCCCGATCCGAAAATCAGTACGATAGCCACCGAACTGGCGAGTGACCGGTATCAACTGAGCAAGTATCACTCCAAAACACAGAAGTTGGTGACGGATGAGGAACGGCTGTACGAGATGGTCCCGATGCTGATGATTAACTTCAAGAACGCCATTGTTGCAGAAGAGCTGAAGCACATCATGTATGCCCTGCAAGATCCTTCGATTGCGAATGACAACGCCCAGTGCGACGCTGTCATGCAACGGTACAAGGAGATGAAGGAGATACAGAATCTGATGGCCAAACGACTGGGCGACCGGGTGGTGCTGCGCTGACCATCCGATTCCGCTCTTTCATAATTTCCCGTCCTTAATCTTTCGTTTCGCTCCCCCACCAGTCTGCATTAGGCTTGAAATCTTTGCCTAACTGCTTCTTGCGGGTAGCTTCCAAAGTTTTCATCATTCTTTCGCGAGTCTTTTTCTTATAGAGAGCCTCCGCTGCCGGATTGTATTGAGGATCGGGTTCAGGATATCTGGCCCCTACCTCAGTCAGCCATACAGACAGCTTCTTACTCAAGAACTCCACCTTTTCGGGATATTGCACATTCAGCGGTTCCGACTCGGTTTCGTCTATCCGCAGATTATAAAGTTCATCCCTGCCATCTTCGTAATAATGAATCAGCTTCCAGTCGCCTTGCCGTATGATGGAAGAAGGTTCGCCACCCTGATTGCCATAATGAGGATAATGCCAGTATAAAGCACGCTCGGGGATGCTCTTGCCCTGTAACAGAGGAAGCAGGCTTACACCGTCCTGATGTTGGCCGGGCATTAATGGGATGCCTGCCATATCGAGAAAAGTAGGATACAAATCGGCACCGGTGACAGGCACCACGCACGAATCTCCCTTTAAAGTATTACCCGGAAAATCGATAAATAACGGTACGCGTATTCCACCTTCCCACTGCCGCCCTTTTCCGCCGCGAAGAGGGTAGTTAGAGGTAGCGTATGCATCGCCCGAAGACACTCCGCCATTATCACTGGTGAACACAATAATCGTATTTTCATCCAAACCCAACTCATGCAGTTTGGCAAGCACCACTCCCACGGCATCGTCCATCTGCTGTATCAGTCCGGCATATATGGGATTATCCTGCTGCAAACGTACAGGCAATGTACGGTCTACTTCGAACCCCACCGGAGCGATCCCCATCGAATCCGCTTTATTCCGGAAATGCCTCCACTTGGCTTCAGTGGTCTCAATCGGCGCATGCACGGCATAGAAAGAGAGAAAAGCAAAGAAAGGCTGCTTTTTATTCCGGCGGGTATGGGTTTCGATAAACGACGCTGTCTCGTGTGCCAGACGCATGGATAAATTCTCACCATCCGGTCCTTCTTTCATTTTCGGATTGCCATAGGGAGCAAAATAGCCGCCGGGATAAGGACCTCCCGCTTCATGCCCGCCTATATTGATATCGAAACCATGATCTTCGGGATAGGAACCCTCACCTCCCAAATGCCATTTGCCGGCCATAAACGTTTTATAACCGTGGGCTTTCAATGCTTCGGGCAGAGTAATATCTTCTTTGGGCAATTGCCATACGTATTGGGCCGGAAGAAGCTTGGAATGTCTTCCCATCTTGCGCCACTCTTCTCCACTTCCTTCACCAATCCAATTGGTTATTCCGTGGCGGGCGGTAAACTTGCCTGTCATAATGCTGGCACGGGAAGGACTGGACACCTGACAGGCTGCATATCCTTGGGTAAACCTCACGCCATTACGGGCGATTCCATCGATATTGGGCGATTCATAATAACGGCTGCCCGTACATGCCAGATCTCTCCAGCCAAAGTCATCAGCCAGAATAAATAAGATATTGGGCTGCTTGGAGGAACGTGCCTGCTCGGCGGCATTTCCGCCAACAGTCAACGCAGTGGCTAACAATGATAAGGTAACGAATTTCATATCTGTTATATTTTAAGTACAAACGATTATTTATTTTCAAAAGAGTCGGAATCCTTCACAGGAGAAACATAGTGGGGATTATCAACAGGCATTCGGGCACCGACCTCCTTATACCACAAATATAGTTTCTTCCTTAGTCCATCTGCTATCTCAGGGTATATTTGTGACAGGTCTTTCTCTTCGGATTCGTCCTGAATCACATTGTACAACTCGACGTGATGGTCTTCAAAAAACTCAATAAGCTTATAATCCCCCTCACGTATAGCCGCAGAAGGCCGACCACCCAGTCCACCGCTATAATGAGGATAATGCCAGAATAAGGAAGGTCTGGACAGCCGTCCGCCCTGTAAGACGGGTTTCATGGAAACTCCGTCCACGTGTTGTCCGGGCAGTAGAGGCAATCCGCAAAGATCTAGCAAAGTCGGATAATAATCCGTACCGATGATCGGAGTATCCGAAACCTGTCTTCCTTTCAGGTGTCCACTCCATCGGATGATGGCAGGCACTTTGATGCCTCCTTCGTACAAATATCCTTTTCCGGCACGCAAAGGCAGATTGGAGGTCGGGATATTACGAGTAGTATTGCTGGTGGCCATTCCCCCATTATCGGACGTAAACACAACAATGGTGCGTTCATCGAGTCCCGACCGATGCAGGGTGTCTAACAGGCGTCCTATGTTTTCGTCCAGGCTCTCGACCATCGCGGCATAAGCCGGAATGTCCTGCACAAGTTTATGATACGTCTCTCCTTTTTTCACAAAAGATGAATCCGCAGGAACCGCCCGGCTCAGCTTTCTCCGGTATTTGGCTATCTTTTCCGCTTTTGCCTGTAAGGGCAGATGAACCGTATAATAGGACAGATAGACAAAGAACGGCTTTTCCTTAGGCTCCGAGATATAACGGATCACTTCATCAGTCAGGCGATCCGTCAGATACTCTCCTTCGGGACCGTCTTTCAGTTGTGGATTACCATAAGGCGAAAAATATCCTTTGGAGGGATGCCCCGTATTATTTCCTCCGATATTAATATCAAACCCATTCTGCTCAGGATAGTATTCGGCAGACTCGGCCAGATGCCACTTGCCCGCCATAAAGGTAGAATACCCGTTCTGCCTGAAGGCCTCAGCCATCGTTATTTCGTCTTTCGACAGATGGAGATTGAACGGCAAAGAAGCCAACCGCTGATTCTTATGAGGACCGTACGCCCGGTCTCCGGGAATATAGTCGGTCAGGTTGATCCGGGCAGGGTATTTACCGGTCAACAGAGCAGCCCGGGACGGCGACGAAACCGGACATGCGGCATAGGATTGAGTAAAACAAACTCCTTCTCTTGCCAGCTTGTCGATATGAGGAGTTTCATAGAAACGGCTTCCGGTACAACTCAAATCCGTATATCCCAAATCGTCTGCATAAATGAAGATCACATTGGGATGCGGTTGTTTGTCGGTCTGTGCATCAGAGGTAACAGTGCAAATGCCACATGCAATTGGTAAAATCAGTCTTTTCATGTTTCCATTTTTTTTATAAGACCATTCAAAAGAGGAGCGCTTGACGAACGCTCCTCTCCAAACAATCACTTTACCAGAAACTAATTACCAATTAGGATTCTGCTTCAAATTCGGATTCAGCGAAACTTCGCGCAGCGGCAAAGGGAAAAGATAATCTTTCGAACTATCAAACGTACGGCTTTCGGCATTCTGTACCAATATGAAACCGTTCTTATCCAGAATGACATCTTTACCGGGAACTGTGGACGGATAGAGTTCCGGATCGAACTTGGCACCCAAGATAGCGGCAGGCAACTCCGTTTCTGCCGTTTTCCAACGAATGATATCGTCATAACGGAACGATTCGGCGGCAAGCTCCACTCTGCGCTCACGGCGAATCTCATCACGCATGCTTAACCCGTGTTCTGCTACAAAAGCATTGGTCAGATCCGGCAGCCGGTTAGGATCTCCCTCGAAACGATTACGGAGTGCATTGACAGAGAGGTTCAAGTCTTCATCGGAAATCCGGTCGTCCAGTTCGAAACTGGCTTCGGCAAAGGTCAGCAATACTTCTGCATAACGAATCAGAATCTCATCAATCCGCGACTTCATGTTAGAGTAAGACTCCTCGTCGCCATACTTCTTAAACATATATCCAGTACGTGTCTGGCTCGTGAGATTAGGCACAAACGGTTTGCCTAAAAACGGATCGCCGGGTTTCCAGATAGTCAATGCCATGCGAGGATCACGATTCTCGAACTCTTTTCCCGCAGGAAGATATTCCACCCGGTAGGCCGACTTCTCAAGAGGAAGTCCGTCTTTGCAAAGAAAAGCATCAGCCAATACCTTCGTCGGACTATGAGACAAGTCGGCTATTGTAGCACGGATACGGGGATTGTACGTATCGGCTTCGGCAGAATAACGAAATGACAGAATATGTTCATTCGAATCTTCGCCCGGAAGCAAAAACAGATTACGGTAATCGGCGTACAGCGAATATTCTTTAGAGTCAATCAGTCGCTTGCTGGCTTCTTTAGCTATTTGAAGATAGCTCTTATACTCTCCGCTACCATGAAACTTATTCCAGGTACCGATATAAAGCGCCACACGGGCAAGCATGGCTTGAGCGGCTCCTTTAGTCAAACGTCCTACATCTGTGGGCAACTTACTTTTCAGTGGAATATGTGTTTCGGCAAACTCCAGGTCTTCTATGATGCCTGCAATCACTTGCTCTTTGGGTACACGCGGCCCCATCAGCTCTTCCGAGTCCATATCGAGTGTACGCAATACGTATGGAACATCTCCAAACCGCTTCACCAGATTGAAATAGAAATATGCCCTGAAAAAACGGGCTTCACCTGCATAACGGTTCTTTGTGGCCTCACTCACCTCAGCTTTCTCATAATTCTCCAGAAAATTATTAGCATGTCGTATCTGTTTATAGGCTGTGGTCCATATCCCATCAGTATTGCCGGGGGCATGTGTTCCGGAACTTACCAGGTTTCCTACATTGGCAAAGCCGTCGGCACTCTGATTATCCAGCGTATAAGAACGGTTCATATTCTGGTAAAACACGTTCGCTGCCAATCTTAAATCTTCTTCCGACTTCCAGAAGCTGCCGGGAGACAAATTTGTTTTAGGTTCACGATCCAAGAAATCGTTACAGCTGCAAAGAATTACTACGCTTAACAAAAAAAGATATATATTTTTCATCTTACTCCAAGAATTAAAGTGTCACATTGATTCCAAAAGAAAAGTTTCTCATAATAGGATATACATATCCGTTAATATCAGACAGTTCCGGATCGAAATTATCGTTCAGTTTACTATACTCACAAAGATTATCACCGCTAAAGTAGACTCTCAAACGCTGAATCCCCCATGACTTAGTAAGCTTCGGACTTATCGTATAGCCCAATTGCAGATTCTTCAAACGAACATAAGCGGCATTCTGCAGCCAATGATCCGATATCTGGTAATTATGATTGGCACCGGCGTAATAGCGGGGGAATGCGGCATTGGGATTCTCCGGAGTCCAATAGTCATTATGCATTTTATACGAGAAGTTATTCCAGGTAGCGTAGTACGGGTTCATCACTTCGCTCGACAGATAAAAATTTCTTTTGCCTACCCCCTGCAATAATACTCCCAGATCGAATCCTTTCCATGCGGCAGTCAGATTCAACCCGAATGTATAACGGGGAGTCGTAGTTCCCAGATATTCCAGATCATTGGGAGCCGAAATCTTTCCGTCGCCGTCTTTATCGATGTATTTAATATCTCCCACACCTGTAATGGCCTTATTGAAGGCAGCCGAATTCTTCACCTCTTCTTCAGAAGTAAAATACCCGTCCGTACGGTATCCAAAGATAGACCCCAGGGAATACCCCTGCACTTTCTGATTGACACCGGCCACAAAACCATTGTATTCTACACCATAATCCACCAGCTTATCTTTCTGATCCGACAAATTAAAACGGGCTCCGTAAGAGAAATCCTTAATCTTATCCTGCCATCCGACCGTAACTTCCCAGCCTTTTACTTTAAGTTCTCCGTAGTTTCCTGTGGGCACATCGATACCTATTATACTGGGTATCTCGATACTGACCAACATATCTTTGTTCTTCTTAATAAAATATTCACCCGTTACAGTCAAACGGTTTCTGAGGAATGCCATGTCGACAGCAATATTTTTCACCTCTACAGTTTCCCAGGTTCTGGACTCTGAAGGCAATTTCGAGATAACCGCCCATTGTCCCAATTCCGACTTAAAAGGATAATATCCATTGATGTTATAGCTGGCAATGTGGTCGTATAGCCCCAATCCATTCTGGTTACCCAATTGTCCCCACGAAGCACGCAATTTCAGATTATCAAAGATGTGCTGATTTTGCATAAACTTCTCTTCTGTGATTCTCCATCCGACAGATGCCGAAGGGAACACTCCCCACCTGTTTTTCTTTGAGAAACGGGAAGAAGCATCCGCACGGAAATTCACTTCTACCAGATATTTGGCAGCAAAAGCATAGCTTGCACGCATAAATCCGGAGAGCAACGCCCATTCATTTTCATCAGCGGCGTTCGACCATCCGTCGGTATCTCCCAGATTCAGTGCAGGCAGTTCATTGCCGACAATATTGGTACGCTTTCCCTGAAGATCTTCATACAGGTTTTCTTCGGCCGACCATCCGCCGAGGACATTGATATCATGTTTTCCAAATACCCCTTTGTATTCGGCAATCAACTGTCCGGTCAGATATTGTCGATGGGAGTTGTTCTGCGTAACCGAGTTCGGGCTTTTCTGGCCAAAAGCTGTTGAAATCAAACCATCCACTCCATATTTTCCGTAAGCTCTGCGCCATTCTTTCTTCTGTCCATCCAAAATATTGGCGCCTCCTACGGCCCGGAGAGAAAGACCTTTCACCGGTTTATACTCTAAAGTAAATACTCCCTCGATACGTTGATTGCGAGTACGCCCTTCGCCACCTTCCTTCAGAGCCTGTATCGGATTCAATTGCATACGATGCCGCGAATAATTTCCGTTGGGATCATAAACAGGCATATTGGGACCCGCTTGTATAAAGGTGATATAAGGAATCGACCAGGAACCCTCGGCAGCATGATAAAGATTCACTCCACGTGAATAGCTGATGCGACTGTCCAGTGACAGTTTGTCCTTGATCAACTCGACACTGATATTGGAACGGAGATTAATCCGGTCATAATTGTCCGGCCCATACTCAGAGAACATTCCGTTCTGATCGAGCCAACCGATAGAGAAAAGGTATTTCAAACGATCAGAAGCTTTCGAAATGGTTAAATTATGAGTTTGCTGGAAACTATGGTCCATCATCAGGTCAATCCAGTCCATATCCGAAGTGTATGTCCACTCCTTACCGTTGGGGATGGCAATCGTATTCGGATCTTTAATGGCATCGATTGCCTTTTGAGAAAAAGGAACGGCCAGTCCGGCATTGGTAAACGCGACATTGGATAATAATGCATGATCCAGTCCTGTATTGCTTTCGGGCAGACGTGTAGGAGTATTGAAAGAGAAGTTTCCGGTATACTCTACCTTCACTTTCTCCGAAGTTCCTTTTTTGGTAGTGACAAGCACGACTCCTTCCGCAGCCCTTGCACCATAGATAGCGGCAGAAGCGGCATCCTTCAAAACCGAGATTGTTTCAATATCCTGTGGGTTTACCGTATTGATATCTCCCGGCATTCCATCAATGATCACCAATGCGCCGGCACTGTTCACAGAAGTGTTGCCTCGTATCTTAAAAGAGGCAAACTCTCCGGGCTTGCCTGTACCCGAAGTTACCGTCAATCCGGATACGGTGCCTTGCAGGGCATCGGTCGCGCTGCGTATCGGACGGTTCTCGATGACATCCGCATCGACAGTCTCCACAGCACCTGTCAGATTCACTTTCTTCTGAGTTCCATAACCCACTACAACAACTTCATCCAACAACTCCGCATCTTCTTTTATCTTTATTTTCAACACCTTCCCGGGGATGACTTTTACTTCTTGTGCAGAGTAACCTATATACGAAACCACCAGCACGGCACCGGGATTTACATTCAGGGAGAAATCACCGTTGAAGTCGGTTACGATACCATTGGTAGTTCCCTTCTCCAATATACTGGCGCCAATGACAGGTTCACCGGCCATATCTGTAACATTACCTTTCACCTGGATCTTATTCGCCTGCTGGGCAATTGCAGTTTGATTCTCTCTCTTATCTGATAGAATGATGTGCATGCCTTCCATCTCATAAGCAATCTTGTTTCCAAGCAACTTCTTTAAAACTTCCGAGACCGGTTTCTCCGAAACGCGGATAGAAGTACGTTCTTTCACATCAATGTTATTCGAATACATAAATAAATAATCTGTCTGATGTTCGATCTCATTAAGTATTTCTTCCAAAGGGACATTAGTTTTATGTATCGATACCCTGGCATTTTGAGAATTGACAGTACCTGCGATTGTGCTGAACACACAAAAGAAAAGTAAGAATATAGTGACTCTCATAGTTTTTAATAATTGTTTGATAGACGAATTTTTAGGTACACAAAAATCCGTGCAACGAGTATTTTTCATATCTTTGCTTTATAAATTCGATTAATATTTTTCTTTTTAGGGAAAAGAAGAATGTTTCTCCTTTTAGCTGGCAGGTATTGCAGTACCTGCCGGCTTTTTTATTTCAGGTTAGATTTAATAAGTGTTTTCCATAGGCTGCATGTATGTTTTTAAGGGTTAAACAAATTATTTTATAACGAATGTGTTTTCTTCATCATTCCGCACATATTTAAATTTCACATCTTTCTGCAAAACCCGCAACGCATATTCAATGCCGTCAGACAAGCGGAACTTAACAGTCAGCACCGGGTTATTTATTTTAGCTGCGTCAAACCGGATATGGACTCCATAATACTTTTTGAGCTCTTCCAGTATTTCAGAAAAATGTCTGTTTTTAAAGCAGATCAGTCCCTCACGCCAACGATAAATATCAAAATCAGTGATCTTCTCTACACTCATCTTGCCTCCTTTCAGCACTGCCTTATAAGAGGGTTGCAATATGAACTGGGAGTTAGCTGCCCTGACACGAACACTGCCTTCTATCAGTGCAGTCTCAAACTTCTTTGTACCTGAGTATGCTTCTACATAAAATTTAGTACCCAGTACCTCTACCTGTTCGTCATCCGGAGTATAAACAATAAAAGGTCTTCCGGTATTCCGTACGACTTCGAAATAAGCCTCTCCGTCAATCTGCACTTCCCTTTTATCATCAAAATGCTGCGAATACTCAATTCTCGTATTCGAGTTAAGCCACACCCGGCTTCCGTCGGGCAAGGTTATATTGGCCATTTGTCCCTTCAAAGTATTTACCACACTTTTAGTTGCGGGCTTCTCGGACTGATTGTTCCAGAAAAATGCCGTTCCAAAAGCAATCAACAAAACGGCGGCCACCTTCAGGCATTCAAGACTTATCTTCCGAATCAGCTGCCTGCGCTTCATCTGTTTCTCCTCAGACACAACCTGTTCTTTCAATATAATGGTATCGAAAAACTTTCGCTCACGCAAATACTCTTTCCAGTTTTCATCCGAAGCTTCAAGATATTGCCGGATTTTATGCTCTTCTTCCGGAGTAGCGTCTCCATTAAAATATCGATATAATATTTCTTTTTCTATTTTCATAAGTCGGTCTTAATTGCATTCATTATAATAACACGCCAACAATTAATCCCCCTAGTAAAAAAGTTCTTTTTATTTTTAATTTCGGGACAGAAAGTCACATAAGAAAGGAAAAAGGACAAGATAATCTTTTAAAGCAACACGCAACTCTTTGGTAGCCTTAGAGATATGAAACTCGACTCCCTTCACGGTCATTCCCATAATTTCAGCAATTTCTTTATGGGACTTGTTGTCGTAACGGCTTAAAAGAAAAATTCGGGCGGTAGTAGCAGATAAACGGGAAATAACACGATCGATAATATCCTGCACTTCACTGGCAAACAATGCATTGGGTTCACAGGCATCCAGTGTGGCAATACGATTGGACAACTCCCACTCAGAATGTGAGGCGACACGGTCAGAAACGTCATTAACCAACTGTAAATGGCGCAGATAATTGAGACATTTATTTTTTACGACAGTAAGTACATAGGCAGCCGGATTGATTTCCGGAGTCATATGATCCCGATTCTCCCAATAAGCCATCAGAGACTCCATAACAATATCTTCCGCCACAACTTCGTCACGGGTGTAAGTCCATGCAAATCGGATAAACCGATGTTGATTCTCGGTAAAGAACTTATTAAATGAAGCTAAATCATTGATAGTAGCTGACATAGAATTTTGCTACGAAGTATTACTTACTGCGGCAAAAATAGATAACTATAACTATATAACCAAACTAAAATATAAGTAATTGAAATAAATAGTTATTATTCTGTATAATATCAAAACTCCGAGTTTATCATCTCTGGCGGATCAGGTTCATAAACTCTTCACGGGTCTTAGCCTGATTAAAAGCTCCTGTAAAGTCGGAAGTAGTAGTTACGGAATTCTGTTTTTCCACTCCGCGCATCTGCATACACATATGCTTGGCTTCCACCACGACCATTACGCCCAGCGGATTCAACGTTTCCTGAATACACTCTTTAATTTGCAGCGTCATCCGTTCCTGCACTTGCAGCCGATGAGAGAAAATATCGACCACACGGGCTATTTTACTTAATCCGGTGATATATCCGTTAGGTATATAAGCTACATGAGCTTTGCCATAGAAAGGCAACATGTGGTGTTCGCAAAGTGAGAAGAAATCTATATCCTTCACAATCACCATCTGACTGTACTCTTCCTGAAACTTGGCAGAACGAAGAACTTCATGCGGGTCCATGTGGTAGCCTTTGGTCAAGGTCAACATGGCTTTAGCTACACGTTCGGGAGTTTTTAATAATCCTTCCCGTTCAGCATCTTCGCCCAACAAAGTAATTATACTGCGATAGTGATTCTTTAAATCTTCCAAAGCCGGAGAAATGATTTCTTCTTTTTCTAACATGATTACAGAGGAATATTAATTTGATCTTTAACAATAGAGACTTCTTTAAACACACCGGTTGCTTTCAGCTTACGCATCATGGCATCAGCTTCTTCGATGCTGCGAAAATCACCGACTCTACACAACCACCGGGGAGGATTGAAAGAAGTATAAACCGAAAGTTCGGGAAAGTACTCCTTGACACGGGTACCTACCTGATGGGCTTCATTCTTGGCCTGGCGGGTATTATTACCGGCATAAGCCTGCACCCGATAACCGGACGACTTTATAACAGTCTGCTCTCCTGTGCCGGTGCGGGCAGTTCCCAGCAAAGCTTCGATGCGGGAATCCTGATGAATAGTTACTTTCCCTTGCCCCGGTACATTACGTTCCAGACTTTTCACGATATTGCTTTGAGCCCGGACAACCGCAGCACAAACAAACAAGAACAAAAGTAAACCCAGTTTCTTCATAAATTTATAAGATTGAGAATTGGGGTATTAAAAACCGGCAAATTACTATTCTCCGGCTTTTAACCCCCAATTTTAATTAATTGAATGCGTCAATGATACCTTTGAAGTCAGCAACTTTCAGGGCAGCACCACCGATCAGACCACCGTCAACATCAGGATTAGCAAACAGTTCTTTAGCATTAGAAGGTTTGCAGCTACCACCATAAAGGATTGAAGTGTTGTCAGCGATTTCTTTTCCGTATTTCTCAGCAACAGCCGAACGGATGAACGCATGGATTTCCTGAGCCTGAGCAGGAGAAGCTGTTTTACCGGTACCGATAGCCCAAACCGGTTCGTAAGCCAGAACGATCTTAGAGAAATCTTCCGCCGAAAGATCGAATACAGATGCCAACTGAGCAGCAACAACCTCGTTCTGTTTGTTAGCCTCGCGTTCTTCCAGAACCTCACCGATACAGAAAATCGGAGTCAGACCATTTGCCAAAGCCAGTTTCACTTTGTCCTTCAGGATCTCAACCGTTTCACCATAGTAAGCACGACGTTCCGAGTGACCCAGAATAACGTATTTAGCACCGGTAGAAGCTACCATAGCAGCCGATACTTCACCTGTATAAGCTCCGGATTCTTTGTCAGCACAGTTCTCAGCACCTACACCGATCTTAGCTGCATCTACCAAGGGAGTAACAGAAGCAAGGTGAATAAACGGAGTACAGATAATGACATCACAGTTAGGCTTTTCGTTAGCCAAAGCTTCATTCAGTTCTTTTGCAAGAGCAATACCCTCCTGAAGGGTTTTGTTCATTTTCCAGTTTCCTGCAACAATGTTCTTTCTCATTTTGTTTTTTATTAAAAGGGTTAATAAATTTTCAATTCTATTATTCATCTACGCCTCAGAAGAGGATTTTGAATTTTCGACAGCTTTTTCAGCAGCTCTTTTCCGCCTCTTTTCCAAACGCTTCACCACCAATATATCGACACCGAGAACCATCAATAAAGGAATAGCAAACCAAAGGAGCACATACCCAATCGTATGCACATCACTTTCTTCTTTCTGTTTTCCCAATTCCAGATTCTCCAGTTTGTCAGTCAAAGCATATTCGTCGGGCAGCTCACTATCACTCCATTTATTAAGGATAGTACCTTCTTTAATCAACATCAGTCCGGGGTTGGAACGTATCATTGTTTTCAACGTAATATCATCCATCAGGCAGAAAGGGTATTCCGCACCTGTTTTATCTTTCCATTGTTCTATCTGATCATCCAACGAAGAAGTCAGGCAGTAAAAGCCATATCCGTGTTCCACCGCATAGTCGTAAATCTCATTGATCAGGTCGATATTACTGTCATCGGCCTCTTCTATGCGATGAGCCACCAATAAGAACGTATAGTTTTTATCAGACAATACCTCCTCTGTAATATCTTCACCCGTTTCAAGATTGGTCATCGAGAAATCGTGGATAGAAGGTTCATAGCCCTTTTCTTTTACAATGGTCCGTGCTTCAATGAATTTCCAGGTACTATCCGGATAATTCTCCAAAGAAAATTCTTTCTTCTCGCCATTTTTTTCCAGTACAAACACACTCTCGTACACCGTAGGCTTTGCTCCTTCCGGAACATCCATACTTTCCGGAATGTTTTTTCCTATTTTATAAGGACGGAAATCTAATATCGGCAAGTTTCCCAAACAATAAAACGAAAGCGCAAACACATATAGAAAAGTATATAGAGATACGAGCCATTCCATTTTGGCACTGATAAAGCGAATCATCTGATGCTTCCACCTAAAAACGGAAATTGCAGCTATCAACAAAATAATGTTCTTCCAGAACGTTTGCCAGTTGGTCAAGACCCATGCATCACCAAAACAGCCGCAGTCAGACACCGGATTAGCTAAAGCCAGATACAGGGTCAGCGGTGTCATAAAAATCATCAGCAACAAAGCCAACCATGTAGCAGTCGTTTTCCGGATGCCAAAAAACAAAAAGATACCTACCGAAAATTCAATGGCTGATAAAACAATACCTGCCAGCAATGGAAAAAAAGCCGGGAACCATGTCCCCATACCGAAAGCATCAAGGTAGTCTTGTATTTTATACTCCGAACCCAATGGATCGACCGCCTTCGCAAATCCTGAAAAGATAAACACCCCTGCCAGCGCAAAGCGGCACAGGTTAGTCCATACTTTCTGAATAATATGTAGTTCTCTATCCTTCAAATTCTATCTTAATCAATCCGAAAACAGAATAGTTAATCATATCCATATAATTGGCATCAATGCCTTCCGAGACCAATGTCTGACCGGCAAGACTCTCAATCTGCTTGGTACGGTAAATCTTCATCAATATCAAATCGGTATATGAGCTGATGCGCATACTCCGCCATGCTTCATCGTAATCGTGATTCTTGGCAAGCATCAATTCCAATGCTTCCTTCGCATGCTTGTCATAAAGAGCCAATGCCTCTTCCACTGTAATATCAGCAGACTCTGCATATCCCAGTTCCAACTGTATCAACCCGACAATACCATAGTTGACAATAGCGATAAACTCGGAACGGATTCCCTCATCGACAAGAGTCACCCCCTTTACTTCAATGCTGCGAATACGATTGGCCTTGATAAATATTTGGTCGGTCACGGAAGCAGGACGCAAAATACGCCATGCAGGACCGTAATCATGCAGTTTTTTAGAGAATAGGTCACGGCATAAAGCAATGACATGTTCAAATTGTTGCTTGGTATCTTTCATTTCCTTACAAATAGTGTGCAAAGGTAACAATAATTAAAGTAAAAAGAAAAGAGGGCACTCTAAATTATATTAAAGTGCCCTCTTCCGACTATGTAGTATAACTATTATGAACAGCGCAATACTTGACCCGGACGAAGTGTGGTCTTTGTAGTAATACGATTCAACTTACAAAGTGTGCTGACGGAAACGCCACGCAATTTAGCAATTCGGGACAAACTGTCGCCTTTCTTCACCTTGTAATATCTGATTTCACCGTCCGATGCTATATTAGTATCGTGAGAACCGGCTCTGTTACGTTCGTAACCTCTTGTTTTTCTGAACGTATATGTATCTGCAACAATATCCTGTTTCGGGAAGTCAAACATCAATGCCGGATTGATGGCAATACCCAGGAAACGTGTTTCAAAATGGAGGTGAGATCCTGTCGAACGACCGGTGTTTCCACCCAAAGCGATCGGCTCCCCGGCTTTCACTAACTGATTTTCCTCTACCAACTGTTTAGATAAGTGGCCATATACAGTTTCCAGACCATTGTCATGACGAATAACGACATATTTACCATATCCTCTACGCTCGTATTTCACAATACGTACCTTTCCGTCAAAAGCTGCAACAATGGTATCGCCAATATTCACTTTGATATCAAGTCCGTTGTGCATTCTTCTCCAACGGGGACCGAAAGGAGATGTAATACGGGTACTCGGAGTAGGCATATGGAAGCCAGTCAGATCGATCGTATAAGAATCGGGAATAATAGCATCCTTTCCGTAAGCATGTACGTACTGGTTGTTCCAATTAGGATATAGACTCAACGCAGGATATTCAGATTGTTCTGCACGGATCTGCTTCTGCAATGCTAATGAATCTACACTTTTTAATTTTCTGTCAATCGGTGCCTGACGGGCAATCAAATCCTGAGAAAAAGAATTCAGGCTGACCATAGCCGCAGCGGCAATCATTACTGTTTTAATGCAATTGAAATTCATTCGTCTTGTTAATTCAATTCAATCAATATTCGTCATTCGCATACAGGTAATCAAAAGTAGCCTGCTTGTAATCGAATATTTCTTCCGGTTTAAAGAATCTGTTTAATTCGACAGCTGCGGTTTCAGGCGAATCAGAGGTATGAACAATGTTTTCTTGAAAACTCATACTGTAATCTCCGCGAATGGTCCCCGGCGCTGCCAGACGTCCGTTAGTTGGTCCCGCCAATGCACGAACGGCTTGAATAGCATCCACACCTTCAAAACAACAAACGATAACGGGAGCCGTCATCATGGAATCTTTCACTCGCTGAAAGAATGGTTTCGAACTAAGGTGTGAATAATGCTCACTTAACACTTCATCAGTCAACTGCACCATCTTCATTCCTGCCAAACGCAATCCTTTACGCTCAAAACGACGAGTGATCTCGCCAACCAGCCCCCGCTGAAGGGTACAAGGTTTCAGAATGACTAATGTTTTTTCCATCATAACATACAGTTTCAAAAGGTTAAAGTGCTCATTTATTTAAAAATTCCCCCAAAGATAGCATTTCCAGACGAAACAGAAGGCATGTTCTTAACTATTTTTTATAAGAGCAAGGCATCGAATTAAAGAAATATTTCTCCAAACAACCGTAAATAAAGGGAATAAGAGAAAATATGTTATGCAACATGTTTATGTAAAAAAGCTACATGTTTAACCGTTTTTCAACTAATAGCAGCCCAGTTAACATTCGTCTTGCGCAATGCTCTCAACTGTTGCCACAAAATCGCATTCTCCGGTAATACTCCGCCAGGATCGGCATCTGTTATTTCTTCAGCAATAGTGCGCACATATTGCAAAAGCTGTCCGTCACGGGCTATGTCCGCGATCTTCAGGTCGAAAGCAATGCCACTTTGTTGCGTACCCTCCAAGTCCCCGGGACCGCGTAGTTTAAGATCTGCCTCGGCTATTTCAAATCCGTCATTGGTGCGCACCATAATTTCAAGCCGCTTCCGGGTCTCTTCGGTAAGTTTATACGTAGTAACTAAAATACAATAAGACTGATCAGCTCCACGCCCCACTCGCCCACGTAGCTGATGTAACTGGGATAGTCCGAAACGTTCGGCATTCTCGATAATCATCACCGAAGCATTGGGCACATTCACACCGACTTCAATTACTGTGGTGGCTACCATGATCTGCGCATCACCCGAAATAAAAAGTTGCATCTGTGCATCCTTCTCAGCAGGCTTCATCTTGCCATGCACTTTGCAGACCTTACAGTCGGGGAACTCTTCACAGATATGCAGATATCCTTCTTCAAGATTCTTTAGATCAATCTTTTCACTCTCTTTAATCAGTGGATAAACAATATAAACCTGACGGCCTTCCTCTATCTGTTTCCGTACCGAACGATACAAACTTTCTCTACGGTTATCAAACTGGTGAATCGTAGCAATCGGCTTACGGCCGGGAGGTAATTCGTCTATAACCGAAACATCCAGATCACCATAAAGTGTCATAGCCAATGTACGTGGGATCGGAGTAGCAGTCATAACCAACACATGAGGTGGCTGAACACTTTTACTCCACAGGCGGGCACGTTGTGCCACTCCAAAACGGTGTTGTTCGTCGATGACAGCCAATCCCAGCGAAGCAAAATTTACAGTATCTTCAATCACGGCATGGGTACCTATCAAGATGTGTACATCTCCGGTCAGGAGTCCCGTAAGAATAGCTTCCCGTTTCTTGCCTTTTACCGAGCCTGTCAGCAACTCCACCCTTACATCCATCCCAAACAACAGTTCTCTGATGGTATCGTAATGTTGGTTAGCCAAAATTTCGGTAGGCGCCATCATGCAAGCCTGAAATCCATTATCCAGTGCCATCAACATGCTCATCAATGCCACCAATGTTTTTCCACTTCCAACATCTCCCTGCAATAGCCGGTTCATTTGCTTTCCACACCCTACGTCTTGTCTGATCTCCCTTAAAACTCTCTTTTGAGCGCCTGTCAATTCGAAAGGGAGATTCTTTGAATAGAACGTATTAAAAATCTCTCCTACCGTTTCAAAAACATAGCCGCGATATTTGCGTTGCCGGTCTTTGGCATACCGCAGAATATTGAGTTGTACGTAGAAGAGTTCTTCAAACTTAAGACGATATTGTGCTTTTCGCAACAATTCCGGATTAGAAGGAAAATGAATATTCCGCAATGCATCCGTCAAAGACATCAAATGATGATCGGCAATCAGTTTAGGTGAAAGTGTTTCGGACAAAGGCTCCTGAATCTGTCCGATAACGGTTGCCATCATTTTTTCAATCGCATGGGAGTTAAGAAAGCTGCGCTTCATCTTCTCCGTCGTATTATAATAGGGCTGAAGTCCCATTGACGACAATTTCAGATCGGCGGGACTATCTATATCGGGATGGGCTACATTGATTCTTCCGTTAAACACCGTTGGCTTACCGAAAACAATGTATTCTTCATGAAGTTTATATTTATTGGTAACATACTTTATACCTTGAAACCATACTAGGTCAACCACTCCCGTACCATCCGAAAAATGCGCCAACAGCCTCCTCTGACGTCCTTCACCAAATGTTTCGAATCCTAATATCTTCCCTTTCAATTGTATATACGGCATATTTCCATCTATTTCATGAATGTAATAGATGCGACTCCGGTCTACATATTTATAAGGGAAATAATAGAGCAGGTCATGCAATGAATAAATCTCCAGCTCTTTATTCAAAACCGCAGCTTTCTGCGGGCCGACACCGGATAAGTACTTTATGTCTCGTGTAGTTAAATCGAACATTACAACAAGGCTGAAGCTACTTTCAAATCAAAAGGAGTAGTTATTTTTATATTTTCACGATTCCCCTCCACCAGGTAGACAGGAACACCCATGGCTTCTACCACCGAAGCATCATCTGTAAAAAGGGGAGTAAATTCCTGTTCATAAGCTCTCTTCAGCAGATCTGCATCGAACACCTGGGGAGTCTGCACTAATTTATAGTCATTACGGCTTACGGTTTCACTGCCCGATTCGGTGAGATGACGCACAGTTTCTACCACATCAATGACGGGTATGACGGCTTTTCGGACTACTGCTTCCCGGAAGCAGCGGGCAATCACTTCCTGTGAAACGAAAGGACGGACACCATCATGTATTCCCACTACACCGATACCGTTCACAAGAGCCAATCCATTCTTGACCGAATGGAAACGTGTTTCACCTCCATCGGCAATCTGATGTTTAATATCAAAGCCATGCTCTTCACAAAGTTCACGCCAAAAGTCCTGTTGCTCCCGAGGTAATACAAGAATAATCTGCATTTTTTCATCGAAACGGTGAAAAGCTTCCAGCGTACGCATCAATACAGGTTTACCATCGATGGGAAGAAACTGTTTGGGAAGTTCGCTCCCCATACGGAGTCCCTTCCCTCCGGCTACAATCAAAGCAGTCCGACACATAAGCTTAACGTCTTACGCACATAGCCTCTACCAGTTCGTTCACTTTTTCTTTGCCCAACAATGTATCCACAATAGTCAATGCAAACTCCATGGCAGCTCCCGGTCCCATCCCGGTAATAATATTACCATCTCTTACAACCGGTTCGTTAGTGCAGTCCGCCCCATCCAGATATTGTTCGAAACTGGGGTAACAAGTAACTCTGCGTCCTTTCAGGAGTCCCAGTTTCCCAAGTACCATCGGAGCAGCACAAATGGCTGCAATAGGCTTGTTTTTCTCTGCAAAACTAAGAATTAATTTACGCAACCCTTCATGTTTGTCCAAAGTGGCAGCTCCCGGCATACCTCCGGGTAAAAACAGCAGCTCAGCATCAAAGAAGTCACAATTTTCAAAATTCTTATCGCAAAGCACAGATACGTCATGCGCTCCGACTACAATCTCGTCCGGAGTAACAGATACTATTTCGACATCTAAACCTGCGCGTCTCAATGTATCAATTGTAGTAAGCGCTTCAATTTCTTCAAATCCATCTGCGAAAAATGCATAAACAGTTCCCATAATCTATATCATTTAGATGTTACAAACTTAGAGCGCCCGGCCTTTTAAGGGTGCGGCACCCTAAGCATTAATTATTTCAAATTAAAATAATAAGTAATTGTTCCCGTCTGGTTGTTTACTCCGTCCACAGCATTAAAACGAGCCTTCTTAGCCGCATCTTCAGCTGCCTTACGTAAAGTCGAATTTACCGTATTTGTCAATCGGTTGATGCTCGTAGCAATCACATGACCGGCAGGGTTTACCGTGATAGAAACAACGACACGTCCCTCTTCCTGAACATTGTATACCGGACGAGGCAAACCACCTTCTCCTATAGAACGTCCTCCAAGATTAAATGTTCCATACCCTCCGACTCCGGATTTTGCTCCGGTCGAAGAATTACCGTCTTTACTTCCTTCAACTCCTTCTCCTGAAGTAGCCGTACCTTTACTTCCCCCCATTTGCGAACCTTTACCAAAAGCACCGGCCACTCGTTTACTGGCAGCTTCCGCTGCAGCCTTACGTTCACGTTCCGCCTTTTCCTCGGCAAGCTTTTTAGCTTCGGCAGCTTTTTCTTCGGGAGTTTTCTCAGGTTTCTTTGCCACTTTCGGTTTTTCCTTCTTAGGTTCGGCCTTAGGCTTTACCACAACCGTTTCTTCTTCGGTCTGAGTAATCATTTCCTGTTCAGTCTCCACTTCCGGTTCGGGCTGCGGAGCCGGCACTTCTTCCGGTAAAACCTCCACGTCCACCATGGTAGAAGGATCATAGTTTCCATAAGCAGCATCCACATCTCCCATCATAACAGGTACTCCCCCGGCTTCTTCGTCCGGATGCGGGATAGCAAAACTTACGAGAATCAAAAGAGCAATAATAGCCACATGCACCAACAATGCACCCAACGCCCCTATATATTCACTCTTTCTTTTTATGTTCATTTCTTCTTTGTTTCCGGCGGGCGTGTAGCCAACACCATTTTAAAATGATTCTCATTAGCGATGTTCAGCACTTTAACGATTTCGCGATAAGGCACAGTTTCATCTGCATAGAGAGCAACATACATCTCAGGTTCTTTATCCGCACAACTTTGGAGGAATGGAGTTAACTCTTCCAACCCCAAAGCATGCTCTTTTTCATTACCAAACGCTGCATAATAGTTCAGGTCCTTATCAATAATAACCCTTGTCAACGGCTTGGCCGAAGTTTGCTGTTTCCCCTGTGGCAACAGCACTTTAATCGCATTGGGCGACACAACAGTTGAGGTTATCATAAAAAAGATAAGCAACAGGAATATGACATCCGTCATAGATGCCATACTAAAGTTGGGTGATATTTTTGCTCGACGCTTTAATGCCATAAAATAATTCTTCAAGATGCCAATCTGTCAATGTGCTAATTGGCTACGCACTTTATTTTATCTCAGCACTTTATTTTTGTGCAGGTTCATTAAGCAAATCCATAAACTCCATAGTTCTGGATTCCATCTTATTGACCACTCGGTCTACCAACATCACCAGGTAGTTGTAAGCAAACATAGCAATAATACCCACAATCAAACCACCCACAGTAGTAATCATGGCTTCATAAATACCTCCTGAAAGCAATGTTATGTCTATGTTACCGCTTCCGGCATTCGCCATTTCGTAAAATGCCCGCACCATACCGGTTACCGTACCCAGGAAGCCAAGCATCGGTGCACCACCGGAAATGGTAGCCATTACCGTCAGTCCTTTCTCTAACTTGGCCACCTCTATATTTCCCACATTTTCAATAGCAACCTGCACATCATTTACCGGACGTCCCAAACGGCTGATACCTTTCTCAATCATGCGGGCTGAAGGAGTATTTATCGTACGACAGTAATTAATGGCCGATTTTATCTCCCCACTATGGATATAATCTTTAATCTTCTCCATAAACATCGGATCTTCTTTACCGGCTTTCCGAATCATATAGTTACGTTCGAACAGAATGTAGAAACAGACAACAGACAGTACGGCCAGTACAATCATAATCCATCCACCCTTGATAGCCATATCAAGCATATTCATTTCTGCCGGTGCAGATACAGGAGTCAATACAGGATTGGCCGATGCAACGGAGTCAGCCAGATTGGTAGCCACTTGGGCTAATAGTAGCATTGCATTCATTAGCGAAGACAGTTTTTATATTCTTGGATGGTACGTTCCAGTCCCAGATACAGTGCATCGCTTATCAAAGCATGACCGATAGAGACTTCGTCCAACCAAGGTATGTTTTTATAAAAATAATTCAGATTCAATAAACTCAAGTCATGACCGGCATTCAGACCGATCCCCAATCTACGTGCCGCTTTTGCCGCTTCAACAAAAGGAGCAACAGCCGCAGCCGGATCTTTCGGATAGGCAGTAGCATAGGGCTCGGTATATAATTCTACCCGATCGGCACCTGCTTTCGCAGCATATTCAATCATTTCCGCATCGGGTGCCACAAATACGGATGTACGGATACCTGCCCCGTTAAATTCATCCAATACTTCTGTCAGGAAATCAAAGTTAACCTTGGTATCCCATCCCGAATTAGAAGTTATCTGAGAAGGATCATCCGGCACCAAAGTCACCTGATGAGGTTTCACCTTCAACACCAAGTCAATAAACTCAGGAGAAGGATATCCTTCAATATTAAATTCGGTCCGAAGCAACGGACGCAAATCATACACATCCGAACGACGGATATGGCGTTCATCCGGACGGGGGTGAACCGTTATTCCGTCAGCACCGAAACTCTCACAATCCAACGCCACCTTAACCACGTTCGGAACATTTCCCCCACGGGCATTCCGAAGGGTAGCCACTTTGTTTATGTTCACACTTAATTTAGTCATAGTTCTATGTCTTAATATAATACGGAGCTTTTACCCATATGTTTTGCGCAAAAGTACAAATATTAGCGATAAGATAACAGCAATACCGAAAAAAAATCCCAAATTTGCGACATACTAGAAACTTTTATCAACATGAAATTTGCCATTTTCGGAAATACATACCAAGCTAAGAAGTCTTCACATGCTGCCACCCTGTTCAAATTACTCGAGAAACATGGAGCTGAAATCTGCGTATGCAGGGAGTTTCATCGTTTTCTGAAGTCCGATTTAAAACTGAACGTTAAGGCAGATGATTTGTTCGATGAAAACAATTTTGATGCCGACATGGTGATCAGCATTGGCGGTGACGGCACTTTTCTGAAGGCAGCACGCCGTGTAGGCAATAAAGGAATCCCTATTTTAGGCATCAATACCGGACGATTAGGGTTTCTGGCAGATGTATCTCCGGAAGAAATGGAAGAAACGATTGAAGAGGTTTATCAGAACCATTATACTGTTGAGGAACGAAGTGTACTCCAGTTACTTTGCGACGATAAACATTTACAAAATTCGCCTTATGCTCTCAATGAAATAGCCATTCTGAAACGAGACAGTTCATCAATGATCAGTATCCGTACAGCAATCAACGGGGCACATCTCACTACTTATCAAGCAGACGGTTTGATTATTGCTACTCCAACAGGTTCTACTGCCTATTCATTAAGCGTAGGTGGCCCTATTATCGTTCCACACTCCAAAACGATTGCAATCACTCCTGTCGCCCCACACAGTTTAAATGTAAGGCCTATAGTAATCTGTGATGACTGGGAAATTACTTTAGATGTAGAAAGCCGTAGTCATAACTTTCTGGTAGCAATAGACGGTAGCAGTGAAACCTGTAAAGAGACTACTCGTCTCACTATCCGTAGAGCAGACTATAGCATTAAGGTGGTGAAACGCTTTAACCACATCTTTTTCGATACCTTGCGTACCAAAATGATGTGGGGGGCTGACAGTAGAGTGTAAAACAGCTCACAAAAGCACCTTCCTTATATCCCTCTACTCTTACGACACATTTTTTCCTATATAAAACCCATTCATTCGCTTGAATCGCCTCTTTTGCAAGGCTCCGTGCCCCCGTGCCCCCAAAGGATGCGGAGATACCCACCTCTTCCAATAACCGTTATATAGGACAAGAAAAGGCTATCGGATTTCCCATAGCCATCTCCATTAAGAAAGTGTTATCCGGAGGGCAGCCTGGCGCTCCCTTTCCTCCGCCCCCCGTATAAAACAAGTCATCCCCT
>OGPA01000071.1_pt1 | contig 113708 bp, 95 predicted proteins | sample 1552841 | NCBI WGS metagenome assembly OGPA01 (sample SAMEA2579916, study PRJEB22360) | human gut metagenome
CAACACGTTTAGCATCAACCAACTAATATTGGGCGCATCAACCGCCTATACCTATCCTGCAAATAGTCCATTGTGAAAAATTTCCTGGCTACGTCAATCATCAGTCCGCGGTGAGCATACTGCGGATAATCCAATGCTTTTCCTTTCATGAGTCCAAAAGGCTGGTTATGGATCATTTGCAACAGTGTGCGAGTTCCCCAGAATACTCCTTTTACGGTGGAGGCTTCGATGGTTACATGGTTGCGTATATCCAGTTCATAGCTTTCTTCTCCCAATGATGAAGGCGATTTTTTCACTGACAGATAGATAGAATGATTTTTCGGTTTTCCGGAGGTTACCTGATAATTCCAGCCGAACATATCTTTTAAGTCTTTTGCCATTATTTCCGCAGTTTCTTTCAACAGGCTTTCTGCTTCCGGAGCGATTATAATCTTTCCTGTTTCCGGTAGTGTCAGTTTGCCTTTTGCCCCATTCCAATGTTGTAAGGAGGGAATCACCTGCGGGATATCCGTTTGAGCGTATACTGTCATTCCTAATAGTAGTAAGATGGATAAGATGCTTATTCTCTTTTTCATATTTATTAGATGTTTATATATTAATCTTGATAGCGCAAAACTACGATATTTGGAAGTAAAGGGATTCTAAAAATAGACTTATAGCTTCCAAAATTCATTTTTTCAGTTATATAGGAGTATCTTTGTGACTTAATTTGATTAATAATGGAAAGTAAACACAAACTATCCATCAACCAGTGGGCACTGGAAGACCGCCCACGGGAAAAAATGATGGAGAAGGGAGCAGCCGCATTGAGTGATGCCGAACTACTCGCTATATTGATTGGCTCCGGAAATACGGAAGAAAGTGCTGTCGAATTGATGAGACGCCTGCTCCTGTCTTGTGATAACAATCTGAATTCATTGGCAAAATGGGAAGTGTGTGACTATTCCTCTTTCAAAGGTATGGGACCCGCAAAGAGCATTACAGTGATGGCAGCCTTGGAATTAGGCAAACGAAGAAAGCTGCAAGAAACCAAAGAGAGACTTCGAATCACTTGCTCAAAAGATATCTATGATATTTTCCAACCGATCATGTGTGACTTGGAACAGGAAGAATTCTGGGTGCTCCTATTGAACCAGGCAACCAAACTAATTGATAAGGTACGTATAAGTACTGGTGGCATAGACGGAACTTATACCGATGTGCGCACCATTCTCCGGGAAGCATTGCTGCAAAGAGCTACACAAATCGCGGTGGTGCATAACCATCCTTCGGGAAATATTCATCCCAGCCAACCGGACAGGAGTTTGACAGAGCATATCCATAAAGCGGCGGAAACGATGAATATCCGTCTGATAGATCACGTCATCGTTTGTGAAGACGGATTTTTCAGCTTTGCAGATGAGGGCCTACTCTAATTAGTAATACTACCTTATTTAAGTGAGAATATCTTATTTATTCTCACTCCTGCATTCATTTTTATACTGCGTGGGCGTCAAGCCTGTGTACTGTTTGAATGCAGTACTGAAATAACGTAAAGTAGTGAAACCTATCTGATCTGATATTTCAGTAAATGTCAGATCGGTGGTTTTTATCAGAGTAATGGCTTGCTCCAACCTGAATTTGTTGATATAGTCATTTGCCCCCATATCGGTGATAGCCTTCAACTTGTTGTAAAGAGATGTTTTACTCATTCCGATCTCTCTGCAGATAAAAGGAATATCTAAAGACGGATTGCTGATATTCTCGGAAATGAGCTTGTTAAACTTTAACAAGAACGTTTCATCCGCCTGGCTGAAAGTACTCTCCAGCGGTTGAGGGAAGTTGCCTATATGTTGATAGTGCTCTTTCGTTTGCTCCCGGTTGTATAGCCGGTTCTGTATAATCTTAACAAGAGTGTCTATCTCAAAAGGTTTTTCCAGATAAGCGTCCGCCCCGATTTTATACCCATACAGTCGGCTCTGTTCATCATTGCGTGCCGTGAGCAGAATCACAGGAATATGACTGATGCCGATATTCTCTTTTACCGCTTTGCACAGTTCGTATCCATTCATAACCGGCATCATCACATCGCTCACTATAATATCCGGAACTTGCTTTTGCGCTATTTCGAAAGCTTCCCGGCCATCATGTGCTATATAAATTGCTTTGAATAAGGATTTCAATTCTTTGGAGAGGAAATCTGTCAGGTTATGATTGTCGTCTACCAATAGCACTGTGTAATTCTGCGTAGAGAAGTCGAGTGTCTCGGGAGCGTTGATCTCATGATCTACGTCCGGTGTAATCAATTCATTGATGTAAGGTTTCGGCTGGCAGATGACTTCGCCCGACTCCAATCCCAAAGGTAAGTCGAAGAAGAAAGTGGCTCCTCCCGCTTCGTTGTTCATGGCTCCGATTTTACCTTTATGCAATTCCACCAGCATCTTGGCGTATGAAAGTCCGACTCCGCTACCGCCAATTTCCTGCTTGCCTTGATAGAAACGGATGAATACTTTCTCCATGTCTTCCTCTTGCATACCTTCTCCCTGATCCAAAACGGAAACACGGACGTATGAGTCATTTTTGCTGGTACGGATAGTGACGGTTGTGTTTTTAGGACTGTGTTTCAGTGCGTTCGTCAATAAGTTTGTGACTACGATTGTACACATACCCTTGTCAAATACCACCTCTTTTATGCTGTCGTCGAGCTGATAATCTATTTGCACTTCCTGGGCAGCTCCCTCGTCCGTAAAATCGGCACCAATCTCCTTTATCCATGAGTTAAATGGATAGGCTTGGAGTTTCAACTTGGTTTCTCCTACTTCCATCTTACGTACGTCCAGCACCATGTTGATAAGATCTTTCATCCGTTGAGCCTGTTTATGTATATTCTTCAACGGTGGATAAATGGCATCTGTAGAAGGAAGTGTCTTTAATATGCGGCTTAGCGGGGCATATATGAGTGTGAGCGGAGTTCGCAGTTCATGGCTGATATTAATCAGAAAACGAACTTTTTCTTCATACACATTCTGCTCGTGTTCTTTCATCATCCATTTCATCTTGTTTTCTTTGCGTCGAAGCAGAACGAAAACAATTTGTACCACAATGCCTATGCAAGCAATGATGCAGAGAGAAACGAACCACCAGCTTCTGTACCAGGGTGGCAGTACGTTTAATGTGAAAAGAAACTGGGGAGTTGTTTCATTTCCTTCCTGTGTGTTACAGCTCACCATGATGGGATAACTTCCCGGAGCAAGAGATGGGATCATCAATTCAGGGTTGTAGCCTTCGGTTTTAAGGTCTCCCATTTGGAAATGATAGACTTTGAGCCGGAGAATGTCCGCACCATAAGTCATGACACGGATCTTAATGTTTTTACTGTTCCAGGGGATGGATATCTTGTCTTGATTGAGCTGATACATCCTGTTCTCTCCGTTTATGGTCAGTTCGGCAAGGCGTATTTCCGGAGAGTCACTACTCTTTTCTATTTGAGTGTCTGCATTGATACATAGTAAGCCTTTTACACCTCCCATATAGATGTTGCCTTTGGGGGAAATGAGACGGGGCTCGGCCAAGTATTCATTGGGGGAAATTCCATCCGCTTCTCCGAACCATACAAAACGTTTGGTATCGGTGAGCCATATAAAGAGTTTCTGTTCAGCTCCTATCCACACTTTTCCTTTATTGTCGCATAACACGGTATTTACTTCATTAAATAAGGTGGTAGGAATTCTTTCGAATTTGCGGGTATCAGGGTGATAGGTGTACAGGCCACGGGTGCCTGCAATCCAGAATACGCCCTTGTCATCCCTGGATACAGCATTGAAGAATCCCTGTGGAGCACTTGCAAATATCTCCACTGTGTCTTTTTTACGATCCAGTCTATATATATTATAAGGATCGTTCAGGTAAATGGCAGTGGAATCATATCCAATGGAACTCAACAAGCCTTTTATTTTCACTTCTTTGGCACAAGGGACAGGAGTGAGTTGCCGGGTGGAAGTATGGTAGCGGTAAGGAGGCGAACTTAATATTAAGATCGAATTGGGAGTATCCCGGTATAAGTTGATTGGCTGTCCGCTATAGCGGATGTGATGCTCTAATGAAGGGCTCATAATAGCGAAAGGACGCTTCTTTCCTGTCTTTTTATCGAATATGAAGATACCTTTGGAAAAGGCAGATACTAACAATTCGTTGGGTGTGAAGCCGGTGATGGAGACCATCTTGTCTCCCCAAGTGTCGGGATAGTGCACAAATGTTTCTGTAGAAGGAATGAATTTATTGATACCTCCTCCGTCCGTAGCGATCCAGAGTTCTTCGGAAGCCGGTTCCTGATATAGTTGTAATACCGTACTTTGACTTAATCCTTTGTTGTGCCCTAACACAACATTAGTGTAAGTTCTCATGGATACTTCACGAATGTTGATAACCCCTTCACGTTTACTTCCCGCCCATATATTTCCGGCAGAGTCGCTATGCAGGCAGAGTATTGTATTTGTGGGAAGGGAATGATTATCTCCGGAGATATGTTCGAGTACGGTAATATTGCCGGTTGTGGGATCGAGGATATTGATACCTCCCCCGTCTGTTCCCATCCATATTTTTTGTTTGAATTCGGTCATGCACAATACGATGTCACTGCTCAAACGGGAGTTTTGAGTGGTATAGCTGGCTATCAATTTTCCCTGGGCGGAGAAACACTTGACGCCATTGTTGTAGGTTGACAGCCATATTCTTTGTTGGGAGTCTATGATGATTCCTACGTTGTCGTTCCCGTATTGGAAAGGAAATGGGGTTATCTCGAAATTCTTGAGGTTCATTTGCAGTATTCCCTGTTGCCAGCTTAGACACAATATGGTATCGGGTTTCCACATTTGTATGGATCGTATAATGAACGGCTCGTCGGTCTTGAATTCCCGTATGAGAGAAATCGTGTTGGTGGCATAAGAATATTTATATATCTTGTTGATCCCTCCGAACAGAAGCCCGTCTGCTATTTTGCAGATCGATTTGGCAATGATGGGCTGATTATTTAGTTTGGGGATAAAGAAGTTGTCGTGAATAAGAGAATAACGGGCGATTCCTGTGGTGGTCAGTATCCAGGTTGTCTGCTGATTATCTTCAATAATTTGCAGGATACTGTCGTTAGGCAGGGAATTTTCATTATCAGGTTGTGCGGTGTACTTTTTGAGTTCCGTTCCATCAAATCTGATTAGTCCTGTCGGAGTACCGATCCAGATGAATCCCTTTTGTTCGGTATAGATACAGCTGATGATAGACGGCATTCCGTTTTGGAAACCAATCAGTTTAAAGTCGTAATGGTTACCTATACTTATTGCTGGAAATGTGCCTACGATAAGAAAAGCCAGTAAGCAGAAAAAGTGTTTTATCCAAATACTTTTTTTCATCAGTCAAGATTATTAAGGGGAGATTAGTGAAACAAAAGTATGATTAATTCCGCTAAAACAAAAGAAATATTTCCAAAAACCGCCACAAAGACGTTCAAAAACGGAATATGGATGTTTTTGGAAACATTTTGGCGATTTTATGAACTCGCCATTCTGCCAATCAATCTATTTTTGTGGTGTATTTCAATGCCGGATAGTGTGGGCTATTGGCAAATGGAACTCAAAAAAACTTTTAGTATTAACTTTAATATAATGTTATGAAGAAAATGCAGATTAGGATGCAACTGGTGTGTCTCTTTTCAATGCTTTTACTGTTCTTCCCTGTGGAGCTCTTTGCTCAACAGGGCACTATCACTGGTAAGGTGGTAGACGAACGTGGCGAGTCCGTAATCGGAGCAACCGTTATGGTGAAAGGTTCTACTGATGGTACCATTACCGATTTGGATGGAAACTTTAAAATTAACGGTAAAGTAGGTACAACGATAACTGTCAGCTATGTGGGCTATGCTCCTTTGGAAGTGAAAATCACTAAGCTAACAGGAAATCGGTTCGTGATGAAGGAAGACTCCAAAACTTTAGATGAAGTGGTGGTAGTCGGTATGGGAACACAGAAACGTAATACTATTACAGCGGCTGTAGCAACAGTTAATGCGGATGCAATCGCTACCCGTCCTGTGACGGATGTAACCAGCGCCTTACAAGGTAATGTGGCTGGTTTGAACTTTGCTTCGGATGCTTCTGAAAGCGGTACCGGTGGTGAAGTTGGCGGAGAAATCAAATTTAATATTCGCGGTATCGGTTCTATTAATGGTGGAGAGCCTTATGTATTGGTGGATGGTGTGGAACAGAGCTTGCAGAATGTAAATCCTGCCGATATAGAAAGTATCAGTGTATTGAAAGATGCTTCTGCAGCAGCCGTGTATGGTGCTCGTGCTGCGTATGGTGTGGTGTTAGTAACGACCAAGAGCGGTAAACAGGATAAAGCCCGGGTGACTTATCGCGGTTCTGTGGGTATGAGTGCACCTATCAACATGCCCGAGATGATGAACTCTGTAGAGTTTGCCAATTATAAAAATGCGTACCGTTCGGCAATTGGTGAGTCTCCATACTTCTCACAGGAGACTATTGATTTGATGAATCAGTTTTTGCAGAACCCCTATGGTGAAGGTCTGCCCGGTATTACCGCCAATCAGGAGAATACCGGTTGGCGTGGCGGTGAATCGCAGTATGCCAATACCGACTGGTTTGATTATTTCTATAAAAACAAATCTTTGCGTCATTCACACAATCTAAGTATCTCCGGTGGATCGGACAAAGTGACTTATTATGTCGGTCTGGGTTATACTTACCAGGGTGGTTTGCTGGATCGTGTAGAAGACTCTCTGGATAAATACAACGTGAATACCAAATTTCAGATCAAGCCGAATGACTGGTTGAAGTTTAACTTCAATAACAATATCACGTTGAATCTGATTTCCCGCCCGCTCCCCGATATGTCTATTCTTTATCATCAGATAGCTCGTTCGCAGCCTAATATGGTGACTGAAGTTCCTATTTCCGGGCTTTATAATCTTCCTTCATGGAATGAAGCTTTGTATCTGGACAATGTGGGCTATTCGCAGAACCGCATTTCTGATGCCATGACTTTTGCAGCTACTGTTACGCCTCTGAAAGGCTGGGACATTATCGGAGAGATGAAAGTTCGTTTTGATGTGCAGAATGATGAATTCTTGCAGAAGCAGCCCCGTACCACACGGCCCGACGGAACCATAGAGAATGTTACCGCTCCCCGGCAGGGATATTCTTATCCCGGTATCGAATATTCGAATTCTTTGTGGGGATCAATGACTCGTGGAAATCAATTCAACTATTATTTGTCTCCCAGTGTGTCGTCTTCATATACGAATCAATGGGGTGACCATTTCTTTAAGGCAATGGCCGGTTTCCAGATGGAAGTGCAGCAAAACTCAAGCATGTATGCGTATAAAGACGGAGTGATGAGCGATGATACATTCTCTTTTGACAATGCAAACGGAAAAGCCTATAATAGTGAAGCGCGTGACCATTGGGCAACCATGGGATTCTATACCCGTTTGAACTGGAACTACCAGAATGTCTATTTTCTGGAATTTAGCGGACGTTATGATGGTTCGTCACGTTTCGCTTCCGGCAATCGTTGGGGATTTTTCCCTTCTTTCTCTGCCGGTTATGACATTGCCCGTACCGACTACTTCAAGCAATGGAGCTTGCCTGTTTCACAGTTGAAAGTGCGTTTGTCTTACGGACGTTTAGGCAATCAGAATGGAGCCGGACTATATGATTATCTGAACTTCATGACATTGAGACCGGACTATTCAAATGCATGGTTGCTTTCCGGTGTCACTTCGGCTACTCCGGTACGTGGTACAGTCGCTTTAACACCTTCTATGGTAAGCCCGTACATTACATGGGAAAAAGTGGATAATGCCAACTTAGGTTTCGACCTGACTTTGCTTAACAATCGTTTGACGATTACGGCGGATATTTACCAACGTACGACCAAAGACATGATTGGCCCGGCTGAAGCAATTCCTGATATTGGCGGTATTGCTGTTGACCAACGTGCTAAAGTAAATAATGCAACGCTACGTAACCGTGGATGGGAATTGTCGGTTAACTGGTCTGACCAGCTGAAGAATGGTTTCAGTTATGGAATCGGTTTCAATATCTTTGACTACAAAGCAGTGGTAACCAAATACAATAATCCGGAAGGATTGATTTATAACAACCACACCGGTCTGGTTCGTAACAAAGGTTATTACCAGGGAATGGATTTAGGTGAAATCTGGGGATATGAAGCAAATGATCTGTTTCTCACCAACCAGGAAGTGGATGAATATCTGAGAGGAGTAGACATGTCTTTCTTCAAACCGAATAAGGATTGGCAACGTGGTGATTTGAAATATATCGATTCGAACGGTGATGGTAAAATTGATCCGGGTTCGGGTACATTGAAAGATCACGGTGATTTGAAAATTATCGGTAATACGACTCCTCGTTACTCCTTCGGTCTGAACTTACATGCCGGTTATAAAGGTTTTGAAGTTTCCGCATTGTTCCAGGGAGTCATGAAACGTGATTTCCCGATGGCTGCAAGTACTTATCTGTTTAGCGGTGATTCCAACTTCTTTAAAGAACATTTGGATTATTATAATGTGTACAACCCGGGGGCTTACCTGCCGCGTCTGACAAAACCCGACAGTCCTGAATATAATGCGAACGTAGGTTACAACACTTCACGTTATTTATTGAACGCAGCTTATATGCGACTCAAAAACTTGATGATTTCTTATAACTTCCAGCCTAAACTGGTTAAGAAGATGGGATTGGAGAACTTGAAAGTGTATTTCACTTGTGATAATCTCTTCACGATTGACAATTTGCCGGACGTATTCGACCCTGAAACCTTGAATCAGGTAAATACATGGGCTGGGGGTAGTAACGAAACTGCTCCGGGATTGACTTCCCCAATGAAACAAAATGGTAACGGAAAGGTATATCCGTTGAATAAAAACTACGTATTTGGTATTGAATTTACCTTTTAAACCATAAGATATGAAAAGAATATATATAATGGCTTTTGTAGCCGCTTCAATATTACCATTTTCATCCTGTTCAGATTTTCTGGATAGAGAACCGATAACCAAGCCGGAAGCCGGTAATTTTCTGACAGGTGCCATACAGGTTGAAAACTATATTAACGGACTATATATGACGTTGCCGTCTTTTAGTAAGTTCGGTTTGGGAGTTCGCAGTGAAGAAAAGAATAGTGACAATATTATTGCAGAAAAGTATGATGCCCGTTTGCATGGACAGAATAACCAGTTTAGCGGAGCTTCCGATTGGCAGACTGGTTATCAGAACCTGCGTAAAGTGAACTATTTTTTCCATAATTATAAAGTACCCGAAGCACAGGAAAACGAAGATGTACTGTCGTTGAAAGGGGAGGCTTACTTTTTACGTGCCTATTGGCATTTCGATTTATTGAAGAAATTCGGTTCTATTCCGGTAATGGATGCTTTTTGGGATGAGAATGCAACAATCGCAGGATTACAGATTCCTGCAAAGGCACGTAATGAGGTAGCCCGATTTATTTTGAGTGATTTGGTTGAGGCGAAGAATCTGTTGCATTCGCGCGGCAAATATTCCGGAATTCGTATCAATAAAGAAGCTGCCATGGTTTTGGCAATGAATGTGGCGTTGTATGAAGGAACCTGGGAGAAGTATCACAGCAGCGATGATTTTGCATCTTCCACTAACGAATCAAATTATTTCTTGGGTGAAGTTATTAACTGGGGAAATGAGCTGTTCGGTTGTGGCATTGATCTGTATAAAACCGGGCAAAATCCGGGAGATGCTTTTGCGGCATTGTTCAATAGCAAAGATTTGTCAGGAATGGGCGAAGTGCTATTGTGGAGGAAATATTCGAGTGATGAAGGAGTCTTTCATGATGTCAACGGTAATCTGAAGGCAGGTGTTGTCGACTCGGAAGGAGCTGCCGGAATTACTCAAAGCCTGGTGGATAATTATCTGAATGCCGATGGAACATTTATTGATCCGACAAATGAGAAATTTAAGGATTTCAAGGAAACATTTGAAGGCCGTGACCCTAGATTGATTCAAACGGTGATGAATGAAGGTGCCAAATTTGCTTCTGCCACTACTGCCACCCCAATGCATCTGGAAGAATATACGGATGAGAAGAAGAATACTATTAGTCCTCCTAAATTGGCGGGAGATGGAAACACACGTTCTTTGACGGGTTATCATATCCGTTTGGGAATAGATACCACCTTTGTAAGTGGCAATGGTGAGACTGCTTTACCTATTATTCGTTATGCTGAAGGTCTTTTGGCTTATGCAGAAGCTGCCGCTGAACTGGAAATGTGGAGTGATGATATAGCAAATAAGACTTTGAAAGCGCTTCGTGAACGTGCAGGAGTGAAATATCTGGCACCGGCAAAGGATGCTAATTTCACCGATTTCGGTTATGCATTGACTCCTGTTTTACAGGAAATCCGTCGTGAACGCCGTTCTGAACTTGCTTTGCAAGGTTTCCGACTGGATGATCTCATGCGTTGGAAAGCTGATAAACTGATTGTTGGAAAGCGTGGTAAAGGTGCTTATGTAGGTGATGAATCTATTTTATTCAAATCTTACAGTCCGGATAATCAGAAAAGAATCAGAGAGCGTCTGACGCTTGATGATAACAAGTGGGCGGACCCGATGGCCGGAACACTGCCAAGCGGATATCAATTCCATGCAGATAGGGATTATCTGTTACCGATCCCTCCTTCAGAATTGGAATTGAACAAAAAGTTGAAACAAAACCCGAAATGGTAATCATTAATAATGATATAATAGGATAGATTATGAAGAAATATTTCTATAGATTATTACCAATTTGCCTGTTTATCCTTGCAATGACAGGCTGTAATGACACCGAGACGGTTATCTCTATCGGAGAAGCCCGGAATCTGGTGGCCGAAATCAGTACTCAAAGTGCTGCTATCGGAGATAATGTGACCTTTACTGTGAAGGTAGATCAGCAAGACAATCAGTTGGCACTCGAAGAAGATATAGACGTTGTTCTGACTTTTGCAGGTAAGAATGTAGAAGGAAAGGATGTTCCTGCATCTGATGTCTTTGAAGGCTTTGCCGGTCATCTTTTTATGAAGAAAGGTGAGAAACAGGGATTTACCGAATTTAAGGTAAAGAACGATCTGGCTAAATATCCCATATCAGGCACTATCACCGCTTATGTCAAAGGATATAAGATCAATGCGGCTGAACGTCCGATTGTGGTATCTGATAAACACTACACCATCTTGTCATTGAAGAACAATTCGGACAATACGGTGAAAGAGTATGGCTCATTTATTCTGGTCGCTACGGTAGGAGCGTCGGCTAAGGAAGATGTAGTCGTTCATATTGATGCAGGTGAAGATGCGGATAAATATGAGAATCTGCCGAGCGAATTGGTGGTGAAAGCCGGGTATAAAACAGCTGAATCTGAACTTATATGGGTGAAAGGGGAGAAAGGACCGAATACTTTCACTTCTGTGTCTATGTCTTTTGCTACCGATTCTGAAATTCATCCGGTATATGGGGACGAGTTGGAAATTAAGGTTACTGATACGGATGCAGGTTTGACTCCGGGCACCGAGTTAACCAATGAGCAATGGGTATATACAGATCCGGATCAGATATTTGTATCAGCCAACAATAAAAAGGCGGTAGAAAAATGGGATGAGGTAAGAGCTGCGTCAGCACTATTGATAAAGGAAGGCGATCCGCATCCGAATGAAGCGTTGGCTGCCGAAGGATGGACATTCCTGAATTCTTATGAGTTCCACCCGATTGATGCTTTAACAGAAGGTACCGGACTCCCCAATCAATACGGTAATCGTCCTCCATGTTTTATGGCGGCACAGAATGTGGCTAACACACAGAAAGTACAAGCGGTTGTAAATGAGAAATATGCAACGATGACTCAGGATGGATATTTGAAGATGTGGTGTGCGTATGATCCGGGAATCAGCGTGACGGGAGAAATCACAGGAACAAGAGATTTCGGAGTTTCCTCTCTCTATGCAAGTAAGTTTGATGGTGTGCCTATGGGTGCCGATTCCTGGGAATCCAGTAATGTACGTATTTTGCCGGGCACTCGTGTGGAAGTTAGAATCCGTGTGCGTGGAAAGAAACACTCTTTCAACTCGGCAGTCTGGTTCCAGGGAAATATCAGAGGTGTACAATGGTCTACCTATGGTGAGGTTGATCTTCTGGAAAATCCGGCTACCAATGCGAATCCGAATGGCGCTTGGCAGACTTTCCACTGGAATGATATATCCACTTCATCCGGTGATAAGTATAAACCGTCTTCAGGGCAGTTGATAATATCGGATATGGATGAATTCGATATCTATTGGATGGAATGGAGAGATAATAACGAGATTGCTTTAGGTATTAATGGTAAAGAGAATGTACGCATGAGGACTGACGGCAGCTATACTGGAATAGCTAATGGAACGGCTTCATGGAACTCGTCTACACATTGGCCGTTTACGGACAAATACAATACGGAAGGGTTACATTTACTATTGACATTTGCCGGATGTAATGAATGGGCGCTTGGTGACGCTGCGGCAGAACAGGCTGCTAAAGATGGTAGTTGGGCAAACGACTTTAAGCATATTTCTTATCAGGAAAGTAAGTCTAGCAATGATACGCCACGTATGGAAATCGACTGGATACGTTTCTATAAGAAGCCAACCTACGACTATTTTGGAAGTGGTACTCCAACGCGTAACAAACCAATGTATTAATGGTTGTTGAAATAAAGATATTTAATCGAACAAACTTTTATATAGTTATGAAAAAGGTTTATCACTTATTGAGCGTTGCACTGCTGGGCGCAATGGCACTAACCTCTTGCGAAGAGGACAAGATAGTGAATGAAAATAACGGTGAAGGGAACGAAACCGACAAGAATCTGACTGATTATTCATTTATAGCTTCTATTAAACAGTCCGCCCCTTTGGGTCGCAGCAATTTGCAGAATGGAGTGTATACATGGAATAAAGGAGATGCTGTTACATTATGGAATCGCAACTTCGGAGCCGGCTATGATTTCTCTATCACCCCGGGGTATAATGACAACCAACCTGACAAATCTGCTGAATTCACAGGAAAAGCTGCTGTAGAAAATGGCCATAAGCTGATTGCGGTATTTCCACGGAAAGAAGCAAAAACATTTAATGACCTGGCTACCTTTTCTATGCCGGAGACATTTACTCAGACTGGAAAAACAGCAGAACTGGCAGCCACTACCTATATGGTTGCCACCGGGGATGTGACTGATAATAAGATTCCTGCATTAACGTTTTCACCATTGACTGCATTGATACAGTTTGGTTTGAAAAACACGTCGGACCGGGAACTGAAGATTCGCTATATTACGCTGGAGAGTGATGATGATGTATTTCCCGCAGAGTTGAAGATCGACGAAGACGGAGTGGTACAGAGTCTTTCAGGTATGCGTAACAAACTGACACTTGACATGAGTGGACAAGCATTGGCGCAGAATGAAACATTAAACGGGTATTTGAATATATTACCTACAACCTATGGTGATACCCGGTTGATGAAAAGTACGACCGAACTGAATATTACAGTAAGCGTTTTGAATAATGAAGTGGAACAGGATATTATCCTGCTGAAAAAAGTAAAAGTCAAAGATTTGGAGGATAACATCGGACTTGATATGGATGCTACTGCCAATCAGTTTGCAGCCGGCAAGCATTATAAAATGGATTTTGAGGTAGATTATCGTTTCAGAATTCCTGATGAGGGCTATATGATCGATGATGATGGAAATATTCATATCTATAATAAGACTGGATTATTCGGATGGAATAAAATTGCGGATGAATACCGTAAGGCAACTGTTACTTTAGAAAAAGAATATATCGATGAACCGGCAGGGGATGGAATAAAAGTGATTGATATGGGTAATGAACTTTGGGAACCTATTAGTGCGTTTGGAGGTGTATTTGAAGGTAATGGTGTTACCATCCGCAATTTGCAAATAGCTAATAAAGGTTTTATTGCTACCAATACGGGAACTATCCGGAATTTGACTTTGGAAAATGTAAGTTTCTCTGCTGATATCACAGAGGGAGCAGGAGCATTGGCTGCCGAAAGTTCAACGAGTGTCATTCAGAATTGTACAGTCAAGGGAGTGACTGCAACCGTTATAAAACCGGTAGTTTTTGGTGGTTTGATCGGTCGAAACTCCGAAGGAAGAATAGAAGGTTGTCAAGTTATCAGTGGAACTATTAACCTTAATTTGAGTGGTGCTGGTAATTCTAATTATGGTGGCTTGGTTGGTGAGCATTTTAATGGAACGGCTCTTATTATAAATTCGTATGTCGGTGCAGATGTAACAATCAAGCATCCTAGTAACTCTAGTGGTGCATCCTGTGTCGGCGGACTTGTTGGCTGGAACAACTCCGGTAAAGTCAAAGGTTGTTACTCATTAGCCAAACTTGAGGTTTCTTGTTCCGGACAAGTAGGAGGACTTATAGGGGCTAATAGTAACGGTACGGTTCTGGCCTGTTATGTAGCCGGTTCAATTAGTGGAACTATCCATAATAATACTGGCGGTTTCATTGCACAGAATACCATTAATAATGCTGATGCTACTGTGACGGCTTGCTACTCGACCACGCAGATAAATGTGACTAATAATGCCGGAAGTAATAAATTGGGAGCTTTCGTCGCTTCGAATTCAACAGGAATCAACCAGTGTTATTTCGTAGGCGAAACGGTGACTAATCCTGTAGGAAGCGGATCGGCAAATGGAATTAGTAAGGTAACAGCCACTCAGCTCAAGGATAAGAAGCGTCAGATGAATCTGGCAATAGAAGCCAAGGATCCTGAATTTGGTTTTAGCTTTAAAGTGAATGAGGATGCCGGAACTAATATATACTGTCCGTTGATTCTACAGGGGGCTGTGAAAGAACCTGGCTTCGGTGGATCAGATTTTGGAGATGGTGGTGATATTTAAATAACTGATAACAGAAAAAAATAAATCATGAATAAAATCTATTCTTTATTAGGAATCGGGCTGCTAAGTGCAGCCACCCTAAGCTCTTGTAAAGAAGATGTTTTCATTGAAGGTGGGGATGAATTGCAACGGGGAGAATCACAGACTTATGTGGCTGTTGCTTCTATCCGGGGGTATGAAAATACGGACAGAGAATCATCTACACGTGCCAACGTACAAGATGACGGTAGTTCCTTTATGTGGAATGCCGATGATAAGGTTACACTTTGGAATGGAACAAATGGCTATGATTTCACAACCATAAATTATGATGAGAGTGAACCGTCGGGAAATGTGGAATTCACAGGGAATGGTAACTTTGAAGAGGGAGCTACTGTTTGGGGAATCTATCCGAAAAAAGATGCTCCGACTCCAGGGAATGTTTTCACTTTTACGTTGGGAGATGCTACGCAAAGTGCCCAAAAAGCAGAGCTGCAGAATACGATGCACATGCTTGCTAAAGGCACGGTGAATGGGACTACCGTCACCAATCTTAAGTTTGAACATTTGACAGCTCTTTATCAGTTTAAATTCACCAATCGAAGACCGGATGCCTATAAAGTGACAAAGGTGGTTGTTTCGGCTGATGCTGCTATTTTCCCAAAAACGTTGACAGTTTCGAGAGAAGAGAAAACGTATGGTGATAAAAGTAATAGTCTGACTTTGTCTATGACAAGTTTGGAAATGGCAAAGAATGAAGTTGCATACGGTTATTTGAGTTTCTTCCCGATGGCAGACATGACAAAGGATACAGAATTAACCTTTACTGCTACGATAGAAAAAGTGGGAGATTCTTCCTCTACGGAAACAATAGAGAAAAAAGGAAAGATCAGTGAACTTTATAATGCCGAATCGGTGGTAGCAGGAGATGAATATAAATATGTGGCTGGAAAGCGATATGGTATATCATTTATGCTGGTGGCAGACTTGGGATATGAGGAGACTGAAGCGGGTAAGTATTTAGTCAAGAAAGAAGACGGGTTGATAAATTTGGCAAGTGAACCTACTGTTATGACGAATGCTGCTACGGTAATTACATTAGATGCTGATCTTGATATGTCGACTAAAGAGGCATGGGTACCGGTTACGGAGTTTAAAGGTACATTGGACGGCAATGGCAAGACTATTTCCGGTCTTACAATTGAAGCAACAGGAAACGATACCGGTTTGTTTATAACTAATAATGGTATCATTAAAAATTTAACCCTTAAAGATGTAACAGTGAAACAAGTGTCAGGCGCAGCTGGAGCATTTGCAGCAATAAATACTGGAACGATTCAGAATTGCGTTATTGATGGAGGAGCGTTGACTGTCAATGGAGCAGATGCTAAGTTGGGGGCTATTACCGGACATAATCAGACTGGTGCGTCAATGATAAAGGATTGTAAGGTAAAAGGCAATGTGATACTGACTGTTGCCGGTGGTAAAGTAAATGCCGGTGGATTGGCCGGTGTGAACGGATGGTGGTCTAAGGCACAAATACAAGGTTCTTCGATTGACAAGGAGGTATCCTTTGTATATAGAGGTAATGGTGAAGGTGCCATCGGAGGACTTGTGGGTTGGAATGTTCAGGGAACCATAACTGGTTGTTATTCTTTGATGACTATCACTGCATTTACAGCTGTGAATGCCGGTGGTCTGGTGGGAGGAAACGAAGGACCTGTAACCGCTTCGTTTGCTGCTGGTGAAATAGTGGCCAAAGCGTCCGGAAATATTGGTGGTTTGGTGAAAAATGGTGGAACTTTGACAGGATGTTATTCAACTTCTGTGCTTTCTGGCACTGCTTCTGTTACCATTTGTGGAATATCAACGGGATCAGTGACAGCAAACGAATGTTATTTTATGTCCGACGGAGTTTCGAATCCGGGTGGAAACTTACCAACTTCAACTAAGGTAAGCGATGCTGCTGCCCTTATTGATAAAATAGTATCCATGAATCAAGCGGTGGCTGGCTCTGGTTACAAGTATGTTGAAAATACAGGAACCGATAGTGCCAGTGTACCTTTACTCATTCAACCGGATGAATAATAACTGACAGGTATTAGTTTGAATCCCCTTATTTATCCTTGTTTTGTATATGAAGAGGACAAATAGGGGGATTCGTATCTGGAATATACTATCTTTGTATGTCGAAGACATCTTTGGGTTGATTGCGACAGACAACATGACATTCATTATAAAATAAAACTTTATATGAGACGAATCTTTGTTAGCTTACTGCTTTTATCTCTGTTTTTTATGGGTTATGCCCATGAGCCGGAATTTTCAACAGCCGGTTTCTTCCGGTTACCGGATACCGGGCGTGATGTGTACTCGATGAATCCTGCCTGGCGCTTTTATAAAGGAAGTGCGGTGGGTGCCGAAGCAAAAGAATTTAACGACAAAGCCTGGCAGGTGGTGTCTTTACCTAATGGTATCGAGTATCTTCCTACTGAGGCTAGTGGTTGCATCAATTATCAGGGGGAAGTATGGTATCGTAAACACTTTACTCCATCCGAAGCATTGAAAGGGAAGAAACTGTTTCTGCACTTTGAAGCCATTATGGGTAAAAGTAAGATTTATGTAAACGGTAAATTATTGGCAGAGCACTTTGGAGGCTATCTTCCCGTATCGGTAGATGTGACTGATGCATTGAAGTGGAGAGAGGACAACGTGATTGCGGTGTGGGCTGATAATAGCGACGATCCGACCTATGCGCCTGGAAAACCACAAGATGTGTTAGATTACGCCTACTTGGGAGGCATTTATCGGGATTGCTGGCTGATTGCACATAATTATGTGTTTATCACGGATCCGAATTACGAGAACAAAATAGCAGGAGGCGGACTGTTTATTGCCACTGATCGTGTATCGGAGCAATCGGCAGATATTCTCTTGAAAGCGCATATACGTAATGAAGACAAACAGGGCTTTGCAGGAAAAATTTCCTATTCTTTAGTAGACCGTGAAGGAAAAGAAGTGGCATCGTCAGATGTGAAACTGAATATCCGTAAAGGGACTGCGACAAGTCATAATGGAAAGATGAAAGTGGAGCAGCCGCATTTATGGACTCCTGAATCACCTTATCTGTATAATCTGTGTGTGCGTATTTATGATAAGAATGGAAATGTAGTAGACGGTTATCGTCGTCGCGTCGGTATCCGTAGTATCGAATTTAAGGGAAAAGATGGCTTCTGGCTGAATGGAAAACCTTATGGTAAACCTTTGATGGGAGCTAATCGGCATCAGGATTTTGCAGTTGTAGGAAATGCGGTTGCCAATAGTATTCACTGGCGTGATGCCAAGAAACTGAAAGATTTGGGGCTGGAAGTAATCCGTAATGCACATTGTCCGCAAGACCCAGCTTTTATGGATGCTTGTGATGAACTTGGCCTGTTTGTTATCGTGAATACTCCGGGATGGCAATTCTGGAATGACGAACCCATTTTTGCCAAACGGGTTTATAATGATATACGTAATATGGTTCGCCGTGACCGTAATCATCCTTGTGTATGGCTGTGGGAACCGATCTTGAATGAGACATGGTATCCGGAAGATTTTGCCGGGTGTGTGAAAGGGATTGTTGATGAGGAATATCCTTATCCATCCTGCTATTCCGGTTGTGATGTGCAAGCCAAAGGCTCGCAATATTTTCCGGTGCAGTTTGCCCATCCGATGGATCTTTCAAAACGTGATCCTAAAATTACTTACTTTACACGCGAGTGGGGAGATAATGTCGATGATTGGAGTTCGCACAATTCTCCAAGTCGCACAGCCCGTAACTGGGGAGAACAGCCCATGCTTATACAGGCTGCTCATTACGCTTCTCCTTATTATAATTACATTTGCTATGATGGTTTGTATAAAGAGTCTCCCTGGCATGTGGGCGGATGCTTGTGGCATTCGTTCGATCATCAGCGGGGATATCATCCGGACCCGTTCTATGGTGGATTGATGGATGTATTCCGTCAGCCTAAGTATTCTTATTATATGTTTAAGGCGCAACGTCCGGCTGTCGTTTCCGAGAGTTTGGCAGAAAGCGGACCGATGGTTTATATCGCTCACGAGATGACACCGTTCTCAAGCAGAGATGTAACGGTGTATTCCAACTGCGATGAAGTTCGTTTGACTGTGAATAAAGAGGGGCAAACTTATATCTATAAAAAAGACAAGACGCGAAAAGGAATGCCTTCTCCGGTAATAACTTTCCCCGGGGTATTTGACTTTATGGTTGATAAGAAGATGACTCGTGAAAAGCATGATGCGGACGTCTATTTCCTGGCAGAGGGACTGATGGATGGTAAGGTGGTGGCTACACATAAAGTAATGCCAGCCCGCTGTGCAGAACAGATTCGTTTGAGAGTAGACAACGAAGGAATCGGACTGCGTGCTGATGGATCTGATTTTGTTACTGTTGTGGCAGAAATCACAGATAAGAATGGAAATGTAAAGCGTTTGAATAATTATTATATCAAATTCTTTGTAGAAGGAGAGGGACGTATTTTGGGCGGAGCTAATGTATTGGCAAATCCTGCTCCGGTGAAATGGGGCAGTGCTCCCGTATTGATCCAGTCGACCACGACTCCCGGAAAGATTAAGGTAAGAGCCAGTGTTTTGTTTGAGGGATCACAGATGCCCGTAAGCGGTGAACTGGAACTAACATCTTCCGCTCCAATGTATCCATTGATATTTGATAAGAAAGAAGAAGCGTTGCTTAAGCCATCCGAATCGTTCTCCATGGACAAGAAGAATGATGCTGAACTGGAGTTGGAACGCCTCCGTCGTGAACTGAATGAATTAAAACTGAAAGAAGTGGAGCAACAACAGACAGATTTCGGTGAGAAATTGGATTAAGACGACTCATTGCAACAATTTACTACTCCGGTACGTTTTCTTAATGAACCGGTGGTAGAGAATAAATGTAATATTCTTTAGGCACGGGGACACTCATTCCGTGCCTAATTTTTTATGTTTCATTTTTTATCTCTATCTTTGCGATACACAATTAATTGAAGACGTTATGGAAAAAATAGAAATAGAAGAAAAGATTGTAGCCATGCTGAAAACGGTGTACGACCCGGAGATTCCGGTGAACGTATACGATCTTGGACTGATTTATAAGATAGATGTTGCCGATAATGGAGAGACAGTGCTGGACATGACACTGACAGCTCCTAATTGTCCAGCGGCTGATTTTATCATGGAAGATATCCGTCAGAAAGTAGAATCGGTGGAAGGTGTAACGACGGCTACTATTAATCTGGTCTTTGAACCGGAGTGGGACAAAGACATGATGAGTGAAGAAGCTAAATTGGAATTAGGTTTTCTTTAATCGTTCTATGTCAGGCAGTGCTCTGATTTTATAAGTTGTAATTCGTTATTAGATCTCGTAACTGGTAATTAAATGAAGAACATTTATTTTCTTTCCGATGCACATCTTGGTTCTCGTGCTATTGAGCACGGGCGTACTCAAGAACGGCGTTTGGTGAACTTCCTCGATAGTATAAAGCATAAGGCTTCCGCCATTTATCTACTGGGAGATATGTTCGACTTCTGGTATGAATTCCGGCTGGTAGTTCCTAAGGGGTACACCCGTTTCTTGGGGAAGCTCTCCGAACTAACAGATATGGGTGTAGAGGTGCATTTTTTTATAGGTAATCATGACATCTGGTGTGGAGACTATCTCACCAAAGAGTGTGGTGTCATCATGCATCGCGAACCATTGACTACTGAAATCTACGGAAAGGAGTTTTATCTTGCTCATGGTGACGGCTTGGGTGATCCGGATAAGAAGTTCAAGCTACTTCGTTCGATGTTCCACAGCAAAACTTTGCAAACGATGTTTTCTGCTATTCATCCCCGCTGGAGTGTTGAATTGGGTTTAACATGGGCTAAGCACAGCCGACAAAAACGGGCGGACGGAAAGGAACCGGATTATATGGGAGAAAACAAGGAACACTTGGTACTATATACCAAAGACTACTTGAAAAGCCATCCCAATATCAACTTCTTTATTTACGGACATCGTCACATTGAACTGGATTTGATGTTGAGCGCCACCTCCCGTGTGTTGATTTTGGGAGACTGGATTAACTTCTTCTCTTATGCCGTGTTTGACGGAGAGAATCTCTTTTTGGAAGAGTATATCGAGGGAGAGACACAGGTCTAATTATGTTTCAACAAAATAAAAGGTCAGGCATAATACGGAACAAAATATAAAACAAGGGCACAAAGAAGTAGCAGAAAAATAACCTGCCATCTTTGTGCCTTTGTCGTTAGAGAATCTTCAATGCTTATTAGTTAAATCTTCCTTTCTGCTCAAAACACCCGCTCGTTATTCGGCAAAGTTGGTGTATAAGCGGAACTCGTGTGCAGGAACACTGATCTTTTTTTCTCCCTCCACGGGATTCCCATTTTCCAGATATAGATACCATGTACCTTCAGGAATAGTATAATCGATAGATGCATTGGTGAAATTCGCATACACATGAAGTTGTTTCCCATTCACAGCTTTCAATGTCAGTGTACGTCCATTATCCCAATCATTATAACTGACTTTCCAGGTAAATTGAGAAGAAGCGTTGAATAAATCGGAGTGTGTTGTCCGTAGAGTGATTAGTTTTGTATAAATATCTACCAAGCTTTTACGCTCTGTCTGATATTCCCAAAGGACTGGTTTCTTTCCGGTACGTCCATTTTCGTCTATTGAAATATCATACCCCATTTCGCCGAATTGCCAAAGCATTTTCGGACCTGGAACCGTAAAGAAGAATGCGGCGTTGGATGATAACTGTTTGAGCCGTTCGGACAGGTTGGTTTTTAAGGCTCCATTTCCGTATTCAATCTGTTTATAGGCACACCGCTCTTCGTCATGACTTTCCATATAGCCCACAAATTGATTCGGACGGGTGGTGTCATATAATCCGGAGAAATCACTATTATCTTTCCAGCCCATAGCCGACTGACAATAAGAATGGTTCATATTCCTCCAAAAATGAATTCCTTCTGTGGCTAAAGTTGTTTCTTCATTTGCACAGAAATGTTCCATGATAACCATTGCATCTTCTTTGACAGCTTTTACGGCTTCGTAGTATTCTTTCAGTACTGATACACGAGCAGGGTCGGTTGCCGCCAAATCATCATCACCTGTTGTCTGTTTCTGTGTGAAACCTTTGGTGAAATCGAAACGGAAACCGTCGATGTGGTAAGTATCTAACAGATATTTCAGGTTGCGTTTGACAAAAGCTTTTGTTTGTTCTGAAGTGTGATTGAAATCATCCGGTGAAAAAACATACTTCTGATGCGGTGTTACAGTATTCAGCCATGGATTCTTAGTGGAAGGGCGGTTATTAAACGTATCCCAGTACATACGGGCAAACGGATTATCATTGTTCGTATGGTTGTAGACTACATCGAAAATAACGGCGATTCCATTCTGATGGCAGGCGTCAATAAAAGCTTTATATTCATTTTGAGTTCCATACGAGGCATCCAGTGCAAAGTATAGTCCGGTGTTGTATCCCCAACTGTCATTACCTGCAAATTCTTGTACAGGCATCAGTTCGATAGCATCTATTCCCAGTTCTTTTAAGTAAGGCAGCTTTTCCATTGCTCCTGCCAGATTTCCACTGGAAGTAAAATCCCGCAACAAGAGCTCATAGATAACCGGATTTTCTTTATTCTTCATCTCAAATTCTCCGGCACTCCATTGATAGGGTTGTGGGTTTGTGCTTACGACTGATACGTAAGGTGCTTGTGCGTCGGTGGGAAAGTTGGTATCCACTCCCTTTTCCAATGCTTGCTCACAATAAGGATCGCACAAGTAAGTACCGCCATCCGAAGCACTGTACACAAAGTACTGGAACTGTGTTTCACCGGCAGTCAATTCCTCCAGAGTGATCCACCAGCAATGGTTTGTTTCGTCATATTTCATCATGTAGCGACTATCCAGTTTCCAGTTGTTGAAATTACCTGTTACAAATACACAATCTTTATGACCGCCCTGACTGTCCTTATCATATAATACAAGCGTTATCGAAGTGGCCGAATGGATATGAATACCCTCTTTTTCTTCTCCGGATATGGGGAGAGGGGCTTTTTGCGGTTCTTCCCAGATAAATCCGTTTTGACTATCTTCTACTAAAGTTGCGTAATCGTAGGTTTGTTGGCTACCTTCCGCATCACGTACAATCAGGTTAATGGTCTGTAAGGGAGTAGATGGAGCAACAGAATAGAAATGGCGGATAGATGAGGAAAGGGTGATACTCCACACATTGTCCTTTGTCTTTTTCAGTCTGTATTTATTCTGATTATCTCCCCATGTAGGTGCACCTGTCCAGTTTGCTCCTGTTCCGGAGTGTAAGTACAAGTCGTCAGCGTAACCATAGAAGTTACTTCCTTCGGGTGCTTTGAAGGTGATAGTCAGTGGTTCATCCGCTTTAGGAATAGCCGGATCAAAATTAAATCCGTCGTGGAGAACTTGTTCTTCCGGGGCAGGATCAGTTCCGGACGAAGGACGCTCGCCCGGCATCAACGGATCATCATCTGAACAAGCTCCAAAGCTGTTGAGTATCAGCAATAAAAGGAGCCAAATATATTTAAAGTCTTTCATAAGCCTTATTTTAGAATTCTTCTTCCAATGTAGTGGTACTATATTTAGCTTTGAGTGTGTCAGATTTCGATCATATCTCAAATCTCCTCTTTCCCGAAGAGGGAGACTTGAGATATGATCGTAATTGATTCTACTCGTTGTGCTGTTTAAGAGTGTCTGATAGTTATTCGACTTTACCTTTGCCTGTCGTAAAGTTAATATGGACTTTCTGACCGGCTTTTACATTACATTCGTAGCCAAGTTCGCTTAGATTATCCGATACGTTCTTATTCTCACGGTAAACGATAGTACCATCGCCTTCATTAGCCAGATCAAGTGTAAATTCGCTCTTCCACCAGCCTCCGGCATCTACAGCCGTAGTAGAAATACGTGCCATGCCTGTAACGGTTGCTGCCGGTGATATGAAGTCGCTTGTTTTATCGGTCGGAATCCTGAACAAGGTCGTTTCATCGCAATTCCACGAATTGTTAATCACACCTCCCAACAGGTAAACTTCCGGCAAACGGAATGAAATTGTTTTTCCTTCTGTAGTCACTGCGACAATTACCAGATACCATCCGGATTTACCAATGCCAATATTGCCTCCTGCGGATGTTAATTCGGCGAAATCAATTGCTTCCGGAGATAAGATTTCTTCGTCATAACCAAAGTCTCCTTCCCATTTTCTAACCGGAGCAAACTTGATTTGGTCTCCCTCCGTATAATATTGTATACTCCAGAACATTCCGGGAGTCTGTGTGACAGGAACCATTTCAGGAGCTACTGCCCAATCCCACCCAAGGCTGTACGGAGATCCATTGATGTACATGTGTTCGGGCAGATCCTCCTTGATTGTGTATGTATAATCTTCTACATTAATCGTAATTTTCATTTTCTTTCCGCCGGTGCAGGTGAGATTATCTGGGTCGGCTCCTTCTTTATCCCTGAAAGCCAATAATCCCGGATCCGGATCTTCTATTACTTTGGAAGCACCCAAGGCTCTTTGCCAGGCATCCGGAGCTTCTATCGCACTTCCCGGGACAATCTTGAAATCAAACTTCTCTTCCGACTCGACGACTACCGAAAAGAGATACTGATTATCTTGGTCTGCTTCGAACTTCGTAGCTGTCGCTTTGTCCATCTGCCAGCTGTTTAGCCCACCTACTATATAATACTCCGTATCTACAGCCGGAGTTGCAACAGGTGTGAACACAGATTTCATTTCCGGATAATCAGTCAGTGAAGTTGCTTCACCACTAGTTGTTGTGACCACCGGTGTGAGTTTTAAAGTGACTTCGCGCTCTACAGATTTTTGTGACTTATACAAACTTGCCACTTTTTGGTCAAGTTCTGTCAACCTGACTTTTATATTCCCATCTTTTACTTTTGACGGTAGATTTAATATCTGCCCTTCGGCAACTAATTCTATATTACAAGCTGTGAGTGAGAAGTTTTCTGCAATCGAAGAAACAGAGGCGATTACCACAGAATCGCCCGGCTGTTCTTCAAGTTTCATACTGGCAACCGGAGTTATATCTACCATTGCGGTTATAGCTTCTTCCTGAGGATTGGACTGGGGATCAGCCCAGTCCTTAAAATCTTCATCGCAAGCGGTGAAAGCTGCCGAAGCAAGCAACAGACACGCCATATATGATAATCTTTTCATGATATTCAATTATTAAAGTTAACGATTATTGAGTAACGGAACCGGTCATCTGAACAAAGTTCAGATTTATTTTCTGCCCTGCCTTAACGTTTATCGCATATTCAGGACCTATTTCCGACCAACTGTCAATCACACTTTTGTTTTCACGGAACACGATCTTTCCATTAGGAATAGCGAACTCCGTACGCCACCAGTCTTCTCCCGGAACTTTGACGGACATACGCAATTCTCCGCCTCCGGTGCATACCGGTGAAACAAAGTCGGCATCTGCTGTTGTTGGTGCCTGGAATTTACCTTTATCGCCGAATGTCCAATCTCCTATAGCATTGCCTATCAGATAAACTTCGCCCGGAGCAATATCCAGTGTAAAGGCATAATCAGTCCCTTTGATGCTTACAGACATGACCACTGTATACCAGCCTGTGACATTAACGCTGATATTTTGTCCGCCAAATCCATCATCCGATCCGGTGAATGCATCCGAGGTTATTGTCAGACGTGGATCGTTGAATCCGATGTATTCTCCTTCTTTAGTACCGAACTTGAACATATCAGTGCCTCCGAAATAGAATAAACCGAAGAACTTGGACATTCCGTTCACTGCTGCCAACGGCACCCAATTGCTCCAACTGCTACCTGCCATCGAGCCATTGATAAATATACTGGAAGGTAATTCGAGAGGCGGTACCGCTTTATATCCCAATACTTTGGGAAGTGCAATTACATTCGAAAAAGCGATGCCACGACCGCTATTGGTCAGTTCCGCTTTCAGGCGTACATAAACGGGTATGGGAGTGATCGGAAATTCTTCATCGGAAGATGCACTCCACAAGTCTCCCAGTGCCAATGCAAATTCTAAAGCTTTTACTTCCATTTTGGCAGAAGAATGGGTAGTACCCAAAGTTATATAATTAGCTTCCGTATTTGTCTCTGCATGAGCGTCAACGAAATTTTCTTCCAGTGAAATTTGTACTGAATAAGTGGTTGCCATCGGAATCCCGTAATCCGGTTGTGTACAGGTCAATTCCAATGATTCGGAGTTTTTAAGGTCGTACACGTTGTTGGAAGCAAAAGCTGGCACATTCAGTACGAACGTATCCGGTTCGTTCAACACAGGGTTGCTGTCACGGTCTGCTTCACAGGCGGACAGAGCTAGTAGCCCCATTGTCAATGTAAATAGTTTATATAGGTTTTTCATTGTTTTCAGTCTTTAAAACGTGAATAAAGGTTCTATCAATATCCCGGATTCTGAGTCATATTTGTATTCGTCAGCGTTTCTGTTTTCGGTATCGGATAGAGATTATAGATCGAACTCACACCGTTTCCTTCAAAGGAACCGCCTTTCCAATCCCAGAGGTAGGTGCTTGAGGTGAAATAGCCATAACGGATCAAATCTGTGCGTCTGAATCCTTCCAGATACAATTCGCGGGCACGTTCATCCAGAATATAATCTAATGTCAGGTTATTGGCAGAGGGTATTTCTGTTGCTTTGGCACGGTCTCTGAGGGCTTTGATATCCAACCAGGCATTTTGTTGTGCATTTGCGTCGCCTGCTCTCAAATAGGCTTCCGCGCGAATCAGATAAGCTTCGGCCAAACGGAAGAACGGAATGTCCGTATCAGGAATTTTAGCATCGTGAGCGGGTTGTCCGTCCGAGCGCAGATTACTCCATTTCATAAATGAAAGTCCGTCGGTGAATTTACCTACACTTTCCAGTTCGGCTTTGCGACCGGTTGTATAGAACAAGGCGCGTTCATCTTTTGCAGCAGCCTGCACATCTCTCACATTCTGCCATTTATTATCGGTATATTCGGTGAAAGGAATATCCTCACTGTTTGCGAAGAACTTGTCAACCAGTGCTTTGCGTGTACGGATACATTCCCAGGGGTCATTTGTCCCGCGATTCGGCATGTCGCTCTTTTGCGTTGCAGCAATCAGGAAGTAACTTCCTCCGTAACTCTTCGCTTGTACACCATCCTGACGGATAGAAAGGATGATTTCTTTTTTAGCATCAGGATTTTCATCATTGTCTGCCATAAAAAGTTGTTCGTAATTTCCACACAATCCGTATCCATTGGAGGGATCGAGCACTTTGCCGGCATAGGTGATAGCATCATTCCAACGCGGTTGTCCGGTGTATACTTCGGCATTGAGATACAAACGGGCACGCAGCAACCAGCAAGCAGCTTTGTCGGCACGTCCGAAAGGAGCTTGACGCGGTTCGCTCATATCATTTTCGATGCTTTCCAGTTCGCTTTCAATATAAGCGAACAGTTCGGAGGCCGTCTTTTGAGGAGGATTCTCTTTGGAGAAGTGTTCGGTGAAAGGAGCTTTTCCGAAGGTGTCCATCAGGTAATAGTAAAATAAGGAACGGAGAAAACGGGCTTCGGCACGTTGCTGAACGGAGGTAGCATCCTCTTTTCCGGCGATCTGATCCAGGAAGAAATTGCAGAGTGTGATATTATATGCTAAACGATTATATAATATTTCTGTCTGCTGATGAGAGGAGTTCCAACGCATATAGGTTAGTTCGGGAATACCGGCATTTTCTTGCCAGGTCCATATCATCTCATCAGTGCCATATTCATTGTTAGTGAAAAGAGCGCGATAGAAACAGGATTGACCTTCGTCCTTTACTGCGATATCCGGATCTTCGCTCAATTTTTGTCCGGTAAGTCCCAGTGAAGCGTATAGTTTGGTAAAGTACATATCTTGGTCGAAGGTGGCAGTCATCTGAGGATCGATTGGAGATATATCCAGGTCATTGATACAGGAGGTCATTCCGGTGGTCAGGCTAAGGAACAACGCTGCTGAAACTATTGATTTTATATATTTGAACTTCATAATAGTCTACTTTTTAATAAATTACAATCTTAGAACTGAAGACTTAGCCCGAACAGGATAGTGATCGGATGAGGATAAATGTTCCTGTCAATACCTGCTACTCCGGCATCATTTCCTGAACTGATAACCGATTCAGGATCGAGTCCTGTGTACTTGGTGATAACAAACGGATTCTGTACAGTACCGTAAATACGACCGTTGATACCTTTATAAGCCTGTGACTTCAGTAAATTTTTGAAGCTATAACCTACTGTTATATTATCACAACGCAAGAATGAAGCATTCTCAACGAAACGATCGGACAGATAATAGTCTCCCTTTCCTTCAAATCCCAGATTCACGGCAGCTGTCGGGCGATTGGAATAGTAGCCATGATTAAAGATTCCTCCCTTGCCGACACTGGATTTACTGGCCAGTACGTCATTGTACACATAGTTATTCAGGCTGGCACGGAGGGCAAAGCTTAAATCCCAATTTTTATAAGTGAATTTGGAAGTCAGTCCCATCAATACGTCAGCGGCAGGTTTTTTATAGATATATTTGTCCGAAGCGTTGATGACACCATCTCCGTTACGGTCTACGAACATGTTTTCAATCGGTTTTCCATCCTTATCATACACTTGTTGGTAAACGAAGAATGAGTTCATCGGATAACCTACTTTCTGTACCTGGCAGGTTGCGCCGCTAATACCAGTAGATACACCTCCGGTTTCTACATAGTAATTAGAATCATCTCCTCCGGTCAGTTTAGTGATTTCATTTTTGTTCCAAGTGATGTTATATCCCAAGTCCCAGACAAAATCTTTGGTTACAATAGGTTTGGCATTGATGGTGAATTCAAGCCCCGTATTTTTTAATGAACCGATGTTGCTGATCAGTTGGGTATTAAAGTTAGTCCCCGCCGCAATCTTTACGGTATTGATTAAATCGTCGGTTTTCCGGTAATAGTAATCCATCGAGCCGGAGATACGTCCGTTCAGGAAAGCAAAGTCGAAACCTGCGTTATAAGTCGTTGTCTCTTCCCATTTCAGGTCTTCATTATAAGCTTTAGGACGCATAGTGCCATAATAGGTATCCCCGAAAGGATAATAACCTCCGGCTGCGTTGACGCGGTACAGTGCCATATAAGGGAAATCATAATCGTCGCCTAAGTTCTGCTGACCCGTGATACCCCATCCGAGGCGGAGTTTCAGATCTGACAATACTTCTACGTTTTTCAGGAAATTTTCTTCTTTCAGTTTCCATCCCAAGGCAACAGAAGGGAAGCTACTCCAACGGTTGTCTTTAGAGAAACGGGAAGAACCGTCCTGGCGGAAAGTGGCTGTCAGCAAATAACGGCTAAGTAATGTATAATTTACGCGGGCAAAATAAGAAACTAATGTACTGTGATGTCCCCAGGCTGTTTGTGAGCGCAGATTCGGATTGTAGGCTTCGCCTGTTAACGGATTTGTTCCTTGTCCGACTTTATATCCGGTATAGTGGAAATGTTGCTCTTCACCACCCAGCATTACGTCGACATAATGATCCCCGATTTCTTTGGAATATTGTGCATAGGCATTCACCGACAGGTTATATTTGTAGCCGTAGTCAGTCCCGTTCCAACCATAGTAATAAGAGCCCGGGGCATAAGGTGAATTTACATTCTTTTCCTTACCTTCCGAGTAGTCACCGCCTACGTTAGCATGGATATGCAGGTCAGGGAGGAAGTGGAATTTATAGTCTACTTCTACATTGCTGATAAAACTGGTGTTTCTGGAAGTATGTTTCTTTAGTTTCAGTAGGGAAACAGGGTTGGCGGTTGAATTACTTTCCAGTGTAAGCGGCCATTCCGGATCGTTATATGAACTACCGTCACTGGTCGGTTGGTAGAATCCACCGAAGTTTTTGTACATGTCCGAAGAGTCATATACAGGTTGGGTCGGGTCCATGGTCAAAGCTGCGCCGATAGCCCCGTCGTCAGCATAACGTTGGTTGGCCCACATCATTTTAGCATTGATATTGAACTTCAGGTGATCTTTAAAGAAAGAGGGTGCCAGATTGACGGAGGCGGTATAACGCTCGAAATTAGATGTCATCAGGATCCCATTCTGATTGGTGTAACCGAAAGAAACACGATAAGGCATATTTTTCAAACCACCGCTTACAGTCACGTTATGGTCTGTACTAACGGCTGTCTGGAAAATTTCTTTCTGCCAGTCAGTGTTTGCTTCACCGAAGGGGCTTGGAGCATTTCCTTCACCATAAAGTTTGGATACGTATCCTTTGAATTCATTGGCATCCATTACGTCTATTGTCTTTTGCAGTATACCGGCGGAAACGTTACCTTCATAGTTCACCTGTGGTTTGCTGCCTGCTTTCCCTTTCTTTGTAGTGATGATAATCACACCATTAGAAGCACGTGAACCATAGATGGCGGTGGCCGAAGCATCTTTCAAAACAGTGAAAGTTTCGATGTCATTCGGGTTTACCATTGCCAAAGGATTAGTCAAACCTTGCACACCGCTATTATCCATTGCCAGTCCGTCGATAACGATCAACGGATCGTTTTTGGCGTTCAATGATGAACCACCGCGAATACGAATCGTAGCTCCTCCACCCGGAGTACCGCTGGAAATTACATTCACACCGGCTATTTTACCTGTTATCATATCCTGTGCGCTGGTGGTTACTCCTTTGCTGATTTTATCCGGCTTGATGGCAGTAACTGATCCCGTCAAGTCGTTTTTCTTTACTGTTCCGTAACCTACAACGACTACGGCGTCCAATACTTGAGAGTCATCTTCCAGTGTGACCATTACCGAAGGAGCTGCTTTAATTTCTGCTGCTTTGTAACCGACGAATGTAATGGACAGAATAGAATTTTGAGGAACATTCAATGTGAAGTTACCGTCAAAGTCAGTGATGGTACCCGTTGTGGTACCCTTGGCAATGACATTGGCGCCAATCACGGGTTCGCCCATAGCATCTTTCACATGTCCTTTGACTGTGATTTGCTGTGCATAAGCGCCCAGTGATAAAAACATCCCTATTAACAAGGGGAGAATCGTTTGAACAATTCTAAATTTAACTTGCTTCATGCATTTAAAAAATTAAAGTTAACAATATAGTAATATTATTTCTCTCTCTTAAAAGTTTCTTTAAAAATACCTATTGAAAACACTTTTTTTAAGACTATCCTTTATTTATAGTCTTTTCAATCCCTTAACCTCTGATTTGTCTTTCACCTCTTTGATACTGATTGCGTATCCACCGCCATTGGCAGCGTGCAGATTCAGTTTGCTTTTATTATTCAAGATACCTTTTTTGATGGTGTATGCCTGCGGGTTATCTTTCCAGTCGGCATCTTTGGCATCTGCGTATACGGTAGCGACGTATTGTTTTCCCGGTTCCAGGAAATCGAACGTTAATTGGGAGTCGTGGCCGTTTTCACCGGCTGTGCAGCCTATGTACCAGTCGTCCGTTCCTTTTGCTTTGCGGGCAATTGTGATGTATTCTCCCGGTTCTGCTTCCAGATAGATTGTTTTGTCCCAGTCGAGAGCGACGTCTTTGATAAACTGGAAAGCATCCATAAAGCGTTCGTAGTTTTCCGGAATATCGGCAGCCATCTGCAAAGGGCTATACATGGTGACATACAATGCCAGTTGGCGTGCAATGGTTGAACGTACCTGGGAGTTGTTTGCCGGATTCATCTGGTTACAGTGAGTCTCGAAGATGCCGGGAGTGTAATCCATCGGACCACCGACCAGGCGTGTGAAAGGCAGAATCGTCGTGTGGTATACTTTATTTCCTCCAAATGATTCATATTCTGTTCCACGTGCGGATTCATTACCGATCAGATTGGGATATGTACGGCAGATACCGGTTGGACGGGTTGCTTCGTGTGCATTGACCATGATTTTATAATCGGCGGCTTTTTTCACGGCATACAGGTAATGATTATTCATCCATTGACCGTAATGATGTTCTCCGCGTGGAATGATATTACCCACATAACCGCTTTTAACCGAGTTATATCCATTGTCTACCATGAATTGGTAAGCTTTATCCAGGTGACGTTCGTAGTTGCGAACAGATGCAGAAGTCTCATGGTGCATCATCATTTTAATTCCTTTGCTTGCAGCATAACGATGGATTTCCTGTACGTCGAAATCAGGATATGCAGTCAGGAAGTCAAATACATAGTCTTTGCTGTTGCCGAACCAGTCTTCCCATCCTTCATTCCAACCTTCTACCAGCACTGCATCAAATCCGTTGGCTGCGGCAAAGTCGATGTAACGTTTCACGTTAGCTGTATTGGCAGAATGTTTGCCGTTCGGTTTGGTTTTGGAGTAGTCTGTAACGCCAAGTTTCACGCTGGTCAGTTCATCTGTATAAGCCCAGGAACCTTTTCCGGTAATCATGTCCCACCATACGCCTATATATTTCACCGGTTTAATCCAGGAGGCGGCGTCTGCAATCTTACAAGGTTCGTTCAGGTTGAGGGTGATGCGGGAGGCGAGAATGTTACGTGCATCATCACTGACGATGATCGTACGCCACGGAGAGTTGTACGGAGTCTGCATGTAACCTTTATCCCCTTTTGCATCCGGTGTCAGCCAGGATTCGAATATCATGTTTTTGTCGTCCAGATTGAGGTGCATACAAGAATAATCAATCAAAGCGGCTTCGTGCAGATTGATGTATAAACCATCATCTGTTTTCATCATCAGTGCCGTCTGTACACCTGTCGGTGAAAATGGGGTTTGAGAAGAATTTGGAGTGATCGCCTGTTGCATCAAACCTCTGATTTCCGATAGACGGGAGATGGTGTAGTCGTACTCTTGAGTATCGTAATCACCTGGTATCCAGTATGCGATATGGTTGCCTGCCATGGCAAATTGGGAATGTTCTTCCTTGATAACGAAGTAGTTCAGTGATTTCTGTTGCGGAAATTCATAACGGAATCCCAAACCATCATTGAACAGGCGGAAGCGAACAACGATGGAACGGTCGTTCATTGGCTGAAACAGATTGACTGCCAGTTCGTTATACTGATTGCGGATTTCCTTTTCTTCTCCCCAGACCGGTTGCCAGGTTTCGTCAAAGGTAGTCGTTTGCGCATCTTTCAGTTCGAAGCCATTGTAAAGATTGGATTTAGAATCGAGCTTAGTGAGGTCTCTGCGGTCTACCCAGTCAAAGTCGGTTCTGGTATTATCTTCTTTTTTCAATTCCAGTCCGAGAGTGCTCGGCTTAATTACCACCTTGCCTTTGTAAGTCAAGTCGTAGGTTGGTGCGCCTTCTTTGTTAACCTGAAAGGTTAGAACCAGATTGCCATCCGGTGAGGTCAGTTTCTGTTGTGCATTCGCAATGAATGAGATGCAAAGGAATGCGATGATCGAAAAAAACTTTTTCTTTTTCATTCTATTTATGGTATTAAATTGTAAGCTAACCGATATTTCTATTCCTGTTTGTTTCGGATATTGCAAATGTAGCAACCACCTTCACCTTTTTTGCTTGATTAGAATAAAAATACAAGTTAGTATAAAGGCTAGTATCTTGTTTTATAATTGTTTATCTATCAGATTTCATTGGATAAATATAAGTCGTAGTGAACTAGCTTAGAAGGATAAAAGGTATATCCCACGGCTTGGAAGTGTTAATTCATTTCTTAATTCAATCTTTTTGTCTGTGAGCAAATCATGAGCAGACGAGGTGGGGAGTATTTCCTGATAAGGATGTAAGTCAATAGTCTGTTCCCGGTCGTTTCCATTCAGAAAGACAACGACTGATTGGTTACCGTATTTGCGTTCATAAACATAAATGCCTTTATTGGGTGCGAAATGTTTTAGTTTGCCTTTGGCGATGACTTCATTTCCTTTTCTCCATTGGAGCAGTTTTTGCATAAAAGAGAAGGCTTCATTTTGTTGCGGAGTACGGTTGGTTGCTTCAAAACAGTTTTTGGCGTCATTCTGCCAACCTCCCGGAAAGTCACATCGGAGTAATCCGTCTCCATTTGCTTTGTCGGCTGCCATCAGGATTTCAGTTCCATAATATATTTGTGGAATTCCACGGGTAGTCAGTAAGAATGTCAAGGCTTGTTTATATCGGTTCAGGTTCTTGGTATCTTCCTCCGAACGGTAGAAACGGGAAGTATCGTGATTATCGAGGAAGGTCAGCAGACTCATTGGATCGGCGTAGACAATATCCTGTGAGAGGTATTCGTAGAGTCTGAAAAGTCCTCCGTTCCATTCGGTGGTTTCTTCGTCGAAAGCTTTATTTATTTCTTCCATCAGTGGGAAATCCATGACAGTAGGAAGATAACTGTTTTTCGGATAAGCAAGTTTACTGTTTTTCTGCCAGTAGGAGATCAGTACATTGCTGCCCAGCCATGTCTCACCGACAATGTTGAATGAAGGATATTCATCATTGACCGCTTTGCACCAATGCGCCATCATTTCAAAGTCGGCGTAAGGATGTGTATCCTGGCGAATTCCGTTGATACCCGCATATTCTATCCACCAGATACTACTCTGTATCAGGTAAGTGGCTACGTGACGGTTTCGTTGGTTGAAGTCCGGCATAGTCAGTGTGAACCAACCGTCGATGGCCAGCTTTTTATCATAATCGGAAGTATAAGGGTCCATTTGGGTGGCAGTTTTGAAACTGGTCTGCATGTAGTTTCCCTCAAAGTTGAACCAATCTTTGGCAGGCATGTCTTTGAATAGATAATTGTTCGAACCGCAATGGTTGAAAATCATGTCCATGACTACCTTTAGCCCTTTAGTATTGGCTGCTTTTACGAGATTGCGAAACTCTTCATTGCTTCCGAGGCGACGGTCTACCTGGTAGTAATCGGTGATGGCATATCCATGATAAGAGCCTTCCTTCATGTCATTCTCTTGAATCGGGTTAAGCCATATACTCGTAACTCCGAGGTCTGCAATATAATCCAAATGTTTCTCTATTCCTTTTAAATCACCGCCATGACGGGCGAAAGGTTCGTTGCGGTCTATGTTTGCTTCCAACATTCCGGGAATTATATCATTGGAGGGGTTGCCGTTGGCAAAGCGGTCCGGCATAATGAGATAAAGTACATCACTGGAGTTGAAGCCTTCTACTGCTGAAGCATTCTCTTTGCGCTGTCTAAGTTCATAGGGTATTTTAGTCTGTTTTTTACCTTGTTTCAGGAGAATGTCGAAGTTTTGGGGAACAGCTTTTGAAAGATCTAAATATAAGATCAGATAATTAGGATTTTCCTGTTTCACCACGTCCTGCAGGGTGATGTCATTAGAAGAAATACTTACCTCTGCGGATGATATGCCATCGCCGTATAGAAGTATTTGTAGTTCGGGATTCTTCATTCCTGCCCACCAAAAGGTAGGAGCCACTTTCTTTATATTGGTTGCGGCGAATGCTTGATGATAACCCGATAGAAGTAATAGTAAAATAGCAAATAACAAATTTCGTTTCATGGTAGCTAGATTTTTAACTGTTTGCTCGGAGAACCGATGATGCAAATGTAGGGGGATGCTGTGCACCTTTGTGAGATTAGAATGGAAATATAAACCTGTTATCTGACTATGTTGCTGATAATTAGTTGGATATTCTAATACCTTATGCCGAAAAATACAAGTGAAAATGAAAATAGTTATACCCATATTTTTCGTTTTCATTACTATATTTCTTATATTTGTAACATCTTTAAAAAGGAACCTTATGAAAAATCTAACCCTTTATATGCTATTTCTTCTTTTGCTCTTTCCTTTTTCGTTGTGTGCAATGCATACGGATAATGCGGCTGCTCTTAAAAAGCTGGATGAAGTTATAAGCAAGAAAGAGACTTTCCAGATTCGGAAAGAGAAAGAGATTAATAACTTGAAATTAGAACTTGCCCATTCTACTGATCCTGTTCGAAAATATGAATTATATGCCTCTCTTTTTGGTGCTTATTTGCATTATCAGGCAGACTCGTCCTTATATTATATTAACCGTGAGATGGAAATCCTTCCATTGTTGAACCGCCCGGAATTGGAGTATGAGATCATCATTAATCGTGCTACGGTAATGGGAGTAATGGGAATGTATATAGAAGCCATTGAACAGTTGGAGAGAATTGATTCTAAGAAATTGAATGAGTGGACTCGGTTATCTTATTATCAGACGTATCGTGCCTGCTACGGGTGGTTAGCAGATTATACGACCAATAAGAATGAAAAAGAGAAGTATTTGAAGAAAACCGATTTATATAGAGATTCCATTATTGCTGCGATGCCTCCAGAGGCAAACAAAACGATTGTTTTAGCCGAAAAATGCATAATGAACGGGAAAGCCGATGTCGCTGTGGATATGCTGAACAATGCTTTGAAAGAAATTCAGGATGAACGTCAGAAAGTATATATTTATTATACTCTTTCCGAAGCTTATAGTATGAAGAAAGATATCGAAAAAGAAGTTTACTATCTGATTCTGACTGCCATTGCGGATCTGGAAACTCCGGTGAGGGAATATGCCTCATTGCAAAAGCTCGCGCATCTGATGTATGAATCAGGAGATATTGACCGTGCGTACAAATACTTGAGTTGCTCGATGGAAGATGCTGTGGCATGTAATGCTCGTTTGCGGTTTATTGAGGTGACGGAGTTTTTCCCGATTATCGATAAGGCATATAAACTAAAGGAAGAAAAAGAGCGTGCTATTTCCCGTATGATGCTAATCAGTGTAAGTTTGTTATCTTTGTTTCTTCTGATTGCTATTTTCTATCTATATCGTTGGATGAAGAAGTTGTCTGTTATGCAGCGGAATCTTAGTCTGGCTAACAAACAAATGTCTGCGGTCAACGCGGAGCTGGAGCAAACCGGAAAAATAAAAGAAGTCTATATCGCCCGCTATCTGGACAGATGTGTTAACTATCTGGACAAACTGGAAACTTATCGTCGTTCGTAGGCAAAATTGGCAATGGCATCGCGTATCGAAGATTTGTTTAAAGCTATCAAGTCCGAACAGTTTATCCGGGATGAGCGGGATGAATTCTATAATGAGTTCGACAGGTCTTTTCTGAAACTTTTCCCGAACTTTATTTCAGCTTTCAATAATTTGCTGGTAGAAGAAGGAAGAGTGTATCCTAAATCCGATGAACTTCTGACAACGGAACTTCGTATTTTTGCCCTGATCCGTCTGGGGGTGGTAGACAGTAACAAGATTGCTCATTTTCTCGGATATTCTTTGGCCACTATTTATAATTATCGTAGCCGGATGCGTAATAAAGCTGCCGGAGACAAGGATCAGTTCGAGCAGAATGTAATGAACCTATAATGTTATTCATAGATAGCTATGTGTTATTGCTTCGTAATATGCGAGGCAATAATGCCTGTATATAAAGCAAATATCTACTTTTAGTGTCCAATAATCCACCGTATATCTCTCTTTTTTTCCTACCTTTGTAGACAACTAATCTAAAAATAAATATACTAGAGAATGAAAAAGTTAGTCTACACACTGTTCTTTGTCCTTATCTCCGTTGTAGCCAACGGGCAGGCAAAGTACGTATTCTATTTCATCGGAGATGGAATGGGAGTCAATCAAGTAAATGGTACGGAGATGTATCAGGCGGAAATTCAAAATGGTCGTATTGGAGTCGAGCCTTTGTTATTTACTCAATTTCCGGTTGCTACCGTAGCAACCACTTTTTCTGCTAAAAATTCAGTAACAGACTCTGCAGCTGCAGGTACTGCATTGGCAACAGGAAAGAAAACTTATAATGGCGCTATTTCTGTAGGAGAAGATAAAAATGCTATTCAGACTGTCGCAGAAAAAGCAAAGAAAGCAGGAAAAAAGGTGGGCGTAACGACTTCTGTCAGTGTGGATCATGCTACTCCTGCCGCATTTTATGCACATCAACCCGATCGTAATATGAATTATGAAATTGCTCTTGATTTGCCGAAAGCCAATTTCGATTTTTATGCAGGCGGTGGTTTCTTGAAACCTACCACCACTTATGACAAGAAAGAAGCTCCGAGCATTTTCCCTATTTTTGAAGAGGCAGGATATACAGTAGCACGTGGCTACAATGACTATAAGGCAAAAGCTGCAAAAGCAGAAAAGATGATCTTGATTCAGGAAGAAGGAGCCAATCCTTCTTGTCTGCCTTATGCTATTGACCGCAAAGAGAATGATTTGACATTGGCACAAATTACGGAAAGTGCTATTGACTTCCTTACTAAAGGCAATAATAAAGGCTTTTTCCTGATGGTAGAAGGAGGCAAGATAGACTGGGCATGCCACGCTAATGACGCTGCTACTGTGTTCAACGAAGTGAAAGACATGGATAATGCTATCAAAGTAGCTTATGAATTCTATAAGAAACATCCGAAAGAAACGCTGATTGTGATTACCGCAGACCATGAAACTGGTGGTATCGTGCTCGGTACGGGAAAATATGCGTTGAACCTGAAAGCATTGCAATATCAGAAAAATTCTACCGACGGACTCTCACAACGTATCAGTGAATTGAGAAAATCAAAAGGCAATAAAGTCACTTGGGAGGACATGAAAACATTCCTCGGCGAAGAAATGGGCTTCTGGAAACAATTCCCTATTTCTTGGGAACAGGAAAAAACGTTGCGTGATGAGTTTGAGAAATCATTCGTGAAAAATAAAGTTGTATTTGCTGAAAGTCTGTATTCTAAGAGCGAGCCGATGGCTGCACGTGCGAAAGAAGTGATGGATGAAATAGCTATGATAGGATGGGTAAGTGGCGGACACTCTGCCGGTTATGTTCCTGTATTTGCTATTGGCACAGGTTCTCAACTGTTTGGTGAGAAGATTGATAATACAGAAATTCCTAAAAGAATTGCGAAAGCTGCAGGATATAAATAATAGAACTGTATGAATATAAAAAATAGCCGGAAGTCCTTGGACTCCCGGCTATTTTTTATATGTTCTTGCAAATTATGCTTTCACACGTCCTACGTAAGAACCGTCACGAGTATCGATTTCGATTGTTTCACCCTCGCTGATGAACAAAGGAACACGTACTGTTGCACCTGATTCCACAGTTGCAGGTTTCAGTGTGTTAGTAGCTGTATCACCTTTCATGCCCGGTTCTGTGTACGTCACCTTCATCTGAACCTTGATCGGCATGTCTGCATAAAGTACAGTTTCAGTAGAAGCATCAGAAACAACTTCCAATACTGAACCTTCGAGCAGGAAGTCAACACCATTAATCAGATCGTGAGCGATAGGATGTTGATCGAATGTTTCCTGGTTCATAAAGATATAATCTTCTCCTTCTTTATACAAAAATTGGTATGGACGACGTTCTACACGTACATCTTCCAACTTTTCACCGATGTTGAAACGGCGTTCGAGAACGTATCCGCTAACTACATCTTTCAGTTTAGTACGCATAAAAGTGTTACCTTTACCTGGTTTTACATGCAGGAATTCTACACAGAAATAGAGCTTTCCGTCCATACGGATACAAGTTCCGTTTTTGATGTCTTGAGCATTAATCATACTGCTATTTTTCTTAATCTATTATTGTTATTTAATTGTTTTCGCAGGAATTCGACTGCAAAAGTAATCTAAATCGGTAAAAAACACAAAAACTTTTGAGCAAAAATGAGTTATCTCTTGGTTAATTTAAAAAAAGTGCCTATTTTTGCAGCCCGATTACGTAGAATAATAACATAAAAACAAGATACAGTAATGAAAAGAACATTTCAACCCTCTAACAGAAAGAGAAAGAACAAACACGGTTTCCGTGAGAGAATGGCATCGGCTAATGGTCGTAGAGTATTAGCTGCTCGTCGTGCGAAAGGCAGAAAGAAACTGACTGTTTCTGATGAGTACAACGGACAAAAGTGATAATCACTTGTCATCAGGAAACAAAAAAGGCGGAGAATTTAATCTTCGCCTTTTTTGTTTCTCTGTTTTTCAAGGGGATAGTATGTTAAAAAGCGGTATTGTTTGCTCTTATTTATGACTTTTTGCTTTTCTTTGTGAGATTAAATAAAACTCATAAACGAATATACGCGATGGTAGAGTATATCCGGGACTTGAAAACCCGTATCATTATAATAAGGTTGTTGAAATCTATAGGAGTGGGGATTATAGTTGCAGCAATTCTGGCGATGATAAGCGTCTTTGCATAATAGGTAGGGACATTTTTCATCGCCTACTTTTTAAAAGTTCAACTATTTTGTCGTATCTTTGGCGCATATTAACAGCAATGCGTATGACTATTAAAGAATTCTTTTCTTTTAAAACCAATAAATATTTCTGGGTGAATATTATCGCCATGATTGTGGTGATGGTAGTGATGATATTTGGTGTGTTGAAATGGCTTGATATACATACACATCATGGTGAAAGCGTGGTAGTTCCCGATGTGAAGGGAATGACAGTGGAAGAAGCTACGAAGATGTTTCGGAATCACGGTTTGGTATATGTGATTTCTGATACCAAATATGTCAAAGATAAAGCAGCGGGTATCATTCTTGAACTGAAACCGGGAGCCGGTGAAAAAGTGAAGGAAGGACGTACAGTATACCTGACAGTCAATACGCTGGATGTTCCTTTACGTGCCATTCCCGATGTGGCGGACAACAGCTCGCTTCGCCAGGCACAGGCCAAGTTACTGAATGCCGGTTTTAAACTGAATCAGATTCAATTGGTAAATGGTGAGAAAGACTGGGTGTACGGCGTGAAGTATCAGGGACGTCAGTTGGCTGCCGGAGAAAAGATTCCTTTGGGAGCTTCTTTGACATTGATGGTGGGAGACGGCTCCGGTGATATGTCGGAAGAAGAGGACTCGGTTGATGTTTCCGTGGATACGGAGAAACCGGTTACGTCGGAATCATCACCTGCTCAAGATGATAGTTGGTTTTAATAGATAAATAACAGAAACGGACTCGCATGATAGAGGAAGAACTTCCGGATGAACTGGAGAATGATTTGGATGATATAGAACCTGTCGGTGACGAATCCCAGCTTTACGAACACTTCCGCGTGGTTGTAGACAAGGGACAGGCGATGGTCAGAGTCGACAAATATCTGTTCGAACGTATTGTCAATGCTTCGCGCAACCGTATTCAGAAGGCTGCCGAAGACGGATTCGTTATGGCCAATGGCAAACCGGTGAAGAGTAGCTACAAAGTGAAACCGCTGGATGTCATTACGGTGATGATGGACCGTCCCCGTTATGAAAATGAAATTATTCCTGAAAATATTCCCCTTACTATCGTTTATGAAGACCCTTATCTGATGGTTGTGAATAAACCGGCGGGATTGGTCGTGCATCCGGGACACGGAAACTATCACGGCACGCTGGTCAATGCGCTGGCTTGGCACATGAAGGATATACCGGATTATGATGCCAATGACCCGCACGTGGGACTTGTTCATCGCATCGATAAAGATACTTCAGGCTTACTGGTGATTGCCAAGACACCGGATGCCAAAACAAATCTGGGAATTCAATTTTTTAATAAGACTACCAAACGCAAATATCGTGCTTTGGTGTGGGGTGTTGTGGAACAGGATGAAGGAACGATTGTCGGTAATATTGCCCGTAATCCGAGAGACCGGATGCAAATGGCGGTGATGTCCGATCCGACAGTGGGCAAACATGCCGTTACACACTACCGCGTACTGGAAAGATTGGGATACGTAACCCTTGTGGAATGTATACTTGAGACAGGACGTACTCATCAGATTCGTGTCCACATGAAACATATCGGTCATGTGCTGTTCAATGACGAACGCTATGGCGGTCATGAGATACTGAAAGGAACCCATTTTAGTAAATACAAACAGTTTGTAAATAATTGCTTTGACACTTGTCCCCGACAGGCTTTGCATGCTATGACGTTGGGGTTTGTGCATCCCGTCACAGGTGAAGAGATGTATTTTACTTCCGAACTTCCGGATGACATGACCCGGCTTATCGAGAAGTGGAGAGGCTATATAAGTAATAGAGAATTAGAATGAAACGCAACATCGCTATCGTAGCAGGAGGAGATACCTCTGAAATCGTAGTTTCCCTGCGTAGCGCACAGGGTATTTATTCCTTTATTGATAAGGAAAAGTATAATTTGTATATCGTGGAGATGGAAGGCCGTCGCTGGGAAGTACAATTACCGGACGGAAACAAAGTGCCGGTGGATAGAAACGACTTTAGTTTTACGAACGGAACGGAGAAGGTTGTGTTCGACTTTGCTTATATCACCATCCACGGTACGCCGGGTGAGGATGGCAGGCTGCAAGGCTATTTTGATATGATGCGTATTCCGTATTCCTGTTGTGGAGTGTTGGCGGCTGCCATTACTTATGACAAGTTTACCTGCAATCAATATCTGAAAGCTTTTGGAGTGCGCATTGCCGAATCATTGTTGTTGCGCCAGGGACAATCGGTTTCTGACGAGGAAGTAGTGGAAAAGATTGGCCTGCCTTGTTTTATCAAGCCTAGTCTGGGAGGTTCGAGTTTCGGAGTTACGAAAGTGAAGACAAAAGAACAAATACAACCGGCCATTGTTAAAGCTTTCGGAGAAGCGGAAGAGGTGATTGTTGAAGCGTTTATGGACGGAACGGAACTGACTTGCGGCTGTTATAAGACAAAAGAGAAGTCGGTCATCTTTCCACCTACGGAAGTAGTGACGCACAATGAGTTCTTTGATTATGATGCTAAATATAATGGACAGGTAGATGAAATCACTCCTGCGCGTATCTCGGATGAATTGACCAAACGCGTACAGATGCTGACTTCAGCTATCTATGATATATTAGGTTGTTCCGGCATTATCCGTGTAGATTACATTATAACTGCCGGTGAAAAACTGAATCTTCTCGAAGTAAACACTACTCCGGGAATGACTACTACCAGTTTTATTCCCCAGCAAGTGCGTGCAGCCGGACTGGATATAAAGGATGTGATGACTGATATTATTGAAAACAAGTTTTAAGTATTAAGTATCAAGTATAAAGTATTAACCATGCGGTTTGTACGCAGTCTAATACTTTATACTTATTACTTAATACTTGAGCACATAATACTTGAGACTTATGGATCTGACAGAGTTTAATGAAATTCGTCCTTACAATGATGAGGAACTTCCTCAAATCTTTGAGGAGCTGATTGCCGATCCGGCTTTTCAGAAAGCTGCTACCGGTGCTATACCGAACGTTCCATTTGAACTTCTGGCGCAAAAAATGCGTGCCTGTAAGACTAAGCTTGATTTTCAGGAGGCATTTTGTTATGGCATTTTGTGGAAGATAGCGGCAGATCATACCGCCGGGCTGACACTGGATCATACCGCCATACCGGATAAAAGCAAAGCTTATACGTATATATCGAATCATAGAGATATTATTCTTGATTCGGGCTTTCTCTCTATTTTGTTGATTGACCAGGGAATGGATACGGTAGAAATTGCGATTGGCGACAATTTGCTTATTTATCCCTGGATTAAGAAACTGGTGCGTGTCAATAAATCATTTATTGTACAGCGGGCGTTGACCATGCGGCAAATGTTGGAATCTTCAGCGCGTATGTCCCGTTATATGCATTACACCATTTCAGAGAAGAATCAGTCTATTTGGATTGCGCAGCGTGAAGGACGTGCAAAAGATTCGAATGACCGTACACAAGACAGTGTATTGAAAATGTTGGCAATGGGAGGTGAAGGCGATTTGATAGACCGCCTGATGGAAATGAATATTGCTCCGCTTGCTATTTCATACGAATATGATCCGTGTGATTTTCTGAAAGCGCAAGAGTTTCAGCTGAAGAGAGACATCGAAGGATATAAAAAGACGACACAGGACGATTTGATTAATATGCAGACAGGTCTTTTCGGATATAAAGGCAGGGTACATTTTCAGGTTGCTCCTTGTTTGAATGATGACTTGCAAGGCTTGGACCGTTCGTTGCCGAAACCGGATTTGTTTGCCCGTATTTCTGCCTGTCTTGATCGCCGCATCCATCGTAATTACCGGATATATCCGGGAAATTATGTGGCGTATGATTGGCTGAATGGCACAACGGAATTCGTGTCCAATTACACGGAAGAAGAGAAACAGCAGTTTATGAACTATATTGAACAACAATTGGCAAAGATCAAGATTCCGAATAAGGATGAAGACTTTTTGCGTGAGAAGTTGTTATTAATGTATTCCAATCCGTTAGTTAATTATTTAGCAGCTTGCCGATGAAAAGAAGAAAATTACATGTTGTTTGGTTGTGGGGATTGCTTTTCCTGATGACTGCCTGTGGAGATGATGACTATTATTATCCTTCGGTGAAACTGGAATTTGTGACTGTAGAGGCCGGAGAAGACGGTCGCATACAAACGCTTATTCCTGATAAGGGAGAAGTCTTGACTGTTTCGGAAGACCGTACGGGTTCTACTATCTCTCCAAACACTTCCAGACGTGTAATGAGTAACTATGAGGTGCTTTCCGGTGAGAACACTGCTACTATATATTCTTTGCAATCGCTCATAACGCCGGTACCTAAACCGGAAGATGATCCGGTTTACAAGGACGGTATAAAGCTAGATCCGGTAGAGATGGTCAGTATCTGGCTTGGAAGGGATTATCTGAATATGATTTTGAATCTCAAGGTCAGTACGGGCAAGGGACATGTTTTCGGTATAGTGGAAGATGTGTCCGAACTTAAAACAAATGGCATTGTGAATATGTTGTTATACCATGATGCGAACAGTGATGGAGAATACTATAATCGGCGTGCTTACATTTCTGTTCCTTTGGCGCAATATATAGATGAAGAGAATCCGGGTCGGGCGATAAAGGTAAAGTTTAAATATTATACGTACGATAAGGATGGTTCTCCGATAGAATCTGATAAGTACTGTGATCCTGGGTTTGACTATACTCCGGGACAGAATTGAATAATGGAGTGTATATGTTTAAATTGAATCAATTAATCGTGGGAATATTTTTATTTCTCTCTTCCCTTTTCTCTTGTCAGCAGAAAGGGGATTTTCAATCAATGAATGTAGAGGAGTTTGATTCTCTTATTCAGAATGAGGATATACAACGTCTGGATGTTCGCACGCTTGCGGAATATTCGGAGGGGCATATCACGAAGACGATCAACATCAATGTGATGGATGACTCTTTTGCTTCAATGGCTGATTCTTTGTTGCAAAAAGACAAATCGGTGGCTGTATATTGCCGCAGTGGAAAACGAAGCAAGAAGGCTGCGGCCATTTTGAGCGAGAAGGGATATAAAGTCTTTGAGCTTGATAAGGGATTTAATTCCTGGGAGGAAGCAGGTAAAGAAATAGAAAAATAAAGTGCTGATTTATCAGCACTTTATTTTTTGGGGTTATTTTAGTCCTTCCAATAATCTTTTCAGAACGACAGTTGCCGAGATTTCACGGTTGGCAGCTTCCGGAATCACAATAGATTGCGGACTTTCAATGACATCGTCTGTCACAATCATATTTCTACGAACCGGAAGACAATGCATGAAATAAGCATTGTTGGTAACTGCCATTTGGCGGTCGCTGACAGTCCAATCACGATCTTTGCTTAATATCTGTCCATAGTTGTCGCCAGAATAAGCAGCCCAGTTCTTGGCATATATGAAGTCGGCTCCTTCGAAAGCCTTCATCTGGTCATATTCTACTTTTGCATTACCTACAAATTGCGGATCAAGCTCATAACCTTCAGGATGAGTGATGACAAATTCGTAATCCGTTGCATTCATCCATTCGGCAAAGGAATTAGGAACAGCCTGTGGCAATGGACGTGGATGCGGAGCCCAGGTCATAACTACTTTGGGACGTGCTGTTTTCTTGTATTCCTCGATGGTAATCAGGTCGGCAAAGCTCTGCAATGGGTGGCGTGTTGCCGCTTCCATCGAAAAGACAGGACGTCCGGAGTATTGGATGAATTGATTGATAATAGTTTCCTGATAGTCAAAGTCACGGTCTTCAAAACGGGCAAAAGAGCGTACTCCAATGATATCACAATAGCATCCCATAACCGGAATGGCTTCTAATATATGTTCCGGTTTATCACCATCCATAATTACGCCACGTTCAGTTTCCAATTTCCATGCACCTTGATTGATATCCAGTACCATTACATTCATTCCCAAATTGATGGCAGCTTTCTGTGTGCTGAGGCGGGTACGTAAACTAGAGTTGAAGAAGATCATCATTAAAGTCTTGTTTCGTCCCAGTTCTACATATTTGAAGCGCTCTTTTTTGATTTCGAATGCTTCTGCAAGGGCTGATTTTAAATCGCCAATGTCCTGTACACAAGTAAATTTCTTCATATCATTTATTTTTTAATTCTTAATTCTCAATTTTCAATTTCTTCTCGTTTGTCCATCTCCTTCAATGACCCATTTGTAAGAAGTGATTTCCTCCAGTCCCATCGGACCGCGTGCGTGTAGCTTTTGCGTGCTGATTCCGATTTCGGCTCCTAATCCGAATTGTGCCCCGTCAGTGAAAGCGGTAGACACATTGGTGTATACGCAAGCTGCGTCCACGATTCTGGTGAATAAAGCTGCACGTTCCCCGTTCTCGGTAACAATACACTCGCTATGTTTAGAACTGTTTTCCTGAATATGTCCTAAGGCATCTTCGAAGCTCTTTACAGTCTTGACAGCCATTTTATAATCCAGAAACTCCGTGCCGAAGCTTTCTGCTTTTGCATGTTCCAAGAGCTCGGCAGGATAGCGGCCTTCCAATGCCTGGTAAGCTTGCGGATCAGCATAAATAATGACATGGCTGTCTTTTAGTTTCTCGCAAAGCAGAGGGAGGTCGGCCAGTCTCTTCTCATGTATAATGGTGCAGTCCAATGCATTACATACGCTAACTCTACGTGTCTTAGCATTATGAATAATGTTTGCTCCCTTGTTTGTATCCCCAAATTCATCGAAGTAAGTGTGACAGATACCTGCTCCTGTTTCAATGACAGGAATCCTTGCATTCTCGCGTACGAAATGAATAAGACTGCTGCTGCCTCTGGGGATAATCAAGTCTACGTAGCCCACAGCATTCAGTAACGCTGCCGTAGCCTCTCTATCAGCTGGAAGTAATTCTACAATGTGCGGATTGATTTTGAACTTCTTCAATACTTTGTGAATCACACTGATGATGGCCCGGTTGGAACAATCGGCGTCACTTCCTCCTTTCAATATGCAGGCATTTCCGCTCTTCAGACAAAGGGAGAAAACATCAAAGCTAACATTAGGGCGTGCTTCATAAATGATTCCTATGACTCCGAAAGGAACGCTGACTTTCGTCAACTTCATTCCATTGGGACGAACACTCTCTTTCAACACTTTACCCAAAGGAGAGGGGAGTGTTGCTACATTGCGTGTATCTGCGGCAATACCTTTCAAACGTTCTTCCGTCAGTTTCAACCGATCGTACTTCGGATCATTTTTGTCCATCCGTGCGAGGTCTTTTTCGTTCTCTGAAAGAATGAAAGGTGTTTCTGCAATTGCTGCGTCAGCTACTGCATTTAAAATCTGATTGATGACATTATCATTCAGCAGGGCTAATTCCCGACTTGCTACTTGTACAGCGGCAAAGGTCTCGTTTAAATTTGTAGTCATTTGCTCCTTTTTTGCATTAAATGGAAAGATAAACTATGCAAATATAGTGAATGATGTGAATAAAACTTGTTGAAAATAGAAATAAATGTTGCTCTTTACTTATTCACTGGTTTTTTTACAAAATTAATACTAAAAAAATACGAGACTCAATTCTGAATCTCGTATTTTTCATTTATGCACTATATTGGTATAGTGCTTGTTATTCGAACTCCTATTTGGCATTATCTCATTGCCATGGAATGTCTTGTTCAATATCTTCTCCCATTTCTCCTGATTCGACTTCAATTCCTATGTCACTAGGTGTTCCTATATGTTCAATATTGGTTAGTGCGATAGAATGGGTATAGTTTCTCTTGAATGTGATACTGCTACTGATGATTGTCTTTTCTTCTGCTCCTGGAGTCTCTTCCCAAAATACTTCCACTTTTACATTCTCTGTTAAATATTGATTATCACCAGTAGGTATATTGGCAGTGAGATTTCTCATGCTGACCATTTTTAATTCAGATTCAACAGTCTTATGAATATTTGCATTAGCATTCAAATAGATGCTTGGTGCGTCTTCAAGTTTTATTCTAAGACGTCCTTTCTCTAAACCTGTTTGTTTGAATTTTACTCCGAAAAAACGGCGATAGAGCATGATGTGATTTTGCATGCCATCTGTCACTTCCACTTTATCGTTTAATCCATGATAACGTTCGATGAACGGGCGGTTGCAGGCGTCTTGTGATCCGTTTCTCGTTTGTATTCTCGGGTTTTCAATGTTGTATAAGAATTTGATTCCATCTGCTTGTTCGGCAGTCAGGAATTTGTTCAGGCATTCCCCTTTGATTTTTCCGCTACGTTCCAAATCGAAAGGGGCTCCGAAGAAGCCTTTTTCGTCTTTTATGATTGAGTCCTTTGCATTTGCAATCATAGAGCAAGAGATGCGGTAAGTGTATCCATCAATAACTTTTATTTTTAGGTTATTGGGATCTTTCGCCTTGTCTAACTGGAAAATACCATAAGCGTATGGTTTTGAAGATGGATTCTGTCCCTCTTTGGGTTCATGGTAATGGCGATTCCCACTAATGTTTCACTTTCATTAATTTTGGTTGGAGTTGTAGCACGTGCCATGGACAGTTCGGTTGAGAGGTAGTCTCCGTCCAGTTGTAAGTTAAGTTCGGAATACGTAGTAGGAGGTGCCTGATACAGATCTTTCTCCTTAATACATGATTGTAGAGTAAAAGCTGTGAATAGACAGCCTGCGATCATAAGATGTTTGATTTTCATATGAATCTTTTTTAGTAGTTGTTGAGTATGATAATTATTTCCCTATTTCTTGTTCTGATTCTTCCATTTCTGCTTCTTCACCAAAAGAGATAGTAGCATCCCCTATATGCTCATCTATCTTGACTATTTTGATTATGTTCTTTTTGTTTCTTTTCATTTTAATACTCTGATTGGTATATAGAGAATACCATTTCTCTTCATTGGCCGGGCGGTAGGAAATAGTGAAAGCGATTGTTTCTTCTTCCTTAAGTTTGGCCGTATAATAGTCGGATATATCGTACATAGAGATAATTCGTTCCTCCGTCCGGGATGTTCCATCTTTGGAATATAGTAGATAAAATGGAGCAACGTCCGCTGCTTTAATTTTGATGGAGTCACCCGGTGCAAGTTCGTCTGTAACGAATTGTATAGAATAATAAGCACGTTTCAATGTCATTGAAACGGAGGTATTCATATTGGGATTTGAAAAGTCCAATTGCTCACTGCCGAAAAAGCGTTTGACGGTAGGGTGAGTACTAGTACTATCGCATTTTATATGCATTTCTCCTTTGTAAATATGTTGGTGAAATGCCCCATTGATATTCAGGGGATTGATTGAAATCTTTAGATCGTTGTTGACTAACCCGTTCACCTCTTTCTGCAGAGTAGATGAAAAAGGAAGTCCATAAAGTATGCTGTCACTTTGTATTGTATAATATGGGCGGTCTTTATATCCCAGGAAGCTGCAGTCAAAGCGATACACATATCCTTCGATTAACCCGATTTCTACTCGATATGGATTATCAAAAAGGCCTGAAGCATAGGGCTGAAAAGAAGTCAGGCCTTTTCCTTTCCAAAAAACATTAACTGCATATATTCCGTCAGCCACCGTGGAGGTGGAACGGCTTAAAGGTTGTTCGGCTACTTCAAGAAAAGGAGCTATATTTAAACTGACATTAAACTCTCTGCCGACAGGAAATGACGGTGTACTGTTTACTTCAGGTTCATTCTTACTGCTCTCACAAGATATAATTGAGAATGTTAAAAATATGAGTATAAGGTTCCAATGTTTTAGTAGCATGGGGATTATATTGTTTGTTTAGAGGGCAAATATACTGCTATTAATAGTTTTTTGCAAATAAAGTCCCTGTATTTATGTTGCAGATGTTTATCTATAATACATTATATAACTGAAAATAAAAGCGCTTATCTTCACTAAAGAAGCTTATATTCTACCTGAATAAGAGCTTCATTTGGGTGCAGAAATGAGGTAAACTCATACAATTATAATTCAAAAAAACTTCCGTAAACATTCTCAACTATACTTATCCCTATGAGAAAAAATACTCATAGGGATGAGAAGAAATACTCATTACAATGAGAACTTTTTCTCATTGCAGTGAGAATATCCCCTTGCTAGAATAGGATGAAACAGTTTATTACCGTGCAGTCATGAACAAGATTCACCTCTGTGTACTCTGTGGTGAAAACCGTACAGAAACAAGCTAATTTTAGTCTAAAATCGGATAAAACAGAAATTCTTATTATTAATTATTCAATGTATAGATAGTCATAATGTACTACTGGTTTCTTTCCATGCTTGCCAATCGCTTCTTGTGCCTGTTTGGAGTCACAGTTCACTTTTCCAACGCCAACCTGGTTTCCTTGAAAGTCCATGATACGTACAATGTCATCTTTCTCAAATTCACCTTCAATATGAGTGATTCCAATCGGGAGGATGCTGACAGCTTTTTCAGAGTTTAGAACTTCTGTAGCGCATTCATTTATGTGAATTTCCCCTTTGGCAAAACCTTCGCTATGGGCAATCCACTTTTTGACGCTGGATACCGGTTCGTTTGATGGTATAAAACGTGTACAAAGAGTTTCTTCAGGATGCTGTAATAAATCTACCAGAATATTATCCCGCTTCCCGTTGGCAATAATCACTGTAATTCCTTCATCAGCAACTTTGCGGGCAATATTGGTTTTCGTCAACATCCCCCCCCGTCCGAAACTGGACTTAGTTGTCTGAATATAGTTGGATAAGTCTTTGCCGTGACCGATCTCCCGGATAACAGAAGAGTTTGGATCGGAAGGAGAACCATTGTAAATCCCATCAATATTACTTAGGATAATGAGTGCCTGCGTATCCATCATCGAAGCGATGAGTCCGGACAATTCATCATTATCGGTGAACATCAGCTCACTGACGGAAATCGTATCGTTTTCGTTGACAATAGGAATGACATTGTTTTCAAGCATTACCGTCATGCAATTTTTCTGATTCAGATAATGGCGGCGAGTTCCAAAACTTTCCTTCGTTGTCAGTACCTGGCCGACAGGTATATTGTGCTCACGGAAAAGTTCGTAGTAACGGTTGATTAGTTTGGCCTGACCCACAGCAGAAAATAATTGGCGCTGATCTACACTATCGAGTTTTTTCTGCGGATGCACTTCACTGCGTCCGGAAGCAACAGCTCCCGAAGAAATCAAAATGATTTCTACCCCGGACTTGTGCAATTCCGCTATCTGGTCAACAAGTGCCGACATACGGGTAACGTCCAGCGTTCCGTCGCGGCGTGTTAATACATTGCTTCCTACTTTTACTGCGATTCGTGTAAATTCCTGTTTCATCCTTACTAACGATTTGAAAGCACAAATATAGAGCTTTTTACCGATATGCTACCAAAACAGGCTAAAAAGAATTATCTTTGCAGCTAGATAGAGAAAAGATAAACAATGAAACATACAAATCCACAAGTAGAACAGATGACCTCCTTCATCGTAATGGATGTGTTGGAGAGGGCAAACGAATTACAGAAACAAGGTGTTGATATTATTCATTTGGAGGTTGGTGAACCCGATTTTGATGTGCCGTCTTGTGTGTCGGAAGCAGCAAAAGCGGCTTATGATCGTCATCTTACTCACTATACACATTCTTTGGGGGACCCGGAACTGCGGCGGGAAATTGCTGCTTTTTATCTACGGGAATATGGAGTGACGGTAGATCCGGATTGCATTGTGGTGACTTCCGGCTCTTCTCCATCCATTCTTCTTGCGTTGATGTTGTTGTGCAACACGGATAGCGAAGTGATTCTTTCCAATCCGGGATATGCTTGTTACCGTAATTTTGTATTGGCTACCCAGGCTAAACCCGTTTTGGTTCCTTTGTCTAAAGAATATCTGCAATACGACATAGAAGCTATTCGTAAATGTGTGAATCCACATACAGCGGCTATCTTTATTAATTCTCCGATGAATCCGACCGGAATGTTGCTGGATGAAAAATTCTTGAGAGAAGTGGCAGCACTGGGAGTTCCTGTTATTTCGGATGAGATTTATCATGGACTTGTCTATGAAGGACGTGCGCACAGCATTCTTGAATATACCGATCAGGCTTTTGTCTTGAACGGATTTTCTAAACGTTTTGCGATGACAGGTCTTCGGCTGGGTTATTTGATTGCACCTAAATCTTGTATGCGTTCTTTGCAGAAGTTGCAGCAAAATCTATTTATTTGTGCGTCCAGCGTTGCCCAACAGGCTGGGATTGCTGCATTGCGGCAGGCTGATTCGGATGTGGAACGGATGAAACAGATTTATGATGAGCGTCGCCGGTACATGATTACTCGTCTTCGGGAAATGGGGTTTGAGATTAAAGTAGAACCTCAAGGAGCATTTTACATTTTTGCCAACGCACGCAAATTTACTACCGACTCTTATCGCTTTGCATTCGATGTACTCGAACATGCGCATGTCGGCATTACTCCCGGGGTGGACTTTGGTACGGGAGGTGAAGGATATGTACGCTTCTCCTATGCAAACTCATTGGAGAATATCAAAGAAGGACTGGACCGTATCAATCGCTACCTTTCTCGTCCCGACTTCTGATTAGCTCGGTAGCTGCTTCGTATTCTTCCTCTGTCACGAGGACGGATACGGAAGGAGCGATATAGGGTGCTAATGTCCCCATAATTTCATCTTTGATTACACAACGGATATTATTGCTTTCTAATAACCCTTTAATGATCTCGGCTTCCCAGGGGGATCCGGAGAATACTTCTATTGCCTTGCTATAATCTTCTTCTTTCATGATCTTACTTATTAGGGGTTGTTATCTACAAATATAACAAAAAAGAGAGAGAAATGGTTATTTATTTTCTTAAAAATTATTCGAGTGTGATATGTTTTACGCTAATCTGCTGTTTCAGGAAAGTAGAGGCCGATTCTGAAAACTTTTCTTCCGCTTCGGTCGTGTAAAACTGGCAGTTGCCATTCTTGGTACATTTGGCATCTATTTCGGGATGTCTTTTCAGATAGTCTTTCAGGCTTTCTGCAACATACTCTCCTTGTGCAATTACACTGATATGATCCGGGATGTATTGCCGGATTTTAGGTAGAAGTATGGGGAAATGGGTACATCCGAGAATGACAGTATCTATTTGAGGATCCTTTGACAGTAATTGGTCGATGTACTTCCGGATAAAATAGTCTGCTCCTTCGTCTTGTGATTCGTTATTCTCAACTAAGGATACCCACATCGGACATGCTGTCCCGCTGACTTGAATTTCAGGAAACAGTTTATGTATTTCTAATGGATACGATTCGGATTTGATGGTGCCTGCTGTTGCCAGTACACCGATATGCTGATTCTTGCTAATCTCTCCAACACATTCTACAGTGGGGCGGATGACTCCGAGCACACGGCGGGCAGGATCAATTTGGGGTAAATCATTCATCTGAATGCTGCGCAAAGCTTTGGCGGAAGCAGTATTGCAAGCTAATATAACCAGATGGCATCCCATATCAAACAGTTTGTTGACGGCTTGCCGGGTAAATTCGTATACGACTTCGAAAGAACGTGTCCCATAGGGGGCACGTGCGTTATCTCCCAAATAGATATAATCATATTCCGGTAATACTTCTCTAATCTTGTCTAAGATGGTCAGACCTCCGTAGCCGGAGTCGAATACTCCGATTGGGCCGGGCGTATGGGATAGATGTTGCTTCATGACAAACTTGATTTATATACGCAAATGTACACCAAAAAAAGGGAAAGAGAAAGAAGATGATCCTTCTTTCTCTTTCCCTTTTGGTATTTCTTTATTCTTGGTCAGGTCTTATTTGATACCAAGATTTGCTTTTACCTTGTTAGTCAAGTTGATGCTCTGTGATTCGTTCACGTAAGGAATCGAAGTTCTTGCCAGGTCGAAGATATAGACCACGCCTTCAGCAGCACCTACTGCTTTGATAGCATTGTCCAACTTCTGGTAGATAGGAGCCATTGCATCATTTTGAGCTTTCTGCATTTGTTGTTGAGCATCCTGTTGGAATTGCTCTTGTCTCTGCATCATATCCTGCAACTCTTTCTGTCTTCTTTCAGCGATGTTAGGAGGAAGAGAATCTTTAGCGATAGCTTGTTGGAATTCCTGATATTTCTTGTTGAATTCTTCCTGCGTTCTCTGTAGTTCGGCAGTAAGTTGTTTTTCTAAAGTCTGAATATCATTTTGAGCTTTGGTGAATTCCGGCATCACAGTGATGATTTCCTGTGCATTAATGTGGCCGAATTTCAGGTTCTGTGCAAATACACCCATTGGGAGTGCAAGCAACATTACAAGTGCAATTTTTTTTAGCATAGTTCTATAATTTATTTGAATGATTTTTAGTTATTTCCAGCTGCAAATGTATGAAATTAATTTGAATATCCTAATTTTCTTAGGATTTCATCACTAATATCTATGCGTGGATTTGCAAATATTATACCTGTAGCAGAGGCTCTGTCAATTACCATATCATATCCATGTTGCTGTGATATAGCTTTCACTGCTTCATAAATATCATCCTGAATCGGAGTAATCAACTTGTCTCTCATCTTGGCTAATTCGCCTTCCGGACCGAAGTAGTTACGCTTCAGCTCGGCTGCTTCTTTTTCCTTCGCTACGATTGCATCTTCTGTCTTTGTTTTTTGTGCGGCAGAAAGAGTGGAAGATTTTGCCTGGTAATCCTGGAACATCTTCTGTGCTTCTTTAGCCAGAGCTTCTACTTCACTCTGGTATTTCTTCGTAGCTTCTTGCATTTGCTCATTAGCGCTTTGAGCTGCCGGAATATTCTTCATAATATATTCCGTATCGATCAGTGCAAATTTCTGTGCATTTGCTGCCATGCTGACAGCAAATAGCATCATGATTAATAGAACAGACTTTCTCATAACGTTTAGTTTTTGATGATACATTAGAATTCTTGTCCTAAGATAAAGTGGAACTGACTTCCTCCATATTGTTTAGAACCAAATACTTTGTCGAAACCGTAACCCCAGTCAATACCCATCATACCAATCATCGGAAGGAAGATACGAACACCGACACCGGCAGAACGTTTCAACTCGAATGGATTGAATTTCTTGATATCATGCCATGCGTTACCTGCTTCAAGGAAACCTAACACATAAATATTAGTACTTGTTTCCAGCATCAACGGATATCTCAATTCGATACCGAGACGTGCATAGGCATAGCCTTCAGAACCGTATGGTGTTAATGAGCTGTTTTCGTAACCACGCAAAGCAATACTTTCAGTTGCATAAGTTGAATAACCGGTCATACCGTCACCACCTACGTCGAATGTACCGAACGGAGATTTCTTGTATTGGTTATAGTGACCTAACAGACCGAATTCCGTACGTGTCATTAATACCAGACATTTAGGATGAGCAACCGGATCCATCAGCGGAGTATATGTTTTGCCTTTGAATTTCCATTTGTGGTATTCTATCCATTTATGAAGCTTATTCATGTTGTCCTGGGTAATGCTACCTGTTTCAGGGTTGCTGTAATATCCCTTATAGTCTTTACCGTCCATCAACGAGTAAGGCGGTGTGAACTGAACTGACAGTGAGAAATCTGAACCCGAACGAGGGAAGATTGGGTTGTCAATAGAGTTACGAGCCAAAGTCAATGAAATGCTAAGGTCATTACATTTACCGTTGGTGACCGGGAAGTATTGCCAGTCGCTCAAGTTATAACGTTGGTAAGCTAATTCTGCGGAAAGAGTGAAATAGTCATCCGGCCATTTCAGACGTTTACCCCAACCTACGGAAAGTCCCCACATCTTGATAGATTTATCCGGGTCATAATAGTTTTCGTAGTTGTTATAGTTACCATAATTGTACATACCATAACCACCGTAGCCACTATACATACTGTTGTAGTAGTTGTTGAAGTAGCTGGAGTTGTAGTAACGGCTACTGATATCTGTCTGTACAGAGAAGAATGCCGATACAGAGAATGAATTCGGACGTTTACCACCAAACCATGGATCGAAGAAGGAAATACTGTATGATTGGTAGTATTTAGCGTTCGTCTGTCCGCTGATAGTCAATGTCTGACCATCACCTTGCGGAAGGATACCACGGTAGTTTTCACCCGGGTGCAACAAGTTGGCTACAGAGAAGTTGGTAAACTTCAAGCTCAACTTACCGATAATACCCGTCTGTCCCCAACCAGCAGAGAATTCCACCTGGTCGTTAGCTTTGGAAGTCAAAGGCAAACCTATGTCAACAGTTCCGTTCATCGGATCCGGTTGAATATCTGGTTGCAGCTTTTCCGGGTCAAAGTGTCCCATCTGCTGAATTTCACGCAAAGAACGCATCAAGTCTTCTTTGCTGAACAATTGTCCCGGACGAATACGAAGTTCACGGCGAACAACGTTTTCATACAAACGGTCATTACCACTGATCTTGATCTTATTGATAGTAGCCTGACGGCCTTCATAGATTCTCATTTCGAGGTCGATAGAGTCGCCAACGATATTTACTTCTACCGGGTCGAGGTTATAGAACAGGTAACCGTTGTTGTAATATAAGTTACCGATAGCGTCATCATCTGTAGAAACACGTTCGTTCAATAACTTCTGGTTGTATACGTCACCTTTCTTCATGCGGAGCAGGAAGTTCAACTGTTCTGACGGATAGAGAGTGTTACCTACCCATGTAACGTTACGCAGATAATATTTTTGTCCTTCGTCTATATTCAAATAAACGTTTACAGTCTTTTCGTCATACTGTGAAACGCTGTCTTTTACAATCATTGCATCACGGTATCCCAACTCATTATATTTGTCGATAATCAGTTGCTTATCTGCCTCGAAGTTCTCCGGCACGAATTTCTTGGTGCGGAACAAGTTATGAAGTTTACCTTTCTCATTGGTTTTCTTCATTACTTTCTTCAGCTTAGAAGCCTTGATTGCATGATTACCAACGATTTGTATTTCGTGTACTTTGATTTTTTCTTTTTTGTCGATATCAATGTCGACGATCACCTGATTTTCGCTGGATGGATCGTCTTTCTGCGAGATGATTACTTCTGCATTTTTGAATCCCTTATCGTCGAAATAACGTTTGATTAATGTCTTGGCACGGTCTACGGTATTCGGAGTAATCTGCATACCTTTTACCATTCCCAGCTTGCTTTCAAGATCGGTACGTTCCGACTTCTTCACACCATGATAGCGCACATCTGCGATACGCGGGCGTTGTGTCAGACTGATTTTTAACCAGATTTTGTCGCCTTCAATTTTCTCGGCTGTGATTTGTACGTTTGAGAACAAACCATGACGCCAATAACGTTTGATTGCTCCAGTAATTTCGTCACCCGGCACAGTAATTGTTTGTCCTACCGATAGTCCGGATAGTCCAATCAATACATAGTCTTCATAATTCTTTACGCCTTCGACTTTAATATCTGCTATCTCATACTTTTTGGGTGTTCCGGAGTATAAGATGACAGGTTTCGAGTCTTCATCAGTGTTAGCATTTTGCGCAATGCCTGTTGTCGCAAAGCAGCACAGGCAGACAAACGTTATGAATATAAAGGAAATACGATAATGCATTTATGTTATAATTTGATGTTTCGAGTTATATTAGCTGATCTGTTCACTGGTTTTGCCGAATCGGCGTTCCCTTTGTTGATATTCCCAAATGGCCTTGTAGAGTTCTTCTTTATCGAAGTCGGGCCAAAAGGTGTCACAAAAATAAAGCTCCGAATAAGCGCATTGCCATAGGAGGTAATTGCTTAGCCGGATTTCTCCTCCCGTGCGGATCAGTAGATCCGGATCGGGCATAAATTTAGTATCCAGATGAGATGAGATACATTCATCCGTTATCTGTTCGGGAGACATTTCTCCTGCTTTTATCAGTGTTGCTATTTGCCGTACAGCTTCGGTTATCTCCCAACGGGATGAGTAACTAAGAGCTAATACCATATACATACCACTATTTTTGGATGTACGTTCTATGCATGATGCCAAACTTTTCTGGACTTCAACAGGTAACTTTTTGAAATCACCGATTACATTGAAGCGAATATTGTTTTTCATCAATGTCTCTTCTTCAATAGATTCTAGCAATAGATTCATCAGAGCCGCAATCTCGTCTTGCGGCCGATTCCAGTTCTCGGTTGAGAAGGTGTACAGTGTCAGGTACTTGATTCCCAAACGGGCGGCATCTTCGGTAATATTCTGTACCGTTTCTGCGCCAGCACGGTGACCGTAAGTACGTTCTTCTCCTCGTTGTTTTGCCCATCGTCCGTTCCCATCCATAATGATGGCCACGTGTTGTGGTATCCGAGTTTTGTCTATTTGTTCTATATAGGACATCTTTTTATTTTAAACGTATACGTTTTTATTTGCCAGCATTTGCCAAATCAAACCATAGCTGATTAAGACGGCCACGCCATACCTCTGAATCATGATTATAAGTACGTGTTTCAGTTGTGGTAGACTTAGTACTTTCTGCTTTTTCTACCTCTTCTTCGAAACTGGCACTTCCTTTACTAAATATAATCCATAGATTTTGAGTCGTAGGGTCTAGTACCATTGAGTAATTCGTTTTACCTCTAAATTCAGGATCTAAGCTAGGGTTTGGAGTTCCTCCTTTGCTCCAATCTCTATGAGGGAATGCAAACTTGGAGTTAGCTTTTCTCCAGAATAACCCTTGATTGGAAACATAAATTGAATTGAAATTTTGGCCAAATATATATACTAAGTCATTGTAATATATAATAGATGGTTGAGTATATTTGGGACAGTATGCAACGGAGGAAGTTGTTGAGAGTTTAACCCATTTATTTCCGTTATATGTCCATACAATCGTTGTTTCTAATTCATTATCATCAGCCAGAGCTGCAGTTTCTGTGTCTCCCACTAAAAGGACCGAATTAATATTTGTTGGAGTTGTAGATATTGTGTAGGATATATTTTTAGTCGGAAAATCTTTTCCTTCATTTTCAGCTTCATCCAAAGTTTCTTGTTGTAAATCATTTCTTTGATGGTAAAAATGACGTTGGTTGTCTGTTCCTTTCTTTATATAAGAAATTCTACTGATTTTGTTATTTGTGAGTGTCGCTAGAAGTAATTCCACTCCCTCACCAAACATACTTGATTTATTCCAATTTATACCATCTGCAGATTCATATACTTTACCATCGCCATTGGAGGTTGCATATAACATGGCGTTGCTTCCGTCGAATTTGAAAGTAATTATAGAAGTCGGAAGTTTACCTTCCGGTAATCCTGCCGTTTTTTGTGGGTCCCAATTACCGAAGCTGGTTAAAGAATTCTTATACACATGTAACTCGTTACCAACTACAGAGTATGTGAGAACTTCACTTCCAAAAATAATGGATTTTTGTTCTCCTGTAATTTGATTATCTATTTCATTTATATACTTCCATCTCAACGAATCTGGATCATGCTGATGTACATTTACCTTAATAGTATATTCCTTAGTTTGATTAGGAGATATTCCCGCTAAGGCTTCTGTCGACCATACCTTTATAGTAAGTGACTTCCGAAGATCAATAGAATCATTGATGTTTATGACAGAATCGTTACCGCTTTTGTCTTTCATTGTTACGACGCCTGATGCCGTAGTTAATGTTTTGATTAAAATCTTGTCAATGATGGTATCGGCATGAACAGGAAGAGAGTCTTCGTTATAAATTTCACGTGATAATTGATCAATAGTGAATTTATAACTCCCAAGGCCTGCTGTGTCAAGTGCAAACGCATGGATAGTTGCATCCGGGCTATATTCGATGTTATTATCGTCATCAAGACATGACGTTATAACAAATGACACCATGAAAAAACTCGCAATGAATGATAAAAACTTTATTTTCATTTGAAAGATTGTGTTTATTTACAAGTTGCAAAAATAGAAACATTTTTTCCGATAATGAACATTACAGGTAAGTTTTATATAAAATTATAGATAATAACACTGTTTTTATCGACGTAAAACCCCCTGAATAGAACTATCTTAGCTATATCCGATGAACATAATGCCAAAATTGTCTTTCGAAGTGTTCTTCTATCGAATAACTAAAATTATTGTTCATTTGGGGTGCTTTAACACCGGAATGTAGCCTGCTGGGGCACTTCTCGATATACGCCTCGTCCCATAGCTCATCATTAATGAATGATTGCAGCAATTGGCTACCTCCTTCTACCAGTAATGATTGTATTTTTCGTTGATACAGTACTTCCATAATCTGCTTCAGTGTGTTATGATTGAAGTCGATGGAGATATATGTGATGTTGGTTCTTGCTGGCTGTTTCTTTTCAGTAAAGACTAATGTTGGCACATTTTCATCGAATATTTGTAAATCATTCGGAAGAGATAATGTGCGGTCTAATACGACACGTATTGGATTATGTCCATACCAGTTGCGTACCGTTAGCGACGGATTATCCAATAAAGCTGTTCGTCTGCCTACCATAATAGCATCAGCCTCCGCTCTTTTTTTATGTACTAGCATTGAAGTGAGAGGAGAGGAGAGTTTCACAGGCATTCCACTTGTACGTTCCATATCAATAAAATGATCGGCTGACTCTGCCCATTTTAACGTGATAAAAGGCCGATGAAGTGTATTGAAAGTAATAAAACGACGAATCAGTGATTGACATTCTTCCTCTAATACGCCGACTATTACTTCCCGTCCGGCATCCCGCAATTTCTGAATTCCCCGTCCGGCTACTTCAGAAAAGGGATCCTGGCATCCGATAACAATGCGCGGAATCTGTTTCTCTATAATTAGATCCGCACAAGGAGGTGTTTTCCCGTAGTGGGAGCAAGGTTCCAAACTGACATAAATCGTAGAATGCTTCAATAAAGACTCATCTTTGACAGAACGGATTGCATTGACTTCCGCATGTGCCTCTCCGCAACGAATGTGATAACCTTCACCGATAATACGTCCGTTACATACGATAACAGCTCCTACCATCGGGTTTGGAGGCACATTGCATAACCCGTTCTTTGCAAGCTCAATGCAACGCCTCATGTATTTTTCTTCTTCCATTTTGGTGCTCTTCGCCATATTATTCTTACTTTTGCACTCCGAAATTGTGAAAATATGAATCGTATCACCGCTTACATTCGCCAGTCTTTGCAGGAAATCTATCCGCAGGAAGAGATAAAAGCTCTTTCAATGCTGATTTGTTGCGACATGTTAGGCTTAGATGCGCTCGATATTTACATGGGCAAAGATATAATTTTATCCGAATGCAAACAGCGTGAATTAGAAAACATTATATTCCGTTTACAGAAAAATGAACCGATACAGTACATTCGCGGTTTTGCGGAGTTTTGCGGAAGGAATTTTAAGGTTGCTTCCGGCGTGTTAATCCCTCGACCGGAGACCGCAGAACTCGTAGAGCTAATAGTAAAGGAGAATCCGAATGCCCGTCATCTGTTAGATATAGGTACGGGAAGTGGATGCATTGCGATCTCTCTGGATAAAAAACTACCGGATGTAGACGTAGAGGCATGGGATATTTCGGAAGAAGCGTTGGCTATTGCCCGTAAAAACAATGAAGATTTGGAAGCCGGGGTGAGATTTCTGCAAAGAGATGTATTGTCTGATGACTGGGAAAAGGTGCCGTCTTTTGATGTGATCGTCAGTAATCCGCCTTATGTGACTGAAACGGAAAAGAATGAAATGGACGCTAATGTCCTTGATTGGGAACCGGGGTTGGCCTTGTTCGTTCCTGACGAGGATCCTTTACGGTTTTATAATCGTATAGCCTGTCTGGGAAGTGATTTGCTATTGCCGGGCGGAAAACTTTATTTTGAAATCAACCAGGCTTATGGCCGGGAAACAGCACACATACTTGAAATGAACCAATATCGTGATGTTCGTGTTATAAAAGACATATTTGGAAAAGATAGAATAGTTACAGCTAACCGATGAGTGCACAATTAACTGATGAAGAGGCTTTAAATCGCGTAGCCTCTTACTGCTCCACTGCCGAGCATTGCCGGGCAGAAATAAATGAGAAGTTACAACGTTGGGGAATTGCCTATGATACCATTGCGCGTATTCTTGACCGACTGGAATCAGAGAAGTTCATTGATGATGAACGTTTCTGCAGAGCTTTTGTGAATGACAAGTTCCGCTTTGCCAAGTGGGGGAAAATGAAAATAGCCCAGGGGCTTTACATGAAGAAGATCCCTTCTGATGTGGCATGGCGTTATCTGAATGAAATTGATGAAGAAGAATACCTTTCTATTCTGCGTGACCTGCTGGCTTCCAAACGGAAAAGTATCCATGCAGCAGACGATTATGAATTGAATGGAAAGCTGATGCGATTCGCCATGAGTCGTGGTTTTGAACTGAAAGATATTAAGCGTTGTATCGACATTCCCGATGAAGAGGAACAAATTGACTGAAAAAATAAACGGATTCTTCTTTTTATTCTCGTTCAATTTCTGTACTTTTGCGGCAAATAATTAATAGTTAGTTTAGTTATGAAAAACTTAGAGAGACTATTTGCGGAGAAACTGTTGAAGATTAAAGCTATTAAACTTCAACCCGCTAACCCTTTTACATGGGCTTCTGGATGGAAATCCCCCTTTTACTGTGACAACCGTAAAACTCTGTCCTATCCTTCTCTTCGTAATTTTGTGAAGATTGAAATTACACGTCTGATATTGGAACGATTCGGACAGGTGGATGCGATTGCTGGTGTGGCTACAGGTGCTATCCCGCAGGGAGCTTTAGTGGCTGATGCATTGAATCTGCCGTTCGTGTATGTTCGTTCTACCCCCAAAGATCATGGATTAGAAAACCTGATTGAAGGTGAACTTCGTCCGGGTATGAAAGTCGTAGTCGTAGAGGACTTGATTTCTACTGGTGGTAGTAGTTTGAAGGCTGTTGAAGCAATTCGTCGCGATGGTTGCGAAGTAATCGGTATGGTGGCGGCTTATACGTATGGATTCCCGATAGCAGAAGAAGCATTCAAAAATGCAAAGGTGACTTTGGTAACGTTGACCAATTATGAAGCAGTACTTGATGTTGCTCTTCGTACAGGTTATATTGAAGAAGAAGACATACAGACATTGAACGAATGGCGTAAAGACCCTGCTCATTGGGATGCTGGAAAATAAGATTCATTTTTTGATCAAACATATTTGGTAAAAAGAACTGTTCGGACAATACTTGGCCGGATTGTTCTTTTTTTGTTTTATACTAATAGAAATTTATGAGTAATTTTGAGAGTAGTGTCAAGGTAATACCTTACAGTCAGGAACGCGTATATAATAAACTTTCGGATTTGAGTAATCTGGAAGCTGTCAAAGAACGTTTACCGAAAGATAAGGTACAGGATTTGAGTTTTGATTCGGACACGTTAAGCTTTAGTGTCTCTCCTGTTGGGCAACTAACTTTGCAAATTGTAGAGCGTGATCCATATAAATGTATAAAGTTGGCAACAACTAACTCTCCACTTCCCTTTAATATGTGGATTCAACTGGTTGAAACTGAAGAAGAAGAGTGCAAGGTGAAGGTGGCTATCGGAATGGAGCTTAATCCGTTTATGAAAGCAATGGTACAGAAACCTCTTCAGGAAGGCTTGGAGAAGATGGTTGATATGCTGGCTGTTATTGAATATTAAAAAAACAAGCATTAAGTATTAACCGTAGTCACTTTGGCTCATACTGTTGTGCTTAATACTTGGCACTTAATACTTAATACTTAAACTTATTTTTTATGACACAGAAACTTTGGGAGAAGTCCGTACAGGTGAATAAGGATATCGAACGTTTTACGGTAGGTCGTGATCGTGAGATGGATCTTTATTTGGCCAAGCATGATGTGCTCGGCTCTATGGCTCACATTACGATGCTGGAAAGTATCGGTTTGTTGACGAAAGAAGAACTGGAACAGTTGCTGGCAGAGTTGAAGAGTATTTATGCCTCGGCTGAAAGAGGTGAATTTATCATAGAAGACGGGGTAGAAGATGTACATTCACAGGTAGAACTGATGTTGACCCGTCGTTTGGGTGATATCGGAAAGAAAATACATAGTGGTCGTTCCAGAAATGATCAGGTCTTATTGGATTTGAAACTTTTTACGCGTACACAAATAAAAGAAGTTGCCGAAGCTGTAGAGCAACTTTTTCATGTACTGATTCGTCAGAGCGAACGATATAAAAACGTTTTGATGCCAGGGTATACCCACTTACAGATTGCAATGCCTTCTTCTTTTGGTTTGTGGTTTGGTGCCTATGCCGAGAGTCTCATGGATGATATGCTGTTTTTGCAGGCCGCATTTAAATTGTGCAATCGTAATCCATTAGGTTCTGCAGCAGGGTATGGTTCGTCCTTTCCTTTGAACCGGACAATGACAACCGACTTGCTTGGCTTTGATTCGATGAATTACAATGTTGTGTATGCTCAAATGGGGCGTGGGAAAATGGAACGTAATGTTGCTTTTGCATTGGCTACAATTGCCGGAACCATTTCTAAGTTAGCTTTTGATGCTTGCATGTTTAATAGCCAGAACTTTGGTTTCGTGAAATTGCCTGATGACTGTACCACGGGGTCCAGTATTATGCCTCATAAGAAGAATCCCGATGTCTTTGAACTGACACGTGCTAAATGTAATAAACTGCAATCGCTTCCTCAACAGATCATGATGATTGCGAATAATCTGCCTTCCGGCTATTTCCGTGATTTGCAGATTATAAAAGAAGTTTTCCTGCCTGCTTTTCAGGAATTGAAAGACTGTTTGCAGATGACAACTTACATCATGAATGAAATAAAGGTCAACGAGCATATCCTTGACGATGATAAATACCTCCTTATTTTTAGCGTGGAAGAAGTGAATCGTTTGGCACGTGAAGGTATGCCTTTCCGTGATGCATATAAGAAGGTTGGCTTGGATATTGAAGCTGGAAAATTCTCTCATACAAAAGAAGTACACCATACTCATGAAGGTAGTATTGGCAACCTTTGCAATGCGGAAATCTCTGCATTGATGCAGCAAGTGATCGATGGATTCAACTTTTGCGGAATGGAGAGAGCAGAGAAAGCACTGCTTGGGAGATAAAATAGACTTTCGAAGGATAGTTTTTTAAACTTTCCTTCGAAAAGATTTGGCAGAAACAAGTAAACTACTTATCTTTGCACCCGTTGAAAAAATGCGGAAATAGCTCAGTTGGTAGAGCATAACCTTGCCAAGGTTAGGGTCGCGAGTTCGAGTCTCGTTTTCCGCTCTTTCTTTGAAAGGATGCTCGAATGGTGGAATGGTAGACACGAAGGACTTAAAATCCTTTGGCCATTGCGGCTGTGCGGGTTCAAGTCCCGCTTCGAGTACTTGAAGAAACGCTAATCTCTTGTTTATAAGATGATTAGCGTTTTTCTTTTATCTCTGTTGCACAACATTTGCACAACTTATTCTCATTATCAATAGTACATTTATACTATCCGGTTACTGTCGGAAGGAACTCCAGCAGACGAAAGCGATATTCCAATTGTACTTGTTTCTCACATCCTCATGCGCACGCACATATATAATGGTTCGGATTCTTTAGATTACTTTGCGCACGTGCGTGTATGAACTGTGTAAAATGTAACATTCTCATAGGGAGCGTCCATTTTCGACCATTTGCGTATATGCGTATACATACGCACGTGAACACATCAAATAATTCACTTAATTGCGCCTACACGCACGCATACGCAACACTTGATATAACTGATTTAATTGTTTTAACGCAGAAGAAGCGCAGAGAATTACTTTCTGTGTACCTCAATAACTTTACCCAAATGATACACTATCGTCCAGAACGCATAAAGATTGCAGCGAATCAAGTGGGGTTCAAAGGAATATCCAGTAACTTCTACAATGGCGGAATCTCGTTCTTTTGCGTAGCCGACCGCCAGTGCCAGGTACTTATATTGTTTTGGCATGAACGGAAACTTGCCGTTGTTATAATCATCAATGAAATATTCTTTGCCCGGTTCTGTAACTTCGGGATTAAGTACATACTTGCCGTTTTCATCTTTCAGCAAATATCGGTTGGCGGTGATGCCTTGTTTGACTTCTCTATACTCGGCTTTCTTTGTGCCGGCAATAATCTCATCAAAATAAACCTGTTTGATAGGCAGGTAAAGAGTTTCTTCATTCTTCATAATCGTATTAGTTCGTAAATATATGAATTTAGCCCGGCATAATGTACGCCGGGCACTAATTATTCACCTAATGATTCTATGAACGTAGAAAGGATTGATAGAGTAAGAAGCATATCAAAGGCTACATTGTCGTTAATAATATCCTCTGATTGGTCATTCACTATTTGGCACATGATTCTGTTAATGTCGGCAAGCATTGCCCGTCTATCTTCTTTATTACGCCATCTGCCTATCCACGATTCAGCGGTATCGCTGACTTTGATTTCTTTACTCATAAAACAAATTCAATTTACGGCAGGCAGTGTACATCATTGCCAGCCCGGTTATATTACTCAAACAAAATTCGCTGTTGGTAGCCAGTAGTAGAATAATGCCTACTACCAGCATGATAATATAGAGTTTCATTTCTCTTTTGATAATGCGGTTATCAACTCGTTATAGTTTACCAATGTATCAATGGCATCAAGCAATAACTTTTTCTCTTTCTCTGAGGCGTGTACTTGGTGCATAATCATGATAATAGACACAGCATCACATATCGCAGCTTTAAAAGCCGTTGTATCGTTATCTTCACCTCTAAGGGCATTTATCAGAATTTCGGCATCTTTACTCAGAAACATGGCTTTCAGTGTTTAGGTTGGTACTTCTTTTTTCTTCTTCATCAAATGCTTGGTTGATAATGTCACGCCCGACTACATCGCCTAAATTGGTTATCATTTCGCAAACCTTATCGCTCATGTCCCCTAATACGTTTCCGGGAAATACATCGTTCTTATATCCTTTGCTTTGGATGTAGTTATTTACTTGTGAATATAAATCGGTAGCGGTTCTTATCATATCCGCAATCTGTTCGTTAATCTCTAATGGAAAATACATAGTTTATATCTTTGTGGTGGGGTTTCTAAAACAGTAACCCCACCGGGTTAATTATCCTACTTTGATTAAATTCGCTACTTTAAAGCTTCTGAAAGCCTGTTTCTCGTTATCGTAGTAAGTTATAAGGCTCTCGTTCTTTTTGCGCTCTGTGCCTTTTGTTTCGGGTATTAAGCCCTCTTTCAGTGTGCCCCATGCAGTACGGATTTCACCGTTAAGCTTTTGATAGAAGAATTTTACTACACCTTTCTTCAAAGCTGCTTTCAGTTTCAGAACCTGCCAAGCTTGTTTCATTGCATCAGCCATTGAAAAGCCGTACACTTTAACCAGCATCCAAGACTGCTTCATTAACTCTCTCATTTGATTTTTGAAATTCGTTGCCATAATCGTATATTTTATTAGTATTTATACCCGAAATAATTCTCTAAATAATCAATCTCTGCCTCAAAAGAAGCGATACACTCAGCTTTGCTTTCTTCGTACATAGCTTGTACTTCTAATTCGCTCATTGATAATACCTGTTGGTATTCTCTGCACATCTGGTTTAAATCTTCTTTTGTCATAAGGCTTGTAGTGTTATTGGTTTCTTATTATGACACAAATGTAGGGCTAATGATATACGATAACAAATATTTTGGATATTAATCGTACTACATTAACATTGTTTAGTATATCATTCGCACTACAATATTGTTTTAAACGTATATTTGCACTAAACTAAAAATGTATAGCTATGGCATTACGAATAAAAGAAGTTATAAAAGAAAAGGGAATGACCGTAAATTCTCTTGCGGAAAAGATGGGTATTAACCGTGTTGGACTTAGTAACCACATCAATGGTAATCCATCTGTAGAAGTATTGGAAAAGATAGCCAACGCTTTAGAAGTTGATATAACAGAACTGTTTGCCCCTTCTTCATCCGGTGGCATTATCGGAGTAATCCGCATAGGAGATACAAATTATAATATTAATAGTGTACCGGATTTAGCCCGGTTACTTGATAAGATAGAAAGTGGAGAAATTGTATTATAAATTTGCTTTTTACATCTTGCTTTTGTACGTTTGTGCATTGTTAAACGCTCAATTTGAATATGTATGATATACTTTATCTTATGGATTATTTTTTCTATTGGTGTCGCTTCGGAAGGTAGCAAGCGAACTTGCGGCTTTTTCTATTCTCTGTTATGCTCTTTGATACTTAGCCCTTTGATTGGTCTTATTTGGGTGCTATGTTGTGAAAAGCTGTCCGATATAGAGTATAGAAAGCAGCAATTAGAAGCTACCTTGATACAAAAGATGAAAGATGCTTCGGAATTGCACGATAAAGGTTTGATGAGTGATTTTGATTTTGAGAAAATGAAACTGGAATATGAAAACCGGGATAAGAAAGATACCATAATCAATCCGGTAAACCAAATATTGAAAATGAAATAATATAAAGCCCGTCCCAATAATCACCGGAACGGGCTTTTCTTTGTCTTAAAACGGTCTCGCTTCACAGCGGTACACTATCTTTAGAAAGTAGCTGCGGAAAGTTCTTTTGATATATGTTCTATCGCTACTCGTATTTTATCGTATTGCTTTTGCCCGGCGGCTGTCACACCGGAAGTGTATTGCCGCATCAATGAAGCGTTGATACCTGCCAGCTCCGCAACCTTAGTAATATTCAAGAATGAGAAATAGTTGAAGAAAGATTGCATATCATATTTGTAGGTAAATTCTAATACTGGCACTTCTTCGCCTTCTTCTTTCTGCATCTCTTTTATTTCTTCATACGCTTTCATCATATCCTCTTTGGCGGCTTCTGCTGTATCTCCATATCCAGCCAAACCAAAGCCAGGTAAATCTTCCTCAACAAAGCATGAGTAATACCCATCGCTTGCCTTTTCCATGATTACAGTTACTTTCATATCCATTGCTTTAAAATAGGAGTACGGCAATATACCGTACCCCATTGCCTCAACATTTACAGCTTTTAAGTATGAAGCGCAAAAGGTAGGGGGATTACTCCCCCAAAAGAACCTTTCTCGCTTTACGTTCCATTCCGGTAGGTACTTCTTGTTTGCCATGCCTTGACAAAGCAAATTTGTTTCCCGTTTTAGGGCTGTACCAAATATCATGGTTAGCCCCGTGCCTGAGAACGTAACAACCTGCTGCGGTAAGTTCCGCAAAAAACTGATTGTACTTCATAATTTAAAAGACCGTTTGTTTAAGACGATACAAATATAGCGATTTTGCTATAAATCACCAAATAAAAACATAACTATTTTGCTATATTTATGAAAAAAGTTATTTCCCTGTCTTTTTATTGAGAACCTTATCGGCATGGAGCAAACCGGAATCAAGTACATCATAACCTTTACTTGAAACGAAACTTGCATAAGGCATACCATCAGCTATAATAAGACCTGTACCGGACTTATCCGCTTTATCCAACGTCTTATTTGTCTTTGCCTCAGCTTCTCCATACTCCCCATGAGCCGGGACATTACGGGCAACCTCTTTTCCGTCAATAGTAGCAGCATAACCCGGAGCGTTACGTAAATTGAAAGTATGGTTTAAATAATCAGATTCTTTTTTCTGTACCTTTACCGCTTCTTCTCCAGCCTCTACTATTGCCTCTTTGATATTGGACCGGATAAGTCCCTTCAACTCATCCAGTCCGGTTAATTTAGCTTCTATGTTCATTTTCCTGCCAATGATTTACAAGCACGTTTAGTCTCTTCCGAATGAGAAAGCATCACGGGACTATTTTTAGCAAGAACTTGTACTCCTTCTCTAATTTCTTGAGTATCAAGATTCCTTTCAACTTGAAATGTTCTCATTTCATCTACTACCCCTTTTAATCCTATAACTTCACCTTTTACAGCAACAAGTTGCTCTACTATCTGCCCGGAAAAATTATCATGCTGAGCTAAACTTGATAGGAGCATTTCACGCAAACCATCGGAAGAAGATACGCTATTTATTACACTATCTGAACCCACTGTTTCAGGTATTGTGCAAAGTGCTGACATTTTCTCATTTATAGAAGACAATAGAGACGTTTGCTCAAGAGCTTGGTTCTTGATTTCTTCGCTGGCTATTTGTAAAGCGGTGAAACGCCCGCTAAGTTCTTCTCCTGTATCTTGTGACATGGCAGCGAATCCTTTTTGAGATGAAGATTGAGAAGTGGATTCACCTTGTCTCAAATCTATTCCGGCATCTTGTAGATATCTATCAACTTGCCCCATTATATTTTGCAAGGTCGGAATATTATTTTCATAGTTATCTACAAGTCCGCTTGTTCTTTCTGAAACTTTTTTCATTAGTTCAGTCTCATCAATAGCTCCTTTGGCGTATTCTTCATAAAGTGCTGCTATATCATCACTGAATGAACCGACAACTTTTTCAAGAACAATAGTACGCATCATATCAGAGACAATATCCCTAAATGTATCAGATGCGTAATCTTTAAAACTATCTAAAGCGTCCTTTCCATTATCAAACCAATCCCAAAGACTATCTACAAAATTGTCTACAAGTGGTTCATACAAAGAACTGACATACTCGTGTAACTGTTCAATATACTCATCATACTTTTCACGAAGTTCTACTAATGATTCTAACGTTTCCTTAGTCTGCCCTACGAGTTTATCGCCATATTTATTTAATATAGAATTAGCAGCCTCTTTATTGATTAACCCTTCATTATCGAATAATTCACCGAATCCATTACTCCTTGCCCACGAAACCAAATCTTCTGTCTTTTGGGACCGTCCACCAATGCCACTCCCTAGGAAACCTTTCTTGCGTGACCTCGTTTCTATGCGTAGATTATTGACTGCTGCTGTTTGTCCTTCTTTGTATTTCCGAGCAAAATCAACGCCGTATATCTTACCATAGGTATTATCAAGAATCCAGTTCCATGAATTAGTAAACCACCCACCGCCACTTTTATTCTGATAAATAGCTTGCGATTCTTCAGCTTTATTCTTATACGCCTCTGCTACTTCATCATACAATTTCCTATAATCACGAAGATTCTTCAAATTATCATCAGAGAACCAACTACTTTCCGCTTGTTGCGCTTCAAGTGCAGCTATACGGTACTCATTTACAGCATCGGTTAGCTTATTAATTTCTGCGACCTTTTCAGCGAATTTCTCATACTGATTATCAGCAGTTGGAAGAATTGAGTTTAGTTGCTGCATAAGCTGAATACCTGCTGATATAATTCCCAATATGACAGATGCTTTTTCTACTGCTGACATAGCATCTGCGCCAGTTTTAGCAACTTTAGTTATACCATCTATTGTTCCAGTAGTAAATAAAGCGACATCGCCAATCAAAGAGATTATTTCACCGGATGTACCACCAATACTATTACCTATTCCTTTTATTGCATTCGCAAGTTCATCAACTTTCTCTTTTGCTGTCTTTTCCGCTTTGATGAAGTTGTTATTAGCTTTCTGAGATTTATCTTTGGCTGCATTATATTTCTTCAAGGCATCAGTAGCAGAAAGATAAGTTGTATCAATCTTTCCTGTTTTCGCATTAAATTTTGTTCCTGATACAATTTTTTCACCGGAGTTTACTTTATCGAGGTTTTTCTTTGCTTCCGCAAGCTCCTTTTCAGCTTCTGCCAACTCTGCCTGTCGGTCAACAAGGGACTGAAAAGGATTACGAGCATCCAGTTCATCCATGATTTCCTGAATAGTAGTAGTATATTCTCGTAAGTCTTCAGGGTTGAGGGTTTGAGCGGCAGTTTGCTTGGCATTCTCTAATTGTTTCAACAGAGAATTGAGTGTTTCAGATGAGGTATTACGCAAGTCTTCAAAAGCACGTACATATTCAGGAGGAGGCTGTAATCTGAACTCTGTCCAAAAACAATTACTTTTGCATAATGGATAGAAATAGTGAAGAGTACGCTTTAATGCGTGAAAAGGCCTTATCTCAACTTCGTAGTGGTGAATCGCTCACTGGCAAAGATGGTGCGTTTGGGCCGTTGTTAAAAGAATTTCTAGAGGCAGCCTTGGATGGTGAAATGTCCTCTCACCTTAATGAAACAGAGCGTCTTAAAGGCAACAAGCGTAACGGCCGTGGTAGCAAACGCGTTAAAACGATAGCCGGAGAGATTGAAATCGAGACACCCCAAGATCGGCACAGTAGTTTTAGTCCGGAGATACTTAAAAAGCGTGAGACTATTTTGGCAGACAATATGTCATCCAAAATCATTAGCTTATATGGTATGGGAATGAGTCTACGGGATATCTCCACCCATATAGAAGAAATGTATGATGTCGAAATCTCACACAATACGCTAAGTGAGATCATAGAGCGTATAGTTCCCAAGGTTAAAGAATGGCAAAGCCGCCCACTTGAGTCCATGTACACTATTGTGTGGCTTGATGCGATGCATTACAAGGTAAAAGAAGGTGGGCGCACTGAAAGCCGTGCTGTTTATAATGTATTGGCCGTCAATAAGGATGGTCACAAAGAACTGATAGGGATGTATGTCTCAGAGAGTGAAGGGGCTAACTTTTGGTTGAGCGTCTTAACTGACCTGAAAGCCCGAGGGCTGAAAGATGTCTTGATTGCCTGCATTGACAATCTCACGGGCTTTGCCGAAGCAATCACCACCATCTTTCCACAAGTCATCATTCAGAGCTGCATTGTCCATCAAATTCGCAATTCCTTGAAGTATATTGCTTCTAAAGACCAAAAAGAGTTTATGGGCGACTTGAAAACGGTCTATCAAGCCCCTACTCTGGATTTAGCAGGACTTAATCTGGATAGGTTAGAAGACAAATGGGGTAAAAAATATCCTGTTGTTTTGGAATCATGGAGACGAAATTGGGATAAACTAACAGCCTATTTTGCTTACGATGAGCATATTCGTAGGCTTATATACACCACTAATGCAGTCGAGGGATTTCATCGCCAAGTTCGAAAAGTGACCAAAACAAAAGGTGTTTTTCCTAATGACATGGCGTTGATGAAGTTAATCTATCTGGCGGTTATCAACATCTCCAAGAAGTGGACTCAACCGCTTCAGAATTGGGCACTCACAGCCGGGCAGTTGCGTATCAAATTTGGTGAAAGAATGCCCCTAGCCATATAGACTGTGATTCTTTTTAGCTTTTCAAACGCAAAGAAAAGGCACTTCCCAGATATGTGCAAGGGTATATAAACGGCTCGTTCCTCGCCGCCCTTGCACACATCCGAAAACTGCCTTAAGAAGCATTTGTAAATCCAAAAAGAAAAAATTATATTTGTAGAGATTTAAACGAAATAAGAACCAGACAGAGTTTGAATTACACTCCCTTCAGGAGATTGTTTCAACACGTCGAAATCATGTTTCATCAACTCTTTACCCTTGTCAGCAGTGGCCTTTGCTATAGAACGGTCTATCTTTGCTACTTCATTGGAATTATCGTTAGCTTCCGCTTTTTTACGAGCTTCCTGTAATGCAGCTATATCATCGTTGTACTTTTTCTCGATAGCCATTCTTTGAGCATCATAATCACGGTATTTCTCCAATAGCTTATCTAATAAGGCTTGTGTGTCCTTCTCTTGCTTTTGGTAAGCAAGGGAATACTCTTTATCAAACTGAGCTCTCTGTTCCGGTGTTAATGAAGTAATAGTAGGTGTAAACTGTAGATTCTTCTCTTTGAACTTCGGGTTATCCTTTTCCCACTGTTTACGCTCTTCATCCTGTAGCTTTTGGAGCAAGTCCCGTTCTTCCTTTTGGATTTCCTGATAGCGTTTATCATAGTTAAGCCGGATTTGTGCCAATTGCTTTTTATTACCTTCATCCTTTAAGTCTATTTGTTGTTGCTGAATATCTATATCCGACTTATTTAGTGTATCTTTTATTGATTGAGATGCTTTCTGTATTTCTTTGACGTGTTGGTATGCATCTACATAATCAGATACTTTAAATTCCGGTTTAACTGTGTATGTTTTTGTCTTTTGGGGTGTAAGTTGTGTGTTTTCAACTGCATCTATTACAGATTCATTTTTGAACATACTCCCTTTTAATTGAGCCATGCCGCTAACCTGCAAATCTATCTGTTTCTCGTATTGGTGATTTGTTTTTTCTAGGAATAATCCTTGTTTCCAGAATGAAGCATTTTGATATTTATCCTGTGTTATCTGCTTCTCTTTTTGCAAATCTTCATAGAGCTTATTTTCCTTCTCTAACTCCTTCCGGTAAGATTGTAGATATTCTTCTTTAGCTTCTATCTCGGCTTGATTTGCATCCATTCCAGCAGCTACTTTTTCATCATAAAGTGCCCGTAACCGCTTTAAGTTTTCGTCAATAACTCCAAATTCTTGCATCTGTTGTTTCTGCAAGTTGATTGACTCTGAGTTTTGCATACTTTGGCGTTCATCCGGTGAAGCTAACTCTTTGGCTATGTTTCGTAATCCTCTTGCAAAAAAATCTATTACCTCTTTCGCTGGTCCAGTAGAGTTCATAAACGAAAGCATAAACGCCTCCCATGCAGAAGAAAGCCCTAAAATAGCTCCTTGTACATTGTCGGTCATGGTGTTTGCCATAGTAGTTAAATCCCCTTCTACATTGGTAACAGCTTCTCGCAATACGTTAATCTTCTCAGCACCGGAAAGGAAAGCATTAAACGCTGCTACACTACGTTTGTCGGTTAGTTCCAATGTTGAGGCAAGGTCTATGCCTTTATCTCTTAACCTTACCAAGCCTGATACCATTTCCGGGAGCGTTTTCACATTGCCGCCTAACTCTTTGGCTAACTTTCCATTGGCATCTGCCAAATTCAATATGATATTTCTTGTTGCAGTAGCGGACATCGAAGCATCAAACCCAGCATCAGCCAACTTGCCAAGTAGAGCCAAAGTATCTTCAATCGTGAAATTAAATGCTTTGGCCACCGGACCAACTATAGGCATTGCCGTTTGAAGATAAGAAAATGATAATGCACTTTTGGTTGTGGCCACCGCCATTGAAGCAACATATTTTTCAGTTTCTTGTGTCGTAGCACCAAACATCCTAATAGATGCACCCGCCAATGCTGCCGCTTCCGGTAGTTCTGCCCCTGTAGCTTGTGCAAATTTCAAAACGTATTCCGTACTATCCAATATTTCTTTTTTGGAAAATCCCAACTTAGCCAATTCGATTTGAAGTGCTGTTGCTTCGGACGCTGTATATCTTGTCGTAGCACCTAATCTTTTAGCATCATAAATCAACTCGTTTATATTGTTTTTAGTTTCCCCTAAGATAGCAGCTAACTTTGAATTTGCAGCCTCAAAATCAACAATAGAATGAACCCCTGACTTTATGGCTTCTACCATCTTTTGAAACCCACTAATAACGGCTTGCGCACCAACAAAACCTTTTATCATAGTACTTACACCATCTCTAACGCTGGATAATCCTCCCGATACTTTTGTTTTCAGCACACCAGAAAGCCCATTTGCTATAGACTTCACGTTGTTCATAGTATTACCGCCCTTTTGAAGCTCGGTAAAAGCCTGCTTTATCTCTTGCTTATATTGTCCAATTGTCATTTTCTGACGAACAAAAGCATCTGTATTACGCTTTATGAACTCTGTGTTTTTCTGTATTCGGTTGTTCATGGTAGCACGTGTTTGATTGGCTTCCTTATCTTCTCCGACTACATTCTTTACGGCTATGCGCAAACGCTTGTTTTGTTCTTCTGCCTGCCGGATAGATTTTACCTGAGTATTCAGGATTCTTGTTACTTCTTCTTCTGATACAGCCCGTTTCTTTGCATCATTATCAAACACTCTCTTTTTCTTCAATTCCTCCAACTCTAATTTTATAGCTTCTATTTGCGCTTTTGAGTTTTGAATAGATGCTTTTGACGTTTCTTGTTTTAGCTTTTCGGAGGAAATAGTTTCTTTTATAGCCTGTGATATGATACGTTGGTTCTCTGCTTCTTTTTGGGTATGACTTTGGTTTGCAGTTTCGAGTGAAGCTATTTTCTTTATAGTTTGTTCGTATTGTTTCTCTAAAGAAGTGAGTTGGTTACTAATCTCTTTAAAAGCTTTGCCTCCTGGCTCTGATTCAGTAAGTTTCTTATTGAAGTTCGTAATCATCTTATCAATCTCAGCCAGTCTTTTATAAGCTTTGTCAAGTTCTGACGTATCAGCCTTAATCTTAAACCATAAATCAGCCATGTTTAGCCTCCTTTCTCATTCTTGCAAGCTCTTTCCCAGTAACTTCTACCATTACCTCTTCATCTGGTCCTAACACTCGCAACTTATCGGAGTTCATCATCAGCAAGCAGGGATAAGGGATAGTTTCAAATGCTTCTTTGTACGATAAATGTAAACTATCCATCAGCAAGCCCAATGCACCAAAGATAGAGTTTGCACCAACTGTTTGAGTTTGTCCGTTCTTGGAATGTACTTTATCCTGCTTCACATTATCAAAGAGTTCTTTCCCATTAATTACACTGGACAAAACAATGAAAGCGTTTACTATCTGTTCCATCGTGGCATTATTGAGAATATACTTATAAGCCAATATACGGAACATATCAGGTTTCTTTATACTGACTGCAAGAGATAGGGCACGAACACAATTATTTAGGTGTTCCGGCATTTGTGATATCAACTCAAAGCGTTTCATGTTGTCATTGATACTGGCCGTATTCTCACCGAAAATCAGGTACATTTCCTTTATGGTTGGTTGGTAAATCTTAAATGTGAACTTACCTAGCTTCACTTCCTTGTAGTGTATTCTCAATAGAGAATCGGCTACTACTTTTGCTGCATTGCTTTTCATTTTACTATTGCTTTTTTGAATTGATTGGTAATTGTTGATAGCGCATAGAACTCATCGGCTGGAATCATCCCTATGATTATTTCCGTAGCTTCCAATAGATTCTCTACTTTCGCATAATTGGTAAGTTGTTTACGAATAAACATTGCCTTAAATCGGCTTAAAATGCCACTTCCCGAAATGCCGATAGAAATGGCATTTACCATAACAGGGATAGCATCAGGAATATCTTTCAACTCCTGTGCATTTAGCCCTCTAAGCGTGGTTATCACTCTCTTTGCAGTTGAAGGGGTGAAGCTGGATATTACATAGCTTTTACCTGCTAATCTGATTATTTTATGATTCATGATTTTTTGTTTTTATAGTATTCTAATGCTTTTTGCGGTTCAATCTCGGATACATCAATGCCCAATTCGTCAGCCATACGATAAGCCGCAACCCATCCTTTGACATATTGAATCACGTCTTTAATGTTGTAGGCACATCCGGCATACATTCCACCGAAGAGAATGTAGATTTGAGTAGCGTACTCATCCATTCTATAGCGGTGCAACGCTTCTGCTACCTGTTGAGGCGTGATGCTTAGCGTAGTACTGGAATCGTTAAACATATTGCGCAAATTCTTTTCGTACTCTGAATACAGTTCCTTGAATACCTGCGCAAGTCTTTCGGCTGGAGCATTGGAAATATTCTTTGCTTTCAGAAGATTGTAATCAGGTTCTACCGGTTCCCACTTACCGCCTAAAGCTGCGGCGGATATCATGCCTCTATTAGCTTCTTCTACCATAGTTTCGTAAATGCTTGATAATTGCTCATCGCCGAACTTCTGATAATCTTCGTTCAACTTGATTGATTGCAACCAATCTTCTTTTTCCGTAGGTGTAAATTTCATTTTAAATCCTCCTATCTTTAATTAATATTCTTCTTCAATGCTTTTCCAAAGCTCCTTAGCTTCTTCTTTAGTTAATGTTCTGGCCGGGCCGGATTTTTCAACCATCTCTTTCAACGGCTTAATACGAGCCGTATCCAAGTATCCGCTTTTCCATGCTTTTAGTATTTCAAGACGTTCTGCATTATTTAGTTTTATCTTCATACTACATCTGTTAAAGCGTATTCTCTTCTTCCATACTTGCGCACATATTCAGCAAACGAGGAATCAATATCACGCTTTCCCGTTTCTTTATAGTAAGCATCTACATACTGTGTACATATCTGCATCCATTTTTCAAAGTCCGGTTCACCCGATTTGCCTTCTTGTGCTCCCGTAATCCACAAATGAACGGAAATATCTGGATAGTCCACTTTTCCTTTTATTGTACCTAATATGGTATCAATCTTTTGTTGTCTCTCTTTTTCTGTCATTGGTTAGCCTTTCTATTCGTTCTACAATCTCGTTTACAACTTCATCCGGTGCAGCATCCAGCAATTCAGATAGCTTCTGATATTCAGCCTCCAGCAGTTCTTCCGGGCTTGCAGATTGCATCTTTGGAGTAACGTACTGCAATAGGTTACTAATGGTTCTTATTCGTTCACCCGGTTCTAATTTCTCTAAATCATCCTCAAACTGTTGGCGGTTACCATTGATAATGGAGGCTATCCACTCTTTAACTGTTCCTGTCACTTTGTTGGGCGTTCCCTTTGGTCTGCCTTTAGGGTTTCCCGTCTGTCCTTTCTTCTGTCCCATATATGAAAATTACATTGTTTTACATATTGCTGGGTAGGCTATCCGAAGCAAACCTACCCGGCATGTTATCATATTTAGCATCTTGTTTTACGAATTAGACACTTTCTCTGCAAAGACGAACATCTTATTGCCTCGCATAGAAAAATGGCTTAAATCGCTTTATTTAAAATTACTCTTTCCATATCTCACAGGCAAAACCTAATTTCCGTAACTCATTCATTCGGTATTCTTGTAATGGTCGAGGTTTTTCACCTGCCCGCTTCACTTCTACAAAAAAGGCTTTACCATCCTTCAGTACCAATAAATCAGGAATCCCGTTTTTATTCGTGAGAATCAGCTTCACCACATAGTAGCCTTCTGATTCCAGCCGCTTAATAATCCGGGCTTGTATCTTACTTTCCAGTTCTGCCATAGTATGAAAGGGTAAAGTCCTGCTTTCCGTGTACCGCATCCAATATCTTGCTTTCAATACCACAATCAGAGCAGAGGAAATAAACATCTGCAGGTGCAGTACGTTCTTTTGATACAAGCCTATTTCGTCCCTGCTCTTATGACAGAAAACTGAACTCCAGATTGAAGAATATCAAAGCATCAGCAGTATCAAGTCGAACTCCTTCACGTGCCCGGCGAACCTGTGAGATAAAAACCTTATCCGTTGATAATTGGAACACTTCCGGGCTATCCGTCCAGTTCTGGAAAACAGACTGCAATAACTCCGCTTCCGATTGGTACACATAGAATAGTGCAACCTTCTTCTCGGCGAACTGCTTACGGACAAATTCAGCCTTACTTTTATCAAACGTCAAATGAAGCCCGTTTTCGGCAATTACCGTGCCAGATGATAGTTGGTGTAGCTTGGTGAGCAATTTAGCCGGAGTATCGCCTAAAATAGCGTTACCATCTATTTCTACCATCAAGTTATCTCGCAAAGAAGAAATATACTTTCCAGTACACTCATTCATTGGCACTGATAGTATATGTTCGTTTATGTTCACCTCAAATCCGGCTTGTTCCTGTGAGTAACTGATGAACAAGTCTTTTGTGTCTCGGTCTATCTTCGCTTTGTCCACATGGCTGTAGTCGTTGATGAAGTAACCGTTCACCTTCTTCTGCTTCACGTTCACATAAGCCTTTGCCCACTTGTAGAAAGTCTTGTACTCTTTCCACGGAGAGGAATCACATACCCAGAACTGATGGTATAACTGTGAATAGCTTTCAGGAGACGGTGTACCGGATAGATAAAGTACAGGCAGACCTTCGCAAATGGTCTTTATCTCCTGCGTGCGCTTGCTTGGCTTGGGATATGCGCCCAGTGAGTGGGCTTCGTCAATAATCACAAGATCGTACCTTCCTTTTGCCTTGTGTGCACTCTCGTAATTGATAACGTCCAGTTGGAAGTTTACAGGTTTCAACGCCTCATAATCCGCTTTGATGGATGGGATAGCTTTCAGCTTGGTAATGAACAGTACACTTTGTGCATCGAAGTTGTCGGCAGCAGATAGCGCAGTGATAGTTTTACCCGTCCGACATTCCATAGACAAGTAACAACAGCCGAATGTCGCCAGTTTATAGGCGGCTTGCATGGCTATATTGTTTTGATATTCTCTTAATTTCATACATTTACGTGAATTTGGTTAATAACTCCTACCTCAGTGGCGTAAGCGAGAACTTCGCCTACTGTCATTCCTTTCTTTGCGTGACGCTCACGGAGAAGCACATCGGCAACATCCCAGTTGTCCGGCAAACCTTCACACGCCCGGCTGACTGTTACATCTACGCCATTACTTCGCAAGGTTGCCGCTTTTTCTTCCCATTTTGCGAACATTCCGGTATCGGGGTATAAGACTACCCTTTTACCGATTAACGGCTGAAAAACGGCTGATTCCGTCCATTTGCAGCCATTACAGCCACCTGTTGCTATCCAAGTAATTTCAGGCATCAAAATAGAACAGATAAGAGTACTCTTTTCAGATTCTACAATTCCCACTCGTGAAGCGTCTTTAATCAGGTGGCAACCGAAGAAAGTCTGTTGTAGATTGGCCTCATAGTTTTTAAGTAGGGTTTTCCCTGCGAACCAAATCTTATCCATTGGTCGGGAGTCAAGAATATACTTTTGGGCTTTATCGCTCCATAGTTCCGCCTGATCCTGTTTCTTCATTCGCTTACCTGTGGTCGGATTGTAAGCCATGACCTTCAGTTGGCATAATCTACCTTTATCGTTAATCTGAGGGAAGGAGGCAGCTAATCCATCGTGATTTCTCCAATGCTTAGACGTGCCCACATAGTAGGCATCAAAGACACGGTTTGCCTCATCATTTCCAAATTCTTTAGCCATGAAACGGAACAGGTTATTGCTGGCCCGGTAAGTGTCAGTAATCAATAACGAGGAAGGAAGATAAGATACGGGGATAACTTTAGGCGCTTCCGGCTGCTTCCATCCAGCAAAGTCCGTCCGGTCATAGGTTGGGTGCGCCTTGAAATATTCCGAAGGTGTCAAATGATAGCCGCAACGCTCCCGATTACAACGACCGCATGATTTATCAATAGGAACATTTCTTTCATCAACATAAAGAGTGAACTCTTTTTTGTGTCCGCACTGTGGGCAGGTGTGCCGGGTACTCATTCCAGCGTATTTTTGTAGGTGATATTTTGATTCATTCATAAAGTCGATTTTTTCAGATGATAAAAAGAGGTGTGGTGTGGTAGTACCCCCTATAGGGGATGTACCATACCACACCACACCCTCTTATCTGTGGTATGGTAGTGTGGTAGAGTACCACACCACACCTTAGAATGGTAATTCCCCCTCATTGATTTGATATTTATCATAGGGCTTACCTTCCAGAATTTTTAGGTACTCACTCTCAACATAGTAATTAATGAATTTTCTCGCAGGTTGGTCGCTTACCGTAAAGTTCTCCATGATAGAACTGGTTAGTTTTCTTTTTGATACTGGTTCAGAAGCGGCTTTTCTCAAGAAAGACAAATGTTGTTCCTCTGTGAAATCTGATGGTTGCTTGCCTTTTGATTGGGATTTACCCAGATTGGGATTCAAAGCCAAATTCTCAAAGGCTGTTCTGTCTCCGGTTTCACTGAATACAAAGTTTTCATCCATTTTTAGTACAAAGGAAGATTGTTTGTACTGACTACCGAGATAATTACCTTTCACAACACAGAAGTGACGTAGTTCGGGGTTCGTTCTATCAACACGTAGCTCTATACCAAGTCTTACCGATGCTTCAAGGGATTGACTACCTACAAAGTTGTTCTTTGATGGTGTAAGGTCTTCTGTCCTCTTTCCGGTATGGTGGAGAAAGAGAAACAGGCATTGATGTTTTTCTGCCAGAGCTTTGAATTTATTGACAAATGCTCTCGTTTGCGCAGCATTGTTTTGTTCTTTCCCGTCAAATACATCCGAATAGGCATCAACTATCACAAGGTCGGCAGGCTCGATGGAAAGTTCATTGTCAAGTTCTGAAACAATGTTCTCGGAGTTGAACATGAAGCGCAGATTCTGTAAATCATCAACCGCATCTCCGTAGGTTTTTTCATGCTTACTAAGCAAGTAGGATGTAGCGTCTTCATCATCTTCTGTAGCAACGAATATACAAGAACGATGAATACCTTTGTACTGCCAGCCCAAGAAGTCACGCCCGGTTGCTACTGAGATTGCCATATTTCGTAATAGCATAGACTTTCCGGCATCAGAACTACCAGCGAATAAGGCAACGCCCTTTCGGGGGAATACTGGAGCAAAGAGCATTGGTATTTCCTGCACTCCTCGTTTTATCAGGTCGGAAGCACGTCTTATCTTTCGATTGGTATCTTCAGTTGGCTTCTCAAACTCACCGACAATCTGCTTTATAGCCTCACTCATTGCAACCTCCTTTCAGCCAATAGAGCTTACATCCGTTCGATAACCGACAATCCTCTATCTTCCAGCCTTCATCATTACGAAGCCGGGAAATAGTCTTGCGTGCATCATTGAAACCTACAAGTTCATTCAACTGTCGGGCGGTAAACTTGCCACCGGATAAGAAAAGTTTGCGTACTGATTGGATAAGTCGTGCGGAATCAGTACTTTTGTCTGTATAATCGTGCCCAAGATATTTGGAGTTGTTCTGTTGATTTTTCATAGGGCAACTCCTTTCTTATTTGTTAAGGATAATATCAATATCCGACTGTTTGTATAGTCTTTTACCTCCGACCTCTACCGGAATCAGATATCCGGTTTTACTCCATCTCCATAAGGTCGAACGATCCACATGCAACTGCTTGCTCGCTTCATCTGGAGTTACATACGTTTCGTTCTTCTTGGCAAGAATAGTGCTTTCTAATTCTTCTTTGGTGGAACGGATTAGATGGTTCGCAAATTGTAACAGGTCATTTGTACCAATCGTTATTGATACGTTTGCGCCACTTTGGATAATTTCTTGTAAACTCATAACTTTTGCTTTTATGATCCGCCTTTCTCCAATAGGTAGCTACTGCTATTGGTTGTTTGACGAAAGCAAAGTTAAAGCGCGTTTAAACAGGATGCAATTATCTGCATTAGTACGTATTAGCATTCTAAATCATACTAATTTTAAAGCAAAAAAAAGAGGTAAATACCAAATCTACCTCTTGCGTGAATGCTTCTTTATCCTTTTATTGTTAGCTCTTTCATTATCGTATCGACTTTTAAAAGAGCATCTATAACCTCTGGTATTTCTTTTTTTGTCTTATCTCTCATTGCATTAGTCCAGTGTGTGACGCCGCTGTATGAACCTGTAATTCCAAATTCATTTTTGAAAATATTATATAGGGTCTTTACATTTGCAGTCGTATATGTGAGTTTTGTTAATGCTTCTATAACAATAGCAATACTTTCACCTTTTTTCCCTCGTAACAGCGGTACTAACTTTCTCTTAATTGCCCCCTTGTCGCAATTTACTAAACAATCATCTATTGTAGTCGCTACAATTACTGCATCATCCTTAAAAACGTCATTCAAAAAGGATTGTTTTTCTTTTTCCTCGCTTAGTCTTTTGTAAATGTTAGTCTGTATGTCCTGTATCTTATCACACCATTCGGCGGCATCTTTGTTTTTCTCTCTATATTGTTCCTTCATTGGTGGAAATACATAGTCGTAAAGCATACTTATATCGAACAATTCAGGCTCTCGTATATTTTCGTCCGATATATAATATTTCCAATATGGCAGATTCTTATCATGTATATCAATATTCTTTCTCTGTTCTTCGATGAAATCCCAAATCTCATCTTCTGTCGGATCGTAGTCTAATTGATATTCCATGAATGAAGCAATACTATTGAGAATATAATCGCACTTGCCATAAAGGAAAGAAAGAGCTTTTATCTTATCCTCAATAGGTAGGGTGTCGCAAACCTCAATGTAACTTTGAAGTTTTTTGGTTATACTTTCCACTCCTTCATATCCAAAAGGTAGTTTGTTTGATTCAATCCAGCATTCAACTAAATCTTCTATTTGTCCCATATTATTCTATCATATTTACAAGTTCTTTTTTTATATCATCATCTATCTCTCTGTATCTGGCAAAAGCCTTACTTCCTTCCGCATGACCGGATAACGAACCGACTAAATTGGGATCTTTGACTTTCTTGTATAAGTTACCTACAAATGTTCGTCTTGCCATGTGGGAGGAGGCTACCTCATTGATAGGTTTCTTTTCTTCTTTGCCAGTGGCCGGATTTAAAACAGTCACCAATCGGGTAATGCCACATAGCCGGAATATATCTTTTATGTCATCATTGTATTTCTGTGCAGAAATAAAAGGGAATAACTTCCCTTTGCTATCTGATCCTTTGTATTTATCAATAAGTACTTTGGCACGTTCATTTAACGGAACACGGACCACAACCGGGCGTTCGTCCTTTGTCTTGTGTGGAATATATTCTACTGCTTCATTGATAATATTTTCGGGTGTCATTTTTAACAGGTCGGAAACACGGCATCCGATTAGACACTGAAAGATGAATATATCTCGCTGTATTGCTAATTGTGGACGTGCAGATAAATCAAAATCTGCAATTAGATTGCGTTCATCCAGTGTCAAGTAGAATGGTGTTCCGTACTTCTCTGTGGTAATACCATTGTATCTCTCAAAAGGATGATTGTCTGTTATCCCCTGCTGATTACACCAATTATAGAAAGCCCGTAGCTTATTGAATAATGCACATATCGTATTATTTCCTCGTGGCTGAGGTTTGATAGTCTTGCGTTTGGTATTCACTATTGCAGGAACTTCTTTGTATATGTCTGGATATTCATTATAAAGATTATGTTCATTTCTTAAGAAACTCTCTATGTCTTCGATTGTTTCAGAGTTTACTTTGTCAAGTTCTAACTTGAACTCTTTTCTTTCATAGACAGATACAAACAGTTCGTATCGCTGTAATGCACGTACAAGAACAAGGAAGTTCTTCTCTCTTACTTCTGATAATTTCTTCTTTTGCAGGTAAGTTTCCATAATGGAGAAGAAGTTATCTCTTTGTTTTTGATACTTTTCAGGATGTAGATGTTCGTCTATGAGTTGTTCCAGTTGGTCGCTGGTAATACTTGGCGTGCCATCATAGAGGGAGAGTAGTAATTTCTTTCGTTCTGCAATAGCAGTATTTAGGCGAATGCGTTCTTCTGTCTTGATTACACTCTTTGCCTTATATTGTTCCCGTTTCTCATCCCATAATGTTGGCAGAACCATGAGTTCTGACTTATGGAACAATTGTACATTGCGCCCATCGGACAAACGAAATCTAATATTAGCTTCTTTGTCTTTCTTTCCTGTTCTGATGAATGCTTTTACAGTGGTCATTCTATAATCAATTATCGGTTGTGCAAATATACCAAAATTGCACAACATAACCGCAAAATTGCACAACAAAATAAAATGCTATGCAACATTGAATGTTATTATATCTACTGTAAATCAGTTGTATATGATTTAATTGTTTCTTTTGTGTTGCATATTTCTTATTCCCGCTTCGAGTACGAGTATTCTTTATAGGCTTTATGAATCGTTGATTCATAAAGCCTATTTTATTTTTATGGGTGTGTAATATACATTTGTTTTGTTTTATGGAGCTTTGTAGTAATGGCTACTTGAAAAAATAAATCAAAAAAACAGTGATAATATTTTTTTATTGTGTTATTAATCTTTTATTTTGCCTTCAGATTATGAATCGAGAATTAATATTATATTGATTATTCCTTTAACCTAACATGTGTAATATTTGATTTAACCGTAAACGCTGAAAAATACTAGAGAGAGATGGAAAATAACGACAAGCAGATTGAATTAAAGTTTCAGAGGTTTTTTACTGTGAATTTTCCGAAAGTAAAGAACTTTGCTCAAATGCTGCTTAAATCTGAAAGTGATGCAGAAGATGTGGCTCAAGATGTTTTTTGTAAGCTTTGGCTGCAGCCAGAGTTATGGCTGAATAATGATAAAGAACTAGACAACTATATCTTTATAATGACTAGAAATATAGTTCTGAACATCTTTAAGCATCAACAGGTAGAGCAAGAATATCAGGCGGAGGTTATAGAAAAGACTTTTCTTTATGAATTGACAGAGAAAGAAGAGATCTTGAATAATGTATATTATAAGGAGATGCTGCTGATTATTCAGTTGACCTTGGAAAAAATGCCGAAACGTCGTCGGTTAATATTCGAACTTAGTCGTTTCCGGGGATTAAGTCATAAAGAAATAGCAGATAAACTAGATGTTTCTATTCGTACTATAGAGCATCAGGTTTATCTGGCATTGATCGAATTAAAGAAGGTACTTCTCTTTTTTATTTTTTTCTCCGATATTTTTAAGTAGTGTGTGTGCAGTAGTTGTATTTAGTATATAAAGCCAAAAAAGAAAGAAAAAGATTCATGAAAAATTATATTCAACAACTCATAGAATTGTTCGGCCATAATAACTATTCAGCCGGTACACAGAAGAAAGTGCAACAGTGGTTGGCTGATGAGGAGCATGTTGATGAAAAGAATGAGGCTCTTCGTGAGCTTTGGAAACAAGCAGAAGGACAGAGAGTACCTGATGGTATGCAACAATCAATACAACGAATGCGGCAGAATCTGGGAATGCAGTCTGTCACTTCGCGGAGAAATTACCAGTTGCTTATATGGAGAGCTGCAGCTATTTTCTTGTTAGCTGTTTCATCCATTTCTATCTATCTGATGTTAGAAAAGGACCGACCGGAAAAAGATTTGGTTGAATGTTACATACCGACAGCAGAAATTCATGAACTTACATTACCAGATGGTACACATGTTATGCTGAATTCAAAAAGTACACTACTATATCCGGAACAATTTACGGGAGCAACCAGAAGCGTATATTTGATTGGTGAGGCAAATTTCAAAGTAAAGCCGGATAAGAAGCATCCTTTCATTGTGAAAGCGAATGATTATCAAGTTACAGCTTTGGGAACAGAGTTTAATGTAAATGCTTATCCTGAAAGTAATGAATTAATTGCTACATTGCTGGAAGGCTGTGTGAAAGTGGAATTCAATAATTTGATGTCAAATGTTATATTGAAGCCGAACGAGCAATTAATATATAATAAACAAACTAAAGAACATAATTTACGATTGCCGGAGATTAGTGATGTGACAGCATGGCAACGTGGAGAGCTAGTCTTTAGTAATATGCATTTAGAGGATATTTTCACTAATCTTGAGCGTAAGTTCCCTTATGCTTTTGTATATAGTCTTCATAGTATGAAGAAGAACACATATAGTTTCCGTTTCCGAAATCAAGCAACGTTGGAAGAAGTGATGGAAATTATATCACAGGTGGTAGGAGATGTAAATTATGTAATTAAAGGAAATAAATGCTATGTAACGAATAAGAAATAAAACCTGTTGTAGAACCTATTAAAAATAAAATGCTATGCCAAAAAGTATCCGGAAGGAATGCCCGTTCCCTCCGGATGTGAAATCAATTCTCTTCAATATTAGCGCATATTGACGCTATTCTAAATGATCCCAGAATAATAACCAATTAACTAATACTAAAAAGATGCTACAAATTTACGAAAAAATAGCAGAACAAATAGCTCATAAGCGGGTCTTTCTCACTTTTTTAAGTCTATTATTACTTATACAGACCCAAGCTTTTGCTCAAAACGATAGTAAAATTACTATCCAGCAAAAAAATATCACTGTTATTGATGCATTAAAAACTGTGGAAAAACAGTCTAAAATGTCGATAAACTATAGTGATTCCGAATTGAAAGGGAAGCAAATTGTTGATCTTAATTTGCAAAATGCATCGGTACTGGCAGCCCTTGATACAATCTTGAAAGGAACAGGTTTCGCTTATCAAATTCAGGGTAATTACATTATAATTACAGGAAAGAAGCCTACTGCTGTTGCACAGACAGTAAAAGATATCAAAGGAAAAGTAACTGATGAAAAGGGTGAACCATTGATTGGAGTAAATATAACTGTGGATGGCAGTTCTACAGGTACAATAACCGATCTTGATGGAAACTTCTCTATAAAAGCACCGGATAATTCCCAGTTTAAAGTGTCTTATATAGGATATGCCACCCAAGTCATCCCTGTTTCAAAAAAAGATTTCTATCAGATTGTAATGAAACAAGATACAGAGGTCTTGGAGGAAGTTGTTGTAACGGCATTGGGTATCAAGCGTGCAGAAAAAGCATTGTCTTATAATGTACAACAGATTAAGGGTGATGATTTGACTACTGTGAAAGACGCGAACTTTGTGAATTCATTGAATGGTAAGGTTGCTGGTGTGAGCATTAACCGAAGTGCTACTGGTGTGGGGGGAGCTACACGTGTGGTAATGCGTGGTGCCAAATCTATTGAAGGTAACAACAATGCACTGTATGTTGTAGACGGTATTCCTCTGTTTAATACGGACATGGGAAATACAGATAGTGGTATTATGGGTGAGGGAAAGGCTGGTACGGAAGGTATCGCTGACTTTAATCCAGAAGATATCGAAAGCATCTCTGTGTTGAGCGGCCCTTCGGCTGCTGCACTTTATGGTAGTAGTGCAGCCAGCGGTGTTATCCTGATTACAACCAAGAAAGGTAAGGAAGGAAAACTCTCCGTGCAGTTCTCTTCTTCTTCTGAATTCAGCAAAGCTTATATGACTCCTGACTTTCAGAATACTTATGGAAATAAAAAAGATACTTACGAAAGCTGGGGTGAAAAATTACCCACTCCATCTAGTTATGATCCGAAAAATGACTTCTTCAATACCGGTACAAATTTCATCAACTCGGTGACGTTGACTACAGGTACGCAAAAAAATCAGACTTTTGCTTCGTTCTCTTCTACAAACTCCAAAGGTATTGTTCCGAACAACAGTTATAATCGTCTGAACTTTACTATCCGGAACACTGCAACTTTCTTCGATGATAAGCTGCAACTCGACTTGGGGGCATCGTATGTCAAGCAGGACGATACGAATATGGTTTCACAGGGACTCTACTGGAATCCGATTGTGGCTGCTTATCTCTTTCCGAGAGGTGAGGACTTTGAAGATATTAAGACTTTTGAACGTTTTGATGACAGTCGTAAGCTACCAGTACAGTATTGGCCGGTTTCGGATGCAACTTATGCTTCACAAAACCCGTACTGGACTGCTTATCGCAATGTATCAACCAATGAAAAGAGCCGTTATATGTTCAATGTAGGTTTGACCTATAAGATTACAGATTGGTTGAATATTACAGCCCGTTACCGTATGGACGATACCTATGTATTGTTTGAACGCAAAATTTCTGCTTCTTCCGATCAGGTTTTTGCTGAAGGTAAGAAAGGACATTATGAATATATTAACTACAACGACCGTCAGGAATATGCTGATGCTATGTTGAATATCAATAAGCGTATTCAAGACTTCAGCGTTTCTGCCAACTTCGGATGGAACTACTCTAACTATTGGGCACTACAAAGAGGCTATAAAGGAACATTGTTGGGAGTTCCCAACAAGTTTGCAACTTCAAACATTGACCCGTCAAATGGTCGTATTTCAGAAAAAGGAGGTGATAGTCGTGTACGTAATCATGCTATCTTCGGCAACGTGGAACTGGGATGGAGAAGTATGCTCTACCTCACTTTGACCGGAAGAAACGACTGGAACTCACGACTAGTCAACACAAGTGAAGAGTCATTTTTCTATCCTTCTGTCGGATTATCTGCAATTGTTTCTGAAATGGTGAAACTTCCTGAATTTCTTTCTTATCTGAAGGTGCGTGGTTCATATACCGAAGTTGGTGCTCCGGTGTCACGTTCGGGGTTGACTCCGGGAACAGTCACTACTCCGATTGTGGGTGGTAACTTTAAACCTACCTACATTTATCCGTTCACCGACTTCAAAGCGGAGCGCACCAAGTCATATGAATTTGGTCTGAGTTTGCGTTTGTTTAGCAAGTTCAATGCAGAAGTGACTTATTATAAGTCGAACACTTACAACCAGACTTTCTTAGGAAACCTACCTGAATCTACCGGTTATAACTCCATTTATCTGCAGGCAGGTAATGTCGAGAATCGGGGTTGGGAAGCATCATTTGGCTATAGCGACCGTTTCAAGAATGGACTCTCGATTTCTTCTACGTTGACTTTCTCGAAGAATATTAACGAAATCAAGGAAATGGTGAAAGACTATAATACAGAAGTGATGGGGGTTCCTGTCTCCATTAATATTCCGGAAGTACTGAAAGACAAAGGACGCACTATCCTGAAAGAAGGTGGAAGCATTCACGACATCTATGCAACCCGCTTTTTCAAGAAAGATAGCCAGGGATATGTGTTGGTAAGTAGTGACGGAAAATATGAAATGGAGGATGGTGATCCGGTGTATCTAGGCAAGACTGCTCCTGACTTCAACATGGGATGGAATAATGCTATTTCTTATAAAGGGTTCGGACTCAGCTTCCTGATTAATGGACGTTTTGGAGGTGTGGTAACATCTTCAACAGAAGCAATTCTCGACCGCTACGGAGTGTCTCAGCGCACAGCCGATGCACGAGAGTCGGAAGGTGCATTATTCCCGGGACAAGGACGGGTAGATGCTAAGACATATTACCAAATGATTGGTACAGGTAACTATCAGACCTCAGGCTACTATGTATACAGCGCAACCAACATACGTCTACAGGAACTTACATTCAGTTATACTATGCCTAACAAATGGTTTGGTAATGTACTGAAAGATGTATCGGTTTCTTTCATTGCCAATAATCCATGGATGCTGTACTGCAAAGCTCCGTTCGATCCGGAACTGACTCCGTCTACAGCAACTTATGGACAAGGAAATGACTACTTTATGCAACCAAGCGTACGCAGCTTCGGTTTTGGATTGAAATTTAAACTTTAACAGATTCATTACATTATGAAAAGAATAAAACAATATAAATTTTTTGCCGTTGCTTTCGCCGTTTTGGCACTAGCATCGTGTAATTATGAAGAGATTAACACCAATCCCTTCGAGATGACTGACGGAGAAGGTGTTATGGATGGTATCGTTGTGGGAGGATACATCACGGCTATGCAGAAATCTGTGTTTCCTACTGGAACGCAGGCTGATGATACAGGTCCGGTTAATGCATATCAAACCGCATACAATCTGTCTGCTGATGCATGGAGCGGCTATATTGGAATAAACAACACTTTTGAGGGAGGGAATTGTCACCTGAATTACGTGATAGTCAATAGCTGGGTTTCAACAACTTTTTCTAACTCCTATACTAATTTGCTTGACCCTTGGAAGAAGCTGACAGCTTCAGCCAAAGAGAATGATACTCCTGAAATAGCTGCTTTGGCGCAGATCCTGAAGATTTCAGGATGGCATAAAGTGCTGGAAAGCTTCGGCCCGATTCCCTATACGGCTGCCGGAAAGGGGGCTATAGACGTTCCTTTCGACTCGGAAGAAACGGTTTATACGGAAATGCTCAAGGATCTGGCAGGAGCGGTAGAGGTGTTGACTCCGAAAGCGGTAAACAACGTAAAGGTGATGTCAGATTATGACTTGGTATTCAACGGTGATGTAACCAAATGGGTGAAATATGCCAACTCGCTGATGCTTCGTCTGGCAATACGTCTTCGTAGCGTTAAACCGGAATTGGCAAAACAGTATGCCAAACAAGCTGTAGAACATTCCATCGGTGTGATGACCGAAGCTGGTGATGCAGCTGGTGCTGGCCCGGGCCCGGTAATCGCTCTTCGTAACCCGTTGTACTGGATAGCTGATAATTACAATGATGCACGTGTAGGTACATCCATACTCGCTTACTTGATGGGATATAAAGATCCTCGTCTGAGCGCATATTGCGAGCCTGCCAATAGCCAATGTACGGTTGCAGTAACAGCTTTTGATAATAATAAGTATCAAGGTGTTCCTCTTGGTCATACTAATACTCGTTCGAAGGATACAGATCCAACGGATAGCTACTACTTTTATTCCAAACCGAAAATTCAGGGAAATACTCCACTGTACTGGATGCGTGCATCCGAAGTGTACTTCTTGCGTGCTGAAGCTGCCTTGTTTTGGGGTACGGAATACGGAAAAGGTGATCCCGAAACACTTTACAAACAAGGTATAGAAACTTCATTCCAAGAAAACGGTGCGACAGGTTCCGTAGATACCTATATGGCTTCCGGCAACAAGCCTGCTGCAAATAAAGTCACCAGTAGCAAGTTTGGTTTCGACTATCAAGCTCCCAGCCAAGCTACCGCCAAGTTTGAAGGAACCCAGGAACAGAAACTGGAGAAGATTATCATTCAGAAGTACATTGCTCTGTACCCTAACGGTCAGGAGGCATGGACGGAATTCAGACGTACCGGTTATCCCAAATTGAATCCTATTATATCAGGAGGAAATCACAATTCAACTCAGATCACTGCAGCCAGAGGTATGCGTCGTATGACTTACCCGAACAGCTTTAATGGAACGGGGCAATCTCATGAGATTTATCTAGATGCAGTGCAAAAACTTGGTGGAGTAGACAATGCTGCAACTGACTTGTGGTGGGCTAAGAAAAACTAATAATCGTACGGACTTTTTCCATATGAAAAACTTTAAACTAAAACAAAATCTTGATACATAAATAAATATGAAAGCATTAAGAAAACTATTATATTTCCTTTCTCTGGCAGGGTTGATGACAACAACCTCCTGTACTGATGTGGAGAATATGGAAGTGGAGCATATCGGAGGCTATAACACGCTGGGTGATGGTGAATATTATGCCAACTTGCGTGCCTATAAGGCAACCGCTTGGAACTACGGACGTCCCGTAGCTTTTGGATGGTACTCCAACTGGTCTCCTGCCGGAGCTTATCGAAGAGGATATCTGACCTCTATGCCAGATAGTATGGACATTGTTTCTATGTGGAGTGGTGCTCCCGGACGCTACGAGATTACTCCCGAACAGAAAGCAGATAAAGAATTTGTGCAAAAAGTGAAAGGTACGAAGTTGTTGCAAGTGAGTCTACTTTCGTATATCGGTAAAGGGGCAACTCCGGGATCGGTATATGCTGATGCGGAAAAGCAGGCAGAGGCAGAAGGTTGGACTGACAAACAATTAGAAGAAGCTAAAAAGCAAGCTCGCTGGAAATACTGGGGATTTGAAGGTCAATTCGAAAGTGAAAATCACTATCAATGTCTGGCTAAGTTTGCCAAGGCCCTCTGTGACTCTCTATACGCAAACGAATGGGACGGTTACGATGTTGACTGGGAAATCGGAAGCGGTGTATTCGATATGGACGGAACATTGAGTGCTAATAAACATTTGATTTATTTGGTCAAGGAGATGAATAATTACATTGGTCCGAAGAGCGACCCAGAAGGCAAAGGACATAAGATGATTTGTATTGATGGTAGTATCGGTGGTCTTACCAGAGAATTGGATGAGTATGTCGATTATTGGATTATACAGAGCTATGGTTCTTCCAGACCTGGTCTTGAAGGTTATGGAGTTGATCCTAAGAAAATAATTTGCACAGAAAATTTCGAAGCCTACGCTCCTACCGGTGGCGCACTGTTGAGCCAGGCTGCTACTATGCCATCAAAAGGCTATAAAGGCGGAGTGGGGGCTTATCGCTTCGAAAAAGATTATGACAATACACCTGATTACAAGTTTATGCGTCAGGCTATTCAGATAAACCAGCAGGTTTTCAATGAATGGAAAGCTAAACAAAATGAGGCAGAAAATAAGCCGCAAGAATAGGCCAATTTGTAAATTAGTAAAACAGAAGAATTATGAATAAATATATATTCAATTATTTGATATTAGGAGGTATAGCGCTGCTGCTGGGTGCTTGCAACGACAGTGAAAGTAAGCTGCTGGAACCTAAGGTTTATTTCGAAAGTAAGGAATATAATCTCTCTGTGGAAGATGATGATGTACTGACTTTTGACTTGACCTCAAGACTTTCTACCATGACCTCTTCGCAGGTTGATGTATCGTATACCATAGCTGATTCAAGCGTAGTGGACGAATACAATGCGAAGTATGGAACAGTTTACGAGATGTTTGATGCATCAAACGTAAAAATGAGTAGTACAACTTCAGCAATCCCAAGTGGAAAGTTGTATGCGGATAACGTAAAAATGGAGCTTTCCAGTCTGAAAACATTGAAAGAGGGAAAATCGTATGTTTTGCCAGTGCGTGTACAGTCGGCTTCTGTTCCGACTCTTTCCGGGACAAGCATTGCATATTTCTTTCTCTCTAAACCGATAAAGATTACCAAGGTTGGAAAATTTAGTAATACGTACATTTCAATCAAATACCCGGTCGGAACTTATTTCTCATCGTTCACTTACGAAGCGCTGATTTATGTCAATAGCTTTGCTAGTAACAATACAATTATGGGAACTGAAGGTGTGATGATTTTCCGTATTGGTGATGCACCTGGTGTTCCTAAAGATGTTTTGGAAGCTGCAGGAACACAGAACTATCATACTACGGAAGCATTGAAGACAGGCCGTTGGTATCATGTAGCTTTGACTTACGATCAACCTTCGGGAAAAACGGTTATTTATGTCAATGGTTCGAAATGGGCTGGATCAGATTGGGGCCTTCCTGGTTTCGATCCGAATTCGGATGTCGGTTTCAATATCGGTAGGATTCCGAAATTCCCATGGGGAGAACGTCCGTTGAATGGTAAGATGAGTGAAGTCCGTGTTTGGAGTGTAGCTCGTACTGAAAATCAGCTTAAGCAGAATATGCTGGGCGTTGATCCGGCATCGGATGGTCTGGTACTCTATTATAAACTGGACGGATCAGAAACTCAAGAAGGTGGAGTCATTAAAGACGCTACCGGTCGTTTAAACGGTACAACTAGTGGGGTAACAATTGAAACATTGCCAACTCCGATAGCTATTAATTAACGACAAACATCAGTTTATGAAATAATAGCCGATTTGAATCAATCAGCATAAAATAATAGCTGAACTTGAATAAACTAGGATTAGTTTTTTAGGTAAAAAAGAGAAGGGAACCTGCGAATCAAGTAATACTTATTCGCAGGTTTTTCATTTTTAATTCAACCGCCTTGCTTATATCATAATGTCAAGGAGATTCCGTTTGACTTTCCGAATTGGTCTAAAAAAGAACAAAATTGTCCGATAAAAGGAGTGAAGGAGACAAACTCAATATTTTTATTTATGTTTGTTTCATGAAGAAGTTACTATTTATCCTGTTTATATCTTTTGTGTCTATCGGATTAGCTCATTCGCAGTTTGCTATCCGGCAGCAGGTTGCTACTCCAAGAGCGGCAGACTCACTGGATATTTCTTTTTATTCTCAAAAGAAAGGATTGCGGGCAGCAACGATGACATTCGGCATTAACATGGGAGTATGGGCATTCGATCGCTATATTCGGAAAGCAGATTTTGCCTATATTGACTTTCATACAATTAAAGACAATATCAAGCACGGCTTCGTTTGGGATAATGATGCAATGGGAACAAACATGTTTATGCATCCTTATCATGGCAGTTTGTATTTTAATTCGGCCCGGTCAAATGGATATAATTATTGGCAATCCGGGTTATATGCTTTTGGAGGAAGTTTCATGTGGGAGATGTTCATGGAAAACGAATATCCATCTACCAATGATATTATAGCAACACCAATTGGAGGGATGGCGTTGGGAGAAGTGTTCTACCGTGCGTCCGATTTAATTCTTGATGACAGGAAAACAGGAGCATCCCGTTTCGGGTTAGAGTTTGCTTCGTTTGTCGTTTCTCCTATGCGTGGACTCACTCGTATTATAAATGGAGATGCATGGAGAAAGCGTTCCACTTCCGGTAAGCAATTCGGAGTGCCCGATGTCAGTGTTGATCTTTCCGCAGGAGTGAGGGCACTTGAGCTGCAAGATGAAATCTTCGATAAAGGAGTTGGGTTTGCATCCGAGATTGATGTAGAGTATGGAAATCGTTTTGATGCGGATAATAGAAGACCTTATGATTATTTCTCCGTAAGAGCAAAGTTGAACATACAAGCTTCGCAACCAGTGTTGGGACAATTCAATATCGTTGGCCGTCTTGCGGGTAAGGAGTTGGTTGATAACCGGAAACATTATTTGAGTCTGGGGCTTTATCAGCATTTTGATTATTATGATTCGGATACAATATCCAGTGTGTCGGCTAAAATTCCTTATAAATTTTGTACACCAGCCTCTTTTGGAGGTGGACTGATTTATAAAAGAAAAAGTGGAAAGCGTTGGGACATAGATGGATATGCTCATCTCAATGCCATCCTTCTGGGCGGTGCACTTAGTGACTATTATAGGGTGGAGGAGCGTAATTATAATCTGGCAAGCGGCTATAGTACAAAAGTAGGCTTTAATTTAATCTATAAGAAAGATAAGTTCTCGATATCTACTACTTATGATGTCTACCACATGTTCACTTGGAAAGGCTATCCCCAAGATATGGATTGGGAACATTATAACTCAAAAACGCTGAATGCACAGGGAGATCGTTCAATGGCAATTCTTCATGCAACAGGGCTGCGGTTGGATATCAAACTGCGAAAAGGATTGTATCTCACCGGAGATTATATGAATTATACCCGTCATACGCGGTATAAACATTATGAGAATGTTTTTTCCAGTACCTCAGAAGGAAGATTAATGCTGACGTGCAAATTATAATCAAGGCATTTCTTTTCCTCTTTATAAGAAAAGGTATTTTAGCCAAATTTAAATTTTCTCTAAAAAGTTTTCTTATTATAAGTAAAATGCATTCCTTTGCAACATTTAATACTTATGGATATACTGGCGAATGGCTCAAATCAACTTCAACTCGATATATACTGCTTATTATAGGAAAGCCTTCCTATTTACCTTGTCCTATGTCCATAATGACTTAGTAGCAGAAGATATTGTTTCGGAAGCCATTATCCATTTATGGGAACTAAGTAAAGAACGGGAAATCCCAAGTGTTGAAGCGATCTTAATTACTTATATTCGCAGCAAATCACTCAATTACCTGAAACATATACAAGCACAGGAGAATGTTTTTCAAACTTTGCTTGATAAGGGACAGCGTGAATTGGAAATTCGTATATCAACATTGGAAGCCTGTGACCCGAAGGAAATATTATCAGAGGAATTACGGGCAAAAGTGCATGCATTATTGGAGAGTATGCCGGAAAAAACTCGTACTGCTTTCATCCGCGATCGCCTGGATGGAAAATCCCATAAAGAAATAGCCGAAGAACTGGGCATTAGTGTAAAAGGAGTAGAATATCATATTAGCAGAGCAGTTAAAATACTGCGTGATAATCTAAAAGATTATGCTCCATTCCTTTTCTTTTTCATCTGAAAAGAAGGAAAATACCTCCTTGCTTGCTGTTTTTTTAAGCAATAACAAAAAAAATCACATATCTTACTAGGGAATCTCTTTAGTGAGTGGTATTCTTAATGAAAGGGGAATAATACCTCTATTCTCATTACTCATAAATTATTTATTGTATGGATAAGGAATTACTATTAAAATATATTGCAGGCAAGGCATCCCAAAAGGAAAAGGAAGACGTTGCTACATGGATTGATGCAGATGCAGCCAATCTTAAAGAATTCATTTCTCTTCGTAAGAGTTATGATGCATTCATCTGGCAAGATACAGGCGCATTCTCAAAGAAGACAAAAAAGACAATTTCATTGCATCCTGTTACACAACGAATCTTGCGGATTGCGGCAGTGTTTGTTGTAGCTTTCGGATTAAGTTATGCAATGATACAGGTTCTCCAAAAAGAGGATATAGAAATGCAGACTGTTTACGTGCCAGCCGGACAACGTACATTGGTGACACTTGCTGACGGAACTACAGTATGGGTAAATGGAAAAAGTACATTGACTTTCCCGAGCCATTTTTCTTCCCGTACACGTACTGTGGAACTTGATGGAGAAGCCTATTTTGATGTCCGGAAAAATCCGGAAAAACAGTTTATAGTTTCTACCGCTCACCAGTCTGCCATAAAAGTTCTGGGTACAAAATTCAATGTAAAGGCATACAAAGAAGCAGATGAGGTAATTACTACTTTAGTTGAAGGGAAAGTTAATTTTGAATTCAACAACGCCAGTCAACAACCTCAGTATATTGTGATGGCTCCGGGACAGAAGCTGGTCTATTATTCCCAGAATGGAAAGACGGAGCTCTATACGACTTCCGGCGAGAGAGAACTTTCATGGAAAGATGGCAAAATCATTTTCCGTCAAACGTCATTACGGGATGCACTGGATATCTTGGCAGATAGATACAATGCCGAATTTGTCATACAGGAGAATGTACCTCATGACGACTCATTCTCCGGAACATTTACCAACCGGAATCTGGAACAGGTACTTAACTTTATCAGTGCCTCCTCGAAAGTTCGTTGGCGTTATCTGAATAATAACGCAGATGCCGGTAAAGAGAAAATAAAGATAGAGATATTTATTTAGTACTAAAAGATAAAAACCTTAATTCCCAAAAACTTATTGCCATGAAAAACAAAGATCCCTAGCAACCAAAAAATACGGGATGATATTGGCCGTATCCTCCCGTATGAGCTTCAGTAATTGTGAACCTACTTGTTTCCCGACAAGTATAACTACCAATTTTCTAATTAAACTCGTTACAAATTTATGCAAAATTATTGTATCGTCCAATTTCTTGGAGGATTAAAGTCTATTAGACGGACCTTAAAGGAAATATCATTGGCTATGAAATTACTATTTATACTCCTTATTTGTTCAGCCGGACTAGCGTATGCATCAGATGGATATGCGCAAAAAACTTCTATCACTTTACGGGTTAACGATTGTACTATAGAAGAAGTGCTGCACAAGATTGAACGTGAATCAGGATTCAGCTTTTTTATAAATAGCAAGAATCTTAACCTTAATCGCCGGGTATCGGTTTCAGCTTCCGAGAAGAATATTTTTCAGGTGTTGGAACAGGTCTTTGCAGGTACAAATGTCGAATATAAAATATTGGATAATAAGATTGTACTGACGGCTAAAGAAACGAAAGTAACTCAACAAAAAACAAAACCCGTTGCAGGTACGGTAAAAGACAAGAATGGCGAACCGCTGATTGGGGTCTCTATTATGGAGAAAGGAACCACTAACGGAACAGTGACCGATCTTGACGGAAACTATACATTGACCCCACAGACTGCCAGCCCGGTATTATTATTCTCGTATGTGGGTTATCAGAAAAAGGAATTACCCGTCTCCGGTCCGGTATTGAATGTCACTTTGGAAGATGATTCGCAAGTGTTGAACGAAGTGGTGGTTACCGCTCTTGGTATTCGTAAAGAGGCGAAAGCACTGTCTTATAATGTCCAAGAAGTTTCTGCCAGTGAAATTGTCGGTGTCAAGGATGCCAATTTCGTAAATAGCTTGTCCGGTAAGATAGCAGGTGTTGTCATCAATTCCAGCTCATCCGGTATCGGTGGTGGAGCTAAGGTGGTGATGCGTGGTGCGAAATCTCTTTCCGGAAATAATAACGCCCTGTATGTAATCGATGGTATTCCGATGCCTTCGTTGGAAACAACACAACCGGACGACTTTATGACCGGTATGGGTCAATCCGGTGACGGTGCTTCCATGATTAACCCCGAAGATATTGAAACTATGTCTGTGTTGAGTGGTGCTGCCGCTTCCGCACTATATGGTAGTGATGCCGCCAATGGTGTTATCATGATTACCACAAAGAAAGGATCGAAAGATAAGCTTCGTGTCAACTATGCCAATAATACCTCATTCTTCAATCCGTTTGTAACTCCGGAATTTCAAAACACTTATGGTGCGACTACGGGAGAAATAAGAAGCTGGGGACAGAAATTGGGACAAGCCAGCAGTTACGACCCGTTGGACTTCTATCAGACTGGATGGAACGAAACCAACTCTTTGACCATCAGTAATGGTAATGAGAAGAACCAGATATTCCTTTCTATGGCTGCTACCAATGCGGCAGGTATTGTTCCGAACAATACGTTGGATCGCTACAATTTCACTATCCGTAATACGACTAGCATGCTCAATGATCGTCTGCGTCTCGACCTAAGCGCAAGCTATATGAATGTGCGTGAACAGAACATGGTGTCACAGGGACAGTATTTCAATCCGATTGTTCCTATCTATCTGATGTCGCCGAGCTATAGTTTGGAAATGCTTCAGCAGTTTGAAATGTACAACGAAGCCCGTAACTTCAAAACACAGTACTGGCCTTGGGGTAATCAGGGTATTGCCATGCAGAACCCCTATTGGATTGTCAATCGCGACAATTTTATCAATCACAAGAACCGTTTCCTCATGAGTGGAGGGTTGAGTTTCGAAATCATGAAAGGCATTACATTAGGTGCGCGTGCCAAAATGGATTATACGTCGGCTCTGTACGAAAAGAAATATGCTGCATCTACCGATAATATTTTCTGCCAGAAATTTGGAGGATATTATAAAGGTGATGCATCCACTCGTCAACTTTATGGCGATGTGATGCTGAATATCGACAAATATTTCGGCGACTTCTCACTGACCGCTACACTAGGTACCAGTATTCAGGATGTCAACTACCAGTATTACGATGTAGGAGGTAGCTTGAATTCTGTGGCAGACGGATTTACAATGCTCAACCTGATGCAGTCTGCCGTGAAATTCCAGCAGGATGGTTATCATGACCAGACGCAATCCATCTTTGCTACAGCACAGCTGGGTTGGAGGAGCAAACTCTACTTGGACGTAACAGGACGTGTTGACTGGTCGTCTGCTTTGGCATGGACCGATACGAAGTCGGTTGCTTATCCGTCAGTGGGTGTTTCTGCTATCTTGACAGAGTTACTACCCATCAAGAACAATGTGCTTACCTTCTTGAAGGTACGCGGCTCATACAGTGAGGTAGGTAATGCCCCTACACGCTACATTGCTTATCAGACTTACCCATACGAATCGGCTTCTCCCGTCACAGCCACCACATATCCCAATACGGATATCAAGCCGGAGCGTACCAAAGCTTGGGAAGTCGGTTTGCAGTCTCATCTTTGGAATGATAGATTGGAACTGAACGTTTCTCTCTATAAGACATCTACTTACAACCAATTATTCAACCCATCGATTTCCGCTTCTTCCGGTTATTCTTCTATTTATATCAATGGCGGACAGGTGGATAACAAGGGCATCGAAGCAAGCCTGACATTAAACCAGCCGCTCGGACCGGTACAATGGAACTCTACCTTTACTTATACCATCAATCGCAATAAGATTAAAAAACTGTTGAAACCGACTACTTTATCAAGTGGAGAAGTTGTCAAACAGGATATGATGGATTTGGGCGGATTGGAAATTGTGAATTCGCGTCTCTTTGAAGGTGGCTCTATTGGTGACTTGTACGTGACTGCACTTCGCACCGACTCCCATGGATATATTGACGTAGACTATGTCAACAATACAGTAGCTATAGACAACAAGGCGGGCGAACGTCAGGATGGATGGATTTATGCCGGTAACTCGCAAGCTAAGTATATGATGGGATGGCGCAACTCATTCTCATGGAAGGGTTTGACATTGAGTTGTCTGGTTAATGCACGTATTGGTGGTATTGTTGTCTCACAGACACAGGCGATGATGGACGCTTACGGCGTTTCTACAGCTACTGCTGAGGCACGCGACTTGGGTTATGTGCTGATTGACGGTTATAAAGTACCCGCTGTACAGAAGTATTATAGTACTGTAGGAAGTGGTGTCGGCTCTATGTATGTTTATAGTGCGACAAACGTTCGCCTTGCAGAGTTGTCTCTCGGTTATAATATCCCTGTTCAGAAGTGGGTTCCTTGGATACAGGGCATGAATGTAGCCTTCACGGGACGTAACCTGCTAATGTTCTATTGCAAAGCTCCTTTCGACCCTGAACTGACGGCAAGTACAGGCACGCATTTCAGCGGAATGGACTACTTTATGTTGCCGAGCTTACGCAATTTAGGTTTCTCTGTTAAACTCAATTTCTAAAGAATCGATAAGATGAAACATATATTAAAATGCATGAAAGTGTTCAATGGTGTGTTGCTTGCCGGAGGCTTGTTGTTTACCGCTTGTACCGACCATTATGAAAGTTGGAATATCAATCCGAATGAAGTAACTCCCGAGCAGATGGAACGCGATAATCTCCTGACGGGAGCCTATTTCACGCAGATGGAAAGAGGTATTTTCGTAGTAGGTAAAGACAAAGGTGGTTTGTTTGAGGAGACTCAAATGCTGACCGGTGATATTTTTGCCAGCTACTGTGCTCCTATTAAAACATGGAACTATGCCGGAGAGCAGGACAACGATTGTTACAAACTCTATCCGCAGTGGTACAACTCTCCGTTTAGCACCGCTTACACAGAGGTGATGCAGCCATGGCGGAAAGTAGTGGATTGTACTAGTGAGACATCACCCGCACGTGCTATGGCCACTATTGTCAAGGTGTTCGGCATGAGCCGTATTACGGACAAGTATGGTCCCATCCCTTATTCAAAGTTTGGTACTGGTATTCAAGTGGCCTACGATAGTCAAAAGGATGTATATGATCGTTTCTTTGAAGAATTGGAAAATGCCATTGAGGTGCTCACCAGCTACAACAGTCGTACTTCCGAGCCTTACTTGGAAGACTATGACTATATTTACAACGGTAATGTGGCGAATTGGATAAAGTTTGCTAATACTCTCCGTCTCCGTCTGGCAATGCGTATTTCTTATGTGGATCAGACAAAGGCCCTGGATGAAGCTAAAGCAGCAATAGATCATACTATCGGGTTAATGACTTCCGTTAGTGACAATGCCGTTTTGAAACAGTCTGTATCCTTCTCTTTCATTAATGAGTGGTGGGAAGCATTTGAAAGTTTCAATGATTTTCGAATGAGTGCCACTATGGATTGTTATTTGAAAGGCTTACAGGATCCGCGTTTGGCATCTTACTTCAAGGTTGCGAAGAAAGATGGGGCATATCATGGAGTCCGTAATGGACAAACCAGCCGTAGTCAGGGCACTTTGTCTGAAGCAGCGTCTAGCATGAACGTAGGACAGGCTAGCTCTATTCTCTGGATGGATGCCGCTGAAACATATTTCCTTTTGGCTGAAGCTAAACTGCGTTTAAACTTGGGAGATAAGACTGTGAAGGAATATTACGAAGAAGGTGTGAAGACCTCTTTTTCTTCCAAAGGTGCTTCCGGTGCGGAGAGTTATCTTGATAATGATGTAAATGTACCGTCAACTTCATTCATTGATCCGACAAACGGACGTAATACCGATGTAAGTCGTATGGTTTCGACTTTGACAGTGAAGTGGGATGAATCGGCTTCTCCTGATAAGAAACTCGAGCGCATTATGGTGCAGAAATGGATTGCTCTTTTCCCGGACGGGCAAGAAGCGTGGAGCGAGATGCGGCGTACTGGTTATCCCGGCATTGTGACTATCAACACAAATGCTTCCGGTGGAGAAGTTGCCACTGGAGAGCTCATCAGTCGTTTGAAGTTTCCTACGAAGGAATATTCTGACAATGGCGAGAACACACAAGCTGCTGTTTCCCTGTTGAAAGGTACGGACATTGCCGGTACGCGTCTTTGGTGGGATGTGAAAAGGTAATCAGATATATAATGTGGAACAATCTAACTAAGTAATCAGAATATGAAAACAATGAAATACATATTGGCCGCACTGACTGTAGGCGGTATGATGGCCTCATGTAATACAGACATTGAGTCGTTGACTATTCAGCGGCCGCTGACTTACGACGACCAGTACTACCAGAACTTACGCGACTACAAAGAAAGCGATCACGAAATAGCTTTCGGATGGTTTGCGCAGTATGGAGCGCAGAACTCTGCTGCTGTCCGTTTTATGGGACTACCTGACAGTCTCGATATTTGCTCTATGTGGGGTGGTATTCCGGCAACAGAAAATACAGAAATCTGGGAAGAAATCCGCTTTGTACAGAAAGTGAAAGGAACCAAGATGCTTTGTGTGGCAATCACCCGTATCGATGCGGAAACAGATGACCATGCTTTCAAGTAGGCTTACAATGAAGCGAAGGCAATGCCGAATGGCGAAGAACGGACTGCCGCACTCAATCGCTCTTTTGAAATGTATGCCGAATATTTTCTCGATCAGGTATTTCTGAACGACCTCGATGGTTTTGATGCGGACTATGAACCGGAAGGTGACTTCTTGAGTGGCTCTAATTTTGAATATTTCTACAAACACATGGCAAAGTACATGGGACCGAATCCGGACATTACCAGAGAAGAACGTTTACAGCTCATCGAAGAACGTTATGGTAAGGAGATCGCTTCGCGGGAAGGTATCTGTGATAAAATGCTCAATATCGACCAGACCAGTACCAGCATGACTAGTCTTATTCCGTATAGTAACTATTGCTTCCTTCAAGCTTATGGCGGTGGTACGGGAGCAGGCGGATGGCCTGATGAAAAAGTGGTGTACTGTTGCAATATGGGTGATAACTGGCAGGGAGATATGCAGTCTATGTACAACCAGGCCCGCTACAAGCCGGCGAATGGAAAACGTAAAGGAGGCTTTGGTGCATTCTTTATCCATCGTGACTATAATGTACATGAATATAATCCCGAACCTTATTACCGGTTCCGCCAGTGTATTCAAATACAGAATCCGGCTATCCATTAATTAACCTTTTAATGAAAAGATGACAATGAAAAGTAGAAAGAATCTATTTTATATAGGAATGTTCGCCCTCTGTGCCATCGGCTTTGCAGCTTGTGATGATGAGGAGACTTACGATGTCTATGGTGATCCGTTTAACCGGGTGTATATACAAGGTAGTTCCAATACATATAAGATTGTGCAGACTCCTATCAGTACAGTCAATAACGTGGATTTTAAATGGCCGGCAAAATGTTCGAAGAAAGCAGACGGTGTCATTAAAGTGACGGTGGTAGTGGATAATTCTCTGATTGCCGCTTATAATGAAGAGCACGGCACAAAGTTTGAGGCTATGCCTGACGGAGTTGTCCTATTGGAAAATGCCGAGATGACTATCCCTGTCGGGGAAAGAGTGGTTGCTGATACAGCACATGTAAGACTGACGGATAACACTAGTGTGCTTTCCACCCTAAAAAGTGAAAAAGGATATATCATCCCTTTGCGCCTGGTATCGGCAGAAGGGGCTAGTTCACAGCTGAGTACCAATATGGTAGAACCAGCCTTTTTGACTATCACCGTTACAGAAGATAATATGAACCATGAGGCTACCCGATATACCGGAACCGGAACGTTGGTTGCCGAACAATCCGGATGGGTTGCTACAACTAATGGGTCGGTGGAGACATGGTATGATCCTATTGAATCAATCTTTGATGGGGATTATCAGACTGGTTGTTATATTACGAAAAGTTCCGGAGAACTCCAATTGGATGTCGATATGGGCAAAGCATACTCTTTTGACGGTATCAAGATGACATATGAAGGATATGATAGTTCTACTTGGGAATATGCAGAGATAGGAGCATTTGTCTCCGGTATGACTGTTAGTACCAGTGATAACGGCACGGATTGGAAATCACAAGGTGAAATAGATCGTAGTGCTGAGGCTTGTGCTTTTTATGCTCCCTTGACTGCCCGTTATATTCGGATTTCTGTGCCCAATGCCGGAGGTTGGTATGGTGCGACTTTGCAATGTGGTGTATTTAATGTTTATGCAAAATAATAATTAAGACTATGAAGAAATATACACTTTTATCTTTATTGGCTTTGTTGCTCTGTGTTTCAGGTTGCAAGACCGAACCGGATTACAGTGATGCTGTATACATGACCGGTACGCTGACTTCGTCGAACGTGAAATTCCTGGTAGAGGGACAGTCTACTTTAGGATTGACTGTGACCTCCACTGATAAAGCGGAAACTGACGTAGCGGTAGGCGTACAGGTGGCTCCTCAATTATTGGAAGCTTTCAATGCCTCTACCGGACGCAACTGCCAAATGCCACCCGAAGGCAGTTACAGTTTTGAAGCTGGTGATGTGATTATTCCCGCCGGACAAAACCAGTCTACACAAATCAAGGTAACTGCTGATGCAGAGAAATTGCAGGAAGGTGTTTCCTACTGCCTGCCCGTATCTATTACTTCTGTATCGAACAGTGACTTGAAAGTGATGGAAACATCCCGTACTGCTTATGTCATGCTTACTAAAGTGATTAAAATAAAAGCTGCTTATCTGGCACGCCGGGGATATTTCAATATTCCTTCGTTCGGCGATCAGGAAAATAGCCCGGTGAAAGCACTCGGACAGATGACATTAGAGATGAAGGTGCTTCCTGTATCGTTTCCTGTCGGTTCTGAAAGAAATGCTAATGGTATCAGTTCGTTGTGTGGATGTGAGGAGAACTTTCTCTTCCGTTTTGGTGACGGTGCCGGTAATCCTGTTAATAAATTGCAGTTCGTGAAAGGCTCTATCGGTTCGGCTTCACATCCCGATAAGAAAGACCATTATGAATCGTGGGTAGAAAAAGAATTTCCTACCGGTCATTGGTTGCACTTTGCTGCCGTATATGATGGTCAGTATCTTCGTCTTTATTTGGATGGTGAGCAAATTCACTTCGTAGAGACCAAGAATGGTGGAACTATTAACTTGAGTATGGCTTATGAAGGGCATAACTGGAGTGATACATTCTCCATCGGTCGTTCAGCGGGTAATGCTCGTTTCTTTGATGGTTATATTAGCGAATGTCGTGTGTGGAACGTAGCGCGTACATCCGCACAGATTGAAGATGGTGTTTGTTATGTAGATCCTACCAGTGAAGGGCTCGTAGCCTACTGGCGTTTTGACGGTGAAACGCAGGATGATGGTTCGGTGCTTGATATGACAGGGCATGGTCATAATGCTGTGCCAGGTGGAACTATCACCTATGTAGACAACCAGAAGTGCCCGTTCTAAAGGAGGTGAAATAGAGGTTGTTCTTTAGTACGATGAGGTCTGCTGTCGAATCGGTTTTGCACAAAGCATTACGGGGGAGATGGCAGACTTCTTTTTTTAATATCTTATTTGTTTATAAAAAATAGTTATGCTAAATAGAATCTGTAAATCACTATTGTTTACGGCTATGATGACAGGAGTTTCTTATTCCTTTGCACAGAAACGTCTGACAGTAACCTATAAAAATCCCACTTTGCCCGTAGAAACAAGAGTAGCCGACTTGCTATCCCGTATGACATTAGAAGAAAAAGTAGGCCAGCTCCTTTGTCCTCTGGGGTGGGAGATGTATGAAATTGCAGGAGACGATGTTTTTTCTTCTGATAAATTCAAGCAACTCATAAAAGACAGAAAAGCCGGTATGCTTTGGGCAACTTATCGCGCTGACCCGTGGACAAAGAAAACATTGTCAACCGGGCTAAATCCCGCCTTGGCTGCAAAGGCGGGAAATGCCTTGCAAAGGTACGCGATAGAGAATACCCGTTTGGGAATTCCTTTATTCCTGGCGGAAGAAGCGCCGCACGGCCACATGGCAATTGGTGCAACCGTTTTTCCAACCGGAATCGGAATGGCTGCTACCTGGTCGCCCCAACTCATCCGTGAAGTAGGAAAAGCAATTGGCAAAGAGATACGTTTGCAGGGCGGGCACATCAGCTATGGACCTGTGCTCGATTTGGCTCGTGATCCACGTTGGTCTCGTGTAGAAGAAACCTTTGGTGAAGATCCGGTATTGACGGGTGGAATAGGGAAAGCGATGGTGGAAGGGTTAGGAGGCGGTGATTTGTCACGTCCATACAGCACATTAGCTACTCTCAAACACTTTCTCGCCTACGGTATCTCGGAAAGCGGACAGAACGGAAATCCCTCTTTTGCCGGTATACGTGAGCTGCACGAGAACTTCCTTCCCCCGTTTAAGCAAGCTATCGATGCCGGAGCATTATCAGTTATGACCTCTTATAATTCGATGGACGGTATCCCCTGCACAGCCAATCACTCTCTGTTGACCGAACTTCTTAGGAATGAATGGAAATTCAGCGGAATCGTCGTTTCTGATTTATACAGCATAGAAGGTATTCATCAAAGCCATTTTGTTGCGCCCACTATGGAAGAAGCAGCTATTCTTGCATTATCAGCCGGAGTAGATGTGGATTTGGGAGGCGATGCATATATGAATCTTATGAATGCTGTAAACACAGGTCGTATCAGTAAAACGGCACTTGATACTTCTGTCGCCCGTGTTCTACGGTTAAAATTTGAGATGGGGCTGTTTGAAAATCCTTATGTAGATCCTGAAAAAGCAAAGAAAGAAGTGCGCAGTGAAGAATCTGTAACTTTGGCACACCGGGTAGCACAAGCTTCAATCACGTTGTTGAAGAATGAGCACTCTTTGCTTCCGTTGAACAAAAATATGAAAGTAGCATTAATCGGACCTAATGCTGATAATCGCTATAATATGTTAGGGGATTATACCGCTCCGCAGGAAGAAGAAAATATAAAGACTGTCTTGGATGGAATCAGAACCAAGCTTTCTTCGTCGCAAGTGGAATACGTGAAAGGCTGTTCCATTCGTGATACTGTGACAACTGATATTGAACAAGCTATTGTAGTTGCCCAGCGTTCCGAAGTCATTATTGCTGTAGTGGGAGGTTCCAGTGCCCGTGATTTCAAGACCAGTTATAAAGAAACGGGTGCGGCCATTGCCGATGAAAAGACGATCAGCGATATGGAATGTGGCGAAGGGTTCGACCGTGCAACACTCTCTTTGTTAGGAAAACAACAGGAACTGCTCAACGCCTTGAAAGCTACGGGGAAACCGTTGATTGTAGTGTATATCGAAGGACGCCCTTTGGATAAAACCTGGGCTTCTGAAAATGCTGATGCAGTGTTAACGGCTTACTATCCGGGACAAGAAGGCGGAAATGCCATTGCTGATGTCCTGTTCGGAGATTATAATCCGGCAGGAAGATTACCACTGACAGTTCCCCGTTCAGTAGGGCAGATTCCCATTTATTACAACAAGAAAGCGCCTCAGAATCATGATTATGTAGAACTGTCCGCTTCTCCGCTTTATGCTTTCGGATATGGTCTGAGTTATACAACTTTCGAATATTCGGATTTGCGTGTATCAGCTATATCTCCTCATTCTTTTGAAGTTTCATTCAAGGTCAAGAATACAGGGAGATATGATGGCGAAGAAGTATCTCAGCTTTATTTGAGAGATGAATATGCTTCGGTAGTGCAGCCGCTAAAACAGTTGAAACATTTTGAACGCTTTTGTTTAAAACGTGGGGAGGTTAAGGAAGTGAAGTTCGTTTTGTCTGAAAGTGATTTTACGATAATAGACCGGAATTTGAAAACAGTAGTGGAGTCGGGGACTTTTCAGGTAATGGTCGGAGCTGCTTCGGACGATATCAGATTACAGGCAAAGGTAGTGGTAAAATAGGATATAGATATTTTGTAGAAAATGTAGAAAAGGCGGTGAAATCCCTGTTAGGTAACAGTGAAATTCTATTGTCTGACGGGGATTTCATCGTTTCTCAATGGTGAGTTCGTTGTCTGTTACCTGTTAACAACTTTTTAATGAATATTGCACACAGATTAATGGCATAAAAAAGGACGAGGCAAATGCCCCATCCTAAATGTTTTCACAACGGAATAATCCTTATTGTGATTTGCTTCAAATTAGTGATACAAAGATAGTGAATAATTTTTATTATAATGTTTATTTATGGGAAAATATTAATATATTTGGGGAATTGTAATAAAACAGGTCAAATATGAAAAGGATATTGGGATTGGATTTGGGTACTAATAGTATCGGTTGGGCATTGGTAGACGAGGCGGAAAATAAAGACGAAAGGTCATCAATTGTTAAGCTTGGTGTGAGAGTAAATCCTCTGACGGTAGATGAATTGACCAACTTCGAGAAAGGAAAGAGCATTACGACCAATGCGGATAGAACACTTAAGAGAGGTATGCGGCGTAATTTGCAACGCTACAAACTTCGTCGTGAAACTTTGATGGAAGTGTTGAAAGAACACAAATTGATAACAGAGGACACTATACTTTCGGAAAATGGTAACCGAACAACTTTTGAGACATATCGATTAAGAGCAAAGGCGGCAACAGAGAAAATCTCGTTGGAAGAGTTTGCGCGTGTATTGCTAATGATTAATAAAAAACGTGGTTATAAAAGTTGCAGGAAAGCAAAGGGGGCGGAAGAAGGTACGTTGATTGACGGTATGGATATAGCTCGTGAACTTTATAACAACAACCTTACGCCTGGTGAATTATGCCTGCAACTTCTTGATGCAGGTAAGAAATATTTGCCCGATTTTTATCGTTCTGATTTGCAGAATGAACTTGACAGAATCTGGGAAAAACAAAAAGAATATTATCCGGAGATTCTTACTGAAGTATTAAAAGAAGAATTGAGAGGGAAAAAGCGTGATGCTGTTTGGGCTATTTGTGCCAAATCTTTCGTTTGGGAAGAATACTATACGGAATGGAACAAAGAGAAAGGCAAAACTGAACAACAGGAAAGAGAACATAAGCTGGAAGGTATTTATAGTAAACGGAAAAGGGATGAAGCGAAAAGAGAGAATCTGCAATGGCGGGTAAATGGTTTGAAGGAAAAGTTGTCGTTGGAACAATTGGTTATTGTTTTCCAAGAAATGAATACCCAAATCAATAACTCAAGCGGTTATCTCGGCGCAATCAGTGATAGGAGTAAGGAGTTGTACTTCAATAAACAGACTGTCGGGCAGTATCAAATGGAAATGCTGGATAAGAATCCCAATGCGAGTTTGCGAAATATGGTGTTCTATCGTCAGGATTATTTAGACGAGTTTAATACGCTTTGGGAGAAACAAGCTGAATATCATAAAGAATTGACGGGAGAACTGAAAAAAGAAATCCGTGATATTGTCATTTTCTATCAGCGTAGATTGAAGAGTCAGAAAGGGTTAGTCGGTTTTTGTGAGTTTGAAAGCCGACAGATAGAGGTAGAGATAGATGGCAAGAAAAAGATTAAAACTGTAGGTAATCGGGTGATACCCCGTTCTTCTCCCTTGTTTCAAGAATTTAAAATATGGCAGATACTAAACAATATAGAAGTAACCGTTGTCGGCAAGAAAGGCAAACGAAGAAAACAGAAAGACAATTCTCCTACTCTTTTTGACGGACTTGACGATACGGAACAATTGGAGCTGAACGGAAGTCGTTATTTATATCAAGAAGAAAAAGAATTGCTTGCCCAAGAACTTTTTGTTCGTGATAAGATGACTAAATCGGATGTTTTGAAATTGTTGTTTGATAATCCACAAGAATTGGATTTAAATTTTAAAACGATTGATGGCAATAAGACGGGATATACGTTGTTTCAGGCGTACAGCAAAATGATTGAGATGTCCGGGCATGAACCAGTCGACTTCAAAAAACCGGTTGAGAAGGTCGTTGAGCATGTAAAAGCAGTTTTTGATCTTCTTAATTGGAATACGGACATTCTGGGTTTCAACTCGAATGAAGAGTTAGACAATCAATCTTATTACAAACTCTGGCACTTATTGTATTCTTTTGAGGGTGACAATACGCCAACAGGAAACGCTCGTTTGGTTCAAAAGATTACAGAACTATATGGCTTTGAAAAAGAATACGCCATTATACTGGCAAATGTAACTTTTCAAGATGATTATGGTAGTCTGAGCGCAAAGGCCATTCATAAGATTCTACCTCATTTGAAAGAAGGCAATCGGTATGATGTGGCTTGTGCGTATGCCGGATACAAGCATTCAGAATCGTCATTAACCAAAGAAGAGATAGCAAACAAGGCGTTGAAAGACAGGCTAACGCTTCTTCCCAAGAATAATTTGCGCAATCCTGTAGTGGAAAAGATTTTGAATCAGATGGTAAATGTAATCAATGCCATCATAGACACTTATGGCAAACCGGATGAAATACGTGTAGAACTAGCTCGTGAGTTGAAGAAGAACGCTAAGGAGAGGGAAGAATTGACTAAATTCATTGCAGAAACCACTAGAAAGCATGAAGAATTTAAGATTCTTTTACAGAGTGAATTTGGCTTGACAAATGTAAGCCGTACTGATATTCTGCGTTACAAACTTTACAAAGAGTTAGAGTCGTGTGGATATAAAACACTTTATTCCAATACGTATATTCCACGAGAAAAACTGTTTAGTAAAGAATTTGATATTGAGCACATCATACCACAAGCACGGCTTTTCGATGATAGTTTTTCAAATAAGACACTTGAAGCCCGTAGTATAAATCTTGAAAAAGGGAATAAAACAGCATATGATTTTGTGAAAGAAAAATTTGGTGAAAGCGGAGCCGACAATAGTTTAGATCATTATTTAAATAACATCGAAGACTTGTTTAAGTCGGGAAAAATATCGAAAACCAAATACAATAAGCTGAAAATGGCTGAGCAGGATATTCCTGACGGTTTTATTAATCGCGACCTCCGTAATACGCAATATATTGCCAAAAAGGCTCTGTCTATGTTGAATGAAATTTCTCGTCGTGTGGTTGCCACAAGTGGAACAATTACTGATAAGTTGCGTCAAGATTGGCAGTTGGTTGATGTAATGAAAGAATTGAATTGGGAAAAGTATAAGGCATTAGGGTTGGTTGAATATTTTGAAGATAAAGATGGGAGACAAATAGGTAGAATAAAGGATTGGACGAAACGGAATGATCATCGTCATCATGCGATGGATGCGTTGACGGTAGCATTTACAAAGGATATATTTATTCAATATTTTAATAACAAAAATGCCAGTTTGAATTCTAACACAAATGAGTATGCAATAAAGAACAAATATTTTCAAAATGGCAGGGCGATTGCTCCTATACCATTAAGAGAGTTTCGCGTGGAAGCCAAAAAACATCTGGAAAATACTTTGATTTCGATTAAAGCGAAGAATAAGGTCGTTACCGGTAATATTAACAAGACGAAGAAAAGGGGTGGCGTGAACAAGTATTTGCAACAGACACCACGTGGGCAGTTGCATTTGGAAACAATCTATGGTAGTGGCAAGCAATATTTGACAAAAGAAGAAAAGGTGAATGCTTCGTTTGATATGAAAAAGATTGCAACTGTAAGTAAATCAGCTTATAGAGATGTATTGTTGAAGCGTTTGCATGAAAATGATAATGATCCGAAGAAAGCGTTTACCGGCAAGAATTCACTGGATAAACAGCCCATTTGGCTAGATAAGGAACAAACGAGGAAAGTGCCTGAGAAAGTGAAAACTGTAACACTTGAAACTATTTATACTGTACGTAAGGAAATCTCTCCTGATTTGAAAGTTGATAAGGTAATAGATGCAGGTGTCCGTAAAATACTAACTGGCAGATTAAACGAGTATGGCAATGATGCAAAAAAAGCATTCTCCAATCTTGATGAAAATCCTATTTGGTTGAATAAGGAGAAAGGTATATCTATTAAGCGAGTTACAATTTCAGGAATCAGTAATGCGCAGT
>OGPA01000076.1_pt1 | contig 108796 bp, 66 predicted proteins | sample 1552841 | NCBI WGS metagenome assembly OGPA01 (sample SAMEA2579916, study PRJEB22360) | human gut metagenome
ACAACAAACCTATTGGCAGACTTAAATATGCGCTTATTTAATTCCGCCAACGGGTAGTCTATATATTGTTTTCATATCCATGTATAGTTAAAAGATTAAAAGTTAAGTTTCATACCAAAAGTGAATGTTCTTGGAACAGGATAAGATCCCATATCCACACCATTAAAGCCATAATCGGATTCACTGTACACTTCTGGGTCCATACCTGTGTATTTCGTTAATGTAAACAGGTTTTGAGCACTGACCGACAGTTGAATATCGGCTACTTTCGTTATCTTCTTAGGAATATTATACGTAAGGCTTATATTTTTCAGTTTCACAAATGATGCATCTTCAAGCCAGAAATCGGAATCAGGATAGTTTCTATTATCTGAATTTTTATGACTTGCATACACAGCATCTGCTTTATTGGCTACTTTATCCCAACTTTTGTAATAAGCATCAGATAAAGAGATGAAACGATATACACCTGTCATAGATCCCATCGCATAGCGGCTTACATTCAGTCTATCTTGTCCTAATGCAGCATTGATAAAGAGATTGAGCGTCCAATTTTTCCAAGTAAATGTATTATTCCATCCGAAAGTCCAATTAGGCTCGGCCTGCCCTTTAGTAACCAGATCGTCAGCACCCGGATTGGTTGTCAAACTTCCATTAGATTGATGTTTATACAAGTTGGCGCCCTGATCATTAAAGTTTGCCCATTCATAAAGATAGAAAGAACCAATCGGATACCCTACTTTTTTAATTTGAATGGGACCACCGCCAATACTTGTATAATTCTCCCCAACGATAAAATCACTACCTGCCAGATCGATTATCTTATTCTTTAAATAAGATGCATTCAGCGATGTTTCCCAACCAAATATATCTTTGTCAGTCAAAGGAGTTGCTGTGATGGTAAATTCAACACCAGAGTTTCTAACTTCACCTTGGTTGACCCAGAAAGAGCCACCTCCGTTATACTGAGGAGCAGGTTTGCGAAGCAACAAGTCCTTAGTATCCTTTCGGAACCATTCGGCTGTAAAACTCAAGCGACCGTCTAAAACACTGGTGTCCAAACCTATGTTATACTGATAGGTGCTTTCCCAAGTTACATCTGGCGTAGCGAGATTTCCAGTCCAATAACCGGTATGGATTGCATCGCTACCATAACCGTCATAATTCGTAGGAGCCAACATACCTAATGTTGTGTAAGCACCGATACTTTGATTACCAACAACACCAAAACTGGCTCTTAGTTTCAATTGCTGGACAATGTTTTGTTTGCTCATAAAGTTTTCTTTAGCAACATCCCAAGCAACAGCTGCTGACGGAAAATATCCCCATTTATTCTTCTTCTGAAACTTAGATGAACCGTCGGCACGGAAAGTACCTGTCAGCATATACTTTCCTTTGTAATTGTACATAATTCGACCAAGCCCGGACACAATAGCTTCTGCGGAATAGCCATTTTCTCCATCGCGTGTCTTTGCATTTTTTGCATTCCAATAACCAACAAATTCATTAGCTAAATCACTACCGGTCAGTTTTAGATTTCTGCCTTCGGCACCACTTGCTTCAAATACAGCTGTTGCAGTCAAATGATGATCGCCGAAACTTGTGTTATAAGTCACATTATTGGTATTCTGCCAGAATAGATTCATCCTGCTCGCATTTTCCATACCACTAATTTGTCCGGGTTTTGCTAACGACGAGGTGAAAGAGTAACTCGGAACATGAGAGTAATTAGCAGCACCCTGTACAGACAATGTCAACCCTTTCATTATTTTGAAAGTCAAATCCATATTAGTATTCAAAGCATACACATATGAATCGCCATAATTTGCCACACGGGCACCATAAGGGTTTCCGTTTACTGAATTATAAGGGTCCATATTATAAACGCCCGTCACCGGATCTTTCATTTCCATCGTAGGAGAATAGTTCAGAAAGTTCATAATGTCAATGCCCCCATTGTGACTGTGAGTACGTGAAGCATTAATTTTGGTAGAAAGTGTCAACCACTTGGTGAGTTCATTATCCAAATTTATCCGCAACTGTGCACGTTGATACTTGGTCGTGATGGTCATGGCTGTCATATTCAATACATTGGCTGAAATAAGATACTTATTTTTAGCCGTTCCACCCGAAATACCTAATTTATAGTCCTGACTAATACCGGTCTGCAACATCAAATTCTGCCAGTCAATGCCTTTGGAACCATTCTTATAGGCTTCCATCTCATCATCTGCAAATGAGATACCATTATACTCCTTCAATGCAGTCGCATATTCATAAGCATTCAGTAAGTCATATTTTTTAAGGATGTTCGATACGCCTATAGCCACATCTGCATAAATCTGCACTTTACCTTCCACCCCTTTTTTAGTAGTTACCAACACCACACCATTAGCGCCGCGTGAACCATAAATAGCTGTTGCCGAAGCATCTTTCAGAACTTCAATAGATTGAATGTCAGCTGGATTTACATCCAGTCCACCAGACATAATACCATCAATGACATACAGGGGGTCATTGCTGGTATTAAGAGAAGTAGTACCGCGAACACGAACTTTAACTGTACCACCAGGTAAACCATTTACGCTCGTCACTGCCACACCTGCAGTACGTCCTTGCAGAATATCTTCTACCCGCTTTACCGGCTGATCCTTAAATTGTTTGGAAGAAACAGAAGCCACAGCACCGGTTATATCTGATTTTTTCACTGCACCATATCCGATGACCACTACCTCACTCAATTGGTTCTGATCCTCCTGCATTGTAATCTTCAAACTGGTATTCGTTCCCAGTTTAACCTCTTTAGTCACGTATCCGATATAAGAAAACAATAGTGTAGACCCAACAGGAGCACTAATCGAGAATTTTCCGGAAAGATCCGTTACGGTACCTGTTTGTGCGTCTTTAAGGGTTACGTTGACACCGATGACAGGTTCATTGCTGTCGGCATCCGTAACAGTACCCGAATACTGCTTTGCAACCTGTGCATAAGTAGATGTAACTGCTGCAAAAAGAAATAGTAGCAAGCAGCCAAGCGTTTTTCTTAGATTATCCATATACTTTTCATTTAGTTAGAATATAATGATATTAGATTTTTAGGAATTTTAGATACAAGTCAAGGCATTTAAAATGTTCCCAACATTACTCCGCCTCTTCATTCTACAGTTTTAGGATGTATCCATAGTAAATAGTCTTTTTTTAAGGTTTAATACGTTTCGTATTTAGTGTTAACTGTGCAAATATAGGCGCAAAGCATGGAAATAGAGATCAAATAACATCCATAATTAGTCCGCTACTGTTCAAAAGGATCATTCTGAATATCCTTTCTAGCTATCTAATGAGCTTTGTGGACAAAAGAAGATGAAATCTATTGTACAGTTTCATAACTTCTTTTATATTTGCTCTATCAAAAGAACATAACTATGTCAAAAGCACACGTACTAAAGAGGTATTCTTTTCTAATCTGGATATTATTCTTTGTTCTTTCTACCAAGGCTGAACAACAAGACTACTACTTCAGACAAATTTCTTTGGAACAGGGATTGTCACAATCAAGAGTGCAGTGCATTTACAGAGATCATCAAGGAGTCATATGGATAGGTACCAAATGGGGATTAAATAGTTATGACCAATCTGAACTGAAAAGTTATTTTCATGACCGGGAGCAGCCCAACTCATTGCCCGACAATTTCATTCGTTTTATTACAGAGGATCGTTTAGGCGATTTATACGTTTCTACCAATAAAGGAATTGCCATCTACAATAAAGCAGAAAATCAATTTCAGCCATTGAAATATAACGGGAAGCCATTTAACGCTTGGTCTTATCTTCAAATAGGTGACAATTTCCTGTTTGGAGGAGAAGAAACTTTATACCAATACAATCTGACGGATAAAAATATTACGACGATCTTCCCCGACATCGATGGAGACAAGTTAAAATGTATCAATCGCATCTTTCAGTGGAGTCCCGATATGCTGATAACCAGTAGTAAAAAAGACGGACTTTGGATGTACGACTTGATAAAAAAGAAAATGTATCGATGTCCATTTGTAAAAGAGCGTGAGATAAACACCATATTTGTTGACTCTCAAAACCGGCTTTGGGTATCATTCTATGGCAAAGGAATAGCCTGCTACTCGAAAGAGGGGAAAAGGCTTTTCAGTTTATCCACCAAAAATTCCGGGCTCAACAACGATATCATTTTTGATTTTCTTGAAAAAGACAACCAACTTTGGATAGCTACTGACGGAGGAGGTATCAACATACTTGACTTCCAGACTATGAAGTTCTCTCATCTTAAACATATTTCCGATGATGAACAATCCTTGCCGAATAACTCTATCTACCGGCTGTATAAAGATCAGATGGACAATATATGGATAGGCAGTATACACGGAGGATTATTCGCCATCAAAAAAGTGTTCATCAAAACCTATAAAGATGTTCCACTGAACAATCCCAATGGAGTTAGCGAACGTACCGTGGTTAGCATCTTTGAAGATAAGGATACATTGCTCTGGATTGGAACAGACGGAGGAGGTATCAACTCATTTGACCAAAAAACGAATACATTTCATCATTACCCTACTACATACGGGGAGAAAGTTACCTCTATCACAAATTTTTCTGAAAATGAGCTCTTATTATCATGTTTTAATAAAGGGGTATTTACCTTTAATAAGAGAACCGCACAGATGCAACCTTTTCCCATTATCAATGACTCTATTTCGAAAAGAGAATTTTCATCCGGTGATTTGGTAAATCTATATGCTACAAAAGATAATATTTACATATTAGGAGCAAAAGTCTATATCTACAACAAGCATACCCGGCAAACATCTATTCTCTACGCACCCCAAATAGACATTCAACGCCAAATAGCTATGCAGGCAATTTATTCCGACGATACGCATCTGTATCTAATGGGAACCAATAACCTGTTTAAACTAAACTTCAAAACTAACGAACTATCTTCATTAGTCAATATGAAAGAGGGAGATGATTTCACATCGGCCTGCCGGGATGATAAAGGTAACTTCTGGATAGGAAGTAATTTCGGACTGCTCTTCTATAATAAACAGACTGGAAAAACAGAAAAAATACATACCAACTTGTTCAACAGTGTATCCAGCCTTGCCTATGATAAAAAAGGAAAAGTCTGGATAGGAGCGCAGAACATGTTCTTTGCGTATATTATCAACGAAAAACGTTTTGTTATCCTGGACGAATCCGATGGAGTTCCTTCCAACGAATTGATATTTACCCCTATTCCTGCTCTTCGTACTCCCAATCTGTATATGGGAGGTACTATGGGACTGGTACGCATTAATACGGATATTATTTTCGAAAGTAATTCGTCTCCTATTCTCAAGCTACTTGAAGTAAAACTGAATGGTAAATCAACTCTGAAACAGGTTAATAATAACTGTATTTCGATTCCTTGGAATCATTCATCGTTCAACATTAAAGTGATTGCTGACGAAAAGAACTCCTTCCGAAAACACCTTTTCCGGTATGTCATCACAGGAAAAGACAAAATGGTGATCGAGAGTTATCTCCAGACACTCGAATTGGGTACATTAGCATCAGGAGAATATACCATCAGCGTATCCTGCGACACCTCCAACGGTGAATGGAGCCAGCCGATAGAGATCTTAACTATTATAGTCTCACCTCCTTGGTGGAAATCTATCTGGTTTATTATACTATGCATTTTCTTTGCATTTTTAGTGGCAGGAGTGGTCTTCTTTAGTTTGATAAGAAAAAAAGAAAATCGGCTGAAACGTGAGATGCGGGAACATGAGAAGAAGATATATGAAGAGAAAATACGCTTCTTAATCAATATCAGCCATGAGCTACGTACCCCTTTGACACTCATCTATGCTTCCCTGAAACGAATTCTAAATAAAGAGGTGAAGCAAGACGAGCTACCGGAATATCTACAGGGAGCATTCAAACAGGCGAATCAGATGAAAGATATTATCAACATTGTGCTTGATGCACGCAAAATGGAGGTAGGACAGGAAGTGCTACACATCTCTTCGCATCCTTTACACAAGTGGATACAGGAAGTGGCAGAAACATTTCAAACTGCATCTAAAGCCAAAGAAATTGAAATTACATACGACTTTGACGACAGTATACAATCTATCGCGTATGATGACACTAAATGCAAAGTTGTTCTTTCCAATCTGATTATGAATGCTTTGAAATATAGTCCTAATCAGACTCGTATTGTTATAAAAACCATCCGTACAAATGAAAGTATACAAGTACACGTACAAGACCAGGGAATTGGATTGGATAATGTAGATATAAAGAAGCTCTTTACCCGTTTCTACCAAGGCAAACATAATGAGGGAGGAAGTGGTATCGGTTTATCTTATGCTAAAATGTTGATTGACCTGCATGGAGGCAGGATGGGGGCTTTCAATAATGAAGACAGAGGGGCCACATTCTTTTATGAAATACCGGCTAATCTACAAGAACAAGAAGTATCATGTCCTCAACATTCCTACCTCAACGAACTTTTAAGTTCTCCGGAGGAAGAAGAGAAAATAGAATCCGGAGCTTTCTCTCTACAAGGATACTCACTGTTGATTGTAGAAGATAAACAGGACTTAAGGGAATTCTTAAAAAATGCTCTTAAGGATAAATTCAAGAAGATCTATCAGGCAGAAAATGGATTAGTAGCGCTGGAAGTTATTAAGCAACAGCAACCGGACATTATAGTAAGTGATGTAATGATGCCACAAATGAATGGCTATCAGCTATGCAAGGAAATTAAAGAGAATCTGAATATTAGCCATATCCCTGTTATTCTACTTACCGCCAGAGCCGATTCTGAAAGCCAGATGTTAGGATACAAATTAGGAGCCGATGCCTATTTGCCCAAACCATTTGAAATGGAAATGCTCCTTAGCGTGATCCAGAACCAGATGAGAAATCGTGAATATATTAAATCCAGATACAGGGGCAATCAATTCATTCTGTCTCCGCAAGAGGCTACTTTCAGCAATGCGGATGAACAATTTATGATTAAATTGAATGAAATGATCGATCAGAATCTGTCTCAACCAGATCTGGACGTAAAATTCCTGACTGCTCAAATGGCTATGAGCCGGACATCCTTATATAATAAGATCAAGGAACTGACCGGCATGGGAGCAAACGATTATATCAATCGTAGAAGAATCGACAAAGCAATCATTCTTTTAATTCAGTCTGACATGAGCATTACTGAAATATCAGAGCAGGTAGGTTTCACTTATCAACGATATTTCAGTACGTTATTTAAAGAAATGAAAGGAATGACTCCTTCTCAATTCAGAGCACAACATGGTTCCACCCAACAACAATCAGAATAGATTCAGCACTTTAGTTTATCATTTATATAGAAATTATACTTCCCGGAACAGAGCGATTAAGATTTCCAGTGCAGATTTGGACGTTTCATGATTTGAAATGACTAAAATCTGATGAGTAGAATAAGGTATTCGACTACTTTTGCAGCAAGCAATTGATAGAAAACGAATACACTTAAATTCAATTATTATGAGAAACTACTATTTAACTCTGTTACTAATATGCATTTGCGGCCTTTGCTTTGCACAGCAACAGACCAATGACATCAGTACTAAAAATCCGCCAAACAAAGAATGGAACTTCAACAATCTGGATGGATGGAAATACGGACATCAGGATAACAACCCGGATAATCAATGCATATTAGAGAATGGCTACTTACGGATCTTTACCCGAGCTAACTCGGTGGATCGGAAAAAGGTTCATACTGTAGAACGGATTTATACAACAGGAAGATATACCTGGCGTACTCATATCCCGCAAATGGGAATAGGAGATCAATGTAGCGTGGGTTCGTGGATATACCATGACGACCAACATGAATTGGATTTTGAAGTCGGATATGGTAAAGACACAGTTCGCAAGGAGTTAAATGCAGCTCCCAACGAAATGATTGCTTATATGACATCGCAGGCATATCCTTTTTCTTCCGTTCCTGTAGTAATCAAGACCGGATGGCATCTGTTCGAAATTGATCTGACATTAAAAAACGGGAACTATTACATCACCTGGTTAATAGACAACGAACCTAAACATGAACTTCAACTGGAATTTGGGAAAGACATTGCATTCCATATTTTTTGCAGTGTAGAGAATCTTAAATTTATTGGAGAACAACCGGCACAGCAGGAAAATTCCGGATTGTTTGATTTCGTCAGATATACATATCATGACTAAATAAATGAACTTAGTACACATTTCTTAAAATCCCCCCAATTACATACCATGAGAACAACGTTCATTTCACTTTCTCGGATATTCATGAACATTTGTCTCAATGCGCAGGATAGAGCAGTTGATGAAGGTCATGCTCTCTAAATATAAAATAGCCCTCGCTACAAATCTGTAACGGGGGTATTTTTTAGAGGAGTCATTTCTCCTCTTGCTAATGTTTTGTTTATGTGCTTTTTATATCTGAATACATCAATCAGATAATCCCTCTCACTCTATCGTCAAATGCAGAAAGCGCAGCTTTCGCTCCTTCGCCCATAGAGATAATAATTTGCTTATAAGGAACCGTAGAAACATCTCCGGCTGCATAGATACCCGTCACATTCGTACGGCAATGTGCATCAATCATGATTTCGCCCAGACGGTTGGTTTCCACTATGTCGCGGAATACACTGCTATTCGCAGAAAGCCCAATTTGTACAAATACACCATCCAACTCAACCAAACGTTCTTCTTCCGTTTTGCGATCTTTGATGCGCAGGGCAGTCAGTTTATCACCATTTCCTATCACTTCCGTAGTCTGTGAACTTGCAAACACTTCCACATTCGGCAATGATTTAAGTCGCTCTTGAAGTACACTGTCCGCTTTCAACTCATCCATAAATTCAAAAACAGTGACTTTGGAGCAGATACCGGCCAAGTCAATGGCTGCCTCAATGCCGGAATTTCCACCACCTACTACCGCTACATGCTTTCCTTTATAAAACGGCCCATCACAATGAGGACAGAAAGCGACACCACGACCGATATACTCCGCTTCTCCCGGAACATTCAGTTTACGCCAGCTTGCACCAGTTGCAATAATCAGTGCCGGAGCCAGGAATTTCTCCCCAACAGAGGTAGTGATCTGCTTTTGTTTTCCAACCACTTCTACTTTTTCTACTTTACGATGCTCCAGCAAATCCACCGGATAACGCAACAAGTGAGTTTTCAGATTATCGGCAAGTTCATTTCCTGTCGTTTCCGGAACAGAAATTAGATTTTCAATACCCACCGTTTCTTTTACCTGTCCGCCAACACGCTCGGCCACGATAGCTACACGGAGTCCTTTACGGGCAGAATAAATAGCTGCTGATACTCCTGCAGGTCCTCCACCGACTACAATCACATCATATTCTTTCACCTCTGCATTCGCTTTGGTTTCGTCAATACCATATTGATCTTCCAACTTGGCAAGCAATTCGCCAAATTCACCACGGCCTACATGAAGCAATTTTCCATCTGCAAAGACAGAGGGTACTCCTTGTATCTTCAGTGCATCTACTTCATCCTGATAAAGCGCACCGTCTACCATTTCATGCGTAATAGCCGGATTCAAAGTAGTCATTGCATTCAGAGCCTGCACTACGTCAGGGCAGTTCGTACAAGTCAACGAAACATAAGTGGTCAGATGTATCGGGCCTTTCAGTGCTTTCACACGGTTGCAAACGGCCTCATCGGGAAAGTTCTTTCCTTTGCCGTCCAGATTCAGGATAGCCAAAAGCAATGATGTGAACTCATGTCCGTTAGGAATACCCCGGAATGTGATTCCGGTACGATCACTATTCTTTAATAAAGTAAACTTCAATGCTTCTCCCTCATTCACCGAGCAAGTGATATGATCGGAACAATCCGCTACATCTCCCAGCAACTCCAATAATTCTGTTTTGTTTTCGTGGCTGGATGATACGGATATATCAAAAGTAAAGTTTGCCTCCAGCCCAGCAAAAATACCCTTTAGTTGTTCTTTTAATGCAGATTCTAACATATCTTTTTCCTTTCATTTTTTTAAAAGAAAGGCCGGCAGCGTCTCTCGTTACCGGCCTCCCATAATCACCATTATCAAGATCTATCAAATCTTACCTACCAGGTCAATGCTTGGTTTCAGGGTAGACTCACCCTTCTTCCATTTAGCCGGGCAAACTTCTCCGTCATGGCTGGCTACAAACTGTGCAGCTTCCACCTTACGAAGCAATTCACTTGCATCACGGCCAATATTGTTATCATTCAGTTCCACCACTTTAATCTTTCCTTCCGGATTGACAACGAATGTACCGCGATAAGCCATACCCTCTTCTTCGATATATACACCCAGTGCACGGCTCAAAGCGCCAGTCGGGTCTGCCAACATCGGATATTGAATCTTGCGAATACTTTCAGAAGCATCATGCCAAGCTTTGTGCACGAAATGAGAGTCAGTACTTACCGAATAGATCTCTACACCCATCGCCTTGAACTGATCGTACTTTTCAGCCATATCCACCAATTCAGTAGGACATACGAAAGTAAAGTCAGCAGGATAGAAGAAAAGAATCGCCCATTTACCTTTCAGGTCATTGTTGGTTACAGTCTTGAAAGCTCCGTTGTGAAAAGCCTGAACGCTGAATTCAGGAAGTTGAGAATTTAAAATTGGTTCCATAATCTTTATTGCTTTTATTGTTATTAATTGATTTGACTTATAACATCAGAAACAACGTTTTGTTTTTTGTTTCTGATGCAAAGATAAAGGCAGAAACCCCGCCTTTGCAAAAAAAGCCCAATCGAATATTTCTATGCGGTGATAGATGAAATTAATAAAAGCATTTTATACCTTTGCATGCATAAACAAAAAAACTGGAAAATATATACGATTATGGAACATCCTCTTGACCAATTCTTATATTGCCCTAAATGTGGTTCCTCTCATTTTGAGATTAACAACGAGAAATCTAAAAAATGTGCAGATTGCGGCTTTGTCTATTATTTCAATCCTTCTGCCGCCACAGTAGCACTCATCTTGAATGAGAAAAATGAACTGCTTGTCTGCCGGCGTGCTAAAGAGCCGGCAAAGGGAACTCTCGACCTTCCCGGAGGATTTATCGATATGAACGAGACAGGTGAAGAAGGCGTAGCCCGTGAAGTGCTGGAAGAAACCGGATTGAAGGTAAAAAAAGCTATTTACCAGTTTTCACTTCCCAATATTTATGTCTATTCAGGTTTTCCTGTACACACACTTGATATGTTTTTTCTCTGCACCGTAGAAGACATGAGCCATTTCTCCGCCATGGATGATGTAGCAGATTCTTTCTTCCTACCTCTCTCCGAGATTCATCCGGAAGATTTTGGGTTGGATTCTATCCGTCGCGGACTTAGCTTGTTTCTAGCTCAATGCCGCTAAGATAATCTCATCAGCCTGATAGATTGAGAGTATTTCATCTATAGTTATGTCCCATTTTTAAGATATTCCTCCAAAACATCAGATAAAAAAATAATGATCTGGAGAATAAAATGCATAAAAACATGCAACTGTATGCAAAATCACAGGCTAATACCGTATAAATTCAAGTCGAATATGCATCTTTTTCTATCAAGAAAAGATTCGTTGGTTTAAAACCAAGGAGTTCTTCCCCACCGAGGAACGCTTCCTTTCTCACCGACGAAGCAGCTTTTGCTCGGTGAGGAAGACAAATAAGGGAAAATTAAGACCGTTTTTCTTCTATTTCATCACAAATATCGAAAAGGCAACAAACAACAAAATGCCAGTTTCTAACCACATTTCAGTTTACACAACAAGTGAAAAAGAAGAAAAGCATTACAATTTAATCGACAAACATCTCCTATAACAAAAAGAAAGAATTTCGCACCTACAAATCTCTGCGTTTTGTTATATTTCTCAATCCCTCCCAGTAATTACGCCTTTTATTCTCGTTTAAATATTCCTTTTCTTAAGATGGGCCATTTTTCAGTAGCCAATTGATGTATTTGTAAAATAGAAGTTCATCTCAACCAAATAGATCAAAGTAATTTATCACATAATCTTAAACAATCATATTATATTACTATAAATGAACAAAATACAACATATTGTGTTATCTTTGTAACCACCATTAATTTAATGGCCATTAAATTAACCGCCATTAAGATAGCAATAATATGAAGTTCTACGACCGAAAGAAAGAAATGGCGATACTGTATGCAGCTAAAAAGCAATCACAAACGAGCGCTTGCTTTACTGTAATGACCGGACGCCGACGAATCGGAAAAACAGCTCTACTCTTAGAGTCTGTCAAAGACACCCGATTCGTATATATATTTGTAGCAAGAAAGAGTGAAGTCCTGCTTTGCGCACAATATCAACCTGTCATTCAGGAAACGCTTGGCATTCGTATCTATGGAGAAATCAGAGAGTTCGCACAGCTCTTTGAACTGCTGATGCAACATTCCCAAAAGGAAAATTTCACATTAATCATTGACGAATTTCAAGAATTTCTCTATATCAATCCGTCTATCGTCAGTGACATACAACGTATTTGGGACCAATATCACGCGACTTCCAAAATCAATTTCATTGTATGCGGTTCCGTTTATTCAATGATGAAAAGAATATTCGAAGACCGCAAGGAGCCACTATACGGACGCCTTACCGCCCGAATTGCTCTGCATCCATTCACCACCACCGTTATCAAAGAGATTCTAGCAGACCATGCCCCCAAATTCACATCGGAAGATTTGCTTTGCTTGTATTTGCTGACAGGTGGAGTAGCCAAATACATCACCCTATTGATGGAAGCGAAAGCATTTAATAAAACTGCCATGATAAATTATGCGCTTTCCGAAGGCTCACCATTTCTGACAGAAGGCAAAGACATGTTGATTTCCGAGTTCGGGAAAGACTATGCCAATTATTTTTCTATCCTATCTCTCATTGCAGAAGGAAAAACAACACAACGAGAGATTGATTCCATCATCAATAAAAACACCGGTTCCTATTTAGCCAACCTTGAGGATGAATATTCATTAATCAAAAAAGTGAAACCGATGTTCGCTAAACCTAATAGTCGTGCTACCCGTTATTGCCTGCAAGACAATTTTCTACGATTCTGGTTTCGCTTTATTTTCTCAAACAACGCAGTACTAGAAATGGGGAAAAACCATTTACTGATAGAATATGTAGAAAAGAACTATGAACAATACAGCGGCCTATTGTTAGAAAAATATTTCCGTGAACTTATCGCTGAAGAAGAGGAAGTTACCGACGTAGGTAACTATTGGGACAAAAACGGAGAAAATGAAATAGACCTGATCGCCCTCAAGCGGTTTAACAAAACAGCACTTATCGGAGAAGTAAAAAGAAATCCGAGAAAAATAAGTATCCCGGCATTGGAAAAGAAAGGAGAAACTTTACATAAAGAATTAAATGATTATAAAATAACTTTCAAAGGATTCTCATTGAAAGATATGTAGTACTTTTGCATAAACACCCGATTATGAAAAAAGAAATTACTAGACTCATTTGTGCCGCCATCTGCTGCACGCCCATTATAGGATTTGCCCAGACAGGTGACAAGTTCACTTCGACTGACAACCTTTATAAAGAAGGGAAAGAACTTTTCCAAGAAAAGAATTATGCAGCTGCTCTGCCGGCATTGAAAGCATTTGTAAAACAAAAGCCTGTAGCCAGCCTTCTTCAGGACGCAGAATATATGCTAGTCAGTTCGGCTTACGAACTGAAAGACAAAAACCGCATCGAACTCCTCCGCAAATACCTTGACCGTTATCCTGATACTCCATACGCTAACCGTATTTATGCGCTGTTAGCCTCCTGCTATTTCTACGAAGGAAAATATGATGAAGCACTGGCACTTTTCAACTCTGCCGACCTCGATTTGTTAGGTAATGAAGAACGGGACGACTGCACCTACCAACTGGCTACCTGTTATCTGAAAACCGATAATCTAAGAGAAGCAGCCATCTGGTTTGAAACTTTGCGTGCCAACAGCCCCAAATACGCCAAAGATTGTGATTACTATCTTTCCTACATCCGCTATACACAAAAACGTTATAGTGAAGCATTGAAAGGTTTCCTTCCCTTACAGGACGACTCGAAGTACAAAGCACTCGTCCCTTATTACATAGCCGAAATTTATACGCAGCTCAAAAACTATGATAAGGCACAAATTGTAGCACAAAACTACCTGTCAGCCTACCCGAACAACGAGCACGCTGCAGAAATGTACCGTATTCTGGGAGATGCCTATTACCATTTCGGACAATATCACCAAGCCGTAGAAGCATTCAACAATTACCTGAATAAGGATCGCTCGGCTCCCCGCCGCGATGCCCTTTATATGCTGGGTCTCTCCTACTACCAAACAAAAGTCTACTCCAAAGCAGCCGAAACATTAGGTAAGGTGACAACTGACAACGATGCCCTTACCCAAAATGCATATCTCCACATGGGACTCTCTTATCTGCAACTGGCAGAGAAAAACAAAGCACGCATGGCTTTTGAACAGGCAGCCGCCTCCAATGCTAATATGCAAATCAAGGAACAGGCAGCTTACAATTACGCTCTTTGCCTGCACGAGACTTCTTTCTCCGCTTTCGGTGAATCAGTTACTGCCTTCGAGAAATTCCTGAATGAATTTCCGACTTCTCCTTATGCTGAAAAAGTCAGCAGCTACCTGGTAGAAGTTTACATGAATACACGTAGCTACGATGCAGCTTTGAAATCAATCGACCGGATTGCCAAACCAAGCGCGCAAATATTGGAAGCCAAACAAAAGATACTGTTCCAATTAGGAACTCAATCTTTCGCTAACGCCGACTTCGAACAAGCTCTGAAATATCTGAACCAATCCATTGCCATCGGACAATATAATCGTCAGACCAAGGCAGACGCTTACTATTGGTGCGGAGAATCCTATTACCGTCTAAACCGAATGGTAGAAGCCGCACGTGATTTTAATGCTTATCTGCAACTCACCACCCAACCCAATAACGAAATGTATGCGCTTGCCAATTATAACTTAGGGTATATCGCTTTCCACCGGAAAGACTATACGCAAGCAAGCAATTATTTCCAAAAATACGTTCAACTGGAGAAAGGTGAAAATGCAACCGCACTTGCCGATGCATACAATCGTATTGGTGACTGCCACCTGCATGTACGTAACTTTGAAGAAGCCAAACAGTATTATTCGCAAGCCGAGCAGATGAATACTTCTTCCGGAGACTATTCTTTCTATCAGCTGGCTCTTGTATCCGGTCTGCAGAAAGACTATACCGGTAAGATTACCTTGCTGAACCGTCTGGTAGGAAAGTACCCTGCTTCTCCTTATGCCGTAAACGCTATTTACGAGAAAGGACGTTCCTATGTTTTGATGGACAACAACAATCAAGCCATTACCTCTTTCAAAGAATTGCTTACTAAATATCCTGAAAGCCCGGTCAGCCGGAAAGCTGCCGCCGAAATCGGATTATTATATTACCAAAAAGGAGATTACAACCAAGCAATCGAAGCCTACAAACAGGTTATTGAAAAATATCCGGGTAGTGAAGAAGCACGCCTTGCCATGCGTGATTTGAAATCTATTTATGTAGACCTCAACCGTATCGACGAATTTGCTGCTTTAGCAAATGCCATGCCGGGACACATCCGTTTCGATGCTAACGAACAAGACTCGCTTACGTATGCCGCCGCAGAAAAGATTTATGCACGAGGCAGAATGGAAGAAGCCAAAACAAGCCTCAACAAATACCTGCAAACTTTCCCGGAAGGAGCCTTCAGCCTGAACGCACATTATTATCTCTGCCTGATCGGAAACGAGCAGAAGAATTATGATATGATTCTTCTCCATTCCGGTAAGTTGTTGGAATATCCAAACAATCCGTTTGCAGAAGAAGCATTGATCTTGCGTGCTGAAGTGCAATTCAACCAGCAAAATATGGCTGAAGCATTAGCTAGCTACAAAATGCTGAAAGAAAAAGCAACCAACGTAGAGCGCCGCCAACTTGCTGAAACGGGTATTCTGCGTTGCGCCTTCCTATTGCGAGATGACATAGAAACCATCCATGCAGCTACCGACCTGCTTGCAGAAGCCAAACTTAGTCCGGAGCTAAGAAATGAAGCTCTTTATTACCGTGCTAAAGCCTACACCAAGCAAAAGGCTGACAAGAAAGCAATGGAAGACTATCGTGAACTGGCCAAAGACACACGTAACCCTTACGGTGCCGAAGCTAAATATCAGGTTGCACAATCCCTCTACGACGCAAAAGAATATGCCGCTGCAGAGAAAGAGTTGCTCAACTATATAGAACAGAGTACGCCACATGCTTATTGGCTAGCACGTAGTTTTGTCCTTCTATCCGACGTCTATCATGCTACGGGTAAAGATCTGGACGCACGCCAATATCTGCTAAGTCTGCAACAAAATTATCAAGGGAATGATGATATTGAAAGCATGATTGAAAGCAGACTTAGTAAATTGAAAGTTGAGAATTGAGAATAAAAAAATAGAAAAGTATGAAACGATCTCATTATATAATAGGAGGACTCGCATTGGCAATCTCAATGCCATCCTGCCTTCAAGCCCAAACCACCCAACCGAAGGATACAACAATGACCCGCACGGTCGTTGTGGAACAAGAATATAACCCGGACATTATGGACGCTTCGAAAGTAAACGTCCTGCCTAAAGTAGAAGAACCGACAGTGAGCAAGAAAGAAGTAGAGTATGCTACAACATTCTTTCCGGCTACTTCCGTTCCGGCAGGCCTGATGCGCCCCTATACCGGAAAAGAAGTTCAACCCGGCACTACCCCGGGATATGTACGTGCCGGATATGGTAATTATGGCAATTTAGATATTCTTGCCAATTATCTATTCCGTCTGTCGCAGAAAGACAAATTGAATGTACGTTTCCAAATGGATGGAATGGATGGTAAACTAACGCTTCCTTTCACAGACTCCGAAAAATGGAATGCATTTTATTATCGCACACGTGCTAATGTGGATTACACACATCAATTTGATAAGTTGGATTTAAATATTGCCGGAAATTTCGGATTGAGCAACTTCAACTTCCAACCGGAAAGCGTAAACAGCAAGCAGAAATTCACATCCGGTGACTTCCATGCGGGCATTCATTTCACTGATGAGACTGCACCACTGCGTTTCAACGCAGAAACAAATCTGTTGATGTATGAACGTCAGCACAACATGTTCAATGAATCTGAAGCCAATACAGGTATCAAGGAAACAATCATACGCACTAAAGGCGATGTCACGGGAGCTATCGGCGACCAACAATTAATAACTATCGCTTTGGAAATGAACAATCTTCTCTACAACGGATATACAAAGAATGTTTCCACCGGAGATGAATACTTCAAAAACTACACAACGCTTCTTTTAAATCCATATTACGAACTGGATAATGATGACTGGAAATTGCATATCGGAGCCAATGTAGATTTATCTTTCGGATTTGATAAGTCTTTCCGTATTTCACCCGATATCACTGCACAGTATATTTTTTCTGATAGCTACATTGTTTATGCAAAAGCAACCGGCGGTAAGCAATTGAATGATTTCCGCAGATTAGAAAGTATCTGTCCTTACGGTGAACTGCCGGAGGCAAATACCACTACCACTTTGGGATACGTACAACGTCCTTATGATACTTACGAGCAAATCAACGGTAGTATCGGATTCAAAGCAAGCCCTTATCCGGGACTTTGGTTCAACGTGTTCGGTGGTTATCAGAATCTAAAGAACGACTTATCTTATTTAGGTTTTGACCCAAGTAATATTCATTCAGGTTCTTATCTTTCTTTTGCACAGGATAATACAGACAATCTTTACCTTGGAGGTGAAATCAGTTACGATTACAAAGATATCCTCGGAATATCAGCTAAATATACTTACCGTAATTGGGACAGCAAAACAGAGGAATATCTGTTGGCTGTGAAACCAGTCAGTGAAATGTCTTTCAATGTACGTATTCATCCGATCTCTGCTCTTAACATAAATCTAGGTTATGATTACATCAACCGGAAAGAAGTGAAAGAGTATGCAAAAATGACCGCAATTAATGATTTGCATATCAGAGCCAGCTATAATGTATTCAAAGGAGTATCTGTTTATGCGCAAGTACATAACCTGCTGAACAAGAAATATCAATATTATTTAGGTTATCCTACGGAAGGATTCAATTTCTTAGGAGGATTGAGTTTCCGATTCTAAATTAATGAAAGGGGCGTTTCCATTTCCGGATAACGCCCCTTCTCAAAAACTTAAACTTCAATTATTTTGTTGTCTTCACTACAAATCCGTAATAGATTTACAAACCTTGTATTTCTTCTGCCGACAGACCTGTTATCTGTGAAATAGTATTAATAGGAATATTCAAAGCCTTCATATTACGTGCTGTTTCTCTTTTTTCTTCCGCACGTCCTTCTACACGACCTTCCGCGCGACCCTCTGCGCGGCCTTCTGCACGTTCTGTCAATATATTATCTTTCAATATTACAATATTATCCAAATGACGATAATATGCTTCAAGTTCAGTTTTCGTCATTTTATCGAGTTTCAATCGTTCACGGGCCTCCGTCAAACCGGGAGCAGTAGCACTATCTGGTATATCACCTGTATTCAGATAACAAATCCATTCTTCCAACGGACTCTTGGCAACCTGATTAAAGTCATTCACCTTTAATATATAATATTCAGGATAAAGCTGACTGACAGCATCGACCTTAAATGTCTGTTTCTGAAATGGAGTTAACTCCAGCACATCATTCTGATGAATCCCTCTGAACTCCGTTTTACCATGATATACTATATCCTTTCCATTGCCTAATGAAAAATAGACAATATTAACGCTATACACTTTACGTACTTTATCATAACCTTCTCCACGATTGATGTACTCGGTCACCAATTTAGAAGTACCAAACAACATACGTTGGAAATAAGCATACTCATTGTTATTCTGAACTTCAATCAGAATAAGTTCTCCTTTAGAGTTCTCCGCAAGCATATCAACACGATTATACTTATCAAACTCATCTTCTTGATTACCTTCACTTTCCAACAATTTCTGAATGACAATCTTTTCATTGAGAAGAGTAGTCAGAAAGCCTTCAAGAACTGCAAAATTGGCTTTATTACGCAATAAGCGTTTCATAGCCCAATCGAAACGAATATAATTACTAGCCATAGGTTCGTCTCCTTTCCCATTTTCTTTTTTCATGCAAACAAAGGTAAGCAGAAAATGTTTAATATCAAGTATATATATCCGATAAAATGACTCATCCTACCTTTATATAGACTACCGATCGTCCCGCTCCATACTTTTTTAAAATCCCTTTTTCAATAAATGCATTAATATCCTGCAATGCCTGTGTTTTTGTCTTTCCAACAAGTAAGGCATAATCTTGCCGATTAATACATGGATTCTTTTCCAAGAATTTATTTAATCGCTGCAAGCACTTCTCTTCTGCTAATGGATTCTTCACACGAAAAGGCGAATGATAACGTTGTAATACCAATTCAGTCTCAATATCCTTCTTAAACTGACGGTTGATTCTCAAATTAATATCTTTAAGAGATACTGACGGTGAACGCAAGTCTTTTGAATCAGTCACTTCTTTGTTCACATTCAAAGAAAGAGTAAAATAACCAATATCACCCAATTCAACAGAAAATCCCTTCAAAAGCAAATGTCTTAGTTCTTTCGAGATAGCTTCTATGACACCTACCACTTGCGCATGAGGCATATGCTGAAATGCAGTCACTTGTTCTACAAATTCTTCGGCTGTATAACTGCCCTTCAGTACGACACGTGCATGCAAAGGTTGTTCTTCCCCACTTTTTGTGAGATCGGGAGTCTCATAAAGATCATAATTTACACTCATTATTTATTAGTATTTCATTAGGAAAGATTAAACTCCACTTCCCTATATATTAATTATTTATCATGCTATTGAATTTTCGTTCGACTTAAGTCAAGCGATAGTTTTAGTTAAGTCAAGCGATAGTTCAACTTAAGTCAAACGAAAACCAACTTACTAATGAGACAAATGTACGTAGAATATAGAGAAACTAACCTATACCAATTGATATTTTATTTCCTGCAATAAAATGTAAATCTTAAGATTTTATTAAATTCTCCTTATAATATAAGGTAGGGAGAATCTTTTTTTTTACTTTTGTCCCCGAATATTGTGGTACAAGCCATTATAAAAGAAAGAATTATGCAGAAAAACCTTGTCATTGTCGAGTCTCCGGCAAAAGCAAAAACGATTGAAAAGTTTCTGGGGAAAGATTTCAAAGTCCTTTCTAGTTACGGACACATACGCGATCTGAAGAAGAAAGATTTCAGTATCGACGTAAATAATGATTTTAAACCCAGCTACGAAATCCCGGCAGACAAAAAGGCGCTGGTTAGCACACTAAAGACAGAAGCTAAAGAGGCAGAAACCGTATGGCTCGCATCCGATGAGGACCGCGAGGGAGAGGCGATTGCCTGGCATCTGTATGAGGTCTTAAAACTAAAACCGGAAAACACAAAACGAATCGTATTTCATGAAATTACGAAGAGCGCTATCTTAAAAGCTATTGAACAACCACGCGACATTGACCTCAACCTCGTAAATGCACAGCAAGCACGACGGATTCTGGACCGCATCGTAGGTTTCGAACTCTCTCCCGTACTTTGGAGAAAAGTGAAACCGGCACTCTCTGCCGGACGTGTTCAGTCTGTTGCCGTCCGCCTGATCGTTGAACGTGAACGTGAAATACATGCCTTCAAAACGGAAGCTGCTTATCGCGTCACTGCCGTATTCCTCGTCCCGGACGCGGATGGAAAGCTGGTGGAAATGAAAGCCGAACTAGCTCGCCGTATCAAAACAAAAAAAGAAGCAAAGGCTTTCCTCGACGCTTGTCAGGGAGCGAGCTTTGCAATCGATGATATTACCACCCGTCCGGTCAAGAAAACGCCTCCTGCTCCATTCACAACATCTACGTTGCAGCAGGAAGCCGCACGCAAACTGGGATATACCGTAGCGCAGACCATGATGCTCGCGCAACGCTTATACGAATCGGGATTCATCACTTATATGCGTACGGACTCTGTCAACCTCTCGGAATTTGCGACAACAGGCAGTAAAGACGCTATCATCAAAATGATGGGTGACCGCTACGTACACCCCCGTCATTTCGAAACAAAGACTAAGGGTGCACAAGAAGCGCATGAGGCTATCCGTCCTACCTATATGGAAAACCAGTCCGTTGAAGGAACAGCACAGGAAAAGAAACTGTACGACTTGATATGGAAACGCACCATTGCCTCACAAATGGCAGATGCGGAACTGGAAAAGACAACTGCTACCATAACAATAAGTGGCAGCAGCGATGTATTTACAGCCATCGGCGAAGTGATTAAGTTCGACGGATTCTTGCGCGTATACCGTGAATCTTATGATGATGACAACGAACAAGAAGATGAGAGTCACCTGCTTCCTCCTCTGAAAAAAGGCCAAAAGTTGGAACATGGGCCTATTATCGCAACCGAACGTTTCACCCAACGTCCTCCACGCTATACGGAAGCAAGTCTTGTACGCAAATTGGAAGAACTGGGTATCGGACGTCCGTCTACGTATGCACCTACTATCTCTACCATCCAACAACGCGAATATGTGGAGAAAGGTAATAAAGACGGGGAAGAACGGCAGTTTAATGTCATGACATTGAAAGATTGTCAGATTAAGGATGAAAACCATACTGAAATTACCGGTGCAGAAAAGGCGAAGTTGTTCCCAACGGATACCGGCACTGTGGTAAATGATTTCCTTACCGAATATTTCCCAGACATTCTGGATTTCAACTTTACCGCCAGTGTAGAAAAGGAATTTGACGAGATTGCAGAAGGAGAAGTGAAATGGACTTCTATCATGAAGAATTTCTATGATAAGTTCCATCCGTCTGTAGAAAACACATTGGCTATCAAGACGGAACATAAAGTAGGCGAACGTATTCTGGGAGAAGAACCGGGAACAGGCAAGACTGTTTCTGTTAAGATTGGTCGCTTCGGTCCTGTTGTACAGATTGGTACTGTAGAAGATGAAGAAAAACCACGCTTCGCACAAATGAAGAAAGGTCAATCCATGGAAACCATCACTTTGGAAGAAGCACTGGAATTATTCAAATTACCTCGTACACTGGGCGAATATGAAGGAAAATCAGTCAGTGTAGGCGTAGGCCGTTTCGGTCCGTATGTCCTGCACAATAAGGTATATGTATCGCTCCCGAAAACACTTGATCCGATGGAAATTACTTTGGAAGAGGCAGAACAGCTGATTCTGGAGAAACGCCAGAAAGAAACGGAACGCCACATCAAGAAGTTTGAAGAGGAGCCGGAACTTGAGATTCTGAACGGACGTTACGGACCTTATATTACCTATAAGGGTTCCAATTATAAAATTCCTAAAGATATCGTCCCGCAGGATTTGAGTTTGGCTAGCTGTTTGGAACTCATCAAATTACAAGATGAGAAAGGACCAGCGACCACAAAAAAAGGACGATTCGCAAAAAAGAAATAAAAAAACTAGAAAAAGAGCAAATTATATAATTAAATGTATATATTTGCTCTTTATCTTTTAATACACAAACTTATGAAGCAAACAAAATTAAAGTATTTAATGATAGGAGTGCTTACCATAGCTTCCATCAGTTGTATGGACAAAGAGCGTGACTTATCTTGGGAGAGAAGGCATATGCCAAAAGAAGCATACTTCGACTTCAACATGACCCAAGCTGTTGCTTTGGATATCAATTATTGTTTTAAAAGCGAAAATTATCGTGTCCTTTTTGACATTTACGATCAAGATCCCATTGAATACTCGGCTGACGGCAGCGTGTTCCAAAAGGACATAGAGCCTATCTACCGTGCAGTTACAGACGAAAAAGGCAAATTCAGTGGAGAAATGAATATTCCGGCGGACCTCTCGGAAGTATGGTTATCATCGGATTATTTAGCCACCGTATCTCCTCTTAAACTAACGATTGACGACAGTCGTCAGCTTTCATTTAATCAAGATGCATATATCACTGCCTTACGTTCACAAACGGCATCAAAAACCAGAGGAGTGACCGTGAACCAACATACCTATCTAAAAGAATGGCATGTTCTTCCCGATGCAGACTGGGATAACAACGGAAGACCAACCAATCTGGAGCCTAAAATAAACATACCTCCGGCAGACGTACTATACAACATCAAGTATGTTTTCAGAAAGGTTACAGTCAAAGATGAGAGCGGTAAAAGCAAGGTTATGAACATCAGTCAGAATTATCCGGAGTTTTTTGATGGTTCCATTAAAATGACTTCAGATATTCCAATTGTTAACCCGACCGAAGTGAGCCTCGTATTTATAAACAGCTCTGCTGCATGGTACAATACAGTTGGATATTACACCTATCCGACCAACAATCCGCCCCAGAGCACGAGTGATATAAAACAAATAATTGCATTCCCAAACACCTCTCCTGTTTACAAGACTTTAGGGGTAGGAGCATTAGTGTGTGGCGAAGAAATAAAACTCAAATATTGGAATGAAGAGACACAGGAATACGAAGACAAATTTCCTGCAGGAGTCACAATTGGCTGGTGCCTTCAAGGTATGGGATTCAAGAGTAAACTCACCTCAGAAACAGATAAAGACAAAGTGGGCGATATCATAAAAGGTATGGGGGCACGCTACTCCACCAGGAATCTAAACACGAATAATACACAAAGAACTGTATCTCTCCGTGATTCCAAGTCCGGGCAGATTGTAGCAGTAGGATTCGAAGATAATATTGACTTCGATTATGCAGATGCCATCTTCTATATTCATACGTCAGAAAAGAATGCTATTGACCCGACATTGCCTCCACTGCCTGAGGACCCCGAAGCAATCCCCGAGCAATATAAAATTTCTTATTCCGGTACACTGGCTTTTGAAGACTTATGGCCTAAGTTAGGTGATTACGATATGAATGACGTAATGGTAAAGTACACCAGTACGATGACCCGAAATGCTCTTGACAATCGCATTTACGAAATTGAAGACAAGTTTATCTTACAGCACTGTGGCGGTTATCTGCAAAACGGATTTGGATATCAATTACACAAGCTCTCAAACAGCAATGTCAAGAGTGTAAAAATAACGGGGCCTGATGCCAGTGGTTTATCAAGTTCTATATACATGGAAGGAAAAGAAACAGAGCCTGGACAGTCTCACCCAACCATATTGTTGTATGACGACATGACAAAATTCAAAAATATCACTGATGAATCAAAGAAAGAATATACTGTAACCATCACGCTTGATGGAGCTAGTGAGAAGAGGTGGTACCTCCTTACAACCCGTTTATCTTCATCAGTTCCAACGAGGGTAGAGGCAAAGAATTACATCTGATAAATTATCCCCCGACTGACAAAGCCGACTTATCGTTACTGGGAACCGGAAAAGACATCTACAGACCAGAAGAAGGGATGTATTATGTTTCTGCAGACTTGATGCCGTTTGCTATCAATATGCCAGTAAGTAATCTCCCGGTTCCAGAGGAAGGGAAACGAATCGATCAATCATATCCCAAGTTCTCTGGATGGGTATCATCGAATGGGAAACAAAATAAAGATTGGTACAAATAAAGATTGATACGATTTAAATAAGAGCAGCCCGGATATTGTACGGAATCGCTATCGGGACTTCGCATTGCGAACCATCGATGAAAAAGACATAATAGACATCCGTTTAGAAAGGCGCGAATTACGCAGTTCACACAACTTCTTGAATACTCACCAAGAATTCGTGTGAACTGTGTTTTTATTTTAAGCCACAATATTATAGGATATAAGTATTATCCGTTATGAATGGGCTTTCATCATTAAATCTTCGGCTCCCATTTTATCTTAAAACCTTTATTAGGGAATAGCATATCAAACACAATCACGAATATAAAAACAGATGTTACCAAGATATTCATCGTCAATAAAGAAATGTGATAAGGCCAGGGAAGCAGTAAAGCCAAAGCTATTACAGCAATAATATGTGATAAAGGAAGCATACGGCACGTGACATATTTATAGATACTATTTGCCAGAATATAAACGATTGGTCCGATAATCAGAACAAAAACAACTTCCGCTCTCATTTCTTGTTCGGGATGGGCAACAATCAGTTCGTCTCCTACCGCACAAATAATCAATGCTCCCACCAATACAATATGAATTGCATTATAAATCAACCCCAGCTTTCCGGGATCTTTCACTTCCTGTATTTTCCGACTACCGGCTTCACTGCTCACATCAAAGTAAACCCACCACATAGCCAAACTACCAATAAAAGATGTGACAGCAGAAATAATCACGAGAGGCGTCCATTCTTCTACTTCACTCAAAGAAGCTCCTGTCATCAATAGAGTTTCTCCAAAAGCAATAATCACAAACAACTGGCAACGTTCCACCAAATGATGCCCTTCAATAGTCCATTCCTTGCTACTGTCCGAACGTCCCAGACGAGGTAAAGCAAATCCGTGCATCGGGGCTGTATAATCACAGATGGCGGCTATAATCCACAGTAGAATTTGCCATTCTCCCTGCAATATGGCACCTGTAATCCAAAAGACGGCAGATATACAGAACCAGCCCATAATTCGCTTAAAATTAGCAGCCAGATGATGATCTCCTAACACCCCGATAATATAAAGTGCTCTCCCTGCCTGTATCAGAACATAGCAGACAGCAAATATCAATCCCCGATAAGTAAAGGCATAAGAAATAGCAGCCGCCATCACCAGCCCCACCAGCATACTGATAAAAAGAAGAATACGTATCGGCCGGGTATCCGGGTTGAACCAGTTAGTCACCCAGATGGTATGTTGCCACAAGATCCAGACTGCAAACCACAGGATTGTTTCTTTCAATAATCCTCCCCAAGTGAGATTATGAAGCAAATAATGTGAAAGTTGCGTGACCGAGAAAACATAAATCAGGTCAAACAGCAGTTCGGAATAAGAGACAGTAGCAGTTTCCGTTTCTCTCTTCCGAAGCAATGGATGGGGGGGGAGTAAAACATACGGGGTTCCTTTTATATATATAAAAGAAACCCCGCAGAAGTCTATTTTGTTCAGAGAAAGTCTTACATTCTGGAAGGAACTTCGATACCCAGCAAATTCATTCCCAAGCGAACAACTTTAGCTACATTAGCAGACAGAGCGATACGGAATACTTTCACTGCCTCATTCTCTTCGCGCAGAATACTATAGTCATGATAGAACTGATTGTATTCTTTCACCAAGTCATAAGTATAATTAGCAATAATAGACGGGCTGTAATCTTCACCGGCTTGTTTTACAACAGCAGCAAAGTCGGCAACCATCTGAATCAGCCCTTCTTCCTTTTCACTCAATTCAATACCAGCCGGAATCTGTTCAGGAATTACGATACCTGATTCGGCAGCTTTCCGAAGTACAGACTGGATACGTGCATAAGTATATTGAATAAACGGACCTGTATTACCATTGAAGTCGATAGATTCTTTCGGATTGAATGTCATATTCTTACGGGCATCGACTTTCAGAATGAAATATTTCAATGCTCCCAGACCCACAATACGGGCAATATCATCAGCTTCTTCCTGTGTCAAACCATCCAGTTTGCCTAGTTCTTGTGAAGTTTCTTTAGCAGTGGCAATCATTTCCTCCATCAAGTCGTCAGCATCAACTACCGTACCCTCACGGGATTTCATCTTACCTTCCGGCAGTTCCACCATTCCGTAAGAGAAGTGTACCAGACTCTTACCCCATTCGAAACCAAGTTTATCGAGCAAGATAGAAAGCACCTGGAAGTGATAGTTCTGTTCGTTACCTACTACATAAATCATCTTATTAATCGGGTAATCGGCAAAACGAAGTTTAGCCGTACCGATATCCTGAGTCATGTAGACAGAAGTACCGTCACCACGGAGAAGGAGCTTATGATCCAGTCCTTCGGCAGTCAGGTCGGCCCATACGGAACCGTCTTCTTTCTTGTAGAAGAAACCTTTTTCCAGACCTTCCATTACCTTTTCTTTTCCTTCGAGGTAAGTATTGGATTCATAATAGATCTTGTCAAAGCTAACCCCCATCTTCTTGTAGGTTTCGTCGAATCCTGCATATACCCAGTTGTTCATCATTTCCCACAATCCGCGTACTTCCGGATCACCGGCTTCCCACTTCACCAACATTTCGCGGGCTTCTTGCATCAAAGGAGAATTCCGCTCAACTAATGATTTAATACCTGATTCAAAATCATTAATTTGGTTTTGGAGATAATCAATTTCTTCAAAGAAAGGAAGAAAATCATTTAATTGGTCTTGATTTAAGATTTCGGGTAATTCTTTAAAAAAGCCATTCCAATCTCCATTATCATGAGCAGTTTCAGCAAGAATCTCAATTTCAGAAGTCAAAAAAGGAATACTTTCAAATGGCAATGAATAATATGCCTCTATAAGCCTATTTTTATAATCTTCTATAAGCCTAAGATTATTCTTAATATTATCTGCAATAATATCCGGCAACTCATCCCAAGATTCACTAATACAAATAGTATTTATCTCTTCTTTAAGTTTATTATTAAAAATTACATAATAATCGCCAACCAGATGGTCGCCTTTCTTTCCGGAAGTCTCCGGAGTTTCGCCGTTTCCATATTTCTTCCATGCCAGCATGGATTTACAGATATGGATACCACGGTCGTTTACGATATTAGTCTTTACTACCTTGTTGCCGTTGGCAGCTACGATATTTGCCAGCGCATTTCCCAAAAGATTGTTACGCACGTGTCCCAAGTGAAGCGGTTTGTTTGTATTCGGAGAAGAATACTCGATCATCACCAACGGAGAAGTTTCGGTAGCTTTTACCAGACCGTACTGTTCATCTGCCTGAATCTCGTTCAGCAACTCAATCCATGTAGCCGATGCAATAGTCAGGTTCAAGAACCCTTTTATCACATTAAACGCTGCTACAGCCGGATCGTTTGCCTTCAGATATTCACCGATTTCCTGTGCCGTTTGCTCCGGTCCTTTTTTTGACATCTTCAGGAAAGGGAACACGACCAGTGTCAAATGTCCTTCAAATTCTTTCTTTGTTTTTTGCATTTGCACCATCTTTTCAGGGACTTCCTGACCGTAGAGTGCTTTCAGTCCACTAATAACGGACGCTACAAGTTTATCTTCTATCTTCATAATCAAGTTATTTCTTGCGCGCAAAGATACAAAAAAAGGAGACGCATCGCGTCTCCTCTCCTAATTTCTTTCAACTATCTATCTTATTCAACAGCTGCAGATAATTCAGCACCAGCTTTAAATTTAGCTACTTTCTTAGCAGGAATAGTAATAGTTGCCTTTGTAGAAGGGTTAATACCAGTTCTTTCAGCTCTTTCGCTTACTGAGAAAGTACCAAAACCTACGAGAGATACTTTGTCACCAGCTTTCATAGCATTAGTAACTGAAGTGATGAAAGCATCAAGTGCTTTTTTTGCATCGGCTTTGCTCATTTGAGCTTCAGCAGCCATTGCGCTAATAAGATCAGACTTATTCATAATACGTAAAATGATTAATTAATATATATGTTACACAAAAGATTATCCCACAATGGATTAATTCCACAAATATAGCCGAACAAAACAACATATCAAATAAAAACATAAAAAAAACGCAGCAAATTATTGAAAAAGAGCTAATAGGAAGCGTTTTTCATGCTTTAAAACAGAATTTATTCGTACTTTTGCGTCTATTATCTAAATATTCAGAAATTAAAATGATGCCAACTGTAACTAAAAACCTGATAATTATCAATGTACTAGTATTTTTCGGGACAATCGTAGCCCAACGTTACGGCCTGGATTTAACGAATTATCTGGGATTACATTTTTTCCTTGCAAGTGACTTTAATCCGGCACAGCTTATCACTTATATGTTCATGCACGGCGGATTCAGCCACATTTTCTTTAATATGTTTGCAGTTTTTATGTTCGGACCGATTCTCGAACAAACCTGGGGACCCAAACGTTTCCTCTTTTACTATATTCTCTGCGGTATCGGTGCGGGACTTATCCAGGAAGGGGTACAGTATATTCAATATGTAACGGAACTTAGCCACTACGCACAAGTGAATATAGGTACAGGTGTTATCCCAATGGAAGAGTATCTGAACATGATGACCACCGTAGGTGCTTCGGGAGCCGTTTACGCCATATTGCTGGCATTCGGTATGTTATTTCCCAATAACCGGTTGTTTATCTTCCCGCTGCCATTTCCTATCAAAGCGAAGTTCTTCGTGATAGGATACGCCGCGATTGAATTATGGTCAGGACTTGCCAATAGCGCCGGAGACAATGTCGCTCACTTTGCTCACCTGGGAGGAATGTTATTTGGATTGATCCTGATTTTGTATTGGAGAAAAAAAAGCAATAACAATGGGACATATTATAGCTGATTTAAAGGAGACATTCAGAAGAGGAAATATTTTCATCCAACTGATTTATATCAACGTAGGCATCTTTCTGATCGGCACGTTGATTAACGTTTTCTTGCGACTGTTTGAAGTAAGTACCCCCGATATATTCGGTATATTTGCCCTGCCGGCATCCTTTATCGGATTTATTCATCAGCCGTGGTCGTTATTTACTTATATGTTTATGCATGCCGGTATCCTGCATATTCTATTCAATATGCTTTGGCTGTATTGGTTCGGAAGTTTGTTTCTCTACTTTTTCTCGGCCAAGCATTTAAGAGGACTATATGTATTAGGAGGTATCTGTGGAGGTTTACTGTATATGGTTGCCTACAATGTATTTCCTTTATTCAGTTCGCAAGTGGCGGGTGCAACATTGGTAGGAGCATCAGCTTCCGTATTAGCCATCGTAGCTGCTACGGCTTATCGTGAACCAAATTACAGGGTGCAACTTTTTCTTTTCGGTGCTATCCGTCTCAAATATCTGGCACTGGTTGTTATCGGAATCGATGTATTATCCATCACCTCAAGTAATGCCGGAGGACATATCGCCCACCTGGGCGGTGCTCTTGCAGGACTTTGGTTTGCCGCCAGCCTAAGTAAAGGAACTGATTTGACTTCCTGGATCAACTGGATTCTGGATGGTTTCACCTCCTTGTTTCAAAAGAAAACATGGAAACGGAAACCGAAAATGAAGGTACACTATGGAAACAGTGCCACCGGTCGCGAGAAGGATTATGATTACAATGCCCACAAAAAAGCACAGTCTGATGAAGTGGACCGTATTTTGGAAAAACTAAAGAAATCCGGTTACGACAGTCTGACAACTGAAGAAAAGAAAAGCTTGTTCGACGCAAGCAAAAGATAAAGGAATGGAACATATTGGCAAATTTGTCGCATATCTGATACTTGCTGTCAACGCTCTCTTCGTGGGAACGTTGATATTAAGCGCTTATAGCCCTTACCTTAACCCGAAAATAAATCCACTTGCTTCCAGCTTGGGACTTGCATTTCCGATATTCCTGACGATTAATCTGATTTTTATCGGCTTCTGGGCATTCGTCAACTACCGCTATACGCTCTTGCCCGCCATCGGTTTTCTGATTTGTATTCCGCAGATACGAACTTATATTCCTTTTAACTCCACCACAAAAACCATACCGGAAGGAAGCATCAAAATCCTATCCTACAACGTAATGAGTTTCAACAATTTGGAGAAGAAAGATGGAAAAAACCCGGTATTGTCTTATCTTGTAGATAGTAACGCCGATATTATCTGTCTGCAAGAATACAACACCGCTACCAACAAGAAATACCTGACGGAACAGGACATTAAAAAAGCATTGAAAGCCTATCCTTACCAATCCGTCCACCAACAAGGGAAAGGAGATGTGCAACTTGCCTGTTTCTCTAAGTTCCCCATACTCTCGATACATCCCATCGAATATGAAAGTAATTATAACGGTTCCATGAAATATGTACTGAATGTGAATAACGACACTCTTACATTAATCAACAACCACCTGGAATCCAACAAACTCACCAAAGAAGACAGAGGGATGTATGAGGATATGATTAAAGACCCGAATGCCAAGAAAGTAAAAACCGGACTTAGGCAATTAATAAGAAAACTGGCGGAAGCATCGGCTATCCGGGCTACACAAGCAGATTCTGTGGCTAAAACCATTGCAGAAAGTAAATATCCGACAACCATAGTATGCGGCGATTTCAACGACGGTTCTATCTCATATACCCATCGCATCCTGACTCAAAAACTAGACGATGCATTCACACAGTCCGGTAAAGGATTGGGTATTTCCTACAATCAGAACAAGTTCTATTTCCGCATAGACAATATCTTGATCAGCCCCAACCTGAAAGCCTACAATTGCACGGTAGACCGGTCTATCAAGGCATCAGACCATTACCCGATCTGGTGCTATATCAGTAAACGATAAGAACTGAAAACTCTAATAAAAAACACTTATGATGATTAAAAAGACACTAACCATTTTAGCAGTAAGTTGTATGATGTACTCCTGTGCTACGAAAACAGAAAGCAATCCTTTCTTTACAGAGTTTCAAACCGAGTATGGTGTTCCTTCTTTCGACAAGATTAAATTAGAGCACTATGAACCTGCCTTTCTAAAAGGTATAGAAGAACAGAATCAAAATATCGAAGCCATCATCGAAAGCCCGGAAATTCCGACATTCGAAAATACGATTGTGGCTTTGGATAACAGCGCACCCATCTTAGACCGGGTAAGCATCATTTTCTTCAATATGACAGATGCGGAAACTACTGATTCGCTGACCGCACTTTCCATCAAACTGGCACCAGTTCTTTCGGAACATAATGACAATATCTCCCTGAATGGGAAACTATTCAAACGGGTGAACGATGTCTACCAAAAGAAAGATTCATTGAACCTGACGTCGGAACAAGAACGTCTGCTGGACAAGACTTATAAAAGATTTATCCGTTCCGGAGCGAACCTTGGCGAAAAGGACCAAACTCGCCTCCGCGAAATCAACAAGGAGCTTTCTACACTTGGCATCACTTTCAGCAACAATGTGCTGAATGAGAATAATGCCTTCCAACTTTTCGTTGACAAGGAAGAAGATCTGGCAGGATTGCCTGAATGGTTCCGCCAAAGTGCGGCCGAAGAAGCGAAAGCAGCCGGACAACCGGGAAAATGGTTGTTCACCCTGCACAATGCCAGCCGTCTGCCTTTCCTGCAATATTCTGAAAATCGCCCGCTCCGGGAGCAAATATACAAAGCTTATATCAACCGCGGCAACAACAACGACGGGAACGATAACAAGGAAAACATCCGCAAGATTGTTTCTCTCCGCCTGGAAAAAGCGAACTTATTAGGTTTCGACTGTTATGCAAACTTCGTCCTGGATGAAACCATGGCAAAGAACGCCAACAACGTAATGAGCCTTTTAAATAACCTCTGGAGCTACGCACTGCCAAAAGCAAAAGCAGAAGCTACCGAACTTCAGAAATTAATGGATAAGGAAGGAAAAGGAGAAAAACTGGAAGCATGGGACTGGTGGTATTATACCGAAAAACTACGGAAAGAAAAATACAACCTGTCTGAAGAGGATACAAAACCTTACTTCAAACTGGAGAATGTACGCGATGGCGCTTTCGCCGTAGCCAACAAATTATATGGCATCACCCTAAGCAAACTGGAAGGCATACCAACTTATCACCCTGATGTAGAAGTCTTTGAAGTGAAAGACGCAGACGGTTCCCAGCTCGGTATCTTCTATGTAGACTATTTCCCACGTCCCGGGAAAAGCGGTGGTGCATGGATGAGCAACTATCGTGAGCAACACGGAACAACCCGTCCGTTAGTATGCAACGTTTGCAGCTTTACCAAGCCGGTAGGCGACACCCCCTCTTTATTGACCATGGATGAAGTGGAAACCCTGTTTCACGAATTTGGTCACGCTCTGCACGGACTGCTGACAAAATGCGAATACAAAGGAACATCGGGAACCAACGTGGTACGCGACTTTGTAGAACTTCCTTCTCAAATCAACGAACACTGGGCGACTGAACCCGAAGTGCTGAAAATGTATGCCAAACATTATCAGACAGGAGAAGTGATACCCGACGAAATCATCGAGAAGATACTGCAACAGAAAACTTTCAACCAGGGCTTCATGACCACCGAATTACTGGCTGCCGCCATCCTCGACATGAACCTGCACACGATGACAGATGTAAAGAATCTGGATATGCTTGCATTCGAAAAAGAAGCGATGGACAAGCTTAATTTGATTCCCGAAATAGCACCGCGTTATCGTGTGACTTACTTCAACCATATCATTGGCGGATACGCGGCCGGATACTATAGTTACCTATGGGCCAACGTATTGGACAATGATGCTTTCGAAGCTTTCAAAGAACACGGAATCTTTGATAAAAACACCGCCGACCTGTTCCGCCATAACGTATTGGAGAAGGGAGACAGCGAAGACCCGATGGTGCTTTATAAAAATTTCCGTGGAACGGAACCAAGCCTGGAACCACTACTGAAAAACAGAGGAATGAAATAATTCAGCAAAAAAGCCCTTAAACATCAAATATTTGAGGGCTTCTTACATATAAATGTGAAAAAAAAACTATATTTGCAGCCTTGTATACGGCAAAAAGAACTTGTGTACGACAGAATTTAACTGAAAATTAAATTAAAAAAGTAATCATCATAAATTAAAAGTAAAATGCAAAACAAAGGATTTGTAAAGGTTTTTGCGGTACTACTCACATTGGTATGTTTGTTCTACCTTTCCTTCTCCTTCGTAACACGCCATTATACCAACAAGGCGAAAGAAGTTGCGAACGGTGACCCGAAAGTGGAACAAGACTACCTCGACTCTCTCTCCAATGAGAAAGTATGGTTGGGTAACTGGACGCTGAAACAATGTCGTGAGATGGAGATTAGTTTAGGTTTGGACCTAAAGGGTGGTATGAACGTTATCCTTGAAGTATCTGTACCTGATGTTATCAAAGCACTGGCTGACAACAAGCCGGATGAAGCTTTCAACAATGCATTGGCAGAAGCTGCAAAACAGGCTGTCAACAGCCAGGACGATATCATCACCCTGTTTGTTAGAGAATATCACAAAGCTGCTCCTAACGCAAAACTTTCCGAACTCTTCGCAACACAACAGTTGAAAGACAAAGTTAACCAAAAATCATCGGATGCAGAAGTTGAAAAAGTATTGAGAACAGAAGTAAAAGCTGCTGTTGAGAACTCATATAACGTACTTCGTACCCGTATCGACCGTTTCGGTGTTGTTCAGCCGAATATCCAGAGCCTGGAAGACAAAATGGGGCGTATCATGGTGGAATTGCCGGGTATCAAAGAGCCGGAACGTGTGAGAAAACTTCTCCAAGGTTCTGCTAACCTGGAATTCTGGGAAACTTATACAGCTAAAGAAGTTCTTCCTGCCATGCAATCTGCAGACGCTAAATTGCGCGCTATATTGGCACAGGAGACAGATGTAGACTCTGCCGCTGTAGATTCTTCCAAAGAAGCTCCGCTTGCAGAAGCTACTCCGGCCAAGAAAAGCGTAAGTGCTGCCGACAGTCTTGCTGCTGCCCTGAAAGGAGATGCAGTTGCTGAAGAGAATTCAACAGCCAACCTAGCAGAAATTAAAAAACAATATCCTCTGCTGGCTATCCTGCAATTAAACTCTAGCGGACAAGGTCCTGTCATCGGTTACGCTAACTACAAAGATACTGCTGATATCAACAAATATCTGGCTATGCCGGAAGTTAAAGCAGAACTCCCGAAAGACCTTCGTCTGAAATGGGGTGTTTCTCCTTCTGAATTTGACAAGAAAGGACAGACTTTCGAATTATATGCTATCAAGTCTACCGAACGTAACGGCAAAGCTCCGTTGGAAGGCGATGTAGTAACAGATGCGAAAGACGAATTCGACCAATACAGCAAACCGGCTGTCAGCATGACAATGAACTCTGACGGTGCACGTCGTTGGGCACAGTTGACCAAACAGAACATCGGTCGTTCTATCGCTATCGTTCTTGATAACTATGTATATTCTGCACCAAACGTAAACTCTGAAATCACAGGTGGACGTTCACAGATTACAGGTCATTTCACTCCTGAACAGGCAAAGGACTTAGCAAACGTATTGAAATCAGGTAAGATGCCGGCTCCGGCTCACATCGTACAGGAAGATATCGTTGGTCCGTCATTGGGTCAAGAATCTATCAATGCAGGTGTATTCTCATTCGTAGTGGCTCTGATTCTGTTGATGATCTATATGTGTATGATGTACGGCTTCATACCGGGTATGATTGCCAATGGTGCATTGTTCCTGAACTTCTTCTTCGTATTAGGTGTCCTCTCCTCCTTCCAGGCAGCATTGACAATGTCCGGTATTGCCGGTATGGTGTTGTCACTAGGTATGGCAGTGGATGCGAACGTACTTATCTACGAACGTACAAAAGAAGAACTTCGTGCGGGTAAAGGTGTGAAGAAAGCACTTGCTGACGGTTATTCCAACGCATTCTCCGCTATCTTCGACTCGAACCTGACATCCATCATCACAGGTATCATTCTGTTTAATTTTGGTACCGGTCCGATCCGTGGTTTTGCCACGACATTGATTATCGGTATTCTGGTGTCCTTCTTCACCGCTGTGTTCATGACTCGTATAGTTTACGAACACTTCATGAACAAGGACAAACTGTTGAACCTTACATTCACAACCCCTGTTTCAAGAAACTTGATGACCAACACACGTTTTGATTTTATGGGAACAAACAAAAAATCCCTTATCATCACTGTAGCCATCATCCTCGTTTGTATCGGTTCATTTGCCATGCGTGGTTTAAGTCAGAGTATCGACTTTACCGGTGGACGTAATTTCAAAGTACAATTCGAGAATCCGGTAGAACCCGAACAGATTCGTGAATTGATCTCCAGCAAGTTCGGTGATGCTAACGTTAGTGTTATCGCTATCGGTACAGATAAGAAAACTGTACGTATCAGCACCAACTACCGTATTGAAGATGCAGGAAACGATGTTGACTCTCAAATCGAAGCATATTTATATGAGACTTTGAAACCTGTGCTGACTCAAAACATCACTCTAGCTACCTTTATCGACCGTGACAATCACACTGGTGGTAGTATTGTAAGTTCTCAAAAAGTGGGTCCGAGTATCGCAGACGATATCAAAACAGGTGCTATCTATTCCGTAGTACTGGCTTTGATCGCTATCGGTCTGTATATCTTAATCCGTTTCCGTAACATCGCATATAGTATTGGCTCTATCGTAGCTCTATCATGCGATACCATCATGATTATCGGTGCTTACTCATTGTTATGGGGTATCGTTCCATTCTCACTGGAAATTGACCAAACGTTTATCGGTGCTATCCTGACAGCTATCGGTTACTCTATCAATGACAAGGTGGTAATCTTCGACCGTGTACGTGAATTCTTCGGCCTGTATCCGAAACGTGACAAACGTCAGTTGTTCAATGATTCATTGAATACTACACTTGCACGTACTATCAATACATCATTAAGTACATTGATCGTATTGCTGTGTATCTTCATCCTTGGCGGTGATTCAATCCGCAGCTTTGCATTCGCAATGATCTTGGGTGTTGTTATCGGTACATTGTCATCACTGTTCATTGCATCTCCGATTGCATACAACATGATGAAGAACAAAAAAGTCGTACCAGTAACTACGGAAGAATAATAAATTCCAGAAATAGAAAAAGCCTCTTCCGAACATTCGGTAGAGGCTTTTTCTATTGATTATTAAAACAAATAGAAGCTATAAGACGTTCATCTTAAAAGAAGCCATTGTTAAACTTAAAACCAGATACGATATGAAAGCAAAACAAAACAACTTCTCACAGATTCTTCGTAGTAGCCTCGAGGGGAATCGAACCCCTATCTAAAGTTTAGGAAACTTCTATTCTATCCGTTGAACTACAAGGCCGCTTCAAATTTGCTTGCAAAGATAACGGTTTCTGTCGATTTAACAAGAATAAAAATACAGGTTCCTTTCAGATATTTCAAATATTTGGCGTCAATAGGACAATAAAGTTCGATTTATTTTGATAATTCGATTAACTTTCCGACCTTTGCGCTCACAAATTGAAAGTAAAATCAGTTTTTAAATTAAATATAGTAATTAAAGTTATGGCAGACGAAATGATGGTTAAAGAATTGGAGGAAGTAGTAGTACGTTTCTCCGGCGACTCCGGCGACGGTATGCAGCTGGCCGGCAACATCTTCTCGAACGTGTCGGCTACGGTAGGAAATGACATCTGTACATTCCCTGACTATCCGGCAGACATCCGCGCCCCGCAAGGTTCACTGACCGGTGTTTCCGGTTTTCAGGTCCACATCGGTGCCGGACAGGTTTACACTCCCGGAGACCGTTGCCACGTGTTGGTGGCTATGAATCCTTCCGCACTGAAAACACAAATCAAATTCTGTAAACCGCAAGGACTTATCATTACCGACTCCGACTCATTCGAAGCCAGAGATTTGGAAAAGGCACAATTCAAGACCGACAATCCTTTTGAAGAATTAGGCATAAAACAGGAAGTACTTGAAGTTCCCATCTCTTCCATGTGCAAAGAGAGCCTGAAAGACTCCGGACTAGACAATAAATCAGCACTCCGTTGTAAGAACATGTTCGCACTCGGACTGGTTTGCTGGCTGTTCAACCGTAACCTTGCCGCTGCTGAAAAAATGCTGCGTGAGAAATTCGCCAAGAAGCCCGAAATTGCAGAAGCTAATATTAAGGTATTAAACGATGGTTTCAACTATGGTGCCAACACACATGCTTCTGTCTCTACTTATAAGATTGAAAGTAAAGCTCCGAAATCAAAAGGACTTTATACAGATATCAACGGAAATAAAGCAACTGCTTATGGCTTGATTGCTGCTGCCGAGAAAGCAGGTCTGGAACTCTACTTGGGTTCTTATCCTATCACTCCGGCCACTGATATTCTGCACGAATTAGCTAAACATAAATCACTGGGAGTAAAAACCGTACAGTGCGAAGATGAAATCGCGGGTTGTGCTTCTGCCGTTGGTGCCGCTTTTGCCGGTGCTTTGGCTGTAACGACTACTTCCGGGCCCGGTGTTTGTTTGAAGAGTGAGGCCATGAACCTTGCTGTAATTGGCGAACTTCCATTAGTGATTGTAAATGTGCAACGTGGCGGTCCGTCAACAGGTTTGCCTACTAAATCAGAACAGACAGACTTATTGCAAGCTCTTTACGGACGTAATGGTGAAAGCCCGATGCCGGTGATTGCCGCAACTTCACCAACGAACTGTTTTGATGCCGCATACATGGCATGTAAGATTGCTCTGGAACACATGACTCCGGTTGTATTACTGACGGATGCTTTCGTAGCCAACGGCTCGGCAGCTTGGAAACTTCCTAACTTAAATGAATATCCTGCCATCAATCCTCCATACGTGACTCCGGACATGGCTGGTAACTGGACTCCATACCAACGCAATGAAGAAACCGGTGCACGTTACTGGGCAATTCCGGGAACTGAAGGATTCATGCACCGCATCGGTGGTCTTGAAAAGAGCAATGAAACAGGTGCGATCTCTACCGAACCAGAAAACCATAATAAGATGGTTCATCTCCGCCAAACTAAAGTAGATAAAATTGCAGACTATATCCCCGAACTCGAAGTACTGGGTGATGAAGATGCAGATTTACTGATTGTTGGCTGGGGCGGCACGTATGGGCATCTCCGTCTGGCTATGGACTTTATGCGCGATCATGGAAAGAAAGTGGCTTTCGCACACTTCCAATACATCAACCCGTTGCCGAAGAATACAGCCGATGTATTGCGTAAATACAAGAAGATCGTAGTAGCTGAACAGAATTTGGGACAATTCGCAGGTTATTTACGGATGAAGATACCCGGATTGAACATCAGCCAGTTCAACCAAGTGAAAGGACAGCCTTTCGTTACGAGAGAATTGATAGATGCATTCACTAAATTATTGGAGGAATAAAAGATGAGCGATAAAGTATATACCGTACAAGATTATAAATCAGGCCAACCTCGCTGGTGTCCGGGATGCGGTGACCACGCTTTCCTGAACTCACTGCACAAAGCTATGGCCGAACTGGGAGTAGCTCCGCACAATATTGCCGTCATTTCCGGTATCGGTTGTTCTTCCCGCCTGCCTTACTACGTAAATACGTATGGGTTCCACACTATTCACGGACGTGCCGCTGCTGTTGCAACAGGAGCAAAAGTAGCCAATCCAAATTTGACTATCTGGCAGATTTCCGGTGACGGTGACGGTTTGGCAATCGGTGGTAATCACTTCATCCATGCCGTTCGCCGCAACATTGACTTGAACATGATTCTGTTGAACAACCGTATCTATGGTTTGACAAAGGGACAATATTCACCGACTTCAGAACGCGGATTCGTCAGCAAATCATCTCCTTACGGAACAGTGGAAGACCCGTTCCATCCGGCAGAGCTGGCTTTCGGTGCCCGCGGACGTTTCTTCGCACGTTGTATTGCAGTAGATGGTGCCGCTTCCGTAGAAGTGTTGAAAGCAGCAGCCAACCATAAAGGTGCTTCTGTTGTAGAAGTTCTGCAAAACTGCGTGATCTTCAACGACGGAACTCACGCCAGTGTTGCTACCAAAGAAGGACGCGCTAAGAACGCTATCTACCTGGAACATGGCAAACCGATGTTATTTGGTGAAAATAAGGAATTCGGATTGATGCAGGAAGGCTTCGGGCTGAAAGTAGTGAAACTTGGTGAGAACGGTGTCACAGAAAAAGATATCCTTATCCACGACGCACACTGCCAGGACAATACGCTTCAATTGAAACTGGCTTTGATGGAAGGTCCTGACTTCCCGATTGCACTCGGTGTAATCCGTGATGTAGATGCTCCAACTTACAATGATGCTGTCGCTGAACAAATCGAAGAAATCAAAGGCAAGAAAAAATATCATAATTTTCAGGAGCTGCTAATGACTAATGATACTTGGGAAGTGAAGTAATTCACTGCTCATCAATAATATAAGAGCTGGAGGAAGGATAAAACATCCCTTTCTCCAGCTTTCATTATAAATACACCTCAAGTTTGTTTAAAGGTCATCTTCAGTCATCCCACAGCATACTGGGCGTCACCCCACAAGCCGTGGTTTGTTTCATGCCATGAAACCATTTGTTTCTCACCGAGAAACGAAATGTTTCAAACAGGGAAACTATTAGTTTCAAAGGTTGAAACAAAGTGTTTCCCTATAAGAAAGCATACTTTTGTTAAAATCTAGTGTATAACCACCTTCTATACAAAGGTTACGACATTAAGGTTGGCTATTACGGAGATAAGGAAATTGATTTTATCGGAGAGAAGAATGGAGAAAAACTATATATACAGGTCGCTTTAAAAATAGATGGCGACACAGCAGAAAGAGAATTTGGAAACTTACTAAAGATACAGGACAACTATCCCAAAATAGTGTTAACAGAAGATACATTCAGCGGAAACAGCTACGAGGGTATACGCCATTGTCCTATACGCCAGTTCTTAATGGAGTAAACCATACAATATACGAAAAATAAATGCAGTACACCATCGGGTTGCCACGAGCAATCAAATCGCCTTTGGTGTGCTGCATTTACATTTGAATCAAGTCATCTATAATACCGTGGATTCTGCTGCAAGACGGGCGGCAATGTCCATTGTTAGTTAGTAATAGACAGCTCGGTTACCTTATACGGATGTTTTACTGCTGCATGAGCAGCTTTCTGGGCAACAGTTTTCCTCGCCTCATCCAACCCTTCCGGGGCATAAGGATTCCCGACTACATTGTGTTTGAAGATGCGTTCGAACCAGGTACAGGCAGCGGTATAACGTCCAATCTTCACATCCAGATGATAGCCGTCCCGATTCAGGTGGTCGCCGATGAAAGAGGTGCGCGCATTTTGTATGGCAGTGCCCGAAGGGATGACAATCTTTATCTTATTCGCCTTAGCCGCTTTCTTCACTGCATCGGCAATAGCCTGATACATGGTGAGTTGATTGCAGTTGTAGTTTTTAAATCCACTATGCCTAGAAGTAGACGCATACGCCCAAGTTTGGTGCAGCATCAGCTTTGTTTTCTTTGGAAGGCGTACTTTTACATATTCTATGAGCTCGGGAAGAGAGGCTTCATACGTCTCATACATTCCCGAAAAAGGACTTGCCTGTTGCAGGCTGACGTAATCCCAGTCTTCATCTGCCAGCACCGCTTCCAAAGACATCTTGCCTTTTTCCCGCTTCTTTCCATCCGTACCGATTTTCCGGTAGGCATAGGCAGGAGCATTGTCACGGGCATTTTTCACATGACGTTCCAGGGAACAGCCGCCAATAAACATATTGCCGATTATGGTTGAAATGCCTTCGGCTTCGGCAAGTTCATGCAGATATTGCTCCACGGCATCTTGGGAGAAGCTGTTGCCGATGGCAAGTATCCTGACCGTTTTTTGCTGCGCATACACTCCTCCGGCAAGAAGGAGCAGTATGCACATACAAATCACTACAATCTTATATTGCTTCATCACATTCAAATATAACTAAACTTATCGGTTATTTCTCTTTTTCATGTAATAATCTCTCATCAGATACCACGCTTTCTTACGCATACCTTGGTCGGATATGAGCCCTTTACGGTTCCAGCCATCCTGATTGGTGGGGTGGAAACGGAATGGGGAACGGAAGTCGAACAGAATCCAGGGAGATACGCCACGCAGGTTCGGGATATTGTCGAACATACGGATATTATCCCTATACAGACGTGCCTGGTATTCCTCACTCCAAGAACTGACTACATTCTCATCACCGGACTGACCGTACAATGCTTCGCCGCCAAATTCCGAGATAATCAACGGTTTGTCCGTCACTACTTCCCATATAGCGTCTTTCGGTTCCACAGGCCACGGATGATACCAGCCCATATATTTATTGATAGCTACGACGTCCAGTTGGGAAGTAAAAGAATCTTCCATTACAAAACGCTGTTTTTCGCTATTGAAGTGCACAAGGTCGAAAGCGGCAACATACAGGCGGGTAGTGTCCAGTTGCTTTCCCGTTTCGAGCAGGGAAGTAAGGAATTCATTCCGTTCTTTGGAAGGCTGTGTTTCATTGGCGATACCCCAATAACCTACCGCGCAGCGGTTCTGATCACGCTTAATCATTTCAGAAAGCATCCTCTGCGCTTTCTTACGGGTATCATTGTCTGTAAAGTCAATGCCTTGCCAAATGGGAATCTCCTGCCAGAGAAGGAAGCCCATCTTTTCCGCCAGGCGTACCGTGTACTCATTCTGCGGATAATGAGCCAGGCGAATCATGTTCACGCCAAGCGCTTTCGCTTCATTCAGCAACATGGCCGCATCGGCTTCCGAGAAAGCACGTCCCATACGTTGCGGGATTTCTTCGTGAAAAGAGATACAGCACATAAATGTCGGCTTCCCGTTCAGGTAAATATCAGTTCCTTTCACGGTGATATTGCGGAAGCCGATTTGCTCTTCCACACGGTCGGCACTTGAAGATACAGTCACGCCATAGAGTTTCGGTTCTTCCGGCGACCAGCGTTGCAGCCTCTTCGCATTCAATACGGTTTCCGCCCTTCCTTCTGCGTCGGTGGTGAGCTCCGCGTTGATTTTGAGTCCGGGGATGGCAACTGTTACTTTCTCACCAGCCTTTTTATCTGAAAGACGCACACGGGCAATTATCCGGTCGGGAGCATTTTTATCCAGTTGGATAAAATAATCTTCTATAAATATCCGGGGAGTTTTCACCAACAGCACATCTCTTGTGATGCCGCCATAGTTCCACCAGTCGAATGCCATAGCGGGAATGGCGTCTTTGGTACGGCGGTTGTTCACTTCTACCGCCAGGAAGTTGTCACCGTCTTTCAACAGGTCTGTCACTTCCACTTGGAAAGGAGTAAAACCGCCTTCGTGCTCTGCTATCTCTTTTCCGTTCAGGTAGACTTTGCAACGATAGCTGACAGCACCGAAATAAAGAAACTGGCGTTTGTCTGCCAAGCGTTTGGCATCAAAGTGACGAGCATACCATACAGTGCCTTCGTAATACTTCAATTCGGGCGATTGAGAGTTCCAGTCTCCCGGAACATTAAGACGCAACCCGCCTTCAAACGCGTATTCGTAGAAATCGATATTTCCTTCCGGTTGCCGGTTCTCATAGATTTTCATCCGTTGCCCCTGGTCGTACAGGTCGATGATAGCATTCCATTTACCATTCAGCGAATGGATGTTGCGACCATATACATTCGTTATCAGCTCCTGTGCCGCAACGCTTCCAGCAAAAACGATTAGCAACAATAGACATAGACTTAATTTCTCACCTGTTTTCATTTAAGTATGTTGTTATAATTAGTGTATATAATAAGTTCAGGCACGGATTATACGGATTTCATGGTTTTTAGAATAGAATAGGTAAAACAACAGTGTTAATCCGTGTAATCCGTGCTATTTCGATTTATTTTTCAGGAAATTCATTACCCAGTTCCAGGCTGCGCTCCACTGTTCGGCATAGGCATAATGAGCGGTCGTCTCAGCTACAAACAGCTCTTTCGGAGCATTAATCACGTTGTAAGCGGAGTAAGTGGTGGTAGGCGGACAGACCATATCATTATAACCAAAAGTATAGAATCCCGGAACTTTGACCTGTCGGGCAAAGTTCACCACATCAAAATACTGAACGGTTTTAATCTTTTCCGGTGTCCGGTTCTTCTCATCCTTCAACATATGCGGCCAACCGCCTGCACGACCGTGGGTATAACCCGCCATATCACACAAGGCTGGATAGAAAGAAACCAATCCCTTGACACGATCATCGAGTCCGGCAATCACAATGGAAAGCGCACCGCCCTGGCTTCCTCCAAAGGTCGCCAAATTACCATTGAATTCGGGAAGTGTGTAAATGAAATCAATGGCTCTCACACAGCCTGTATAAACCCGTTTGTAATAGTACTTGTCCCGATTGTCCATATTGAACGAGTGGTAATTCTTCAAAGCACCGTTATAAAGCCGGTGATACACATCTCCCGTCAAATTGACCGGAATGCCGTGAATACCGATTTCCAGAATGATAAAACCTTTTCCGGCACGTTCGGCTTCTCCGTTATAGGCACGGATACCTGCACCCGGCACTTTCAGAATCGCCGGATATTTCCCGGAAGCCTTCGGAACACAAAGGATGCCGTACATACGGGACGCATAGTCATTGTTCGCGAAGGAGACATGATATACGTTCACCTTATCTGTACACCTTTCCGGCAGTAAAGTCATTATCGGTTCCAATGCCCACTTTTCTGCGGCTTCTTTGGTACTTTTCCAAAATTCCAGAAAGTCGGCAGGCAACGGAGTGGTCGGTTGCAATTTCTCAGGAGAGAAGCCGACGGTAGCCACGCCTTCATACTCACGCCCTTGGCAAGTGACGAAAGCGCGGCAACGCAGGAACCCTTCTTTTTTCATAGTCCCTGCGTTAATTTCAAGCTTTTCATTCTTCAAAGGCTGTTTGCCTGTCTGATGAGGTTTCATCATGTCTTCCGAAATCTCATAGCGCACTTCCAGATTATCCTGCGGGATATTGCATTTCAATACCGCCACTTTGAATTTCACTTTTTCTCCCGGTTTATACAGCCAATTGGTGTGGTCGGGAGTGACCTGCACTTGAACCAGTCTTTCCTGTGGCTGCCCCCATGCAACTATCTGCATGGAGACAAATGCTATCAGGAGAAGAAGAAAACGTACACTTTTTATCATAGTTCCCTATTTTATTTCATTTGTCATTGCTATATTAATATTCCATTTATCAGCTATTAATACCCATTGTCTCAACTATTAATACCTATCCGCCCAACTATTAATACCTGACAACTCAACTATTAACATCCAACAGCAGAGATATTAATGCTCCTCTCCACACATCATAACACTCTGCGAATCAGAAGTTAACACATCATTCGTGATTAGCGTAAAATGCAGATAGCCGCCTTTTTATGGTTTTACTTCGTATTGATAGAGTGTGAAAGAGTTCTTGTCATTTAGCTCGAAACTTACTCTACCCTGTGCGCCGACTTTTGCGGCAAACTTTTTGCCACTTCCCATTACAGGGGTAAAAGTAACTTTCTTACCCTCAGGAAGCCAAGTGTCAATAGTCCCCCTGGCTTGCTCATTATCTTCGCGGTAAACCACAAGATAGCCTTGCGTGCCGGAGACGGTCGATTGGAATCCTGTCCACGAACGTCCCGAAGGTTCTTCACCAATAGGCAGTATGACGCCTTGATGAAACCGGAGTTGCAAAGGTTGGTATTTCTTGAGTAGAGATGCCGTAATATAAGCCTCTTCGGGCAGGTTCGAAGCTTCCATCCAAGCCAATGGCTGTGCCGCCAAGGTGATGGCAAAGAGGTAATCGAAACTGTAACGGGCGGGGGCAAAAGGGTCGGCAGCGTCATACTTGTCGGCATTGCGCCATTTATTAAGGAACTCTATCTGCATCTTCTCCGCCGGTACATAGCGAGACAGCATCCAGAGGTTGCGCAAGGTGCGATAAGGGTAATAGTTGCCCCAATCGGTATAGCGGTTTTCCAGAAAGATGTTGCCGTACTCGTTCATATAGTGATACCCGCCGCGACGACCGGCAGTGGCATCGAGGTTGAAAATCACTTCATAGTTGGTTTGCTCCAACACGGTATCAAACAGTCGGCGTAGATTCTGTTCGGCTGTCTTGGTAGGTATCTGCAGGCCGTCTATCTTAAAACAGCAGATGCCGTACTTCTTATAAAGTCCGATAATGGCTTGCGCATCTTTTTGCCAATCGGCAAAATCATTCTGTATGCTGGGATTGAACCATAATCCGATGCGAATACCCAATTTCTTGCCTTTCTCTACAATAGGTTTCAGCCCATGAGGGAACTTTGTGGGGTTGGGCGTCCAGTAATCGCCACTTTTCCAGATATCCTTAAAACTACCTCCGGCAGTCTTCGAGTTAGGGCTTTTTCCGCTCTGCCAGCCATCGTCCAGTTGAAAGAGGGTGATGCCCATGCGTGCGGCACGGTCTAGTTCTGCCAGACAGAAAGCCTCATCTATTTTGGCATCCTGGCTACGGTCGCCCCAGGTATTGAGCATAATCATCTCATCCTGTGCGGCGGTGTGGTGGCGCAGTTGTTTCTGATAGAGGCGCAGGGCAGTAAGCGCTTCTTGCTCACCACCGGTATAGATGCCGGTAACGCATCCATAAACGCGGGTCCAGCTATCCGGCTTTACATCATGAGACGCAATGCCCAGCCCCACTACCATAAAATCACTAAAGTCCGCCACGAAGTCAGAACCCGGATAATGTAATTGGGTACTGCTGCTAGGAGCCTCTTTCAAAAAAAAGAAGCCTTGACGCGTAACTACGTCATGAGCAAAAAGCAAATTACCACGATACGTATTGCGACGGTAAGGAAGCCAGGTACGCCCGGTCACCAGATTGTCGTTCCAATCGGTGTAGTCGAAAAACTCGATTGTGCGGGCACTCCAATGATTGCCGGATAGTTGCAACCTGTCGAGCGTGGGAGTTTTCACCCCCGTAGCCATATCGGCCGTGTGCTCTATATTTTTGCGGTCGGCGTTAGAGCGGTTATCCTCCTTATTCTGATAAAGTTCCACTTGCCCTTTCAGATAGGTGTCGCAAGCAATGGCGGGACAGTCTGCATAAATGCGATAGCGACGCTCTATATTCAGCGAACCGATAGTGCAAGCCACGGTAGCCTGCAGATAACTGGCGTGGATGCCGTTCGTCGGTATCTCGTTCACGGTAAGTGTAGCATCCGTAGGGATACCTTTCACAATCGAGAAATCGGGTTGTTTGCCCTGTGCCGGAATGGTTTTTCCGTGTTGCTTGTCAGTAAGACTGATAGTAACAGGCGCACCGTTATTCCACAGCATGGCGCGTTCCATATAGTTATTGCCCATACGTAGCGTGTCACCTTTCAGAAAAGCGTAATACTGTTGTCCTCCCCAAAGCGGCAAGGTACATATTGCCGATAGAAATATCGTGATAATATTTTTTTTGCTCATAGTTTGTCTACGGTTTGATATAAGCTCCCGGAACTTCCAACAATTTGTTGGGTTCGTTGAAGCGTTGGTTATCGGGCACATCGCGTTTGCCCAGACCCGCTTGCATAAGTTGCTTCAGTTCCGGCAGGTGATGATGATAGATGTCGCGCGGCTCTACACGATGTTTGTGGCAGAGTCCGGCTGCCATACCTACTACTTCACCCATCATGCCGGTAGTACGCATCACACGTACCGTACCCAAAGCTACATGGGTGCAGCTCATATTGCGGCCTGCCATAAAGAGGTTGTCCACATTGCGCGAATAGAGACAGCGATAGGGAACGGCATAAGGATGAATCCAACGATGCACCGTAGCCGACTTGAATTCATTGCCGGGAAAGCGGACACTGTTCACGCTGTCGGGGAAGTGAAGGTCGATGCTCCAGGTTGTGGTAAACGAAGCATCCTCGTGCGCCACATTCTTGTCTATATCGTCCTGTGACAGTACGTAGTCGCCCAAGAGACGGCGTGATTCACGTTTGCCTGAAACATACGCCACCCAGTCGAGGGAACGGTTGGCATACCTCTTATGGTCTTTATAGTGATTCTTCAGATAGCTCCAGTTGGAATATATCACCAAAAGTCCATAGTCGCGTACACGTTCAGCTTCGCTGACTTGATTGCGGTTCATACCTGTTTCCCATTTCCACTCGCCCATGGTTACAGGCTCACAGTTTTCAGCGTCAAAGCGCACGCCATATTCAAAATGAGGGAATGAGGTTTTCTTCTTCATATCCTTACTATACCATTGTATAGAAGCCCCCATCACCAATGAGTCGGGTTCCTCGGGAGCAAGGCTCTCGCCATATTCATCGCGGCCTTCACGTCCCATAGCCCAATCGGCACCAGCTAAATAGCCTATGGTAGCATCGCCTGTGCAGTCGCTAAAGAGAGGGGCAGTAAGTTCGGTTTGTTCGCCCGTCTCGATGTGCTGGATAGTGACTGACGCAATGCGGTCTGCTTGCATCTTCACGGCTACCGCACGCTGAGAGGCATAAAGAGTAATGTTCTTTTCGGCAACTATAAAGTCTTCTTTCTTCTGGTCTTCATAGTAATCGCCCGGTTGGGCATTGCCGGAACGCTCATGGCCAAACTCACGTATCATACGACCCAATCCCTGATTAGGCCCCATTTCGATGATACCGCCGAGATGTACACGAATCTCTGACGAGTTATTGCCGCCCAATACAGGACGGTCGTTCACTAGTGCTACCTTACAACCTAATCGGGCAGCAGATGCGGCAGCACACATTCCGGCTATTCCCCCTCCTACTACCACAAAGTCGTATTGATGAGCGGGCACCGTCTGTTGTTGTCGCAAGCGGGCACGAAGTGCGGCTGTCTCTGCCGTATCCCAAGTAGCAGGTTGCGTGTTCGCATCGGTCGTAAGGTAAATGGCATCGCAACGACCATCGAAACCGGTGAGATCTTTCAGGGCAAGGATAGTAGTCCCTGCTTTCAATACTGTCTTTCCGGCAAATTGCCATTGCCAAGAATTACCTGTATGTCCTAATGTAGCTTTCAGCAATTTGCCGCCTAAAGCCAGGCGGAACTTTCCGGGCCCCTCGGCATCGGTCCAAGGTGAAGTCCAGTTGTAAGTACGGGCATATACGTAGTAAGTGCCCGCCTGGGGAATGTTGATTTCTGCCGTAGCATCCGCCACAGGGATGCCCATACCATGTGCCATGAGATAGGGCGAACCCATTTGATCCATGAACTGCTGGTCGAGCACCCAGCCGCCTCGCTGGCTGAAACTTTCTGCTTCGATGAGCAGTTCTTCGGCTACAGCCACAAGGCTACAGGCTACGGCTATGCATGTCAATAAGAATTTTTTCATCACAGTACAGCGTTTTTATGATTATTGTCTACTATCTTCACAGAGGGAACAGATTATCTCGCCATTTTATAAATTTCATTGCCTGCCATCAAAAAAGCACCAACTCCATAAACCTCCGTCATGACACGAGTCACTTTCTTCGGGTCGGCACCGATTTGCTGCACATAACCCAGTTTCCCATTCGGTTCCACAGCCGAGACTAATGCATTCCAGCCTTTTATCATTACAGGAAGATAAATTTCCTTATCCAATAAACCTTCGTTTATTCCATAAGCAATGGAATAGACAATGAAAGTAGTGCAACTCGTTTCCGGTGATGGATAAGAGGCAGGATCCAAAAGACTGGCATGCCAGAAACCGTCCGGATGCTGCAATCCGGCAACACGTGTAGCCAGTTTTACAAATAATTCCTCATAGAATTTGCGGTTCTCATCTTTCTTGAGCAGTTCCTTTAATATTTCAACCAGACCACCAAGCACCCAACCGTTGCCACGTCCCCAAAAGACTTTCTTGCCATTGGCTTCACGCTTATCAAAATAACGCCAGTCACGGTAGAACAAGTTTTCTTCTTTATCGAACAAGTAATCATAAGTCGCTTTATACTCACGGTTCATAAATTTGATATATTTTTTCTCTCCGGTCAGCATATACAGTTTGGCATATACAGGGGGAGCCATAAAGAGAGCATCACACCAAGTCCAACGTTCCAAGGTCTTTAAGTCTCCCTCCACCAGCTTGAAACTGCCTTCGGACGGATGATTGACAATCCATTCCGTACGGGCGAGCGTAGGGATAATCATTGCTTCGTCTTTGTACTTGCGGTATAAATCCAAAAAGGACTGTGATACAGCGATGTCATCAGCATGGTAAAACCGTTTGTCCGGCTGCCAACAATTCCGTCGGCCTATACGGGTAAGCCACTTATAATATGTATCATCATTGTCTTCTTTTTCAGCCAATTCCGCCCAATCCACCATGCCGACATAAAGAGCGCCTTGCGGCCAGTTCAAGTCGTCATGTTCAGGAGCGGGATGTGGATTGGCAATCTGCCAATCCGCCACCTTTCGCATAATAGACTTTATTTCTGCTTTTTGAAAAGGAATCTCTGTTGCCATTATAAAAACGGAACATAACAGAGACGCTCCCAATAAAAGTGTTTTTTTCATTATATATTTATTTGTTTATCATTCGGTCATTACAGTTCAACCATAGCCTTTAAAGGCAATTGACTGGAAGCAGGACCGACTAAGATCTCAAAGTCTCCTTTTTCCACTACAAAGCGGTGTTGATTCATATCGTAAAAAGAGAATGCATCCTCATCCAGCACAACAGAAACCCGCTTCTTCTCCCCTTTCTTCAAGAATACCTTTTCATATCCTTTCAGTTCTTTCAACGGACGGGGAACAGAAGACTGTACATCATGCACATACACCTGTGCCACTTCCGAAGCACCCATCTTACCTGTATTCTCTATATCAAAGCTAACGGTAACCTGATGCTCACCCGTTTTCTCCGCAGCCATATTACTATAAGCGAAAGTAGTATAGGACAAACCGTAGCCAAACGGATAGAAAGGTTCTTTTCCCGAACGGTCGTATCCACGATAACCGACAAAAGCACCTTCAGAATAGTCTACACGCTTAATCTCCGCCTTTAAGTTCTCGTAATAACTGCCGTGCACTGGATTATCTTCCCATTTCCGCTCGATAGAAATCGGTAGCTTTCCGCTTGGAGAAATCTTACCGGTCAGGATTTCAGCAATTGCCTGACCGCCTTCCTGCCCCGGATACCAGGCCATAAGAATCGCTTTTGCAGCATCATACCAGTTGGTGAAATCCACACCGCCACCGGCGTTCAGTACAACCACAACATTGGGATGCATAGACGCAATCTTCTTGATAAACAATTCCTGATAGCGAAGCAAGGCAAACGGACGGTCAAAGCCTTCGCCTTCGGTATTACTATTGAAACCTGTGCAGAACACAACATTATCCACCTTTGCCAATCCTTGACGAAGTTTCGCCTCATTAAGGCTATAAGCATTAAAACGAATGATGGCCGAAGAAATATTATCAAAGAATTCAATCCGGAAACGGTATTCCTTACCCCCCTCAACCGGCAGTTCAACTTCACGGCTAGAGTAGGAATGATTTCCCCAATCTCCTGTAATATGCTTGTCATTCACAAACAGACGATAACCGTCATCACCACCGATATGAAGTTTCAACTGACCGTCAGTTTGTGGCATGTAGCAGGCTGTCCAACGGACAGAGAATCCATCTGTCGGAAAGCCGTCCAAAGGTGCTCCATATCCCCAGTCATAATCAACAGAGGATTCCGTGCGTATTACTTCAGGCTGGCCCGAAAGGGTCTTGTTTTTAAAGTATTCAGCTTTGAAGCCTTTCATCTGACGATTAGCATCAGTATAAAACTCATGGACAATATCTTCATAAATCACATCATCCGTCAATAGTAACAGATTCTTTTTCTTCAATTCTTTCAAGCCTTGAGCCACTGAGACGGTAGAAAAAGGAGTGACAAAACCACTGCCGCCACCGGTAGGAATCAAATTTGCATTAGGCCCCATTACGGCTGTCTTTCCTTTCAGTGGGAGCAAGTTTCCTTCATTCTTCAACAGGACTACACCCTCGCGCGCCAGTTCTAAAGCTGTCTGGCGGGAGAAAGGATTATCCTCTGCGATGTTGCTGTCTTTCTGTTCCTTATCCAGCATACCATAAGCAATCAGAGTTTGCAGGATGTGTTGTACTTTCAGGTTGATGGTTTCTTCTGTCACTGTGCCGGCTTTGATAGCAGGCAACAGATTCTCCAAATTCATAAAACGTCCTTTCGGCATTTCGAGGTCAAGTCCGGCGTTAGCAGCGCCTACGGCGGAATATACAGAAGTCCAGTCCGACATCAGAATACCTTTGAAGCCCCAAAGATTGCGCAAGACATCAATATTCAGCCATTTATGTTCGGTGGCATGGACACCGTTCAACAGATTGTAACTGTTCATTACGGCGCCGACATTGGCTTCCTGTACAGCTTTTCGGAAAGCCGGGAAATAGATTTCCTGCAAAGTACGTTCGTCTATGTCAGAGCTGGCATGGTGGCGGCTCCATTCCTGGTTGTTGGCAGCAAAGTGTTTGATTGTAGCAATGACTCCTTCCGATTGTACTCCCAGGATATATTGTTTCGCCGTTTCACCTGTCAAGTAAGGGTCTTCACCGAAGTATTCAAAGTTACGGCCGCACAACGGAGCACGATAGATATTCACGCCCGGACCAAGCAGGATATTAACTCCTCTTGCCTTGGCGTCCTGTCCCAAGCCTTGCCCTAATTTATAAAGTAATTCCCGGTTCCAAGTAGAAGCGGAAAGTATTCCGGAAGGATATAAAGTGCTCTTGGGAGCATGATTACGAATTCCCTGCGGCCCGTCAGCCAACTTGATTTCAGGTATTCCCAAACGGGGGATGGCACGCAGAGAAAAACTGGTATATCCGGAGATATACTCTATTTTCTCTTGCAAAGTCATTTTTGTTACAATGTCCTTCGCACGTTGTTCGGCTTGGGGAGTGATTGTCTGTGCATGGGCTGTGATACCTACCATAAATAAAAACACACCTACGCTTCGTATTAATTTTCTCATTATCGAATTTTACTCTGTTAAGTCTATCTTTACTTTCTGGTCTTTTACCTGGATATAATACTCTCCGATTTCCAAGAATCGTTTGCCGTTCCCGTTAACAAAACCAAAATCGCGTTCCAAGTCAACATCAAAACGGAATACTTTCGTTTCACCAGCCTTGATTAATTGCTTCTCAAAGTGTTTCAACTCTTTCACCGGACGGGTAATAGAACAATAAGGGTCGGAGATAAACCAATGTACCGTTTCCAAGCCATCACGTTTTCCTGTATTCGAAACAGATACTTCTACTGAAAGTTTTCCACCACGTTTGACTGTTGTTACAGAAGGAGTAACAGTGCCATATTTGAATTCTGTATAGCTCAGTCCGTGCCCGAACGAGTATAAGGGCTCACTCGTGATGTCCTTATAGAAGCCCTGATGTCCACGTCCACTCTTGCGACGATTATAATAGATAGGAATCTGCCCAGTTGAATAAGGGAAAGTCATAGCCAGTTTACCGGAAGGGTTGATACGTCCAGACAATATTCCAGCCATTGGAAGCGCACCATTCACACCCGGCTGCCAAATTTCCAATATAGCATCCGAAATCGGTTCCAACCGGTTCAATTCCAACGGGCGTCCGTTCACCAATACCAGTACGATGGGTTTGCCGGCTTTCTTCAGCTCTTTTGCCAGTTCTTCCTGAATTTGAGGCAATGCAATAGAGGAACGAGAAGCATTCTCACCACTCCAAGTCATCATTTCGCCCAGACAAAGAACAACGACATCAGACCAACGGGCTGCTTCTAATGCTTCTTCAAAACCTTTTCGATTATCCCCTTGTGTGCTACAACCTAACGCATAACGCAGTTCAGCTTTTCCCACAAACTCGGTTGCCAGTCCGTTATAGAGCATTGCTACATCCGTATCTTTCCCATGTCCACACCAAGAACCTAACAAGTCCCAGCCATTTTTTGCCATGGGTCCTACTACGGCAATCTTCTTCTTATCTGTCAGAGGCAGTATCCCGTTCTCGTTTTTCAACAATACCATCGACTCTGCTGCAAGCTGGGCTGCGATATCCATACTCTGCGGACGGAAGAAACGTTCTTTCTCATTTGTAACCGGGGTATAAGGGCGTTCAAACAAGCCCAAACGAAATTTCACCCGCAAAACACGACGAACTGATTCATCAACCTGCGCCATCGTTATCTTTCCCTCTTCGACAAGCTCTTTCATATAACGGTCGTAAGCATGAGACATCATATCCATCTCAAGCCCTGCATTGAAAGCATACACTGCAGCTTCTTTTTTGTTAGCTGCCAATCCCTGATTTTTCAATTGTTCGATTGCCCCCCAATCGGAAACTATAAATCCATCATGCCCCCAACGTTCTTTCAATATTTCCGTCATCGTATAGTGATTGGCCGATCCGGGAACTCCGCTGATATCATTAAAAGAGCTCATCAGGGTGGCCGCCCCCGCTTTCACACCCATTTCATAAGGCAGTAGATAGGTATCCCAAAGAGTTTGAGCAGAGATTTCAGTATAAACATAATCACGTCCGGCTTCGGAAGCGCCATAACCGATATAATGTTTCAGACAAGCCGCTATTCGGTCTTCGGCCGACATATCATCTCCTTGATAACCACGCACCGAAGCGGCGGCAAACACTCCATTAGCATATGGATCTTCACCATATCCTTCGGCTACACGTCCCCAACGAGGGTCACGCGCCACATCAATCATCGGCGAGAACGTCCAGTCCACTCCCGACATACGGGCTTCCTGTGCAGTAACGGCACATGCTTTTTCCACCAGTTCAGGATTCCATGAACAAGCCTGTCCCAAGGAAATAGGATATACAGTACGAAATCCGTGAATGGCATCGTAACCAAAAATAATAGGAATACCCAAGCGGGATTCTTCCATAGCCTTCTTTTGCACATTATTACGCAAAGCCGGATTCGTATCGTAATAAATCAACGAACCAATTTCCGCCGGCACTTTCTTAACCTCTTCTCCTATATTATTCACATTGTTATTCCGCCCCATGGTATATTGGTTTAGTTGCAGAATTTTCTCTTCCAAAGTCATGCGTGACAACAAATCATCAACCCGTTTTTCAATCGGTGCTTTGGCATCCTTATACAAAGGAATACTTTTTTTATCTTTTGCCGAAAGGGCACATGTTACTTCCAACAGGCATAAACCGAAAATTAATACTTTTCTTTTCATTGTGTTTTCGTCGGTTAGTTATTATTTAATCAATCAAATATAGCTTTTTCAGACAGACGTACTGTCTATCATTGTTTTTCATGCAAAGCTCTGCTAATTATCTTTTTTCAGATGTTTATCAGCAAACTGTACATACTGCGTCCAGTCATACAAATTAATGTCATGTTGCCCCGAACGGATATGATAACCAATGGTCCCGGACAACACTGGCTCGTTGACAGCCGGCATCTCCTTCACCGGTAATCCCGGCAGACCGAACAATTCATAAACAGGAGAGGCATAAAGTCCGGAAAGGAACTCTCCTCTAGGATCGGCCCAACAGTCTTCTTCCGCGCTAGCGATATAAACAGGACGAGGAGCTATCAGAGCTATGAGTTCATGCTGATCAACAGGCAGGTTTTCTTCCTTATCGTTATATTGCCAGAAATTCCGACAGAACCAATGTGTAAATTGCCGATTTACAGCCCGCACGGTTTCTCCGACTTTTCTTCTCGATAACGCTGCACCACCACAACCTGAATCATTTGAGATGACCAATGCAAAACGCGGGTCTATCGCTCCGGCCCATAAAGTAGTTTTTCCAAGGCGCGAATGTCCGAAAATTGCTACACGTTTTGCGTCAATGTCTTTGTCTGTCTCAAAATAGTCCATTACACAGCTCATTCCCCATGCCCAAGCAGCCAAAGTTCCCCATTCATCGTCAGCCGGTCGTTTTTGCCCTTTCTTATAAAATAACGGATGAACCCCATTACGGAATGCATCATCAAAGTCCGGATCAATATCTCCACGATAAAAGGTAGCCAGCCCATAACCATGTTTCATCAGCATTTCTACCGGCCATCTGGAAGCAGCATTACCACGTGGAAACATGTATTTTCTGCCATAAGTCAGTAATTTTTCTTCCGACGGCAAAGTAATGCCTTCATCCGGGTGAATGGCATGATTACCCTTAAAGTTTATTCCGAAGAACATGGGTACCGCTCCTTGCCGTTGGTTAGGCAGATAGATAAGTACTGTCATATAATGCTTTTCATCTTTTGTGAGATAAACAGCCACTTCCCGCCGGGTAGCCAAGCCATTCAATGCGTTTTTGTCTTCGGTCAGCACCCGGAAATGTAAATCCTTCGGATGTGCCGGAGCTTTGCCATACATCTGCGTTTCGAAAAGATGAATCAATTCGGGACGACGTTTCTTCACCCATTCTTTTATGGTAACCACTTTTTGCCCGTTGTTTAGGGTCAATACGTCAGGAAGTGTATAAGCCGGAACTTTGCTTTCATCATAATTGACTTTCGCGGCAGGTTCTTTTAATTCAGTTAATTCCGTAATCCGGTCCGGATGCAACACTGCTCCATGGGCGGCTTTTTGAGCCACTTCCCGCTGATCATAATTCATACCTTCCGGATAATACGGGTTTCCTACGACATTGCGCTCGAATATTTTCTCAAACCATGTACAAGCGGCCGTATAACGTCCGATTTTCAAATCGAGATGATAACCGTCACGATTCATGTGGTCACCGACAAATGAAGTACGGGCATTCTGAATAGCTGTACCCGTAGGGATTATCATTTTTATTTTTGTTAGTTTCGATGCCTTATCTACTGCTTTTACAATAGAATGATACATCGTTAGCTGATCCCGCCCATAATTCTTAAATCCGGTATTTGTTGCATTTGCAGCATATGCCCATGTCTGATGCAACATCAATTCCGTTTTCTTAGGAAGACGTACTTTCACATATTCCACCAATTCCGGCAACGATGTCTCATAAGTCTCATACATGCCTGAGAAAGGACTAGCTTGCTGAAGGCTGACATAATCCCACTCTTCATCCGCTAGTACTGTTCCCAACGCCATTTTTTTCTTTTCTATCTTCTTACCGTCCAGACTGATCTTCCGATAGGCATAAGCGGAATCATTACTACGAGCATTCTTTACATGACGTTCCAAAGAACAACCTGCTATATACATATTGCCAATAATCACAGGAATACCTTCCGCATTTGCCAGCTCATACAAATACTGTTCCACCGCATCTTGTGAGAAGCTATTCCCAATAGCCAATATTTTAATAGCCTTTTGCTGCGCACATGCTCCACTCGCAAGAAATGATAGCAACAAAAGCAGAATTACAATCAGAACTTTATTTTGTTTCATTTTTATCTGAATATAGAAGAGAATGAGAACCAATTACTGCACCTGCTTTATAGACAACGCATTTAAATGTCCCTCTGTCGCAGCTCCGCTCAAACCGACAACCTCAATAACAACTTTACCGTCAGCAGTTGGCTCTACATTTTCAAACTTAGTGATATATTCTCCATAAGGAACTTCTTCAAAAGTTGCATACTCTCCCTCATTAGTACCTAACTTCAAACCTGTCCTAATCTCTTTCGGACCGATAGTATTTTTTCCTTTCAGCGTATATTCAGATGTACGGGCCGCCTTGCTACCACCAAAGCGAACAGCCAATATCGTGAAATTATATTTACTTGCAGAACTCAAGCCTGTTACTTCAACTGTTGCCGGTTCAGTATTTCCGGCGTTAGCAACGCCACTTACAATAAGCCCGTCTTTCCATGCCGACATCGGAAATTCCACTTCATCCACAACCATTACTTTATCCGGTTCTCCAGATACTCCATTATAGACAGAAGTAAATCCGCCAGCTACTCTCACACTTACATTCGTAGCATTAGCCTTTGCATCGGACAATAACAATGGAGCAGCACTTACGGAAGAAGTATAATTATTCCATGGAGTAGCGGACGTTATAGTCGAACTACCAAAATCAACATAAATAGGAACAGCCAATAGGTCCGAATCGACACGTTTCTTCAAATCAACTAACTCCGTCACGGTATTCGGGCTCTGTACAGCCATATGAGCTGCTGTTTGAGCAACCTTTATAGTTTTCTCATCCAACCCTTTCGGGGCATATGTATTACCTACCACATTCTTTCCCGTAATCTTCTCAAACCAGACACAAGCAGCAGTATAGCGCCCGTAAGTTGTTTCCAAATGATAGTATCGCGTGGCGTCACCATTGTCAAGACGAGTGAAATTGTCGCCGATAAAGGAAGTACGTCCATTCTGAATAGCAGTTCCAGCAGGAATAATTATACTGATATTCTGGTCGGACGCTGCTTCATTTACTGCATTGACAATAGCACTGTACATTGTCATCTGATCATTATCATAGTTTTTAAAATCAGTATGATTTGAATAAGACGCATAAGCCCACGTCTGATGTAACATCAGTTTCATATATTTGTTAGTGGCACACCCTTTTACATAATTAACCAAATTACTCAAATAAGGCTTGTATGTATCATATTGTCCGGATTTGCCACTCACTTGCTGAAGACTGATATAATCCCATTTGTCATCTTTCAAAGCTGTTTCCAGTGTAGTATTCGCCTTAGTAATCTTGCTCCCGTTCTCAATTTTGCGATAACTATATTTTGCCTGATTACCGTTAGCATTGGCCCAATGAGTTTCCAAAGAGCATCCTCCGATGTACATATTACCGATAATAGCTTCAATGCCTTCCGCTTTCAACAATTCATACAGATATTGCTCGACTGCATCCTGCGAAAAACTGTTGCCAATTGCCAAAATACGAAGCGGAGATTGTTTGACCGTTACAGATATTACTTTAGAAAGCCGTTTAGTCTCTCCTGGAGATTCCACTTTGATGAAAGCCTTTCCTGCTTTCACACCTTCAACCTTTACATTGGTACCATTGTCCTCTATGATTTTCAGTATTTCCGGATCGGAAGATGTCCATATATATTCCAGGTTTTCAGCTTCCGTACTGCTAAAAATTGGATTAATAGCCATTTCATCACCAGTCTCCAAGCTAACAACATCTTCCACAATCATCCAATGATCACCCTTGATAGGATTGTCCACGTCATCGTCAGAACAAGATATAAACGCATTACCTATAAACAGAAATATCAGGAACATGCAAGATTTCCATGCTATGTCACTTTTTAAAAATACATTTTTCATAATACAGAAGTTTTAGCAGTCATACATTTTCTTATAATGAATAAAAAGGATATATAGAATTACCCCGCTCCTCCAATAAGGAGCGGAACAACATACTTCATGTAGATATTTATAACAGGAAAACCGTTATTTAACCGTTATATCCATTAGCTTCACCCAACCGGAGTCTAACAGGTTATTTTTAACTGCCATCCGCAGCCCTATTGTATTATCTTTAGTGGTATCCACAAGACCTACCGCCCACTTATAAGCACCCACGGAAACTCCTTTCAGTGTCAAATCAAAATTATAAGTAGTCGGTTTATTCTTCAACCACGTAGATAAATCTGTCTGGGTATCAACAAATACCTTTTTTACTTCGTTCTTATCGTCCAACAAAGCAAATGCTACTTTATAGCGTTGATTCCATTGCGGAATATTAGTGGGACAATATCCCCATCCCATATTATTCCAACGATGAACGATCGTTATTTTCTCGCCACTCTTAACATCTTTAGGCAATGAAACCATATCAGGATATAAACGATAACCACCTTCGGTAACAAAACGCTGTACAAGTCCGAAACATTTGAACCAAGACATGGTTTCGCTTCCTGCACGAAAATCCATCATATTGACCCGTGCCTCAGCTGATGCGTCGAATTCTCCCTGACGTACATCTTCCGGATGCCCTTCACGATACCCCATAGGATCAAGCCAATAACGATGCTGGCTAACAATCCATCCTCCTTCCATTATGATAGGACGTTTATAGTTCCAACGAGCAGCAAACTGTTTTTCCCAATCCTGATAATAACCGTTCATACCAAAAGCATCATGACGCAAACTATATCCCTTGTTTATAGCACTCTCAAGCAAGCCTTCCGTTTCAGGGTCTAAAGCCCCCCAGCCGGATGTGTTTTCAGCACCAATCAAACGATGATAGTTAATAACTAACGGCACTTTGGTAAAGCATCGGGAATACAAATCTGTAATCCATTCGAAAACCTGCTTCTTTTTTGAATGATCTTCATAAATCATTGTATGTGCTTCACCCCATTTCCCCAATCCGTAAGCATCTATAAAGTCTACTTTATCCGGATCGTTAAATTCCTGTGCCAGTGCTTCGATGAACTTAGTATATTTTTCCTGAAAGATCTTATCATCCGGAAAAGGTGATTTACGTGCTAATGCAGTCGCCTCGTTAGTAGGTCCCGGGTCTTTATACCAATGTGCACCGGCGTCAAAAACATATTGGGGAGTATTTAATCCTTGGTCACGTCCATCCACTACAATTCGGAATGACAAACGCATCCCACGATCCAAAACACTTTTCAGCAATCTGGTCAAACGGGCAGTCGGATCTTTCCATATATATTTCCCTTCTTCCGGCTCCAATGAACTCCAACTTGTCCGTATATAGCAGGTACTGGCATAATCTGAAACTTTTACTGGTTCTGCCAGTTCCGGTACAGAAACATTATCGTAACCTTCTGTAGTCCAGAAATTTTCATCCCAACCACGTCCCATATAGATCACCCATCCGTTTAATGGATTACGCAATACTGTTTTCTTATCCGGAGTGATTTTCACTGTGACATTACCGGCAGGCAGTTCACCACTTCCATTTCCTTCATCACCATTATTATCACCACCCGAACATGCGGATAAATTTGCTGAACAGAAAAGCAAAAGAACTACACTCCAACTTTTCATAACAGATATTGTTTTTTCTATTTTCATATATTTCGATGTTGATATTAACTATTGCCGTATTTTGTGCAATACGGCAATAGTATAAATTCAAATTATTTATATGCTACAATCTTTTTATTTCGCAAATCTAAAACAACAAGAGTACTTGACGGAACATTAAAGTATGAGTTACGTTGCTCACCATCAGCTCCTCCAGTAATTGCTTGAGACACACCATATGTAAGTGTCTTTTGCTGGCGCAATCCATTCAATAATGCAGGAGAGAAGCAATAAGTATTATTGGCTTTACCACTTATATTTGCTATAAGGAACTTTATTTGGCTTCCGGATATGGGAGTACCTTTATGTACAAGTACTTGCGGATCGGCCAAACTTGGCGTAAAGTTTCCATCTACAGGCGTCCCCCAACCATTTATATTACCCTGCAACCACAAATTCGTTACAGTAGTAGTTATTATATCTTCAGTAGCACTTCCATTATATCTCCATTCGAGTGTCAATGGTTCCAGTTGTTTACTTGGCGGATAGACAGCAACTGTTTTCGCTTGCATATCAACAACAACGCGATGCTCACCTGTTTCCGTAATCTTCCATCCGACAGCCGCTCCTTTTTGTCTCATAACTACAGATAATGTATCTATTTTATCGGCTGACAATGCAACATCATCCCCACTTTCGGGACTGATATAATTAATCTCACTTTCAAACTCAACAGGTATCTTCAACACTCCCGGTTTCAAATCCAATAAAGCTGCATACAGATATTCATTTTCCTGTGTCAATGTCATTTGTATCTTATCCGCACCTACCGCATCACCTTCCAGGAATACTTTATCGGCATCAAACACAATAGGTTTATAAGGACGCACATCTACATTGATTGTTCTCACTTCAGGCATCGCATATTTAGAACCACCATCCCATTTGGCAAGTACACGGAACTGCAAAGTAGCGGGTTTAGTATAAGTCCTTCCCCACTTTTCTACCAATAGCTTCTGCAATTGCTCGGTCGTATAGCTTCTGGAGAACACACCTTCATCCTCTTCTGTGCGTACACTGGAAGCAAAATCATTGCCTTCAATATCTAACTTTGTGACATAAGTAACCGAATATTCTTCCGGCATCTGGCGCGCTTCTGTCCAATCAAAAGTCAAAACCACTTTATTAGGTTCATTGCCGTCGAGTTCGATATTTGTACTTGACGCATGTACTTCCAATGTTTCCGCAGCAGCAAAAAAATCACTGTTGTCCACATTATCATCATCATTGCATGCACTTAAACAAATCCAAACAAATAACGGCAGTATATTATAGAATGATATAATTTTTCTCATATTTATCATTGTTTACTTAAATAAAACATTATCTCCACCATCCAGGCAATTGTCTCAGATTAGTATTCTTATCAATATCATCCTGAGGAATCGGCCACCAATAACTAATAAATCTTCTGGTTTGATAAAGGGTACGTTTATAATATTCATCTCTTTCGGTACTTTTAGCCAAGGCATTCATTCCATAGAATTTTCCATTCAAAGCTGTTTCAGCTTCTTTCCAACGACGTAAATCATCAAAACGTATACCAGCTTCACAATTCAACTCTACACGTCTTTCACGACGAATCAAATCACGCAATTGAGCTTCTGTGACAGGTATCTGATCCGCTCCCTTTCCATACTGAGGAATACCAGCTCTATAACGGACTCTATTAATATAATCCAGAATTTCTGTCTCATTATCCGTATATGTGCCCGTTGCCACACTATACTCATATAATGATTCTGCATAGCTCAGATAAGCTTCTGCCAAGCGATAAAGTACTCCTTGACGTTTTTTGTAAGTACCGCTACTAGAGGCAGGAATCGCAGAGGGGTCAACACGTTTACGTATCAAATACCCTGCACTAGGAGAGTCATGAGAAGGACCACCATCTTCACCACCTGAAAAGAAATTGGCAAACTTATTTTTTGCATTCGACTTATCTTTTCCCCAGTGATACTCTTCATTATAAAGTACTGAAATATAAAAACGAGGTTCACGACCGCAATACATCTTATATGTATTTTTAGGAACAATCACATGCTCTGTTTCCTGTTCAGTACCGCCTTTTGTAGCATACATCCATGTAGTCTTATATGACTCGTCAACTGTAGAATATCCCGTCTCACTGTATCCTGATTCAGAATTGATAACTGGAGTAGCTCCATCATTTGTATAACCTGTGATAGGCACTAAACCATTGTTCATAAAGAATGCATCCACCAATGATTGGGTAACACCAATAGCACCTGCACCACCCATACTACGAGGATTAGCCTGACGGTCAAAATAACCTGCATCATCATATGTTCGTGGGAAAAGGATTTCCATATTTCCTTGATTATAACGTAACATCAATGCATTCTGATAAGATTGAAATGCATCTACATCATCTCCAATCGTCTCAATATATAACTTATGCCCCGCCTTTTCAGCCTCATCTATCAGCAACTTATTAGCATCAACAGCGGTCTTCCAACGTTCTGGTTTGAAGGTTGAATCAAAAATAGAAACACCATCACAGTTTTTCATATTCACCATGTCCGAGTCCTGGTTACCATTCACCAAAGGACTAGCAGCAAATGTCAATAAACGGGCACGCATAGCGAGACAAATAATAGAAGTGATACGCCCATATTTATTATCTTCATCGTAATAAGCCGGTAGCAATTTAGAAGTTTCTAACAATTCATTTGCAGCCCAATCCACTACTGTATTAAACGGCTCCTGCTTCAACAACAAGGTTTCACCTGTAATCTCTTCTGTTGCATCACGAATAATAGGAACTGCTCCGTAAGTCATAGCCATCACAGCATGAAAGTAAGCAATGAAAAAGCGACATTCGGCTTTCATATAATTCACTTCCTTCTCTGTTACATCAGGAAGTGCATGCGCATATTTAATAAAGATATATGCTTGGCGAATACGCATAGGAAAAGTCTCCCAGTAGTTAATCACGCCACCGCTTGCAGACGTCCAGTTTCCATTCTGATAAAGAATAGCCTTAAATCCCTGTGATTCCCAACCAACAGAAGGTGCCAACTCGTCTGCTACTGCATCTGCACCATCATAATTATAGAACTTGGGAGTAGCATTATATATATAAGCTAACCAACGTTCCATATTTGTTTTATTCTCAAATACAGTTTCTAATGTCAACTGATCATCCGGCTCCTTATCCAAATAGTCAGAACAAGAAGATAGAGAAAACATGGCAATCGTGCCTAATGCTATATATTTCCTTATTTTATTTTTCATACAATCAATTCTTAGAATTTAATTTCAAAACCTGCAGATATAGATTTCATAGCCGGATAAACTGCACCAGTCCTCGAAGCACCACTATCCGATGTAACTTCCGGATCCCACAAATCAAACTTAGAGAATGTCAGTAGATTTGAGCCTCTAACAAAAATACGCGCTCCGGAGATCAACATATTTTGCATCCATCTCTTCGGAAAAGAATATCCTAATTCTATATTTTTCATGCGTAAGAAACTCATATTACGTAACCACCATGTAGAACTCTGGCTGTTATTAGCATTTGTACCATAATCTAAACGTGGATAAAAGACATCCTGACTGGGATTATCCACCGTCCAGCGATCTTGATAATTAGTAAAGATATTATAGGTTGTACCCTTATTTGACGCAGGAATAATATTACCAGAAAGAACATTCCATGTTCGACCGATACCTTGAAATAACACACCAAAATCTAAATCTTTCCACTTCATATTTAACCCAAACCCATAAACGATTTCTGGGTTTATCGGCCCCCCAATTGGAGATACATCAAATGCATCAATCTTCCCATCTTGATTTACATCTACATATTTAATATCACCCGGGCGCAATTTAGCAGTAAAGGTTTGCGCAGGAATACCCTCTTTTAAAGTACCAGCTGCAACATCAGCAAAGTCATCATTTGTAAACAATCGTTCTGCAATATATCCTCTATTTTGTCCTGTTGGATATCCTGTTTCTGCCCGATTTGTACCAACAACAGCTGCCGGTTCGTCCTTTTCTGTAATCTCATTATGAGCATATGTAAGTGTCCCCATCAAGCTCACAAACAAGTTCTTATTAAACTGTTTATTGATATTCAATGTAACCTCTGCCCCTTGATTCTTCATTTTACCATAATTATCCCAAGGTTGTTTTATAAATCCGGCAGTTATTGGAATCGATTCACGAGGCATAAAAATATTGTGACGGCGTTCGTCAAACAAATCAAATTGTAAATCTACCATACCATTAAATAGTCCCAATTCCAATCCCACATTCGCTTTATTTACTACTTCCCAGGTCAAATTAGGAACTGCAAACTCACCTTCAGCCATACCATTACGATTATACTCGCTCTCGGTACCCCAGTTATATTGTTTCAAATCATTCCATGAATCATTGATAGTAGAAAGATATGCAAAACGTCGTCCATTCAAAGTAGCATTACCTGTTTGCCCATAAGATGCACGTAATTTCAATTTAGAAATAGTTCTACGAAGAGGTTGCATAAATGATTCTTCTGACACAATCCAACCAATAGCCCCTGAAGGAAAAAAACCATAACGTTTTCCCTTAGCAAAATTTTCAGAGCCATTATATCCAAAATTGAACTCCCCTATATATTTCCCTGAATATGTATAAGAAGCACGTCCTGCCATTCCCTGAGTTCGATAAGGTAGTTTCTCTCCTTTATCAAAATGACGACGATTAAATAACAACATGCCAGATACTGCATGTTTTTCCGCAAATGTATGATCATAAGACAAGGTTGCCTCCATATAGAGACTTTTAGTTCCATAAGTCCCTGTAGATTCATGTCCTAATGTATTGCTTCCATTTTCCTTTTTTGTCAACATCAATTCCCCCTCTTCCGTTCTTCCAGAAGCTGCATTATATATATCAGGCTTTGTTGACCGTTTTACTGTCCCCGTAGAATAACGGTCAAAAGAAAATACTCCTTTTACCTTTAACCCCGGAGTTATAAATTTCAAGTCTTGTTCAAGTGAAAATAATGTTTCAATCTTACTAGCACTAGTACGCTGGTACCCCATCTGAGTTGCCATTGCCCACACATTAGACTCCTCAGTTCCTGCAATTTGTCCTGTAGAATATTGTGCTGGAAACTGAAATGGAACAGAACGGAAAGCTCTATTAAAAATCTCACTTACACTTTGTGTTGTAGAATTACGATCTTGCAAATATCCTCCAATATTAAAACGCAGCTGTGTAGTTGGAGATAGCTTTAAATCAACATTTGAACGGACATTATATCTCTGCAACTTAATAGAAGGATCCCACTCTCGCTTTTTGTCACGTTCCAAAATACCGCGTTCATTATAAACAGCGGCCACAAACGAATAACGTAGGATTTCTGTACCACCAGAGATATCTACCGTCACACGCTGATTGGAAGCATGATCCTTAGATACTGCGTCAACCCAATCCACGTCCGGATATAAATCAGGATCATAATTGGCACGAGTTTTCGCAATTTTATCAGTATATATAGGTCTCTGTCCTGTATCGATTAAAACATCATCCAATAATTGCATGTAATCAGCAGCCCCAATATATTCCGGAAGTTTTATAGGTTGTGTAGCTGCAAACTCTGCTTTTACAGTTACACGTGGTTTCCCCACCTGTCCCCGTTTTGTATTAATCAAGATAACACCATTAGCACCGCGTACTCCATAAACAGCACTAGCGGCAGCATCTTTCAATACAGAAAAAGATTCAATTTCTTCCGGATCAATATTATTTAATTCACGTTCAATACCGTCAACTAAAACTAATGGATCACCACCAACTTTTTGAAAGGTACTAATACCACGAATCCAAAAAGTTGAATTATCATATCCCGGTTCCCCCGAACGTTGAACTGCCAATACACCTGCAACCGTACCTGCTAAATTGTTACTCAACGAGCGACTGGTAGATACTTTTAATTTCGCAGGTTCAATTGTTGTAATAGAACCCACTACAGATTCTTTTTTTTGTGCGCCATAAGCCACAACGACAACTTCATCCAACTGACCGACATCTTCTACCATCTGTACATTGACTACTTTTCGATTATCAACGACCTCTTCTTTAGGCACAAAACCTATATAACGGAAAGAGAGCACTGACCTCTTTGCAGGAACAGTAATACTATAATTACCATTCATGTCTGTCAATGAATGTACTGTAGAATCATTTTTTAGAATAATTGTCACACCGATCAAAGGTTCTCCCTTCTCATCTGAAACGTTACCTGTTACCTTTATACCTTTTTGTTGTGTAGCTTGCTGTACTTTAGGAGCTTCTGGTATCGAAATTGTAATTTGTCTTCCCGACATCTTATAATTCAGTCCTGTCTCTGAAAACAGCTCTTTTAACACAGCATCTATTTTCTTATTGGAAACTGAAATGGAGACTTTGTTATTCAGATTTTTCTGAACATTAGCAGAGTATATAAAAATATATTTACTATGTTTTTCGATATAATCTAAAATATCTTTAACTGTAGCATTCTCATACTGTACTGAGAATAGATCTTCTTCGGAATTCCAACTAATAGAATTAGCACCGAATGAAGAAAATGGAATCATAAAAAAGACGTTTATAATGCAAAAAAGCTTAAGTCTTTTCTTTAAGTGTAAAAAAATACTTTTCTTTACCATAAAAATTTCTTTTTAGGTTAACAATTTTGGATTTATTGATTTAACTCAAGGAATTACTATCGGGTAAATACGGCAATATTTATCCGATTTTTTTGTGTATCATGAATAGTATTATCTGTTTCTCATAGGCTATATTGGTTTTATAAGATTAATTAAATTGTCATTATTTACTCAAGTATATACTAGTATCACTTTTTTCTACTTCAATAGGGATTGTCTGCCGGATACATTCAATCACCTCATCAATATCATCTTTCAAATCCAGTTTTCCATAAACCTTTTCTTTACCTACCATCGGATCGCATTGAATAGGAATGCCATAATAAATACTCAACTTCTGAATAATATGAGATAAATCATTACCATTTAACAACATGACACCATCCACCCAGCTAATATATTCGGCTACGTCCACTTGCTTCTGATAGGCAATTGCGCCATTGGCTATATTCAGCAAATCACTAGGCACCAGCTGCGCTTTTCTCTCATTCCTATCGGTCACCTCAACAGAACCTTCCACCAATACAATATTAGTTGCCCCCCCCTTGTAGTTTGAAATATTAAACTTCGTACCTAATACCCGTAATTTGAAATCTTCAGATTCTACAATGAAAGGGTGTTGCTTATCATGAGCAACTTCCAGAAACACCTCTCCCTGGGCATATATTTTACGAATATCCCCATTAAAACGACAAGGATAAATCACTTTTGATTGAGAGTTGACAACCAATCGGGTTCCGTCAGACAGTTCAACCCGCACTCTTTTCCCTGCGGGAACAAGTAACTGGTTATATTCCGGTTCGCCCTTTACTTTCTTCTCCTCTTTTTCTCTTATTACTTTAGAATTAACAGCAACCTTTCCTTCTTTTGAATAGGTAACAAAAGCATCCTCATCCAAATTGAGCTGTTCTTTAGCAGTGATAAGAGTCACTTCTTCAACAGACTGGCTGTCCATCTGTTCGGCAATAGCCTGAAAATCTAAATTAGTGTTTTCACAATGAGTTAAGAAGTGGATGGTTGAAATACAAATTAAAATAGAAGCTGCGACAGAAGCAGAAGCTACTAAGAAATAATTTCTTCGACGCCTCATTACATCTCTCCGGATTTTTTGTTTGGTTCGCTCTATTATAGAAGAAGCATCAATCTTTTCATGCCCGCATTTTTCCCAAAAGAATTTCAGTTTCCCGCCTTCAGGTATAGCAGTAAAATCATCCTCAAGCTTTTCTTGAGAATTCAGTTTACCAAATAAATCAGCAAGGCAATGGTATCCTTTTAAGTCCATAATCTTCTTTAATGTTGTTCTATAAATAAAGACGCAACATTCAAAAAAATCTCCTAGTTAAAAATGAACTTTTTTTATTTTTCTCGAAAAGTAAAAATAGCAAGAATCTCTTTTAAACAATTATGCCCTTAAAATACAGATAATTAACAGTAGACCTTCAATCATTTCTTACGCAAAACCAGATTCAGATTTTTAGCAATTTCTTCTAAAGCAAAAGCAATATGATTATTAATAGTCTTCACAGATATATTTAATATGTCTGCAATATCTTTATAAGGTAGCCCATCCACTTTAGCCAGGAAAAAAACATGTTTACACTTGGGAGGAAGTTGTTGAATAGCCTCATTTATTCTGGCTATCTCTTCTTTACTAATCATCTCTTCGTCCGGAGATTGAACCGGATCAAATATGAATTCTCCTATCTCATCAAACAACAAATCACATTTTCCTGTTTCTTTCCTCAAAAAGGAGATAGCCTTTCGATAAGTGATTGTTTGAATCCAAGCATCCATATTATTAATCTGCGCCAAGTCTTTTCTATTTTTCCAGACTTCAAAAAAGACATCACTGACTATCTCTTCCGCTGGCTCTTTTTGTCCTAATAATGCAAATGCATAGTGATATAAACGCGAAGAATAATGTTCCATAAAACGGTTGAAAGCGAATTCATCACCATTTACAATTTTACGTATGTCATCATTTTCAAGTCTCACAGAAGTATTTACAGATTATTTCTAATTAACAAAATTGTGCCAAATATAGTAGTATATTAGCAATTATAAAAATAAAAAACCACAAAAACGGATTAAAAGTTATCAATTACGAAAGATTAAAAAGTAACTTGGTAGGACGTGCCATCAGAGATAGATTCTTTTACGCCTCACGCAATAAGTTTTCAAACATGGGGTTCACCTTTCACCTTTTCTTCGAAACCCTTTATTCATCAGCGATAGCGGGTGAAGGCTCTTCTTTTCACCGAACTTTTCCCTCTGAACGCTGTACCGTCCTTACTTTAGTGGTTCTTTTTCAATTTAGTTGACTGGTCATTATAGCCCACTACTTCATCTCCAATCTATTAATAGATAAGTTCTGTTTCATTAGGAGTAAAATTACTTTCGTCTAATAGTAAAGTTATTTCCGATAGTACGGAAACTATAAACGCAAATTCTGATCATATAAATGCAAGCTTTGTTTTTATAAACGCAAGCTTCATTTATAAAAACAAAACTTGTATTTATAGTTTGCATCCATTGAAAAACAACTTTACTCCTAGACCAAAAGAAGTTTGCATAGGAGCAAAAGCAACTTATCCAGTAATAGACTACATGTAAGCTATTACTAAATTACATAAAAGAATGACTCAATCATCATTCATGCATTTGCATCCGGTACAATTCAATTTTTTAATTAAATACGAGGTGAAGGAGTGCCCCTTCACCCGCTATCGCTGATGAATAAAGGGTTTCGAAGAAAAGGTGAAGAGTGAAGGGTATGTTCTCAACATTTCCTGTATGGTCACTTAAAGTGATGCTTTTAGCAATCAGAAAGCATCGGGACTTTTGAAAGACCCAAATATTGATTTATAAAAGTCTCTTACTTAAATAACGTACAGGATACCATACAGAGAGAAAACCAACGGCTAAAACTGTGATAAAGATTAATACGACATCCCAAGCGTGAACGCTGACAGGATAGGCGTCTACAACAAAAGTACCACCACCGCCTCCCAATGAAATTATACCAAATCTCTGTTGGATAAAACATAGGATTAAGCCCAGGGCAATACCGGAGATAGCGCCAAAAAGAGAAATGAGACGTCCTTCAAAGAGGAATATTCGGGAGATGAGTTTATCACTAGCTCCAAGACTCCGCAAAGTTACTACATCATCCTTCTTATCCAAGATCAACATAGAAAGGGAGCCTATCACATTAAAACAGGCTATCATTAAAATAAAAGTGAGGAACAAATAAGAGATTAGCTTCTCTATCTCCATAATACGGAAAACATCTGCCTGCTGCTGATAACGATTCTGAACAACAAAATCATCACCTAGTATGTTTTCTATTTTAGATTGTACCGATGAAGTATTTACATTAGATTTCAATTTCAATTCCATCGCAGAGACTTCTGTTGTATAATCCAGAAGCTGACGAAGAAAATCGAGAGAAGTCAGAATATATTTTCCATCATATTCTTGCTGATTCACCACAAATACGACACCCGGAGAATATAGATAATCACGATTAAAAGAAGCGCCGGGATTTGCCATGTTCACTTTGGCATTTCGCTTGGGTAGATAGACCTGAAGAGGATCAACAAATTCCAAACCTGTACCCAAAGTCGCAACCAGTTCCACTCCCATGACCCCGTAGTTCACAATAGAGTCATGAAGAAGAAATTCACCTGCACCATAGAGTATACTGTCTATAGCAGTCAGTTCTTCAAAGTTATCCTCCACACCTTTTAATACAACCATAGCTTGGCGATCCTTGTATTGCACCATTGCATTTTCTTCGAGTGTTTCTGTAAACACCTCTACTTCAGGAAGTGCACAAACAGCGCGAATCCGCTTATCTTGCGCATCAAAGACTTTTCCTTCACGGACCGTAATTTTCAACTGCGGGTCAAAAGCCGTAAAAAAGCTAGCGACCATATCCTGAAAACCATTAAAAACGGAAAGGGTGCAAACCAAAGCAAGCGTAGCAAGAGCTACCCCACATACGGAAATACCGGATATGATATTAATAGCGTTATGCTTTTTTTTTGAGAAAAGATAACGCCTGGCTATATAAAAAGGAAAGTTCACCTCTGCAATGAATTATTTCACTTCAGCAATGAATCTATTTTCTCAATATAATCCAATGAATCATCCACAAAGAATTTCAGCTCGGGAATGATGCGCAACTGGTGACGCACACGAGTTCCAAGTTCATAGCGAATGGATTTCATATTGTTATTGATATTCTTCACCATCTCTTCTGCTTTCTCCGAAGGAAAAACACTGAGGTAAACACGGGCAATACTCATATCAGGACTGATGCGAACTGCGCTAACAGAGACCAATGTACCCGGCATGGACTTTGTTTGAAGCAGGAATATCTCACTTAGCTCTTTCTGCAACAGGCGAGATATCTTATTCTGTCTGGTTGTTTCCATAAAGTTATTTACTGTTTTACAATTTACTACTTATTATTTTCTTCCTTATAATCGTTAACCCGTCACGTAAAGGCAATATCACTTTTTCCACTCGCACATCTTCCGCCACCAAATCATTGAAGGCTTTAATACCAATCGTCTGTGCATCCGTGTTGCGAGGCTGTTCAAGCACATGCCCGTCCCACAAAGTATTATCAGCAATGATATATCCGCCTTCGGAAAGATACGCCAATGTCATCTCGTAGTATTCAATATACTTACGTTTATCGCCATCAATAAAAGCCATATCAAAAGTAACACCTAAACGCGGAACAAGTTCTAAAGCATCACCTATATAAAAACGAATTTTATCGGCAAACGGTGATTTCTCCAGCCATGGACGGGTAAAGTCCTCTTGTTCATCATTGATCTCAAACGTATGCAACAGTCCACCTTCCGGCAGACCTTCCGCCAAACAAAGGGCGGAGTAGCCGCTATACGTTCCGATTTCCAATATCTGACGAGGCTGAATCATTTCTACAAACATCTTCAGCATCCGTCCCTGCAAATGCCCGGAAGCCATACGAGGACGAAGGAGCTTTACATGCGTATCCCGATAGAGCGATTTCAAGTAATCGCTCTCGGGATCAATATGCTGCAAAATATATTCGTCTATCGATTCGGTTTCCTGCATAAAACTTACCTCTTTAAAAATTAAAGATAACGGTTGTTGTTAGGTAATACAGTCTCCTCTGCATGCTTCAAAGCATCTTCCACTACATTGATTTCGAGGAATGAGGTCTTTGTCCCTGCCTTACCACTACTTAAATAACCAACCATATCGGAAGGCTGCAAACGGCCTTCTTTCAACAGACGGCGCAATGCCGCAAAGTAATATTGCTGTCCGTTAGCCAATTCCGGCATATAGATAGCTTCCACACCATAAGACAAAGCCAAATGACGCATTGTCTTTTCTTTATAGCAGATAGCCAGCACTGGATACTTTCCACGGAAAGCAGCCAGATTACGAGCAGTGCGTCCGCTATAACTATCAGTGATAATAGCACGTATTTTTAGCTTAGAAGTAGCTTTTACTGCTTGTTTAGCAAGGAACGCCGTAACATCATTACTATTCTCATCTAACGGAATACGGATATCATTTTCTTCCAGTTTATCTTTTTCTGCCTGAGCCGCAATTTTAGTCATCGTTTTCACCGCTTCTACCGGATACTTACCATAAGCGGTTTCTCCGCTCAACATCAAAGCATCTGTACGATAGTAGATTGCATTGGCAATATCAGTCACTTCCGCACGAGTCGGACGAGGATTATTTATCATTGTATGGAGCATTTGAGTAGCAACGATTACCGGCTTCTTTGCCAGAATACACTTGCGAATCAATACACGCTGGATTCCCGGAATACGTTCTTGAGGCACTTCGATACCCAAGTCACCACGGGCAACCATTACGCCATCTGCCACTTCCAGGATTTCATCGATATTATCCACCCCTTCCTGATTCTCAATCTTAGCAATAATCTTAATATCACTATTATGTGCATCCAGAATTTCACGTATGTCAAGTACATCCTGACGGTTACGTACGAAAGAGTGAGCGATAAAATCAATATCCTTTTCGATAGCATAAAGAATATTGTTACGGTCTTTTTCCGTTAATGAAGGAAGATTGATACGAACACCCGGGACATTTACGCTTTTACGGCTTCCCAAAGTAGCATCGTTCTTAACTTCACACAGCAAATAACCATCCGTCTTATCAATAACTTCCAGTTCCAGATCGCCATCATCAATCAGAATCGTACCACCGATATTCAGGTCAGACACAAAGTTCGAATATGAAACAGCAATGCACTCACGGGTTGTTTCCAAATCCGGATTACCTACAATCTTTACTTTCTCTCCTATTTTATATGGAATCGGCTCTGCATTAGCCGTTGTACGAACTTCCGGACCTTTTGTATCCATCAAAATCGCAATACGGTTGGACACAGCACGTACATTTGCAATCAAAGCTTCAAAACCTTCACGGCTAGCATGCGCTGTATTCATACGCACTACATTCATCCCAGCTTCAAACAACTGTTTTATAAAATCCACATCACAACGTCTATCCGAGATGGAAGCCACAATCTTAGTCTGTTTCAATAACATAGTCTTTCTACCTATTATATATTATTACCTTATTTATTATCTATCCAATAAAGCCTCCAAAGCCAAACGGTACGAATTTAGCCCAAAGCCACAAATCACTCCTTTACAAGCACAAGCAATCATCGATACGTGCCGAAAAGACTCGCGACTATGCACATTGGAAATATGCACCTCAATCACCGGAGATGTCACAGAACGAATAGCATCCTGCAAAGCTATGGAAGTATGTGTATACGCACCTGCATTCAAGATTATACCATCCACATCAAATCCCACCTGCTGTATGCAGTCTATCATTTCTCCCTCGATGTTCGATTGAAAATAGTCGATCTCCACGTCAACGTATCTTTTGCGAAGATCAGCCAAGTAATCTTCAAATGTAACGCTTCCGTAAATGGAAGGTTCACGCTTACCCAACAGATTAATATTCGGGCCATTAATAATTTGTATCTTCATCGCGCAATCCTGTTTTTTTATACCTTTGTATCTGAAAGAATGTGCAAAGGTAGAAAAAAGAAATGGAAATCAACGAAAAAAAGCATAAGAAGGAACAACAAGAGCTGATAATCAGGAAGTATCAGCAGTATCTCAAACTGGAAAAGTCCTTATCTCTTAATACGCTGGATGCCTATCTGACGGATCTGGACAAACTGATGAGCTTTCTGAAATTGGAAGGGATTTACGTATTGGACGTATGCCTGTCCGATCTTCAACATTTTGCGGCCGGATTACATGACATCGGCATTCATCCCCGTTCACAAGCCCGCATTTTATCAGGAATCAAATCATTCTTCCGTTTTCTCATCCTCGAAAACTATCTGGAAGCAGACCCCAGTGAACTATTAGAAGGCCCTAAAATAGGTTTCAAACTTCCTGAAGTACTGACTGTGGAGGAAATTGACCGGATTATCTCCGCCGTCGACCGCAGCAAAGCTGAAGGACAGCGAAACAGAGCTATTTTAGAAACACTATACAGCTGCGGACTTCGGGTATCAGAACTTATCACCCTTAAACTATCCGACCTCTATTTTGATGAAGGCTTTATCAAAGTAGAAGGAAAAGGAAGCAAACAACGACTCGTACCGATCTCCCCCCGGGCTATTAATGAAATAAAGCTTTACATCACAGACCGTAACCAGATTGAAGTGAAAAAAGGGCATGAGGATTTCGTTTTCGTCAGTCAGCGGAGAGGCAAAGGACTTTCCCGGATTATGATCTTTCATATGATAAAAGAATTAGCACAAAAAGCGGGCATTACCAAAAACATCAGTCCACACACTTTCCGGCACTCCTTTGCCACTCATTTACTGGAAGGTGGAGCCAATTTGAGAGCCATTCAATGTATGCTCGGACATGAATCCATTGCGACAACGGAAATCTATACCCACATCGACCGCAATATGCTTCGTAGTGAGATTATCGAGCATCACCCGCGAAATATCAAGTACCGGAAAGAAAAAGAGGAGTTATTTCATTAAATTATGATAAAATCGCCCCCTTATCTATATAATTATATTAAGAATTAATATCTTTGCGTTACTTTTTCTGTGTGAGCAGAAGGAGGTTGGCAAATAGACGATATTTCAATTACAAACATTTAATTTATACCTAAAATGACTAAGAAGTTGTACTTGCCTTTACTCATGGCAATGGTTGTTGCATTATTCTCTTCTTGCAGCAAAAAAATGGGTGAATTATCAGCTGATTACTTCACTGTTACTCCGCAAGTGCTGGAGGCAGTAGGTGGTAAAGTTCCTGCGACCATCAATGGTAAATTTCCTGAAAAGTATTTCAACAAGAAAGCGGTTGTAGAAGTTACTCCGGTTTTGAAATGGAATGGCGGCGAAGCTAAAGGCCAACCAGCTACTTTCCAAGGTGAAAAAGTGGAAGGTAACGACCAGACTATCTCTTACAAGATGGGCGGTAGCTACACGATGAAAACTTCTTTTGACTATGTTCCGGAAATGGCTAAGTCAGAATTGTATCTGGAATTCAAAGCTACTATCGGAAAGAAAGTGGTGACTATTCCTGCTGTGAAAATAGCTGATGGTGTAATCTCTACTTCTGAATTAGTAAACAATACATTAGGTAACGCTAACCCTGCATTGGGCGAAGACGCTTTCCAACGTATCATCAAAGAAAAACACGATGCCAACATCATGTTCTTGATCCAACAAGCTAACATTCGTTCCAGCGAATTGAAGACTGCTAAAGAATTCAACAAAGAAGTAGCTAACGTCAACGAAGCTGCTAACAAGAAGATCAGCAACATCGAAGTTTCTGCATACGCTTCTCCTGATGGTGGTGTAAGCTTGAATACTACTCTTGCTGAAAACCGTGAAGGCAACACAACTAAAATGTTGAGCAAAGACCTGAAGAAAGCAAAAATCGATGCTCCAATCGATGCTAAATATACTGCACAGGACTGGGAAGGTTTCCAAGAACTGGTTTCTAAATCTAACATCCAAGACAAAGAGTTGATTCTCCGCGTTATTGCAATGTACCAAGATCCTGCTCAAAGAGAAAGCGAAATCAAAAACATCTCTGCTGTATACAAAGAATTGGCTAACACAATTCTTCCTCAATTGCGTCGTTCTCGTTTGACTTTGAACTATGAAATCATCGGTAAGTCTGACGAAGAAATCGCTAAGTTGGCTTCTTCTAATCCTTCTGAACTGAACGTAGAAGAATTGCTGTATGCTGCTACACTGACTAGCGATCCTGCTAAGCAAGAAGTTATCTACACTCAAGCTACCAAACAGTTCCCGAACGATTACCGTGGTTACAACAACTTAGGTAAATTAGCTTACCAAGCTGGTAACATTGACAAAGCAGAATCTTACTTCAAGAAAGCTGCCAGCGTTAATGCTACTCCTGAAGTTAACATGAACTTAGGTTTGATCTCTTTGATGAAGGGTGACAAAGCTGCTGCAGAAGCATACTTCGGTAAAGCTGCCGGCACAAAAGAACTTGGCGAATCTATGGGTAACCTGTACATCGCTCAAGGTCAATATGAAAGAGCAGTAAACTCATTCGGTGACTCTAAGACTAACAGTGCTGCTTTGGCTCAAATCCTTGCTAAGGACTACAACAAAGCTAAAAACACGTTGGCTAACGTAGAAAGACCTGATGCTTACACTGACTACCTGATGGCAGTTTTAGGTGCTAGAACTAATAATTCTTCTATGGTAACAAGCAGCTTGAAGAGCGCAGTTGCTAAAGATTCTTCATTAGCTAAGAAAGCAGCTACTGACTTGGAATTTGCTAAATTCTTCACAAATGCAGATTTCATGAACATCATTAAATAAGAGAATTACCACTCTATTTTAAATATTAAGAATTGCCTGTCATTATAAATGACGGGCAATTCTTTTTTTTTATCTGTAAAAACCGTACTTTCGCAGAAAAGAAATCAAAGCAATGAAAAAGAGTAGCATTTTAATCCTCATAATCATTTGTCTATGCAGTTGTGGTAAATCTTCAAAGAAGGTTAGCATAACCGGGGAAATCAAAGGCCTGGGCACAGATACGCTTTATCTGTATGGAATGGACGAATCATTCGACCGGATAGATACCATTTTCGCGAAGAACGATAAATTCTCTTATACAGCTTCAATAGACACCATTACTTCTGCCTTTTTACTTATTGACAATCAGACAGAATATCCAATCTTCCTTGACAAAGGAAATCAGATCAAAATAAAAGGAGATATCAATCACCCGGAATATCTGGATATCAATGGTAATATATATAATGAAGAGTTTACAAACTTTCAGAAAGAACTAAATAGCCTGCCTACCCCATCCGAGAAAGATTTAGAGCAAAAAGCAGAAGAATTCATCATGAAGCATCATTCCTCTTTTGTCAGCCTCTACTTGTTGGATAAATACTTTGTTCAGAAAGATTCGCCCGATTTCAACAAAATAAAGAAGCTAATTGAAGTCATGACAGGAATATTGCAAGACAAGCTGTATATTGAACAGCTCAACGAAGCCATCTCACTGTCAGAGAAAACAGAAACAGGCAAATATGCTCCCTTCTTCAGTCTATCTAACATAAAAGGAGAGAAAATTACCCGGTCATCAGAAGATTTCAAGAAAAAGAACTTGTTAATCAACTTTTGGGCTTCATGGGGAGATAGTATTTCCAATCACCAAAGCAATACCGAGTTAAAAGAGATCTATCAGAAATATAAGAAGAACAAACATATAGCCATGCTCGGTATCTCCCTTGATATGGATAAACAAGAATGGCAGGATGCTATAAAACGTGATACGCTCAATTGGGAGCAAGTCTGTGATTTTGGCGGACTAAATTCCGAAGTAGCCAAACAATACGCCATCAAGCAAGTTCCCAGCAACATTCTTCTGTCGGCAGACGGTAAGATTCTCGCGAAAAACCTCAAAGGAGAACAATTGAAGAAGAAAATTGAGGAAGTAGTCACTGCTGCTGAAGAAAAGGAAAAACAAGACAATAAGAAGAAAAAATAATCAATAATCAAACGTGTTAATTAAAGTATTCGGAGCGGCTGTTCAAGGGATTGATGCAACACTCATCACAATCGAAGTTAACAGCTCGCGCGGCTGTATGTTCTATCTCGTCGGCCTTCCGGATTCTGCGGTCAAAGAAAGCCATCAACGTATTATCTCCGCACTGCTGGTGAATGGTTATAAAATGCCCACTAGCAATATAGTAGTCAATATGGCACCAGCCGACATCCGTAAAGAGGGTTCAGCTTATGACTTGCCTCTTGCCATCGGATTATTAGGAGCTAGCGAAACAATCTCTTCCGAGAAGTTTTCCCACTATTTGCTAATGGGCGAACTAAGTCTGGACGGAAGCATCCAACCTATCAAAGGTGCGCTTCCCATTGCTATCAAAGCTCGCGAGGATGGTTTCGAAGGACTAATCATCCCCCAACAAAACGCACGGGAAGCTGCCGTTGTCAATCAATTAAAAGTATACGGAGTCAGTAATATCAAGGAGGTCATCGAGTTCTTCAATAATGAACGCGAATTAGAGCCGACTGTTGTTAATACACGGGAAGAATTCTATCAACAGCAAACCAACTGTGACCTGGATTTTGCAGACGTAAAAGGACAAGAGAATGTAAAAAGGGCACTAGAAGTTGCAGCAGCCGGAGGACATAATTTAATAATGGTAGGTGCTCCGGGTAGCGGTAAATCGATGATGGCCAAACGCCTTCCTTCCATTCTTCCTCCTCTTTCTCTGGGTGAAAGTCTGGAAACCACCAAGATACATTCAGTTGCCGGACAACTGAAACGCGGGTCCTCATTGATTTCCCAACGTCCATTCCGCGACCCACACCACACAATTTCCCAAGTGGCAATGGTTGGTGGAGGTAGTTTTCCACAACCCGGAGAAATCAGTCTGGCACATAATGGAGTACTTTTTTTAGATGAGTTACCGGAATTCAACCGAGGAGTGCTAGAAGTATTGCGTCAACCATTGGAGGACCGTCAAATCACCATTTCCCGCATCAAAAGCACGATCAGTTATCCGGCCAATCTGATGCTAATCGCATCCATGAATCCATGTCCCTGCGGATATTATAACCATCCGACAAAAGCGTGTGTATGCAGTCCCGGGCAAGTCCAAAAGTACTTGAATAAGATATCCGGTCCATTATTAGATCGCATCGACATTCAGATAGAGATTGTACCTGTACCCTTTGATAAGATTTCCGATCAAAGACAGGGAGAATCGAGCAATATCATCAGACAGCGAGTGATAAAAGCCCGTCAAATGCAGGAAAGACGCTACACCGAATATACCGGAATTTATTGCAATGCACAAATGAACAGCAAACTGCTTGCAATGTACGCTCAACCGGATGCCAAAGGACTTGCATTGCTAAAAAATGCAATGGAACGACTCAATTTATCTGCCCGAGCCTACGACCGGATTTTAAAAGTTGCCCGTACAATCGCCGATTTGGAAGGAGCAGAACAAATACTCCCCAATCATTTGGCAGAGGCTATCAGTTATCGGAATCTCGACAGAGAGAACTGGGCTGGATAATAACAATGAATATAAACATAAGAGAATTATTTCATCGATAACACTATCTTTTTTCATATATTTGTTTTACATTTGTGACAAACAAATATGCAATCATATGAAAACATCAATAACAAGTCTTTTAATGATATTTTGTTTGAGCATATTGGCTTATGCGCAAACTCCCCAGGACAGAGCCACAGAACTAAAAAAACAAGCGCAAAGCAGTCTCAATCAAAAAGATTACATCAAAGCGCGTTACTTATTCAAAAAAGCATACGAAGCATTTGCAACCCGCGGAAACTATCCACAGGCGATAGAATGTGGTGTTCAGGCCAATGCTTTATACGTCAGAGAGAACTTTTACAAAGAAGGATTCGAACTTTGTCGTGACATGGACCAACTTATATGGACCGGAGAGCAAAATCAGAAGAAAGTCTTTTATGACCTCCGCTTCCTCGTAAACAAGGAGCGGTTGCAGATGTACACGGCACTTAAAAATCCAGCCCAAGCAAAAACACAGCTGAATAAATTGGAAGAAACCGCTAACCTTGCCAAGAATGACTCACTGACAGAGGTTTTACTGTATACAAAAGCCAACTATTACTATACATTTAACCAAAACACGCAAGGTGATGCCTGTTTCCGCAAACTGATTAATCAATATAAGGAAAAGAAAGACTATGCCAAAGTGAATGATTGCTACAAGAATCTTATCAATATTGCACGAAAAGGCAATAATGCTCCACTGATGGAACGCACTTACGAAAGTTTCATTGTCTGGACAGACTCGGTAAAAGCATTAACCGCACAAGACGAACTAAATGTACTGAAGAGAAAATATGACGAAAGCCAACTGACCATACAGGAAAAGGACGACTCACTATCTGCCAAGCAATATATAATCATAGGTCTCTGTGTGCTAGTGGCTATATTGGTAGCCGGCCTGGCAATACTGGCTGTGATATTGCTGCGATTCATCGCCGGCAATCGTAAATTAAAGAAAAGCGTGAAAATTGCCAATGAACACAATGAACTAAAAACCAAATTTATACAGAATATATCTTCGCAAATGGAACCTACCCTGAATACGCTGGCTACTTCAGCCGAAGAACTGTCACAGAAGGCTCCTCAAGAAGCTGCCCAAATGCAGGGACAAGTTGCAGCTTTGAAGAAATTCAGTGATGATATTCAAGAACTGTCATCTTTGGAAAACTCACTAACCGAGTTCTATGAACTAAGTGAAACCAATGTGGGAACTTTCTGTGAAAATGTGATGGATAGAGCCAAAGAACACATAAAACCGGATGTCACATCTTCAGTCAATGCACCAAAACTTCAGGTAAAGACAAACAAGGAACAGTTGGAACGCATTCTTCTCTATTTACTGAAAAATGCCGCTTTCTACACCGAACAGGGTCGTATCAGTCTTGAATTCAAGAAACGGGGAGCACACACGCACCAATTCATCGTTACGGATACAGGGACAGGAATTCCGGCAGAGCAACAGGAAAATCTCTTTAAGCCTTTCACAGAAGTAAAAGACCTGACTACAGGGGATGGACTAGGATTACCGATCTGTTCACTGATTGCTGCCAAGATGAACGGAAGCCTGACACTGGATACGAATTATACGAAAGGAACACGGTTCGTTCTGGAACTTCATGTATAAATTTAGCCAACAGGAAAGCTGTTGTTTCGTTTGATTACTTTTCAAATTGTAAAGTATAGTTATCTTCAACAAAGAATGTTCTAAACGCCAATTTAAGATTTTATAAAAAACAAACAAATTTCCACATAAACAAATAGTACGTTTTTAATAAACTTTTGAGTAGTTTATTAAGAACGGTATCTGAGTTTATTAAAAACTCTGCCATTGGATTTCCGAGTTTATAAATCCATCTTTTACAACAAAAAGGCTGCAAATTTCATAAAATTTGCAGCCTTTTTGCCTATATCCGGTATATCCTTCCCAATATTTATTAGGAAACACGCCCAGATTTGTTATAATATTATATCGTTCAAGTCATCAATTTCATATTCTTTTATCTGTTATTTATTAAAGTGGATGCCCACACTCATACTACAAAGATACAACATTTAAGAGCGTTTGTCAAGACGAATATCCTATAAAAAATTGTCCTTAACATATTTATAAAAAGTATTGTCCCTCTTCTTTTAATCTTTTGCGTAGAAAACCGACATCAATCTTATGAACATCATTCTTTGTTTGTTTGATAGCATGTACCGCAGCCATTCCGGCAGCTTCACCAGTCACCAGACAAGGTGGCATCACTCGTAAGCTTCCAAAAGCTTCTTCATCAGTAGAAATACAGCGTCCGGCGGTCAATAGATTCTTCATACCTTTAGGAGTCAAGCAACGATAAGGAATTCCATGAGATTCGCCTTTTTTGTAACGCGTCTCTTTATGCCCCGGTTTATGAACATCAATATAGTAACAATTACGTCCGATCTCATCTTCAAATGTTTTACGCTCCAGCCAATCTTGGAAAGTAAACGTATAATCCCCTTCAATCCGACGACTATCTCTAACCCCCAACAAGGAGGCAGTCTTTACAACAAAAGCACTACCAAAAGTTTTAGGCTGAAGTTCTTTCAGTGCCTCCAAGTATTGTTCAGCGATTTGCCTACCGGTAGCCATCGCCCGCGTAGTAGCCCATGGGTCTGTCGAATCAACATTATCAATGTGTCCTGCATTAAATTGTACCACATCCGGACCGATCAGATTACTATTGAAATGTCTGCCTATCAATGGATATTTTCCGGACTTAATCGCGTCAAAGATAGGGCTATTTTTGTTACTCGTATGCAATGAAGGACCTATGAGATTGTAGTTATAGCTATCGACATTGGCAAACGAGAAACACAAAGTAGAACTTTGCAGTATACCATCCTCACCTCCCTTTTTAAATGAAGCACCTGCCCAGGTAGCCACATCTCCATCTCCCGTCGCATCAATAAAGACTTTTGCTTTGAATGCAACAAGCCCGGATTTATTTGCTACAATGATAGCATCTACCGTATCATCAGCTGACATCTCAACAGCAGCAACCCTCGAAAAGAAAAGGACTTTTGCCCCCGATTCAGCGACCATCCGATCGTAAACCTGCATCAAATATTCTGGATTTATATTCACCCAATTCAGTTTTTGCTTTCTCTCATGAGGCACTCCTTTTCTTGATGCCTCGAATATCTTTTCCGCCAAGCCTCGATAAATAATCTTTTCACCGTCAGAAAACGGACACCATGCCGGAACCATACCTGCTGTTCCCATACCGCCAAGTTGTCCCATTGCCTCAATCAGCAAAGTCTTAGCTCCCTCCCGGGCTGCAGAAATCGCAGCAGTACACCCAGCAGGTCCTCCACCAATTACAATAACATCCCACCGATCATCCACCGCAATCTTTGTGTTCTTTAAACGTATTTTGGATTGTGTGGTATTTCCATTCACATTAAGAGCGGGAACCGCAAAAGCAGCAGAAATCAACCCAGCTTTTTTAAGAAAATCTCTTCTAGATGTCATTACAAATTAATTTATTATATTACCTTTCCATAAAAATCTCGGCACGCCCCGGAGTAAATAATTCCCATAAAGAAGCAACAGTCCATCCGGGTGCGAAAATGTCATTATAATATCCTTTGCCATTCTTCCCGTAATCCCAACTGGTATGTTGAACAACTTCCGGATAGTAACCCACTTTGGCAATGCCACACATGTGTCCTTCATAAGGCAATAACTGCCGCATAGAGGTTGAAATCACTTCTGCGAAGTTCGAGAAACGGGATTCTTTATATTCGTTCGATAACCAACGAAGTACATCGGCAAATTCAAAAACAAACACATCGATATGATTATTTTCAACCGAAACATTTCCCCAGCCACGTGTTTTCAAACCAATATCACCCAGCATCTGTCCGGGAGCAAAAGGAACATCCCACAAATAATACCACGATAATGCAAAATAAGCGGCTTGCTTCGTCAGATCAGCATAATGCTTATGTTCCTCCCCTTTAGTAACTAATGAAAGATAATAGGTAGCAGTTGCAGCATAAAGTGACGCTTCTTTATCTTCGCAATTCGCATCAAGAGTAGACGAGAAATAATCGGCCTTAGAAATCAGTTCTTTTTCCAAATAATCCGCAGTCCGCTTAGCACTATCCAAGTAACGTTTATCCTTAAAGTATTTATATCCCATGACTAAAGGTAATGTAGCCGAAGGAGTACTTCCTCCGCTTTTATCTACAATCGAGAAGTCATCACGGAACTTTCGTGGAAAACTACCATCAGCATTCTGCAATTGCAGAAACATGTTCAACATGTTTTTCAATCGCTGTTCCCATTCCGGATGCTTACGACCTTTTTCTTTTTCATAAGCCAGGAAATGAAAAATTGCATAAAGTCCTTCCGATTGACGACGGATACTATGAACAGGATCCTCAAAGTTCTTGTCATAATTTACAGATTCCTTGAGAAAGCCTGCTTCCGTGAAACCATTCTTCAAATAACTGTCGAATATTTTGGCACTGTTAGCCTTCAAATCTTCCCGGTTAGATTCCCAACCATATTCCCAGGCATTGAATGCATTCAGAAGAACACGTCCTATAAAACCGACTTCTGCCTGCCCATTACTTGTACACGCATCTGTTCTAAGATGTATACCCGAATTATATGCCAACGGATATTTATCTACAAAACTACTTACAAAGAATTGGCTAAGAGTCTGCTTCATATATTCAATTGAATAGGGAGTATCTACAGGCTTAGGCAAATATGTATCATAACAATATTCCCAAGTATGGCGCACAAAATCAGAGTAATCCTTAGCTTCACCCTCAGTAATTTGCCAAGTCAACAAAACCGTCTCCCCTTTTTTAAGATGCTGATAAGCCGTTACAGCCGGAGCTAATGTCAATTTACGGATATAACTTTTAGGAGCCTCCCGATAAGGAAAGCCGAAAGAAAGAGTAGCAACCCCGTCCTTATTTTCAAATCCGGTATACCCCAAAGAAGTCTTATCCGAAAGAATAACCTCACCTTCGCGATGAGTAGCCAACGTGTTATTTACAAATTTATCCAGTCTGTTGACAGTCATAAAACGTTGTTTCTTCTCACAGAAAATCCCGGTGAGAGGTGCGCTTAACCTGTCTTCACTTACAATCCAGCTGTCTGAAGTATGAAATGAAGGGGCTTCTTTGGGCGAACGCAGATTACGCCGATACCAGAATCCCGGCATATAGAACAGGCAATCGTTATGGCGGAAGTCTGTTGCCACCTGCTGATTATAATTAAAGTAAATATCTTCCAATGCAGTGATAGATACACTAATACATGTCCCATCGTTACCATCCACTATGTTTTGAGACACAGTCAATGGCATCTTTTCCGAATTCTCCAAATAATAAGTGCCGTTATTATTTTGCGACTTCTGAAAAGTCAATGGATAACGTTTCGCCCCATTCCCCGGAACTTTCAAGGAAATAGATGCAGAAATCGATTCCGGCACATTATTAAAAGCCTTAGCAATAGTAGCGCATGCTACAAAAGCTATCCCACAAAGCAAATATTTCAGACTCATATAAAATATTAATGCGAATCAGCCTGCCTGATTCTATTTGTACTAAATTGTTAAGGCAAAGTTAGGGAACATCCTCCACATTGAATAAAACAAATTGAGCTATAAATAGAAATAATTATCCAAATCGGCAAAAATTCCCCAAAGCCTCAACTACGATCCCATACCCAAACAATTATTTTTCCATAAGAGCGGCAGCACACCACAAATAAGGACCCTGTCCGTGATAATCACCCGTACGGCGCGGACGATCATAATAGTACTGTTTACTGTTCTTCTTATTCGTTCCCACACAAATTTCTCTCACCTGATTTTTATCATTAAGATATGAAACTAAAGCCATCCATGCTTTACGAGCCGCAGGAGCATATTCTTCTGCATCTAGCCAGCCATTCTTAACCCCTTTGATAAATGCGAAAGTAAACATAGCCGAACCAGAAGTTTCAGTCCAACAGTCAGACTGGTCGATCAACTGATTCCACAAACCTTCCGGATTCTGATATTTCTTCAGACTTTCCATCATTGTCCGATAACCTTCTAAAATACGCGGACGGTCTTTATGATTCTTAGGCAAACATTGAAGCAACTCTGTCATACCTGCAGCCATCCAACCATTTCCACGTCCCCAATAATAAGGAACATCCGGTGCATGATAGAAAAGGCCATTCGGACGTTGTAATTCATCCAAGTACATCGCCATCTCCTTAGCAGCACGGTCAATATATTTCTTATCCTTCGTTACTTTATAGGCACGTGTCTGTACAATGGTAATCATATACATATCATCAATCCATAAACGTGTTTGCCAAGAATAACCCTTTTCCGCCCATTCCTTTTCATGCGGTTTCGCATTTCTCGGAAGCTCCCACTGCGAATCGGCATAAGGCAAACCTAAATAACGATATTTCAGATCCTTCGTCACCAAATAGAATTCGAGAGGAAGACTACCAAACATATTCAAATCAACATGATTCATAATAGGTTGTAAAACCTTCTCTTCAGTAAACAAGAAATCAAACTTTTCTTGTAAACGTTGAATAAGCTCCTTATCTTTCGCCCCATCAGCATATCGCAAGGCACCACTCCAATAGAAGGTTTCCGGATAACCAATCCATTTACCAACATGAAGCGCATGTTTTTCTGTTAAAAAGCGATATGCTAATCGCTTGCCAATTTCCTCTGGCGTATGCCCCTCTGGAAAATCTTTCAACATATTGGTTTGAGCAAATAACAAATGGAAAGGGATAAAAAACAATAATATTAATACCTTCTTATACATAAAACTTAATCTTAAATTTATTCGACAATATATTTAATTAATCTTTGCTTTTGATACTTCCAATTATAACAAAGTTATTTCACCTCTAATTTTTCTACAGCATCACATACAGCCATCGCCACTTTTGAATCAGCACAACCATAATAGAGATATAATTTCTTTTTGTGATAAACGAGTCCTTCTATAAACACAGTTCCATCTTTATATTGTCCACTCTTCTCAAAAGGAGCTTCCGGCACAAAGAAAGGCTTATCCAAACGATCTAAGACCTTACAAGGATCGTCGTTATCAAACAATAGCTGCCCTGCACAATATGCACCGGCTGGATAATCTGTATCTCTATCATTTCCGGCATTCTTTCCATTATACAAAAGCACAATACCATTCTTTGTACGAATCGCTGGAGGGCCGCATTCTGTCATTTGACAATCAAAATGCCCCTTACGTGGCTGAACTAGCTTCTTCAATTCATTCCTCTCATTCAACACCGGATACCAATCTATCAAATTATCAGAAGTAGCCGCATAAACAGCATACTCACCCCAATACATAAAATACTTACCATCCACTTTATCAATCACCAATTTACTTCCTACCAGTTTTGTCAGTACAGAAGCCGATTTACAAAATAGATTAGCAAAACGCCCATTGTATGCCTTTCCGAAAGCAAGTCCGTGTTTCGTCCACTTTTTCAAATCTCTGGAGGTAGCTACAGCAAGACGAGCTTTCTTACGATTCCAAGCAGTATAAAGCATTACATAAAGTCCATCTTCAGTCATTGCAACCCGAGGATCTTCACAACCACCTGGATTTTCAATATCAGCAAATTCATCATCAGCCGGAAAGAGTACAGGCGTATCAAGTCTTGTCATCGTAACTCCATCCTTGCTTTCAGCATAACCAATGCGCGATGTCCTTTTTCCAATGCCCTGTGCCGAACTATCCTCTGCCCGATAAAGAACAATAATTTTTCCATTTTTCATTGTGGCTGCAGGATTAAAAGTATCGCTTTCTTCCCATCTTATCTGTTGCTTCTGCATTGGACAATAAAATTCGGTCGGCTGCGGAGAAATAACAGGATTAGCTCCACTAGGACGTAAGAATGGACCTATTGCCCATTCTTTTATCTGTTCTTCATCAGCGATAACAGAAGTATCTAGCAAAGGGGGAGTTATAAATCCATATGCCGACAATATGCCAATTATGAGTCTATATTTCATTTTATCTAAGTTTATATTCTTGTCTACTTATATTCCAGCCTTTCAATGCCAACACAGCTCCATCCTTCAATTTCTCCTTTGCCGTCTCAATAGTCACCGTTTTCTTTTCACCTGGCATCAGAGAGAAGAAATTATCCGTATAGAATGACGGACGTATTGGACTCATCTTTGAATTCAGGAATTGAAACTGATTAAAGAAAGCAATCTGACCGGATGTATTTCTCAAAGTAATATCTACAAAATAGTTATTATTATCTTCTCTCACTTTATAGGCCAGTTTCACTTTTGCCTGCTTCAACTTGCTCAAGTCTTCGAAACCTGAAGCAGCTGGACCGGTCAAAGTCTTACTTCCTTCATATTTATCATTAGAACGCCAATAGAAGTTAGAAGAAACATCTTTTCCTTTCTCATCTTTCAGAATCAGTTTAATAAAGTGAACTTGAGATATGTTTTCTGGGAAACGAATAGTCAGCGCATCATTCACCACTCCATCCGAAGGCAGATTAACCACTGCTGATTCTTCAAATACTTTCTTGCTGTTAATATCGTAAACCTGTGCTATCACTTTATAATTCTTAAATTCACGATAATAATCATTCACTACAGACACTGTATTCTTAAGATAGTCAAACTGTGCATGTAATGGTTCTAAAGAGTTGGCAGTATGATAAAGCGACGCTGTCGGTTCCAGAGACCAGTCCCACATACGGGAAGCCACTTGAGGCATAGAGCAGTTATGATACCAGAACAAAAGTCCGGAACAGAAACGATCACCATAATCCAGTTTATTATAGTTCCATACTTCCCAGATACTCTTCGAATTAATAGCTCCCAACAATTGCCCTTTCTGTGCAAACTCATCAATGGATGATGATTTTCCGTAGTTATTCACCAAGTCTGTATACATAGTACTCATCAGATGGAAACCATTTCCATCCAGATAATCCCATACTTCCTTATTGATAGGCCAAAGGTCTTTTTCATCCATCATTTCCCGGAGGATTTCCACAGTCGGAAGAGTAGGTGCACCGTATTCCGGATTAAATCCGTCTACACGGCTTCCTCTGGGAGAGGCCGTATTTTCATAATGCTGCATCGGATTTACCTGTTTGTAAGGACTGCCATCATGCACTCCTTCACATTCGGACTGCATCTGGAAGCCACGTGTACCATCCAGTTTATTCAGTAATTCAGGAGTACCGGTAACTTCTGTACTCTCATTAGAAGCAACATAATAAGCCAAAGATGGATGATTACGAATACGTTTTACGGTAGATTCCACGTTACTCATATAGAGAGCCTTATCATGCGGATGACGAGTGTCACCGGTCATCCAGAATTCTTGCCATACCAACAATCCCAATTCATCACACAGTTGGAAGAAATAATCAGATTCTGCAATTCCGCCTCCCCACATTCTTAAAAGGTTGACACCGGACTGACGGGAGTAGCGCAATTCAGCATAAGTACGTTCATCCGAAGTTCTCAACATTGCTTCCGGTATCCAGTTGGTACCACGAATAAACAATCGTTTGCCATTCACATAAAAGACACGTGATTTATCGGGAGTCTTTCTATCCGAAACAATCTCACGAATACCGAATCTTGTTTTCACAGAATCACATTCTTTGCCATCAACTGATACTGTCAGCTTCAGGTCATATAAGTTTTGTGGTCCTTTATTGACAGGCCACCACAGTTTCGGAGAGTTAATAATCAGTTGCGGGAATTCTTCGGGGGAGAAGGTTGCTGTTTTTTCTTCTCCACGCATCAGTCGGAAGGTCTTTTCGAAAGTGATATTTTCACCCACAATTTCACCCTTCACCTTGCAACTGATTACCCGGTTACTGGTCGATGGATTGATAATTTCAACCGATACAGTCTCACGAGCCTGGTCATAATCAGGTTTTCGCAATTCAGATTTAACGAAAGGATGGCGTAATGCTACTCTGCCTGTAGCATAGAGGGAAATATTTTTCCATATACCTGTATTACGGTCACGAATACCATCCATAAAAGTGAAATCCCAACCTACCGTCATCAACATGGTAGTATTCAGACCAATATTGCCATTTCCACCATTATGGAACTCACCAGCTGCCCCCCAAGACTTTGGCTTTGTACTTCCGGGAACATCTACCGGGTAGACTTTTATGGCCAGCCCGTTGCTCTCTCCGACTTTCACAAAGTCTGTGACATCAATATAGTCCTGAATGAACATGCCGTTCATTGTACTCAACAAGTTACCATTCACCCAAATTTCCGCCCGATAGTTAATACCATCCAACTGTAACCAGACAGTCTTTCCCTTAAATGACTGCGGAACTGTAAAATCTGTACGGAACCAGTAGGTATAAAAATCACGTCCGGTTTCAGAAATATCCGGTATCAATTTAGATTCAATCTTATTATTGATTCCATAATAAGGCTCCGGATATTTTTTATTATACACCAAAGAATTCAACACTGTTCCGGGTACGATAGCCGGCATCCAATTTGCAGTTGCATAATTGGATAACGAAATCTTTTCTCCGGGATCTGTTGCATCTCCAGCTTTAATCATTTTCCACTGACAATCTCCCTGATGACCTATTTCAGAATCGAGCCAAAGTCGATCTGATGATCTTGACAAATTCGGAGGAGTTTGCCCCATGGAAAAAGGGGAAAAAAGGAACAACAATAAAAGAATAAAAAGTAAATTTGATAATTTGCACATGTTCACTAATGGGTTTAAGATTGTTGATATTTAATTTAAGTTTTATCTGGTATAAACAAACTCTGTACGCAATCCTCTATGATCGAAAATCCAAGGTGAAAGAGTAATATCCGATGTACTTGTATCTTCACCAATTATTTGACTATTTTTTACAGTCGTATTCGGTGACAGAGTATAAAGAGTTAGATCCAAACGATCTCTAGTATCTTTCATACTTGGGAAAGGGGTCCATGTATAACCAGGGTGTATCACCGGATTCGAATGAATGGTCCTGTATGCATCTCCTTTTATTCCTCCTTCCCATAACAAACGAGTCGTGGGCCACTGTACAACATAAGGGACTATACCTGCCGATTGAGCATCTACAGTCCAATCAAGCCATGATGGTTCGTTAAAATCACCTGAAAGAGAAACAAAAGGAGTAGTAGCCGAAGCTAAGTCTTCCAACAGTCTATCCACCATTGCCTGACGTGCTTCTTTATTTACTTTTATCACATAATTGACATCGGTAGTCGGAAGAAATCCTTTATATTCAATACCATTCAACTGATAAGGTCCATAAGGATAAAAAGCACCATGACAGTTCATCACCAAGACAACAATTCCTTTACCCAGGTTGATATAAACTCCATATTTATTCGGAGTTATTCCTAAAAATGGATAACGTGATATGATACTGCATTTTCCTTGTCCATTGTTGGAATGAGTATGTATATAAAGCCCCTGTGCTTTTATTTCAGCTTCAGAAAGTTTACTACACTCCTGCGCACAAAGTACATCCACATCTATCTTGTTAAAATAGTCTATAACTGTAGAAGTCTCCTTACCCCATAAATTCTGGGTTGCAAGTTTTAGAGTCTTAGTAACAATGCGTGTTGCCCAAATAGCAGAAGTTCTCCAATCTACATCAGCTGCCATTTCAGTATAATAAGCCTTTCCTCCACTAGCATTAAGCGGAAAACCTACACACTCTTCAGCACAAGCTGAAAATAAGCTAAAAACAGTCAGGATAATCCCCAATAAAGTATTTTTTAACATTATCTTACAAATTTATTCATCCTAATAAAAACACAAGCCTATGGATACATGGTTTAATATCAACCGACTTTATTTATAAATACAACTACAAACCATCATGTAGAAAAATATTTTGCTCACAAAAAAATGGAATCAATAAATATTATTTTAGAACAAAATTATATCAATTAAAATACATAAATTACTACTCTAACAAAGCTGTTGTACACCACAGATAAGGGGCCTGACCGTGGTAATCGCCCGTATTACGTCCCCGATCATAATAATATTGCATATCATTCTTTTTATTGGTACCCACACACACCTCTCTGACTTTACCATCTGAATTAACATAAGTAAGCATAGCTAACCATGCTCTACGGGCAGCCTCTCCATATTCTTTTATAGACAACCAACCAAATTTCACTCCTACAATAAATGCGTATGTAAACATTGCTGAACCTGACGTTTCTATCCAACAATCCGGTTTATCAATCAATTGCCGCCACATCCCTTCTTCTGTCTGATAATTCTTTAAGCTTGCCATCATAGTCTGAAAACCTTGTATAATACGCGAATAATACGGACTTGATTCCGGTAAAAAGCGAAGTACTTCTGCCATGCCGGCTGCCATCCATCCGTTTCCACGTCCCCAAAAATAGGGAACATCAGGTGCATGATAGAAAAGGCCATTTGAGCGTTGTAATTCCTCCAGATACATTGCCATTTCTTTTGCGGCACGTTCAACATATTTCATATCACCAGTCGCTTTATAAGCATGTATCTGTATAATTGTAATCATATACATATCATCAATCCATAAACGAGTTTGCCAACTATATCCTTTTTCTGCCCATGAACTCGCACTTACACTTGCATCTTCTGGTACTTCCCATTGAGAGTCAGCATAAGGCATACCCATCTCTCGATATCGCTCATCCTTGGTTATTAGATACAGTGTCAAAGGAAGACTACCGAACATATTCCGATCAACATGATTCATAACGGGCAGGAAATTCCTATCAGTAGTAAAGAAAGATTCAAATCCGGCTTTTAAAGATGATATCAACTCATTATCTTTAGTCACTTCTGCATATTTCAATGCACCATTCCAAGTAAAGGTTTCAGCATAACCAAGTGTTTTCCCATTATGCTTACCTTTAGCAAAAAGAGATCCTAATCGTTTACCTATCTCTTTTGGAGTGTTTCCAACTGGGAAATCTTTTAGCAGCGGAGTATCAATTGTACGTTTAGTTTGTAACATCCATTCCAAAATCTCTATACCCTTTCCTCCCTGATTATAGTGGATAGTCAGTTTATAATACAAATATGCTTCATCATTAATTAATGCCAGTAATTTCTTTTCCTCTTTTCCAAAAGTCTGCCGAACCCTATTGTCCAGCTCTGTCCATTTTAGATTGTCGTTTGACCCATAAAGAGTCCATGCACTTGGTGCATTACCTTCTTTATTCCTAGTCGCAATAATCGAATAATAACGTACTGTTACAGGTTCTTCTCCCTTCCAAATTATAGAGACAGCATTATTAGGACTATAGAAAGAGGTCGTCCAGTCTCCATCAACCAAATTACTAATACCTTTTCCTTCTGGAGAATTATCATATTCAGGAGAGATAGTGCCTTCCGTCGGCATGTTATAATTGCCAGCCTCCAACTGATACGCATAAGTATATCTTTCTTCCTCGCTACTTTCTGTATTTTTTTGAGTCGGTGGTACGAGGGGGGCATCCTCACTAGAGCAATTATAAAAAAAATTACCTAATATTAAAATCAAACAAACCAATACCTTCCCTGTATCAAATATCCAGTTATAGTTTTTCATTTTATTATATTATTTTTTGTTATTTACCTTCTTGTTTCAGTATAGCTAAACGAGCTAAAATCTCAACAACGGTTGACACTGTTGTACATGCGATCAGTCATATCTATATACTTTTTCCTATAAGTAGATTCTTCAGAAGAAGCTTTGCGCAAAGCAACAAAACCAGAGAAACCTGCTCCTTGTCCCCAAACAACAGCATCTCCATTCCAATATGGTCCAGTAGCATGCGGATATTTTGTATTCCAACACTCACAGGCTGATTTTCCAAAACAAAGATTCATTAACGAAGTCATCAAAATATCCGCTCTCCTCAGAAAATAAGTTCTCACCACTTCCTCCTCACGAAGAGGAGTAGCCATAACCGTCAATTCATCAGAACGTCTCCCATAATTATCGACTGCAACAGCAGTTACAATATATGTCCCCGGTTCAGAGACAACAGTTAAGAATGAGCCATTCTTAACTGTAGCAATACGTATGTTTTTTTTCACTATACTCTTGGAATTACCTCCTTTTAGCATATAAGAAATTTCTACAGAGATTGCTCCAACTGAGTTAATCCAACTTACTTGTAGTTCTTTCGCTTTCTCCGTTTTCTCCGCCACAAGATTCATAACAGAAGGTACAGTATTTTGCCCTTGTTCACTATGCTTCCCGCCTTCCTCTTCATCACTAAAAGGCGCATCACCTCCTCCACACACTTCAAGTAGTGCAAGTAAAAAAAGAAGCGAATACCTATCAACAAATTAAATCGAATATTTCCCATTGCGCTCTTAATCTACAAGTTACTTTATTCTTACAGGTTCAATAGTCTTCCCCGTAATGCTGATCACCCCTTCATCTGAAATATTTAAGTTACTAATATAAGAAGTGCGTGGTCCTACACTAATTTCACTTGCATGAGCATGAAAAATATATTTATAGCTCCCATCTGCACAGATAAATGGTGCTCCATGCCCAGTTCCGACAAGTCCTACAGACTTAGCAGCCTCCTTATCCCTTCGGAGAATCGGATTTCCACTATACTTAGTCCAAGGCCCTGTGGGTGAGCTAGCCGTTGCATATCCCACTGCATAGTCTTGACTTTCATAATGATTTGCTGAATAAATCAGATAGTAAGTGTTTCCCTTCTTCAATAACGAAGGCCCCTCAACAACCTTCGCCTGTTTTTTTTCCCATGGATCAGTTACACTGATACATTTAGTCAATGTTTCTTTCTTTATGCTGGTCAGGTCATCACTCATTTCTGCTGCCCAAATTACATTACCATCAGTAAAGCGTACATAATAGAGGTATGGAGTTCCATCATCATCAATGAAAAACGAGGTATCAATCCCCTTCTCATTTGCAACAATAGGTTTCTTTTCATTCTGGACAAATGGACCCTCTGGACTAATAGAAGTAGCCACACAAATATGTTCATCCACTGAATAAAACAAATAGAACAGATTCTTCGATTTTACATAATATACTTCCGGCGCCCAATACCATCTCGTACCCCATGAGTTTTCTGGAGATAACGCCTTTGTTTCATTTCGTTTCCAATGTTTCAAGTCTTTAGAGATATACACCTCAAAGCCATTAACACGAGTACCATATGCATAATATTTTCCACCATAGTACAGTACAAAAGGGTCAGCAATAGGTAATTTATTTTCTACTATAATATCCAGATCAATCACATCTTCTTTAGCTGGAGTAGCCAATATAGTTACTTTTTCAGAACGCTTTCCATAATTGTCAATAGCTACGACACTAATCTGATAGGTTCCATATTCCAATAATTTAAGAGTATAAGTACTGTTTTTCTCACCATATACTCGTACATTTATAGTTTCAGAAAACTCTTCTTTCCCTTTCAGAGAATAGACTATTTCAACAACTGCAATATCAGAAGGATTTTTCCATTCTAATAATAATTCATTTGCTTTATTAGTTTCTTTTGCTACAAACCCTGAAATATGTTCTACAACTATAGTTTTCTGTCCATCCTCTTTTTCTATATCTGTATCAGCCAAATTATTACCATCACTACATGACATTAGACATATAGCACCTAAGATAAACCACATTCTCAAATATATTCCATATCGCATATTGTTTATAGTATTATGAGGAGAACTCTCCCATCCGACGAGTCCTCCTCCATTATTCAACTAATTCTAAAGTTAGATATTTTTCACCATTGAATTTGTTGATCTTCGTCAGGGATCAAAGTATTAAGCTGACGTAACATCGACAACGATCCTTCTACCTGATAATTAATAGATGATCCCGGAATTTGAGTAATATCCTTAAAAGAGTAGTTCAAGTTGAGAGTAATAAATATTTTCTTCAAATAAACCTTCAATGGATCCATCTCCTCACTTATTGAATAACTTTGTACCCCACTAGTAGTAAGTTCTATTTCATCATTATCCGACCAAACTTCTAGTTTTTTAGTTTGTAAATCGACAATCTCGTCCGTAAATCGAATAAAAACTTTATATTGTTTACGATCCAAATAATCAATATCTCTCGTACCGGCATAAATAAAAATCGTGTTATCATCTACCACATATGCCCGCGTGGACGCAACAGTCAAAGGGACCGTTTTATCTCCTTCTAAGTAACACTTGTACTGACTTGCATCATACGTACCCGAATAGTCATTGAATGGAAGCAGGTGTAACATTGCTCTCCGATAATATTTTCTAGGATTGACCTGATAATCATAAGACGGATCTGTCAATATCTGCAATGGCAACACCCACTTATCCGACTGATCTAATGACTCATCCAATGTGAACTCAATAGGAAGTACCGCCAATGATTCTCCAGCTAACATTTCCACTGTTTCTGGCATATTGTAATATTGACCGGGCAACTGCCGAAAATAAAGTTCTTCACGATGGCCATACTGTTCTTCATTCAGCACTGCCAACGTATCAGGGTCCAGACCAACATGGATAGTCCGATTTTGTGTATTTACAGTTGAACCACTCATCAAAATTGGAAGGTCATATTTGACTACTCCACCAGAATTGAAACGTACATAAGTTGTCGTCACACCTTGATCTGTAACATTCGCTTTGAAAGATGCCTGTAATAAATACTGTTCATCTTCCCATTCATTATTGCAGGCTGCGAACCCCATAATGGTCACCAACCCTAAAAATAGATAATATATATTCTTCATCTTTCAGATTTTAAAAAGATTATTCAGGATTTGTCCAACCTGGATTCTGAATCAGGTTTATATTATGTTTTAACTCTTCATGATTAATCGGCCATAGCCACATCTTAGTAGCAAAAATAGTCGGTAATGTCGTACACATTGTTGGAGTATGGAACTGATCCTTCATCGCTTCCGTAGCCAACATATTGCAACCATATACAGGAACAGCCTCCTCTACTGGAGCATCCATCCAACGACGTAAATCCCAGTAGCGATGCCCTTCTGCAAAAAATTCAATCTGCCATTCACGTTTCAGTTTAGTACGGAATCTATCTTGATTACCATATACTTCCATACTATAGTCAGGTAATCCAGCACGACAACGAATCGGACGAATACCTTTTTTCATTTCGTTAATATCACGACTTACAGAATGAATTTTATTTCCATCCCATGAAGGAATCTCATAAGAGCCTATTAATTCATTCAGAGCCTCCGCATAAATCATTAGAATTTCTGCATAACGAATAGCCGGATCTGTTTTCTTCTCTATACGGCTTTGATCATAAGCTGTTTTTTCCGTATAACTGATATCATCCGGATGCACATACTTCTTAACTCCAATACCAGTCTGAAGAGTATAACCACTTGTATATCCATTGTTATACCCCTTATAGCCTCCTCGATAATAAAATATAGGAATATTTTTTTCCTCATTTTTGCTATCCTCCGCATTCAAAAAATTCCATGTACTTCCATTATAAGCAACTGAAGCATAAAAGCGTGGTTCGCGATTTACATATTGTTTAGACACACCCTCACCTAAGGGTCCCAATTCCGGATACTGTGCAAGTTCGCCTGCTTCCACATAACCTGCTGGTCTAGAGTTTGTGTTGTAACGCCCTTCATACCCTGTATAGCCTTCATACATATCATTCATACCCGGACAATCTTCACCATCGTTCATATAATATGCATCACACTGCTTTTGTGTCATACCATGCGACCCATATCCTCCACCACCGCTTCGTGGTAACTGATGAACTACCATAATACCTATTCCTTCACTACCCTGATTTGTGCCACGGGTAAAAATCAGTTCCTCGTTTTGACTAGCTATAATGGAACCGTCAAACAATTCACGATATGATTGAAACGGATCTATGTTTTTCCAGCCATTTGGCCAATCTTGTTCGGAGAAATCCCCATCAACCGGTGGAACTATAGTTTTGGGATAAGCAATATTTCCTTCACTAGCATTATAATTAGCTACATGCAATCCATAGAAATTCAAGTCCATTACATCTTTAGCAGCAGCTGCAGCCTTTGCCCATTTAGATTCATCATAGGATTCTGGGAGCAAACGCTTTCCATCTTTATTTATCAAAGCCAATGAAACAACATCTGGAGCCTTACCATTAAATAGTGGGCTAGCTGCATACAGAAGAACTTTAGCACGTAAAGCAAGTGCAGCTCCACGAGTTGGCCGAGTAATCTCTTGCACTCCTCTCTGAAGAGGTAAAACATTTGCAGCTTTCAAGAGTTCGTTAGTAATATATTCCACACATTCATCATATGAATTACGAGGATACGCTAGCTCGTCATATTCTTGAGTATAATCTATTCCCTCATCTGGAATAATCGGCACAGGTCCAAACGCCCGAAGTGTCAACCAATAAAAATACGCTCTAAGAAAATGAGCTTGTCCCTTAAAGTCTGCAATTTCCTCCGGGGTAAACAGCTCATTTTTATCAATATTATTCAGAAAAATAGATACTTGACGAATTCCCTTATAGGCGTTCTGCCAAATACCTGAACTCGAACCATATACTCCGTTTTCATTATATTGTCCACTTTTCCACTTTCTGTAACCATTAGCATCAGAATCTTCCCAATAATACATATCATCTGCAAAATTGAAAGGAATATTTTTCTTGCTACTAACATCTTGCAAATAGCCATTAGCTAGAAAAGCATAGCCTCTAGCTAACCAGCTGTTTGTATAATCTTTATTATGAAAGACATCGTCTATAGACATACGCTCATCAAAGATATAATCTGAGTCCAAATAATCAGAACATCCTGCCAAAGAAATCAATCCTACTGTAAAGGATAAAATTACTATCAGTTTTTTCATATATGTGTTCATTTTTATAAATTAACAGATACCCCTAAAGAGAAAGTTTTATTAAGCGGATATTTCTTTCCATCCGAACTTCCCATTTCAGGATCCCAAAGCTTAAAACTAGAAAAAGTAAGCAGATTTGTAGCAGTAAAAAAGAAACGTACCTTATTCAAATGAGCCTTACGTACTAGTGCCGTTGGAAGTGAATAACCTACATCCAGAGTTTTCAGACGAAGATAAGCTCCGTTTCTAAGCCAAAAAGTAGAAGCACGGTTATTATTTGAATTATTTCCGTAAGTTAAACGAGGATAATCAGCATTAGGGTCTTCGTTTACTCCCAAAATCCATCGATTACTATTTGCCATTTCCTTCAACACATTTCCCCAACCATCACCACCGGAAAACATATAGACAGTGGAACCGTTTATAAAATAAGATGATTTACCAACACCCTGAAAATGTACACTCACATCCAACCCCTTCCATTGAGCAGATGCACCAAAACCATAAGTAAAATTAGGCTTTGTAGTAGATCCAATAGCCACTTTATCATTATCATCAATTACCCCATCTCCATTAATATCTTTATACTTAATATCACCTGGCATAACTTCACCGAATTGTTTTGGCCAATTACGAATTTCTTCATAGTCCTTGAACAGTCCTAACGCTACCAATCCCATTGCCTGATTCACACGATGTCCTTCCTGCATCTTATACCAATAGATACTATTTTCTTCATCGCGTTCCACGATTTCATTCTTACCATAAGTCATGTTTCCGCGTATCATCAGATTCACCTTATCAATCTTTTGTTTTAAGGTAAAACGTCCATCAAATCCTTCCGCTTTTACTACTCCAACATTAGCAGATGGATTACTTTCCAAACCTACAATCCATGGTAAATAGGCCCGTTCCATGTAGATACCTTCTCTTTTCTCTTTATAATAATCGATCTCACCAGTCAACTTGTCATTAAAAAGTGAAAAGTCAATACCCAAATCCTGTTTGGTCGAAATTTCCCATGAGACATTAGTCGAGGCTAATGTAGAGTAACGCATACCCCCATAATATCTGTTATAACCAACATCTGCAAACTGATATCCTCCTGTAGGTTGAGGATTATCCCCATCTGTCATCATAGTTTCGATTGTATACAAATAAGGAAAACGAAGATCTTTCTTTAAAATATCATTACCTGTTTTACCCCAAGAATAACGGACTTTAAACATGTTAAGCCAATTTAATCCTTTCATAAATGGCTCTTCCGCTATATTCCATGCACCGGAAACAGCTGGGAAAAAGCCAAAGCGATGATCTTTATGAAAGTTCTCTGAACCAGTGTATCCAAAATTGAAGTCAATAAAATAACGATAATTCCAATTATAATTAACACGTCCAGCAAGTCCTTGATTACGACGGGCAATGGCATTTTTTAAATCTGTGCCAATATTTTGATTAGAGACTTTGGACGATTGCGTATATTTCAACACAGCCCCAGTATGATGCTTATTAAATCCACGCTCATAATGTAATTCCCATTCAAAAAATTCATTCCGTACACCATCTGACCCAGAGGTCTGAGTCATTTTCTTCTCTTCTGAAACACGATCAAACTCTAACGTCCCATCAGAGTTTCGATATGAATGAGCCTTCCACAACTCCGGCCATTTCACCCGTTTTATCCAATTCGAATTTTCCGTATCATATCCAAACCTTCCAATAAACCTAAGTCCTTTGGTGATAAAGTCTAATTTCTGTTCTAATGTCACATTCGTTTGAATATTATTCTGCCAACTCTCATTGAAACCTGTTTGTGTAGCTTGTGTATATGGATTTATGTTATCTTCTTGTGCACTCCAAGAAGGGATCTTTCCATTTGAATACGTCACCGGCATCATTATAGGATTATACCCCATTAACGTTGTCCATATAGCATCGGTACCTACTCCCGGATCATTCTGTTGACGTAATGATCCAGAAACACCGACTTTCAAAAGAGTCGTTTTTGTTATATCAATGTCTACATTCATACGGTAGGTCCATTTCCGAAAATTCGCATTGGTATTATAGTCTTTCAATGATTTATCAGTCTTGTATATACCCTGTTGATTTTGATAACTACCTCCTACATAATACCGAGCTGTTTTACCTCCACCAGTCATATTTAATGATACACGGGAGCTATAAGATATATCACGCAACATTAAATCCATCCAATCCACATCTGGATATAAATCTGGATCAAGTCCTAAACGGAAAACTTCTAATTCTTCCGGCTGATAGAGCGGTTCTTCATTACGTGCCAATTTTGCCTCATTTGCCATGGAAGCATATGTATATCCATCTACAAACTCTGGAAGTTTAGTAGGCATAGATGCAAATCCCTCCACTTTTGCATTAATATTAATTTTACCTTCTTTACCACGACGAGTATTAATCAAAACCACACCATTAGCACCTTTACTACCATAAATTGCAGTAGCAGAAGCATCTTTCAATACACTAAAAGATTCTACATCCTCCACATTGACTTCATTCAAATCTCGTTCAAAACCATCAACTAAAACCAGCGCTGAACTATTAGCACCAAATGTAGAAATACTGCGTATCCAGAATTCAGAAACAGTACCCGGACGTCCATTACTCTGCATAGCCTGAATTCCCGGCACAACTCCAGCTAAGGCATCTGCCATTGATGTACTAGGGGTTGTTTTCAGTTCTTCTATATCAACATTTGTAATAGCACCCGTCACCGTAAGTTTTTTTTGTGTGCCGGTTCCGGTAATAACCACTTCGTCAATAGCTGTAGCACTAGATTCCTTCATTACAACATTAACTACCCGCTGTTCTTTTACCAATACCTCCAACTTCTCATAACCGATATAGGAAAACACGATTTTATGATATGGAGGTGTTTTTAACGAATATCTGCCATTTATATCCGTAATAGCTCCCAAACCAGGCATATCTGCAACAGATACATTTACACCGATCATAGGTTCTTTGTTCGTATCAGTCACGATACCTGTTACTACAATATTCTCTTGTGCAAAAACAAAGCCAGAGAATCCTAGCAACAACAAACATGTTAATAAAAAATGTTTCATGATATTATGTGTGTTTATCATTATTATTCCTCTAAAGCAATCTTACGTATACGATGATTATTAGAATCCCCCACTAAGAGATATCCCCTCACTTCATCGTATACAATGCTCGCTGGATAATTAAAACGAGCCTGTGTACGCAAATCTCCGTCATTGAATCCTTTCGTACCATCCCCATTCGGACGTCCGGCATACAAAGTCACTTTTCCCGCCGGCGTCATAACTCGAACACAATGATTCTGTTTATCTACGAAATAAAAATCATACTCATCTGTTTGTCCCACATAATCAGGATTTTTAACAAAGCATCCTTGCTGGGGTTGGTTCAAACGAACCATACTTCCGACTCCATCCTCACAACCTGTTGTATTGTCTTTTCCACAAGCCAAATAAGGAGTACCAAATGTTTTCGTTTCCCAGTTATAGTCCGTCCGATAAATGGTATGTCTATTTCTCACCATAATATACATATAGTTCCCTGTCGGATGCATTACAACATATAAATCAAGACTAGCACGATACATTTGCAAGAAACTTGGATTATATTCTCCTGTTTCTGGATCATATCTGCCAATCCACCCTTTATCATATCTAGATGTATATATTTCTCCATTCACGGGATGAGGAATCGCCGCCCTACATCCCCGAGCATAAAGAGCTTTTGTTTGTGTTGTAAAATTTGATTCAGGGGAAAAGAAGAATATACCATTTTTATTATCTGTCGTTATATTCCGAACAACAATTAACTCTCCACTATTACTGAAACTCAAAATATTACATTCTCCAGCAGCCTCACCTGTAAATGCGATAGTTCCTAATGTTTTTTCCTCAAAATCAACAACACGATGTGTTTTTGCCCCACCACAAACATACAATTTATCCTTATTATTAGGATCGAAAACCATCCATTCCATTTTTTCCAGACCACCGCAATCGCCCCATGGACCATCTTTTACATCAAAATTATTATTCTCATCTGCTATCTCTGGATCTGTTTCTCCTATAAGTGTTGTCACCAACATTTTTTTCTTATAGACAAAAACATCTTCTGCTTCAGCATAGGCTATTTCCTCCCCCTCATCACCTATAATACTCACTTCAATATCTCCATCATAAGCCTTTGCTGGAACGAAACAATACAAATTATTATTTTTGACTCCAATCACGCTTGCTTTTTGTCCACCAATCGTTACCTTTACTTTAGAGACATCGTTTCCAAAATTATCTCCATACAATACCAGACGGCTCCCCAAGCCCCCTTCTTTAGGAGTAAAATCAGAAATAACTACAGGTTTACTTGGGTCAAAGGGCTGTTCTCCTCCTTCGTCATCATCTTTGCAACTGACGAAACAGAAACTAACCAATGCCAGCAATCCCCACAAAAAATGCCAAACATGATTCTTTGTTTTCATTTTCATAATACATTGATTTTAAATGTTAATAAATATATTTCGATTTCAATTATTAGAATAAAATACTGGTATCAATCCTGAATTAGAAGGAATACAATTCTTGATGTATGGCCAACCGTCATTGGTCCACAACACTCGGTCTAACATCCCCAAACGTCCACCGACGCCGCCATTTGCATCTTTCATATAGCTATGATAAATCATCCAGTCTGTCCCCTCGTCATCTTGTATAATAATTGAATTATGTCCTGGTCCGATCCATTTCTGTCCATCCCCTTCCAACACGAGTTCCCAACTATTATCAAGCATGTCTTTTCCTTTCTTATCGACATAGGGACCCAATAAATCTTGAGAGCGGCCAACCACTACTTTATAATTAGCATTAATACCGTTACAACAATTACCAATAGAAGCAAATAAGTAATAATAACCATTCTTTTTATAGATATTCGTCCCCTCAAATGCATTACCACAAACTTGTTTCTTCAAAACAGGCTTGCCGTCTACCCCACGTTTAACAGAAAGACCATCGTTTGTAAGTTCCGTTACATAAATTCCCTTGAAGCTTCCAAAAAACATGTATTTCTTCCCATTTTCTTCATAATAAAACTGGTCAATCACATTAGAGCCAAACTCCTCATTAGTAATCAACGCCTTACTGTTTGGAAAAGGACCCAAAGGAGAATCCGAAACAGCTACAGCCGTGTAGCTAACATCTGCTCCATTCATTTTAGCCCATGAAAAATAAAGAACATATTTTCCATCAATATATTTCATCTCTGGAGCCCAAAAAGCACCTCCACCGGACAAGGATGGCTTAGTGGCCTGTGTAAAGGCTGTTTTTTGATATTCCCAATTTACCAAATCTTTTGAACGATAAATCGGCATCCAATAAGTACTAGTTTGAGTAGCATATAAATAAAAATACCCGTCATGAGCACGAATCACAGTGGGATCTGGCACACTTTTATCTGATATTATCGGATTAGTATATGTACGACCTATCTTAAGATAACATACTCCTTCCTGACAAATAACTCCATCGTTAGAACACTCTCCAAGCTGCAATGGTAATAAATAATTTTCAACAGCCATTCCATCACGCTTAATCACAATCTCTCCGCTAGCTTGTGCCTCACCGATCTTGAAAAATACGCCTTCACCCAAATCATAATTACTATCTGGCAGAAGTTGATAAGTAGTTTTGTAAGCTTTATTATATTCTGCAACTAATTCTTCAGCGTTAGATGGTACAGCAAAATGGCACATAAAGTTCCACGGATTGGCTGTCTGTACCCCATTTACAGTATAATTGAGCGCTACATCAATAGTTACAGGGATCAAATCTCTATTCACACTCACTTCCGCAACAGAATTAGCAAGCCTAATTGTCGGACAATCAAAGGAAAAACCAAGCAGAATCTCGCTCTGTCTATCTCTTATTTGGATCTCATCACTACTAAGTTTTAAAGCAATAAGATATTCAACTCCTTTGTTTCTAGATTCAGCAAATACTTTAGATGGATTAAACTTGATCTCTATATCCCTAACAGAGATTCCGTCCTTAAAAGACACTTCTGTAGAGGTAACAGAATATAATGAGGACGGCAAAAGTATATAAGATGTTTTCTCCTTATTATTATAAACTTTCAACTCACTCTCATTCCATACATCTATCTGAGCCTTAAAATTCTGTTTTATTCCATTACCTATAACCTTAACTTGGAAAGGAAATACAAAATCGTCTTCCATACAAGAAACTTTAATTGTATTCAGACCACTCGGCTGTAATTGTAGATAATGGTTCGTCGTATTTACTGAATCATCAGCCGGAGCATTGTTATCGGATCCACACGATAGAAGTAAGAGTATACCCGTCAACATATATATATAACGGCATGCACTCATAATAGTTAGCGATTCTTTTTTTTCAAATAATTTGTTATTCATTACATAAGATTTAAGTGGGCTAAACGAAAGCCCTGATATTACATATGATTTATATAAAAGTGTGTTATCCTTCAAACAGTCTTTTTAACTTTTTCTTAAAAACAAATCCTTATATTCTTGACCTTATTTATTTTACTTTATTATGTACTCACATAAAAATGAGACTTAATAATTCTTATTATCCGTACAAAAGTAGAGAATCTGTTGCATTTTAAGTAACACAAACAGGTCAATAAATGAGAAATTAATACCAAAGTCATCTTAACAACTAATAAGAAACGATACAAGAATTTATTAAGACCTATTATTTTCATTATGGATAATTAGTGCTCTTTATTGGATATTTTTTTTCTCTTTTAATAACTCCAAAACTTACCTTTGTGATATTAACGATTTTATATTTTAAAATGAAAACTAAGCAATCTTTATTATTGTTCCTAATTGTAATTTCAAACACAACACTTACATTAGGAAAAACGACTATTCCTCCATCATGTTTTAATGATAGTCATGACATTACCTCACTACAAGCATGGGGACCATATTCAAAACGTTACGTTGGGATTTCCCATATACCCGATATACAAGCAGGAATACGTTTTGATTTTTCTGTAATGCCGGGGTACTATAGGAATCGCCAACTCGTTCCTCACGTTCTTTTCGAATCATCTTATTATCCATGGGATATCAACTCTTCCATGAATCGCATCACATACCGCTATGAGATGGAGTGGAAAGATCGTGTATTTACCGATGTTACCTATTACATATTAGATGAACATCAGACGTTAGTAAGTATGCATTGCGTCAATAATACGACCACTAACCAAAATCTTGTTCTCAATTTGATGGCATATATCGACTATGAAATAGAACAGCCACAATTTAAAATTCCTAAAGATCTAGATATACAATGGCATAATGCAACTGAGTATATATCAAATGAATCTGCGCACAAATCACCACAGTATAATTTAGTATACGATGGATGGAAAAGAAATGAGATGCGAACCGCACAATCACTCAGTGGCTTTGTTATAGGTAAAGGGTTTGGGAAAAATAAAGGAGACAAAATAATCTATGAGGTAAATATCCTCCCAGGAAAAGAAAAAGGCGTGATAGGATTCAGATACAATACGCCTAAAGGAAAAACAAGTACTTTTCAAATAAAGGGAATAACTGAAAAGCGTTTGGAATTACAAGGTACCGGAGAGTATAGCATAGCCTTAGTTCCCTATTCTTGCAAAGAATCTGGAAAATATACGCTAGAATTAAAATCAGAAGGCACTTACAGTACTAATTTAGATGGCTTCTTTATCAGTAGTGAAAAAGATGTAAAACAAATCAAAATAGTCTCCAGAAAGCTTTCTTTTATTCCTGAAATTAAATCGGGAAAAACAAAACAAGATTTTATTTTAAAATATCCAGGATGCAATAACTATTATGGAATAGCGTGGAATTATCCGAAATCTCAGATTCGAGAAGTTCTAGATAACAACTTAGAATCTTTTTTCCGTAAGAAAACTCATGATCATGTATCGTCAAGACTAATAGGAAATAAAGAATGGCATTACTCCAATGCTTTCCTACGTCCGATTGTCCTCGGGCCTCATTCCCAACAGACTATATATGCCTTGGTCTGCACGGGAAATTCACAACAAGTTAATGAACAGATTCAAAAGTTTCATTCCACACCAGAAGTTTTAATTTCATTAATACAAAAGGACTCAAACACTTCCGAAGATAAAATTGTAGTAGATGGAAAAAAGTATAAGTTTGGACACCGCTTATTGCAATCAGCATTGTTGTCTAACATTGTTTATCCCGTTCGTACCCAAGGACAGTATATTCGGCATTTCACACCCGGCAAAAATTGGAATAGCCTTTATACATGGGATTCCGGATTCATAGCTCTAGGATTAATAGACGTGGATATTACTAAAGCTTTTGAGTGTATCAGAGCTTATACTACTCCCGTTGGAAGTGAGTCTGCATTTATTCATCATGGTACTCCATTACCGATACAAATGTATGCCTATTATGATTTATGGAATAATACTCAATCAAAAGAAGCATTACAGTTTCTATATCCACGATTAAAACAATTTTTTGATTTTATGGTAGGCAAAAAAAACTATTCCACAACTCGAATGGAAGGTTCCGGTCTGCTACAAACATGGGATTATTTTTATAATTCAGGAGGTTGGGATGACTACCCACCTCAACATGCTTTACGCGACAAGGCGTCTGTTACTCCAGTAGTAACTTCAGCTTATTATATCCGAGCTGCAAAAATTTTACGTTTAGCAGCAAAAGAATTAGGCCTTAAAAAAGACGTAAAAGAGTATGAGCAAATCATTAAACAACTATCAAATGCATTACAAACTTATTCCTGGGATGAAGAAACAGGCTATTTTGGATATGTAATGCACAATAGCAATGGCAAACCTATAGGCATTTATCGATATAAAGATGGTTCCAACTTTAATAAAGGTTTAGATGGCATAAGTCCGCTGATTGCAAACATTTCCTCTCCAAAACAAACAGACAGAATGATAAACCATATATTCTCCCCTAATGATATGTGGACAGAAGTAGGAATTTCTACAGTAGACCAATCTGCTCCCTATTATCGAACAGATGGATATTGGAATGGAGCAGTTTGGTTTCCTCACCAATGGATGATATGGAAAGCTTTGTTAGATCTTGGAGAAGGAGAAAAGGCCTACCAAGTGGCAACAACTGCACTAAATACATGGGAGAAAGAATGCGAGGAGAGTTATTACACTTTCGAACACTTTATTATATCCTCCCAACGTGGAGCCGGATGGCATCAATTCTCAGGATTATCATCCCCTATTCTCAACTGGTTTGCTGCATACTATCGAATAGGAAAAGTATCAACAGGATTTGAAGTGTGGATTTCTAATTGTCATTTTAATAGCGATTATACTCAATATCAAGCGGAAATTGCTTTTGATGATTCAACAGCTCCTCACCAAAGAACAATTCTTATATGTATGAATCCAGAAAAAGATTATCAGGTCACTTTCAATGGGAATACTTTAAAAAGCAAAGTATATCATCAAGGATTATTGGAAATAACATTACCCAATACAAATAAATCAGGAAAACTTACAATAGTACCAATTTAATAGAATCATATATCCAGATATAAATAAATTTAACCGCCCAAAAAGTTTTATTCATAGTTGCGTAATAGCTAATAAAACTTTTTGGGCAACTACTTAACCCATTTATAAAATTTCCATATTATCTACTTATTATTTAACCCGTTGGCGGAATTAAATAAGCGCATATTTAAGTCTGCCAATAGGTTTGTTGT